>Ga0181612_149856_pt1 | contig 18243 bp, 9 predicted proteins | sample HoacroProtozoa21_FD_119630 | JGI IMG/M metagenome (GOLD analysis project Ga0181612, IMG submission 119630) | Hoatzin crop microbial communities from Cojedes, Venezuel. Combined Assembly of Gp0051906, Gp0051904, Gp0051908
CCTGGTCTAGCTGAAGATGTCCCTGCTCACTGCAGGGGCGTTGGGCTAGATGACCTCGAAAGTTCCCTTCCAACCCAAAGCATTTTGTGATTCTATAAGCAGTGAGTGTATCAGTAGTATAAGTGGATGTGGAGGTCGACCAACATCTGGTGAAGCACTGCTAGCTAAAAGATGAACATGCAGTTAATCTGATCTGCACTGTGATGACAGCTCATAGTTATAATTCCTTTAGGTCTACCTCTGCTCATGCCGTTTTAGACAGGATTGTGCTTAATAGCTGGTATCCAGGAACATTACACAGGTACAATGAGCCAGTTCATAAGACCATGTATTTTTGTAATATAATTCCCCCCCACTTTTTTTTTTTTTTTTGAAATAGTGAAGAAGGTGAATTATTCTCCTGTGATCCCTTTCCTTAGGGTTAAAATGGGAAAATTGCTCAAACGTTAAGAGCACTATGAACTGTACAGAACAGCTGTGCAACACACAGCCATATTCTTGGGGGTTTGAGCTAGATGACCTCAAAAGGTCCCTTTCAACCCAAAGCATTCTATGATTCTTAATTTGGTTCTGAGAAAACTAATGAAAATAAATTCATTGTATTGTAAACACAGACAGATTTGCATCTTGCCATCCAAAGAAGCTACCTAACCTCGTTCAGTCAGGGTGGTTTCAGTTCTACAAGCAAAGAAAATTGATAGCCTACCATTACCGATGAGCAGTATAAAGCCCTTCCATAATGCTCTGGATATCTGCTGCTCTGCTTCAGGTGTTGTTGCCTACTAGGGCATTCCTCTGCAGAGACCCTGAAGTACTCGCTCAAGTCCTACTGAGACAAAATCGTCAATACCTTGTTCCATTTTTAAGTGCTGTGTCAGCTTGGGCTACTGCATTCTTCTTATTCAAGGGAAAACTCAAATTCAATGGAAGGATTTTTTTGGTGATAAGTAGTCACTCTACAAGGACTTTTTATAAAGGAATCTAGGACCGAGATACGCTTTCATATAGTTGACCGTGCATTTGCTTTGCTCAAGATGTACAAAAGAGCCCACTTCTACAACTGATCCTCCTTGCTTCCTAGAACCAAGTCACAGTTACTCTTAGTTACACAAGAAAATATAGTTAGCAACCACTGGAATATGTTTCATACTTACTTATGAGTAAGTTTACATATTTCTTTAATAACCTTTTTCCAGTTGTTTTTAATTTGCCAATGTTTTTTTTGTCATTTGCAGAAAAGCAGAAAAATTTATTTTTAAAAGGCTTTCTCTCTGTAAATGCATTGCAGGTATTTATTCAGGCAGTTTGACTTTTTCAAGGTGGATTAGTTCCTTGTCATACTGGAAACGACTAGGATCGATAATCCAGCTCCAATTTAAAGCTTCTGAAAATCTCAGTTTTACACATCTGCCTTGTTAACCATTGCAAATAACCATCACAAGTAACCTTGAAACTAATGGCTACATAAGAGCATTCAATTTAAAACCGAATTAGAGGTTTACTGTGTGGGGTTTTATTACATTATCTTAGAGCTGTTTTGCATAAGACGTGTAGGAAGGACTCTTGTGTAGCTCTTAACAGCAAAAGATAAAAAGCTTTTTCTTCTAGGTTGTTTCCCTTGCAGTTTTAATGGAGATGTATCTAACATCAGTCTTGTTTCCCTTTCCTCTTACTTCCACTGAACAGTTTGAGTACTTTCAGTTAAATCTGTTAGCCTTAGAAGTTAAGGAGCTGACAGAAGAGACTGAATTGGACTACTGTTAAGGCATTAGCTAAAAAAGATTTGGGCAATCCTTGGAAAAAACTCTTGCTAATCTTTAAACAGTGAGCCATTGAGAAATCATGTAGAGTGCAAGGTTCCCCTTTTTCTGTAGAAGGTGTTTACATAAACTGAAATATTATTAACCAAGTGGAGTGCAGGGGTGCTGAAGAGTTGCTGAGGCTGTTTTTCTTTCGGTGGAAGCAGTCTTTAGTGTCTGACTCTGTGTCCACTTCTCATTGCTGCTGTTCCTCTTCTTACTTACGAACATTTTATGTTGATCCCTGTCTTAGCAAATAAAACTACAGTGTTTTTCGTATTTGGGGTTGGTTTTTTTTTTTTAAATAATGATACGATGGTTATGCAAATCTGTGTGCTTAATGTTGTAATTATTCTGCTGTTATTGCTTCTGTGCTCAGCTGTCAGCCTGCTGCCAGCTGGAGATACTATGGGAGATTCTGAATTCCGAAAGCAAGCCGTGAATTCCTGTGGAGTTTGCATAGTTTGGTGTCCTGCCTTAAATTGTCTCCGTACTTGCCGAGGTGGAATCATTAGAGGGAAATCATACACAGGGGTTCTCTCGCTGTTCTTCTGTGCAGTAGTTTTATGCTGTGTGTTTGGGTGTCTTTTCCCCTTAAGAAACTCTTTTTTCAAATTTCTATTTCAGTGTAACATTTTATACTGAAAAAGTTCTCTTCTAGTTGCTTTTCTTCAGGATACTCTTGTCCTAGCTTTTGCTGTCTTGTCTTTCCCAGCCAATATGCTTTGTTTCATTTTGTTTTTCAAGTCTGGGAGAGACCAACTAATACTAGAATTTGTTCCAGCAAAGATGAGTGGATTTTTGTCTGCTCCTTTCCTTTGCATAGTTTTCCTCCCTGTGGATATTTTCCTTGTTTGAAAGGGATCGAGGTTAGAGAAAAGCAAGAATCCAAAACCATATGCTAACAAACTTCCTCTTGGTGCAGTTCTAGGAACTTTTCATTGGAGAATGTTAGCAGTGATTCCCTGCCAGGAAAATACCTCTAGATTCAACAGGCTCACTCAGAGGAGGTTTTTTTTCTGCTGCAGTGTTCTTCCTTCAAGTTCAGGAGTATTATACCTTTCAAAAGACAGAGAAAAATGACTGAATGAAGCGTTGACCTAAATTCTACGTTTCCCGAGATCTAGCTCAGTTAGCCTAGTACAGGCTCTGGTGCTTTTTATTTTTGTGAATGTCGATTTCCTGCCACAACTGAAAATATTGCTGATAATACTGGTAGGTGAGATGGAAATACTATTTTTTTGCTGTCAGCTGGTGATTTGTTTTTTCAAAGAAGGGCTGATAAATGATGTATTTAGCGTAGCAACCTAGTAAGAAAAAGGCCACCAAGTAAATCAGGATGCCTTGTAAAAATAAAAGTAAAAACCCAGCAATTGTGTTCAGCATTCAGATAATATCAGTTACGGAATCAGTTTTCTAAACTATGTAGCTGTCTTGTAATTAAGTGAACCACTAGAAAGTAAAGTCCTGCTCAATCTGTAAAACTGTAATCTGTAAACCGAAACACAGGACTAAAAAAATATTTGAGGGCTGGACAAAACTGTTAAACTAATAAAGCAAGGTCAAGTTTGAAACTTGCACAGGGTAACTTCCCATGGTTCTCGTGTTGCAAAAGCTGGTTAGTAATGCGTGCCAAAACCACAAATTAAGATCCTGTCGTCTTAGTAAATTAATGTTGCAGCTAGTATCTTAAATTCTTTTCTTGTTGCATCTTTTCTTTTCCTCTTTCACACTGTTCCTATGCCGAATTTTCCCCATCTTTTCCTATCTTCTTTCTCCCTTTAGCACCCTGAAGTTTTATTGAGTCATCCATCCAAGCCAGTAAGTTCCCTGGCAAACTGAGCAGCTGTTGCCAACCACATTTAATTTTCTGTTTCGCATGTGTATTCACCGTGCCTTTATGTTTAGGCCAACACAGAGTATATTGGTGAATGATTTTAGTAGTGGGTATGGATAGTATGGATACAAAGAAAATGCTATGGTATACCTGAGCAGTCATGCTCAAAAGAGCCCTCAAAGATACTTCTACTTTTTGGCTGCGTTGGTCTAACTTCATGTTCGTTTGGACAGCTTAACATTGTGCCAGTATTTTTGTTTCATTTTGCTGCTTGAAGTGTCCCATAGCTTTTCGTTCATCTCCATTGTCTGTACATTTCAGAGCAAGAACGTAGAATTTCCATGCAAATCAAGCTTCTCGCATGATTCTGTAACGCCATGTACGGCAGCGCATTGGAAAGAGTAATGAAGTCATGGCAAGGAAAAATTGCTTAAAAACTTGTGTAACCATTAAGCTCGCTGGAACTATGTCAGTTTAATTTTGGATCCTATTACCAGCCTCCTGTTTGATGTCAAGAGCACTCCTTTCAAGGAGTGTTTGTATGATAATATCTTGACACCGTAAATTACGTAATCCAAGGTGGTTTTCATCAGTGATTTCTTTTGTGACTGTGTACATAAAAAAACACAAAAAAAGCCTTACAAAACTTTCAGAAGGCTGATATCTGTGTTTCTCTTTCCAATGTTCAGGGTAAACGTAGCTGTCTATCCTGACAATCATTGTCTGAAGGTCAGAGAATTCCTGGGGCTTCTAATAGCTCCGTTTTTGTGACACCCCGGATTAGGAATGATTTTAATAGAGCAGATAACACAGTGCATTTACAGGATTAGATTTGGGAAAAGATTTCTGTGTACAAGAGGGAGAAGTATTTTGTTAGGACTGTCAGAAAGAGCAATGAACAATCAACTAGCGCAGAATAACACCTACACTGCATTTTGAGGTTATCATATGTAAAAACAGTCATTAATAAATAGTCTAAGGTATTTGGTGCACAAAGATTAGAAGAAAATAACACTATTTTCTTAAAGGATGTGAGATTAGTGGATAGGACATTTGTAGTATTTCATTATTTGGTATTTCATGACAGAGAATATGTTTTCCCCAAAGGTATTTTGTGTTCAGGTGTGAAAAGGAGACTCAGGATTTTTCTGGCAAATTGATGCATTCCTCCACTTCAAAATAATTTGCCAGCCTTCTGTCCTGTAGATTGCACTGGTACAGTCTGGTACTAAACTTGTTTAATGCATCCTTTAAACAGATTCTTTTATCAATGTTTATGGTTTTGCAAAAGCTTTTAAATCTCTTACCTGAAGTTTCTTATGTTGTTTGATTCAGTCTGAGATGTTGTTTGGTTTTGTGTCTTTTTGATATAAACTTTCAGCCATAATGGCTTATAGTTTGCAAGAACGAAATATAGAAATATGTTGGGTTTAATCTTTTTTTCACGGTAGTAATTTTTTATTAAAAGACTCGGTCCTTATAACCGATATTTTTGATGCTCCTGTTTAAATAAATGGGCTAAAGGTTAAATGCAGTGTCTGTTTGTACGTACTCAGTACAGAGAGAGATTTGGCAGTGAAACCTCCTAAAGATTCTACCTGCATTGGTTATACCCCATCCTGGAGAGGGAGGAAGGTATGAGGAGGGGGGTTGTGTATGGGCAGAAGATGTGGGACTGTCGATGCTGTTGGATAGAACTAACTGTGCAAAAAAAGCCCCCGAACCTGAAAAAAGTGGTAGGTGAGGGGTGAGGAGGACTGGTAGATTAGTGGCATCTGCCTGGATAAGAGGCATGGAATTTGAACCTGGCTGAATAATGTCGATAAAAGGTTGGGGAAATGAGGTGTAGTGCAAAAGCATTGCACTTAGGCCAAATAGGCAGGAGAATTTGTGCCCAGGAGAGCGTGTTCTCTAGGTCGTCTTTAATATCATGCAAAATTTCTGAGGCTCACCGTTACTCTGAAGTCAGAAAATACAAAATATGGGAACCCTCTGTGCGTTTTATTCCCCAGTACGATATAGCCAACGTAAAGGATCAGGTACAAGAGGCTGTGTGGTGGCTTTTAATGTTCCAGTCCTACTGATGGTTCATCACAATGTTAGCATCATCTTATGCAGTGGAAACTTGGAGGGGTTTTCCTCCTGGTTTTCTTACATCTAAAAAATTAAACTTACCTGCTCTACCCCTCCCAGAAGCCTTGCTAAGGTAACATTGTTTTTGAGACTTAAACATCCAAAAGCTAGGAAATGGCCGATGCAACATTTTGTGGCCTTTCTCATTTTTCGTCGTGAGGTAGTTGTTATAATATTTTATAAACAAATTGTTGTCTGCCAGACTCTTGCAGTCTTCAGTATTGCATGAAAAGTGCTCCAAGAATGAGCCAGAGATATATAAGGAAGATGATAATAGTCTAGAAAAATTAGATGATCTTTTTTTTTAATGGTAGGGAAGCATTAAGTGAATAAGGCGGGGTATTTTCGCATCTCAGTTTTTCACCTGCACAACAGGTGTAATACTGCATCCTCATTTCCCACTGGTGGTGTTATGAAGTGGGTAGTTACCATTTGCCAAGAAATAGTGTACAGTCGTGATTAATGTGATAGAAAGAAAACTGGGAAAATACTGGTTTTTTTCAGTGTCATTTCTGTAATTTAGAATAAACAAGGCATAAAGCCATACATTGAATATCAAAAAACAAGTACTGAACATGTGGTCATTACTTGAGTAAAGCCCTTCTGCACGTTGAATGAAGCTCTGTTTCTGTAGAACAGCAGCCTGTGGTCAGATGAGCAAAGCCCGGGTCAGAGTACTGAGGGTGAGGGGCTGAAGTACGCTCACAAAGACCGCTCTCACCTGGGCATTTCCCTCCTCTCTTTGGACACTTTTTGTGGGGGTGTGAATTCCAAAGAGAGCAAATTGTTGGTGTTTAATAATGACTCGAGGAACCCATGCCTTTCTGAAGTGAGAATTTTTTTTTCAGTCATGGGCTCTCTTGAGGCATCTTCCTCTTACGTAGAATTTCAGCCTTCTTTTTTAAATGCTTCCAACCAAATACTTGCTTACTCAGTGTAAAAAAATTTACAGTCACATTAACAGAGACTAACTATTTAAGAGATTTTGTCAATAGTAAGATAACAAATAACTCCTTGTGACAGACTCAAGTTTTCTGGTGCCTAGTGTACTGGAGAATTCACTGAGCCTTTTACTTCCAGTACGGCTGTTTTGAAGGGCTGTTACAGTATGTGGGGTTTAGAGCATTGGAACTAATGCTAAGGAGGAGCAAATCTGGTGGTTTTTCCAATTTATATTTCTGTCAAAACTAATAAAGACGTGATAGAAGGCAGCACACGGGGAACTGCTGCCTTCACAACAGCAAAAATAAAGAAAATGGCTATATGTGTTTGTCTTTTGCAGTAAATAGGCACAATATACTTTTGTATTTGTACGTGCATTTGCTATTTTTAGGAGATGGGAGGCACACTTGGAAGTAGGAGGGCTGATTAAAATGGGTTTTCAGATTCTTGGGAACTTCTACTTTGTGGCCAAAAGTTCTTGGCAATATTTGTGAAATGTTAAACTGGATTTACTGTCTCAATTCACAGGTAAAAGTAGAAGGTGTTTGCTGTGAATTATATGCTGTTTGATTTAGTTAATCTTTTAGCAATACTGATTTGGAGTCTTAGCCAACGTTTGGAATATTTATTTACATTTTAGAGCTTTTAAATTACATCTGTGCTGTTGTTTTCTTCTCTGCCTCTGGCACGCTTGAAGCTGTGTAAGATTACCTATTGAGAAATGTCAACTTAAAAAAAAATTAATGTGCTTTTTTCTTCCTCTCCTCTCCGTCTGTAAATAGTGGTTATTTCTGTGAAACATTGGTCATCTGTGTTTTAGATGTAGAAGTTGGCTTTGTCAGCTGATTTTCTGTGGAAGCAATAGAAGTTATAGTACAGTTATTTGAGGAACAATCACTCTTTCTTTTATTCTTTAAGTAGATGAAGCACTCACCCCATCACTTACCACATTCCAGGTGGGAAATGATGGCTAAGAGCAGAAAAGCAGAAAGCTGTTAACCCACCTCTCAGTTTATAGTCCCTCTTAAGAACTTTGAGAGCATAGCCAGCATAGGAAGCTGAAACTGAGTAGTAAGCTTAAACTATTCTCAGTCCTGTAGCTCTTAGAATTTGAAATTAAATTCACACTGGCAAAGATTAATACTGATCAGATGAGCTTTGCTAATAAAAACATATCTAAAGAAGGTGCTACTTTCTAGCTAAAATGTGACTGTGTTTCTTATGCAGATCAATGCAGAATCAAACACGCGAGTTTGATTGTGCTCTTGAAAGTAGCTTAAATTCACCTGTTTGACTCCAGACTGGAACAGATATGGAGAGCTTGTGACAGGGTCGGTAGTAACAGTTAAGAGGCTTGAAATAGTTTGTAATCAGATAAACTCAGCGGCCTGCATAGACACACCTTTTCTTATTTCTCATTTGTCAGAGGAAAACGTGCAACGTTCCCTTCACCGTAAGCAAGCTACTTTTTCAGTTTATTTAATTTTTTATCACACTTTTATGCATTTTCCTATTTGTAACTATATTAAGAGGTTGCAGATTTAGGAATACAATCTCAGGCCGAGCTGAAAGTTGAACCTATCTAAATACACCTCTTATAGTCTCTTAATACAGCAGAAACTGTCTTGGTGCGTTTGTCACTTTGGATGTCCATTCTGTTTTAAAAATGAAATTACTGTCTTATTTTGGAATTTTTGTACACCTTTGCTGGGTGGAGGAAGTTGTACATGGGTTTTTTACTGTGAATATAGGAATTCATTATTTGTGTTTAACTTTCTTTTTGGTTAAAAAAACCCCCTGCTGAATTATTTTGCACACTGTTGTGTTGGGAAGGTAGCCAATTTCATCTGTTCCAGATCTTGATGTGAGTTTGTGGGAAACCTCGAAATACATTGGTTTTCTCTCCTACACAATAAATGAATCTAGTAGGGTTTTAGATATGGTCATGTAACATGCATTTTGTACATAACCCACAAAATGGACCCAAGTCACTCAGTCAGTAATTCACAGCTCAGGAAGTGGTCTCCAGTCTACACCGTATCACATAACGTTCTCTTTGTGTTGGGTGAAAGTATTCATACTTATGTGCATTATATACAAATAACATGTGTTATGTGTCTTAACTAATAATTTATGTCGTGTAAATAGCCCTTTCGTTCTATAAGAACCAGACACAATGACTTGTTGGCTAATTTTCTAAGAAAGAAAATTGATTTCCTCTTCTCAGTAGTGTCTCTGGGGTTGTTGTGGAGATGCTTTTATTAGCACAGAGTAATATAAATCAGGACTGTCCTGACAGTAGAATTGCGTTAGGTCTTATAACTTATTTTGAGTTAGAGAGTTTGGTAATTCAGGCTAACAGCCTAGCTTTGTCTTTTTTAAAAGAAGTTTCTTTATTATCTGACTATGTATTTTGAATGACTTTAAAGAGCCTGGAGGAGTATTTGTTAAAACAAACAATCTGAGATGTTGGAAACATACCTAAATCCCGTACAGAAGAATTCAGGCTCTGCAGCTGCTGAAAACCAGACTTAACTCTGTATATACATAGTGTCTCTTAGGAGAGGATAGGTGCCTCGCAGTAGATTTATAGATGCCCCCCAAAACGAGCATTCCCAGTTCCTGCAGAATAGTATTTGGGAGGGAAGGATGGAGCTATTGTTTGAAATGTAGGTATAGTCGAAAAGGAAATGAAATCCAAGATTTCAGATTTCTTGCAGGCTGGAAATCCCAATAACATGTTTCAGGAACACGCCCCAACGCTCTCCTTCCAAAGCGGAGCGTGTTCCCGGATGCCTGTGGCTGTTCATGGAACCAACACGCCTGTCAGTCTCATTGCTGCAGTGCCCTCCTGGAGTCTGCAGCATCTTGGCAACACGTTAATTCTGCTTGCTGTAGAGACCCCTTTTCAAGGGTGTGTAACTAGAAGTGCTTATGGGACAGTAAGGAATCTGGAAGCACAGACAGCCCTAGCTCCAAAAGGCTTCTCAAAGCTTCCAGGTTCACCAGGGATGCACCTGGAGTTGGGTCTCAGAAGCAGGATTTTCAGACTTTCAGCTCAGTGACGGAGGAGTGTTGAGCTTTGACTTGAAAGTCACGCAGAAGGAGGGAGCCTTTGAAGTCTTCCTAAATGCATTGCCTCAGGAAAGGCTTCTGTGCTTCTAGGGTCTATGGCTGTTGGGCACTCCTGCTGAGATCTGTCTGGAAGACCTGGGGATTGCCAGGCATTTTGTTTGAGGTTAAAATACTATGCAGGTTATCCAGCTTTCTGGAATTCCTGCTTCAAGAAAAGGAAAACCAAGAGAGCTTAGCATCGCCCCTCAGGCAGGAGCGGCAGGGCCAAGGCCCTGAAACATGAAGCATTGCAGTGTTTGGGAAACCCAGATCCGTCCCAAGGTCATACTTCCCGTGAAGACAGGCATCAAGACGTTCTTCAGTCCTGGAGTATTCTACTCTGAGGTTCTCCTGGATTGCGTTAGAGTGCAGCCTTGGCATTAAAGGAGCTAATCAAAACCAAGAGGCTTCAAGGAAAAAACGTTAGGGTCAATGAACAGATATTGTCCTCCAGTCTTATTTTACTGAATAACTGAACAGATTTACCCAAGTGTATTTTTGCTGTTATTTGGTTCTTTGGAAGCAGCAGCTTCTAACCCCGAGTTTTATGTCCAATTACCTTTAAAAGCAACAGTGTCCTGTATGATTGGGTTTGGACTTACTGTGATTTGGAGCAGAACACTGGCAGCTTGTAAAACAACTTTCCACAGCTGCACACGGGGGTGGAAAAAGTCTGTAGCCTTTATTTTGTGCTGTAGGTTTGTTGCAGAGAAGAGAAAGGCCTTCAGCTTGCAGGCAGTCTTGGTCGGCAGAATAGCTCCACCAACCCTGCTGTTCACTGAAGCAAATCTGAGCAATTCTGAAATAGCTTTCTTTGGTAGGAAAGAGCAGTTCAAGATCCAAGAGCGGAGAGGCAGGGAGAGAACGAAAAGATGGTCCTTAGTCTGCTCGTTCAAACTGCAGCATAAATATCGCCTTTTCTTTGTCTCTAATATGCTTGGGAACTCTTGAATTAATTTCACTGATAAATTAGTGATTTTTATATCAAACCAAGCCATTTACAAAAAAAAAAGAAAAGAGCAGCAGCCCTGCATTGGAGGAGTTTTATCCTCAGTCCTCTTATGCTTTTTGTCCTCATAGCCTGATCTTAAAACACGTGTATCCTAGATAACTAGGTGAAGGTATTTTTGGTAGGTAGCCGTACTCATAGTAGTCCTAGTCTGCACAGCTCAGGTAACTAGTAAGGACTTCAGCACGGCAGTACCAGCTGTGCAAATCGATCTGACACACTGCATACTGATGTAGTTATTGAAGGCTAGTCACCTGTTGTTTGCTTTTCTAAATCAGCTAGGTTAAAAATACCTCAGATAACTAATTCTCCAGTCATATCACTGATTTAGAAGTATTTTAGGAGTTTTTATACCCACTCACACTTACTTTTCTTTTTCTTTCCTTTCAAAGAAGTTTAACTTTTTTGTTGTTTTTATTTGTTTCAGATCAAAACATGGCTTAAATTTTTCTAGACCAAATTCAAAAAATTAAATTTGTGTCTGAATTTTTCTTTTCCCATAAAGAAATTAGTATAAAATAAAAGTATTTCTCCTTACTTATAAGTAGCATATGCACTGTATTTCTGTGTAGTAATTAATCTTGCCATTTTGAAATAGATATCTAGATAGCATTTTGCAGTCATCATAAAGTAAAATATGTATGTGTGAATGAAGTGGTTTTTCTTGAACTTTTTTCTTACAGGCTCATGAGGCGACACTGGAGGCCAGGGCCAGCCCAGAGCTGAGTGATCGTATGCAGCAGCTGGAACGGGAGGTAACACGGTATCGGGATGAATCTAGCAAGGCTCAAGCTGAAGTGGATCGTCTTCTTGAAATCTTGAAAGAGATGGAAAATGAGAAGAATGATAAGGATAAGAAGATAGCAGAACTGGAGAGGTGAGAACGGTATAAAGTTACTAGAGGAGCAAAATTGCCGATTGAAGTTAGAGAGAACTCAGTCCGTTTTTCTTGTTTTAAAGACCTTAGAGTGCCTATTTTAGGAAGTCTGTTTAGAGTTTTTCTGCCTTCAGTCCTTTATTTTGGTAGATGGTAAGCGAAAAGGTTCTTACTGTGTGCTCTCATTACCTGGCTGCTCAAAAGTAGGGCTTGTACAGCTGGAACTAGAAAGGCAAATAGAGCTGTAAGGGAAGAGAGATGGTAGGAAAAGTTGCCAATACCGTGGTGTGCTTGGAAAACAATTTGTTCTTTCGATTTTGTAAATTGCTCAGGCATGGTTCTCCAAAGAAACAAACAACAAAAATGACTGTGAATAGTTTGTGATACCAGTTACTCAGGTTCGTCTGACAGGTGACGTGGAAACTCTGTGTACTGGTAGGGACACGGGTAAACTTTGGCTCGTGTGACGCCGAATGAACAGATTTGCTTTTGTCCAAAGGAAATGTGATTCAGCACTTTCCAGCATTTTTCATCTCACTGTCGGAGCCTGGATGCTCAGGTATTTTTTCTAGACTTCAATGTCCCAAACAAAAATTATAATTTATTATGATTTCATGACATTTGTATCACAATTATAAATAATAGATCTTGGGAAAGACTGGAAACAGATTTTGTTTTCTGTCATTTGCTCACCTTGCAGCGGGCCAAGAGGGAGTTTCTAGGCAGTGGTACATGTTTGGGTGTTTTTTTTTTTTTTACTTTACCATTCGCAGTGAAGAATCACGAACTTGGAAGAGCAAAACGGAAACTTGTTTTTTCCCATTTGCCTTGTGCCAGAACAGTCTTTCTAGTTTCCATCCTGTCACTATTCAACTTCTCTGCATTTAGTGTCAGGAAGATTAGGCGAACTGAGCAGAGGATATTGCAGGTTCTGTGTGGTGGCAGTGGTTGTTGTTCATTGGCTTGATGATAGTCAAATTATGGGCCCGTCTGAATGATTTCTGAATGAAAAACTCTTTCTAAAAAGTCCGTTCTTTTTTCCTTGAAGGTTGACAGAGCTCTGAAACAGTTCAACTTGTCAGCCGAGTTTCTGCTCTCTTGGCATTTGTAAGCAGCATCCTGTTAGTTTTCTTTAAGTTGTTGTTTTATTTAACCAAAATTCTCTATGCCTATTGTGTAAGCTTGAACACCCAAAAGTGAGGATATGTCCTTTTTAACTGTCTTCCCTTTTTCAGAAGTGAGATAAGTTTCGGCCCATTGATAGATGATTTATTCAGCAGACCATTCAGGCAGCAAGTTGATAGTGTAGGTGCATTTACTATAGACATCAAATAGTAGGATGGTTTGGGTTGGAAGGGACCTTAAAGACCATCTAGTTCCAACTTCTCTGCCATGGGCAGGGACATCTTCCACTAGACCAGGTTGCTCAAAGCCCCAAAATGAAAAAGCTGAAGAACAGCTACAAGTCATATTTGTCTGTGTGATTTTTTTCAGTCCCTTAGAGCTGCCCATCCTGGGTGTGAAGTTCACCATGTCGTCATCTTAGGGCATGCAAGTTGACTAGGGATCAGGGTGCAAGCAACAAACTTCTGTTAGAAGTAAAGTATGGGGAAGAAATATGTGCCATACAGTGCCATAATTTTTTCCAGGTGCAGAAGTAATTGCTGGTTAGGAAAATCAAGTCAGAAATACTCATCATTCCTCAACCTGATTCCTAGAGGAGATTGGAATGTCAGGAAGAGAAATTTTACGCACACTTTTAATGCAAGTGTGTTTTTGTTTTTGTTTTTTTTATTACATTACAATTCAGAAACTGTAATCAAGACTGGGACTTGAAGTATCAAACACTGAATAAACAGATATGTGGCCTATAATCAAAAGAGTTTACGGTCTGCAAAGCAAAAATAACAAAGAAGAGAAATGAAGATTTGCCGCCTCCACTTTTACAGATAAAATCATTGGCACTAAATCTTCAAAAAGTTAGAAAGGAACATTTTCTTTGAAAAGATGCAGGTCCAGAGACTGCAAAGCAGTTATCGTTTTTTCTGTTACAGAGGTAGTTTCTTGCTGTTTCAGTCACAGACCAAACTCTTACTATATCAATGAAAGTGTGAAACCCCCCAAATGACTGGACATCATTCTGTAACAATTTGGTGAATACTTTGACTGTTCGGTGTTACCCGTTCCTTCTTACCACCTGATCTTTGCTTTAAAAAATAAAAAAAATCAGTGGTCCTCTTCTCTTTTTAACTTGTCATCTTTTCTGCCGGTACTGAGATGACATAGAATATGTCTTCTTTTATTTCTAGTAATTAGAACAGGCATTTCAGCTATGTCAAAGAAAAGATGACTTTTGTTATCATGTGACTGCCAGAAGCCATGTAAGTCAAGGCGGGGGGGAGGGGGAAATCTAAGAATATTCATGCTCTCTAACCACTGTAGGTGGAAATAGCAAAGGTCTTCAAGATCTGGAGACCTACGGTACATACTGCTAGTGTGGAGCATTAGCGAAGTATCAGCAGCTGAAATGATTTTTTCGGGGGAACAGTAATATAAACACAGCACTGGAGAAAAAGATACAAGGTTTCCGATACTTTGTAGTGAGGTTTTGACTAATAATTTCTCTTTTTCTGAATAATTGTTGAAATTTCTATTTGTCCTGAGTCGTTTTTAGCTGCTACCCCAAACCCTGATTCTGTGGAAGCTTGCTTTCTTCTTGTGGGTTTTTACACAAAGCAGAGATTTTCATGTGCCTATTCAATGCGTAGGTTGTTCCTGGATTTATCCACCATGAGTGTTTATAAAGTGTTCCGTCATGGGTGAACTGATATATCCAGGCATGTTACGTGGATGTTTTAGAGCTAGAGTCTTGATTTCCAGAAAAGAATAGATAATTTAGCCTCGTAAAAGTCCATCCTAAACTGGTCTGTGCAGAGCGAGCTAGAGATGATCTTGCCTACTGATGCTTCTGTACTGCTGTACCAAGAAGAACTCTAGTGCTTGCAGAAGGGTTTGTCAGCAAGCAAATAAGTGAATATTGCTGTGCCTATCAGGAGCCGTTGTTATCCTGTGGAGAGCAAGATGAGAAGAAAGAAGTCACATTCAGAGTAGAACTGTACTAACAAAAATGAGACTTCCCAAAGGAGAGTCTCTCCCTGGAGTTTTTCCTCATGCTAGTTGTATGTGACAACTGGACCATGGGTCGTCAGCAGAAGAGAAATAGTAGCACTGTTTCATCCATAGAAGAGATGAAGTGAGTCACCTGCTAGGAAGGTCTATATAGGGTAACAGAGAAAGAGAAAATATAGGAGGAGAGGAAGATGAAATGAGAATCAGAAAACAGTTCTCTTAAGCCTTTTCAGTGATGCCAAAAGCTGCCTTCAGCTCAAATTAAAGAGGGAGATGCTTCCACTCTTCAGTAACTGTTGCAATTACTGGGTGGGGGATGTTGTTTTTCAGGTGGGAATGGGAGGAGAGATATCCAAAAATAATGTGTTAAATATGGTGCATGCCATGCAGAAGTTGGAAAAATACTCTAGAGTCAACATGAGATTGAAAGCACAAGCTCGTTAATTTATATTCTCTGTGGGCAGGGTTTTGTTTTTTTCTTGCAGGAAGGTGGGCCATAAGCCTGCATTTCTTCTGTGGGTGCACAGCCCGAGAAGTTTTGTTTCTGTCCGCAGACTGTGATGGTGTGGAGGGATTTGTAGCTGTCTGGTTATTCACTTGCTTTGTAACTAACTGTTTACTTTTTCTATTGCCATTCCACGATCTCCTGTCTCACTGTAACTTCGTTTTGTGTTTTGTTTCCTTCCTTGCTTTTTCTTTCCATTTATATCGTCACGTCCTGGTTCCACGAGTTGTTTTCTGTGCGCGGGGGTTTTTTTGACTATGCTTTTTCTCAGAAAGCACGCCTCCCGCAAACCGCACCCTCCCTGCCAGGTGTCGGTCCCCGCACCGCAACACGTAGGGGGGTTTGTGTGGGACCTCCTGGGAAAGTGAGTGCTCTGGGAGGCTTCTGTTCCTGCGGGGTGGGATGTCACCGCTGGCTGCCAGGCTGCTGCTGCCGCTGCTGGTGGGGGCTGCTGTGACGGCGCTTTTCTTCTTAGGCTGAGCAGGAACTAGTTATGTCAAGCACAAACTCAAACAGTCTCTGCCTTCAACACACATCACAGTGGTTATGACCACAGCCCAGAGGAGTTCTGCTGCTGTTCTCCCTGCTTTAAACTCAACAGAAGCTGTTGCTTTTTATTCTGATTCTCTTGTCGTGTTTTACCTTTGGTTCTTATCTCTGCCATCAGTTCTGCCCGAACCAGCTAAAACTCAAGTGTTCTAAAATGTGTCATTGACAGAGATCAGTATTACCTTATTCTGGAGTTTTATTGTGATTATTATGCTGTAATAAGAAAAAGGGAAAAAAAAAGAGAAATTAAAGAAAAATAATGCTAGTCATCTGGGACATGGCCATCACAGCCTTCAGATGAGTAGTTTACACACAGAGGTATTTGTGTGCATATATTCTGCAAATACGAACTGACTCTACACTGGAGAGGTGGCAATAAATATATATGTATATCTTGCTTCAGAAGTAAGCACTGAGTGGATATATATGGAAGTCCTGGTTCCAGTTACAGACTGGAAATTGGTTTTAATTTGGTATGCTCACGACGTAATATAGGTAGTGCTTGTGAGGACATAGGGCACTACCGTTTTTTCCCTGAAGGAGACTTGACGTTGATTTGGGAACAAAGGAAGACAGTGCCCAGCTCTGGAGTACCAGCAGTCCCATTAAGGGCAGCGGGAAATGATGGCTGTTTTAAGAGGGAGATTTTGGGGAGTTTTTCTAAAAAGAATTCGATGATGCCCTGTTCGAGAAGAAACCTTCAAACTTTTGAAGTGTAGGTATACTCCTCATCTTAAATATTTCTTCTCATCAGTAAATAAAAACAAAAGATTAAAAAACATAGGGTGATCTCAAAGGAGTGCTGAAAAATGTGGACAGTAGAAGGAAGTATCTTACTCTGTATGTCTTCAAGACAGTGATGTGTTTGTGTGTAGTGGTCTGTGAAGGGTAGATGGAGAGAGAAATAACATGCATGTTCCATCAGCTTTATGATTTCTTAGAATCGTGTAAAGGGAACTATACTGGTAAATTATGCCCTGAGCTTAAGTCAACACTTCGAAGTTGAAATACGTGTTTTCAAACCACTACTCGTATGTTGTAATCATTCTCTATAGTTTTCAAGTTGGTTGTTGCTGTGAATTTTTAGATAAATTTTTCAGAGAATTGCTAAACAAGGACCACATCAGGGCATATAAGTAATTTAAAGTAAAAGGGATTTTGTCAAATTAAAGAACAAAAGGTGTTTAGACTAAAGTCGTAATCATCACCATTACAGTTAACCTCGAGAGACGGTATGACTATAATTCTGTGTTATTGTAGCTCATTTATGTCCTCCAAAAATAAATTGAACTCCAATTCAGGCATAGGAAAAACTGTAATAATTAAATATTATTTTAAAACCCTTTAATCCATTTTGGTACCATAAAACATAAACCCAAATCAAATATATTTATCTCATGATTGCATGGTATTATTACAAGGCAGAATTTGTTGTTGTTGTGCGGGTCACCCATTTCCCTCAAAAATCCCTAACCAAAGTGAAAATTAAAATTTTGAGGTTAATCACTCAAAATTTAGGAGATTCCAAAATGAGGATTACCACGCAATTTTAATTCATCTCTCATGTGAGCCTATGTGTCACAGTAAAGTGATACAGTCTTTACCCATATTAACAATTTTTTTCCGCAAGAATGCTGCCTTTGGCACGTTAAGGACGTAGCTGACGTTGTCCCCCAAAAAGTCCAGAGTGAGACTGACACCTGTCATGGAAAATTTCAGCACAATTTGTTAATATTTGGCAAACAACTGAGAACAAGGTTTTGTAATGGAAGGAAGTGGTCAGGCCCATAGTTAGTCCAGCTCCACCTCTGAGCACACAAATCTATTGAATATTAAGATTTTGATCATTTCCAAGCTAGGAAATGAAGAAGTTATTTATTTCTTCTCAGTCTTGCTTTATATCCATATGAAATGAACATTAGGCCTGAAATCCCACATCAAGTTCCACAGAGAAAAAAACAATGCATTTTATATCAACAGAACTGCTCTAAGCAGGTAAGAATAGAAGATGCAGGCACCTTTACCCACAGGTATTTAGCTTCAGACATGTGAAGGTATGCCCAGCAAATGTCTGCCTTCTGACAGTGAACCTTTGTTAAAGTGGCTTAAGATCAACACTCAAACTCACTAATCGCTTCTGAAACCTACATCTGAGAAAAGAGAGAGAGAAAGGGAGAGGCACTGCCAATAATTGCAGATCCAGCTGTAGAAAAGCCCTCATAGTGATTTTACGGTGACTCCTCAATCCGTCCTCACCTTTTTCATAGAACGAGATATGCTTTTTCGATTTGTTCTTTATTTAGAATCATAGAATCATAGAAGGTTTTGGGTTGGAAGGGACCCCTAGAG
>Ga0181612_104394_pt1 | contig 18240 bp, 10 predicted proteins | sample HoacroProtozoa21_FD_119630 | JGI IMG/M metagenome (GOLD analysis project Ga0181612, IMG submission 119630) | Hoatzin crop microbial communities from Cojedes, Venezuel. Combined Assembly of Gp0051906, Gp0051904, Gp0051908
CAAGGCAACAAATCTAAAAGGTTTAAAAAAACAAGCCACTAAACACTGCCTCATATGGACCTCACTGCAGTTTTATAATCAATAACTAACACTGAAAAAGGTGCTCTCATCCTGCCTACTTGTTTTGTGTTCCATGCTCTATCACGTCTTTTGCCACCTCAAGGATTCACGTGGTCATAAGTTGAATCAGAGCTAATCTCTTAGGAACAACCCACCCTCTAGTTGATACTACTGCGTTCTGCCAGCCTAGGGATCCTCCTCATAGCAGACAGGCTTACAGACTGGGAAGCAGCAGGCAGGGGTATTGGACAACCTTACTGACACACAGCTGGCTGTATTTGTGGCATCTGACAGCCAGTTGGCACACCGCCCATCAGAGACAAGGCAGCAACCTCACAGGGCATCTACACCGATGATACATCTTTATTACTTGGTTATGTGACTACTGCTCGGTCATTCAGTAAAGGAAACTGTAGTCTACAGGATCCATGCTAGAAACAGTAGCATACGGAAACACGGGATGGATGCTCTGGAGAGTAAGCGCAGGTCACTGGGCAGAAGACTTCAACTCGGCGTTTTGATGGTGGTGTTCTCTGAAACGCTGCCAGTTCCACAGGCACGGCCTGAGAGGGAGGCCGAGATCGGAAGTCGGTGACACAGACGGAAAGGATTTAGGCATGATGGGAACAGGAAGAACTCGTTAGGCACGCACATTAGTCACACCAGAGGCAGCCAGGCTGGCATGCTAATAACAGTTTCGGAACTTACAAACCCTTCTACATGACTGCTAGGAATTTCAGAGGTAACACACAGGAAGCCCAAATGCTTGGTCTCACCTGACACGCTCCAAGTCACCAGCATCTCCGACGCTTGGTGGAAGGAGGACAAATCAATACAGTATAAGGCCGAGAGGCTACCAGCTTACTCAGCAATTCCAGCGGGAACGACAAACAACGGGCAGGCGGGGAATGGCACTGGGTGCGAAGGACACATAAACATGTAATGGCATAAAGAGAAACCCAATGAACTTCTGGTGGAAGTCACACAGCCAAGTAATAAAGACTTATCCATCGTAGTATCAGTTCAGGGAGATTATAAAGTTGGAAGTTTAGGAAAGGTAATAACAGTGGGCAACCGAAATCTCCCGATATAAAGCAGACCCTGTGTCTCATCAGAATGAGATGTAGAGAAGTCCTTTTTTCCAGAGGTAATGACCGCTTCCATGGAAGTTAGTGCTAGGACCTACACGAAAAGATGCGATTTTTGGTTTGGTTTTGAGTGGTACACAAGAGCTAGTTAAAGGGTATCAATAGGAAAGCTGCTTTCTAACTGTGCCTGCAATGCAATCATATTTCAACATCATAGCTGAATACAGCAGGCCATAAAAATATCTGGCACGTGGACAATGTATTTCAAGAAAGGGAACAGCGTAAAAAAATTGAACTAATTACTAATCTTCCCAACCCATTCCCCCTCAAAAAACCTAAACAAACCAACCAACCCAAACACACACAACCCTAACAGGAGCAATCTAAAAGGCAAAAAGACTGCAACAGCTTGGAGGCTGTTAAAAACAAAACCACCACCACCCCCCACAAAAAAAAAAAACCCAAAAGCAGACAAAATTCTGCATTAAAAAACCACGTAAAACATTCACCAGTTAGAAGAGAGAACAAAAGCAGTCAAAGGAATACCTCAGCCCCAGCAACAAAAGCCCACATGACTGAATAGGGAAGTTAAGGAGGGCATCAGACAGAGGTCAGCTTTTAAAAACAGAAAGCTTGCCTAATGAGAACAGAAGAGATTATAAAACACACGCTCAGTCAAAAGTAAAAGGTAAATAAAGAACTAAAAATGCTTGGGTAGTACCCTGCAAAGTTACTTAGCTACATCAAAAGCAGGAAGCCAACTGAGAAACTTGTGGGACCTCTTGCAGACCAAGGTGGAAAAGGGATACAGGGCTGACAGCACCAATGCAGAGCAGCTCACTGAACACTCTGTTCCCAGTTCCCTACTGGTGAAGCAACCAGGGAGACTTTCACATCTGTCTTTACAGCAATGTAGGTCAGAGGGACTAGGTCAATTTGAATTAAGTACAGAGGAGGCATCAGGCTGAAAGGACAAGTTAGACACAGTTCACCCAGACCAGGCATTTATGGGGCAGTTCCAGACCTGAAGCTGAAGGAACTGCTGGGCAACAGGTTGCCAGCATAACTCCTGCACACGCAAAAGCCCTGAAAGGGACCGGCGCTACAGAACAGCAAACGGGATTTCCATCCCTGCAGAGTAACAGCGGGTCAGATCACCGTGCAGCCAGCCAGCCACAGTCTGTGGCAAAAAGAGCGTGCACAGCTCCTGTAAATGGAAATCCTCCCGTGACCACAGCTCTTCCCCCACCTGATGCCAGCTTCCACATCCCTCTGAATTTGGGGACCAAGCTGCTGGATCCACTGGATATCTGGGTTGAACACCAGATAGTCCTATGGAAGGGAACAATCAGGATTATTCTGGAAAAAGCTTGCAAGTGTGATCTTCAGCCACCCAAATGGGGCTCAAGACTTTGTGACAGCTTGCACATTCCTCTGCTACGCGTTGCACGCTCCTGGCAAGCTTCACCACCTTAAAACAACGATGCACAGGCTTACCGTACATTGCAGTGTTTGCAACTACGTGCTTAAAAGCACCATGATGCACCCAGATGAACTCAGCAGGTGAAAAAAAGAAAAAAAATCCCATAACCTTGTTCAGCTTTATATTCCAGCCTGTAAGCTTTGTTCTGATGACCGGGGAATCAGATGCAGGGAAAACAACTGGTAACGCTCCTAACAGCAGACACACGAAAGGAAGTTTGTCGTATGTGACTGCTTTTTCTTCCACAGCTTCTGGATGTACTCGCCAGGCACCAATGTACCTGCTGATGGTGCCAAAAGCTGGAAAGAATCAGAGGCAAGTCCACCAAAAAAAAAAAAAATCAGGTTGAAACTCAGGCATTTCTTTCCACTGATACCTTTAGCACTGCTGGAGACAACAGCAGGCTACTGGTCTCAACCAGGAGAGCAGTTACATTCCTGGAGCAGAAAACAAATCCAGGTTAAAGCAGCTTCAGCTGCAGTTCCTGGCAGCCTAAAATTAATAACGGCTGGTTGCAAGGGTCCCATCTCTTCCCAGACTGTATGGAAAAACCCAATCCCTTAAGCCAGCTCTGGCATTTAGCATGCTAAAAGACTCAGGGGAAAAAAGTCTTACACCTCAGCAAAAAAATACTCTACTGCTTTTTTTTTGCAGGCTATCTGCTGCTGACTTATCAAGCAGAAACAGCACAGCAAGCACACACTGATCAATGCAGGTAGTACAAGTGAGGGTGTGGGGCACGTACATGAGGATGTCCTGTTTGCCACGGACATGCAGTCTCATCCAGAAGTTGCATTTAACTCCCATTTGTTCCCCAAACCAGCAGACTATAGTCACACCATTAATTATGCCCGCAACAGATCTGGTACGTGAGTGAAGTCAGATGGTGAAACTACAGCCCAGTTCTATAGTGTCATTCAAGTGGCTTGCGGGACACAAACACACTGCATAAGCTGTTCAACAGTAATAATACTAAAGGCAAACAAAATTCTGGAAGACCTAGAATTAACCTCAGGCAAAGAGACTGCAATGTTTCCATAACAAAGCTTAAACATTTCTTTCTAGAATTAATTATTCTCTCAAACACCACATCAGATACAAACAGTCTCTCATAGCTATGCACAGAACACCTTCATTAAGATCCCCTCAAATGTCAAAACTGAATTTCAAAAACCATCTCATCAGTCTGGAAACACTGGAAAATAACCAGGGTGCATTTTAATTTTGATGCATTAAAACCTGTGTGTTCATGTTTTGGTTTGTTTTGCTTCACTAGATACCATTTTACAAAAGCAAAAAGCTAACTACATTTTCAAATTAACTTGAAAATTACACAACATTTCTGAAGTTAACACGAAATTACAACTACATTGTGCTCCAGCAAAATATATATAGCCTTTCAAAAGTCCTACTGGAGTTCTCCGAAAATACTGTATGTCACAACTCTGTCACAAAAATATGTAGTGTAAAATTGCTAGTTTTTGTAGAAGCTAGTTATTTGGTATACTACCAAAAAAGCCCCCAACAACTCACTATCCATGAGCAGATCCCACACAACCATAATTCAATCATTATCCTGGGAATTAACTGAAATAAAGCAGCTGTGGACCAAATCACTAACCTAAAGGGCAACATTAGTTTCTTGTTATTCAATCTGTACATTTGTTATTCAATGAAGTTTCAAGGCCAAACCACTGAACATGTATCCTTATTCCAGAAGACTAAACATTCAACCATCCTACTGCCTATTTATTTTTAAAATCAACACATAAGGTAGTAGACTGATTTTAAAGGACTATGAAAATGGCTAGAAATTTCTTGAAAACAGAGATGTCTAAGTTTGGATTTCTCAGTGCAATGCTTCAAGATGCCAGGCATCCTATTTCCACCTCTCCAAAGGCAGAAGAATTCAAATATCATCTCACTCATTGACCGGACTCCAGGCTGCAATTCTTCTTCAGCAGACCTGACAGCGGGAGGTTGACGCTTCTTTTTCTTTCGGTAACTGTGACAGCTGGGTCTACACCATGATCAGCAAGTTCTACTGCAAACCAAAGCAAGGATTTACCTACTGCACCTTGCTCAGGTACAGCCACTGGTACAGCACCCATGTCCCCAACAGCAGTCAGCTCTGTGCCAGACCATATACGTGAACAGGAGGTGGCATGTTCCACCTCAGCAGTTTACCTCCTGGCGTGAGGTCAAACTCTTCCTCTGACCGCTGTTTCCAGTTCTATCTCCTTGGAGGCTGCCACTCCCTCAAGTGCATCCAAACCCAAAACACAGGTAGCAGTGGCCATCCTTCAGCTGATGGGGGGAACCTCAACTGGGATGAGGGCAACCAGAAGAACCACTATTTAAAAACACAGATAAACAATAAAAATATTATCAGCTGTGGAAGCAATTATCACCTACCTCACTTTGCTGGTTTAGTGGTTTTTTAATTAAAAAAAACCAAAAACCCCACCGAAATCCAGCTTTGCTCAAAAAGTTGCTCACATATCATAATTTCCACAACCTATTAATCTAAAGCCTTCTGACATCTCAGAGTAAACACGGGAGCCCCGACTTCCCCAGATACTTCAGGGTGAGCCTGTCATTTCAGCTCCTCGTTACTTCCTTTCATAGAACCTGTGCTCATAGACCACTTCATTTCTTTGCTGTCATCAAGCACTGTGCAAATCAAAATCCATTTTGTTAGTTGGCTGAAGTCAAGTAGCAAAGTCTGCAGTATCACTAGTAAAAAAAATTACTGCTTAACAAATACCTTGTCTGCCATTGGAGCTGTCATTTCCTTGGGTTTTATTTTGGCAACGCTTCTTATTAACAGCAAAGATACTGTGTTCAGAAAAGCAATATCCCCATTCCCTGTTCAACATGAACCATTACCGAGTTACATTCAGTTCCAATTCAGTGAAATATTGTTTATACACATAACATTCTCAAAATTCACTACCTCCACAGAGCTCTGTTATTGACCAATGATTGCCTCTATTCATCTCTACCTCGAGAAAGACATAAATCTTTTTCAAGCCAAAAGCAGGGTGGAAAGAACAGTGAAAGTTTCTCTGCCAAAGCAGAACAGTTTATTAGAAACAAAACCCCACTTACTAAGTTAGGAATCCTGCTAGTCCTAAACAGGTCACAGAGAACCAACCTGGGCATCTCTGAACTCACACTGAAACATATAATTTGCTCAAAAAGAAGTTATGCCACTTCCCATCAGAAGCTACCTACAGAGAGTTCATCTAACAGACCTTGGAGACAAGACATTAAACTTCATCTATGATGACTATTCTCCAATAATAATCTTTCCTTTAAGAGAAAAAAAGAAAAGCATCAGTGTCACAGTTTAAAAGACCTATTCCCATATTCAGACACAGAAGCTATTAGTGACAGCACTGAACTTCTATGTCAGAAGTATCTGTGATCATTACTAACTACTATGGCTGTACAAGAGCACATGAATAATTTACCAATGTCTGCAAGCGTCAATTAAAAAAGAGAAAACGAAGATTTTTTTAAGCTAGAAATAAACTGGCAATAATGTGATGTGGAGAAGATATGCTTTGTCACAACAGCCTGATATATAGACCTACACTAGTGTGCACACAACACATACCTACACACCACCCCCCTATCAAATTTTGTACCTCTCCACTATTGTCTGGATCCTCTAAAGCAGCCGAGAGCTTCTCATCTTCCGTTGCAAGCTGTTCTCACACTTCTTCCAGGCACTCTGGTTGCCCTGCTCAGCAAACAGAAAATGTCTTCTCCCGAGAGCAGTGGAACTGTAATTTTTACAAGTAAGATCTCAGCCACTCTCTTGTACAATTGTATTTAATGCTTTTCTATTTTACTGATAATTTATTTTTCAAATAGGCACTTTCCCTTTACACATCTATAGCATAATGAAGGTTGGACACAAGTGGCAGTCAACTGGTAATGCCTGGAAACCACTCAGGAGAGAAACAAACTCCTAACTTACAGAATCACTTAATTACTCCCGAAGTACACGAAGCTGCTCTATGAAATACTGATTTTTCATGCCACTTCTAACAGCATAGCCCCTAAAGTATTTCCGTCCTTTCTCTACAGCATTCTGATCCTCCTCCCAACTCTGCCTCACTAAAATTTCATTACAATACACCCATTGCTGGTGGGGCAGGGTGTTGGAGAGGATTACTGACAAAAGACATCACTTCTGTCTCAAGACATCCCAAAATGCAAGTTGCTGAAGACTAGAAAAATGTTTGGGAAGTATCATTATATGGTCACTGCTTGTATCTTCCTTGCACCTCACCTTCTCCTTCTGCTCATCTCCAGTTTTCAACATTCAGTAAATCAAGGAATCTTGTTTCACAACTGAACCACAGTTCACTGGCTCTAACAGGGCTGTAAAGGGGTAACCATACCGTCCTCCCAGATCTAAAATGTCCATAAAAGAACGGTGTTCATGCAACTAGGCCAGACAGGATGTCGAGAGCAGAAACGATAATGCAATGTGAATTTTGGAAGGTCTTGTCTTCAGCTTGTGCTAGCAGACTTAAAGCTGTCTAAGGTATTCTCAGAGCAAGGACTCACTGAACAGTAGCCTAAAAAGACGGAGGAGGATACTGTGACTAAGAGTACCCAAATGGTGAAAACTATCCTGAAAAAAAAAATATTCATTGAAAAGTCTGTCACTTAATTGAGAGGCAACAATAGCCTTCGAAGGACTCAAGCTAACATGAACACAACCGTGATTCATTTCAAATATAATGGATAACAATTAAAAAAAAAAAAAAAAAAAAGGAAAGAAAGAAGTGTATGCCTCCAAGTTGCCAACTGAGGCAAAAATATCCTGAGCCGAGTCTAGAGAGCTTCCTGACATGCCTCTTACCAGTCAAGGGAAAGAACAATCACAACAATAGCCAATTTCCACAGTCCCTCTCACTAACTTAGCAAAGCAAAGTAGGTTGAGGTACCTTATTTTTTTCAGTAAGAACACCAGGTAGAGAGTACCGAGGGTCTCATCCAGGTTTGTCCACCATGGCAATATGCTCAGGAACAAAACAGAAGTCTTCTAAACCTCACCGCAGTGATTCAGCCTTCAAGTCACACTTGCCTTCTCTAAGAACTTGCATATGGAGAAGTTGGACAGAACCTGCAAAACCCTAGATACATTCAGGGTCCAACGGCCGATCATGTATTTATGCAAGATCATCTTTTCAGACTAATCCAATCACTTAAAAACAAACAGAGGCCTTATCTGTGGAACCATCTGAAGATTACTGATCTCTCTGCCATGGTCTCTTCCAAGAAATTTATGGCATCTCCAAAAACCTAAACTTCAGTACCAAAATGTCAGAGATCACTTTGGACTGCTCTAGTTTTCTCCTCCAGAGCAACGTCCATTAAACATTCTACATGAAAGGACAACCAAGAAAGTATATTATGCTTACGTTGCCTAACTTTAGGATGTATGTCTGTGATCCATACATTCAGATCATTGCTGCTCAGAGGAAGAGTAAATATATCACATCTCCAATTTGTAGCATATGGGCTTTAAAGATGAAGCCATACCTAAGCATGTCTCAATGGCTTAGCACTTTCCTTTAGAAAAAAAAAACAAGTACATTTTTTAAACCAAGACTTCAGAAATAATCAGACCTATAGCCTCCATAATTCAGCTTACGAACTTTGAGAGTTTCAAACAGGCTGTAAAAATTTACAGAAACCGTACTAGAAACCATTCAGGAATAGCCCACTATTTAGCAGGGACGAAAATTTCTTACTTCCAACTGCTTAGCATGAAACACACCTTCATCTATCCTGTGTAGTGTTAACTGCTTTCAGCTGATGACAAGTAAGGCTCCTCTGCTGCTGAGCATCTCTGACACATTTAACAATCAAGAAAACACACTGAAGTTAGCAGAATGGCACAGGGTAGTAGCCAGTCTTTGAGCAGGTTATTCCAAGCCACTTACATTACATACGTATAAAAACTTCACACCTTGAAATCCTCCAAAATGAAAAAAGAAAAAAAAAAAGGAAAAAAAATGCAGCAAATAACCTGAAGTACAGATTTCATATTCTCCCAAAACAGGCACTACTGGGAGCAACTTTTTTGCAGTAGTTTCAATTTCTGTGTTAAAATTTAGTTCGAGCACAGCAAACCACAATAATTCATCCTTGAGTTGAAAAGAGACCGCAATGGTAAGTGTACATGGGAATATTTGTCTCACTTGAATCTTTTTTGTGTGAAATAAGAGAAAGGTGATTTGTATTCCATTTATCCTTCTTTACAACCTTCTATTTTTAGTGCTTGGTTTTATCCAGCCTCCCTTCCAAATGAGCAGCACCAATCTTTATCTTCTTTCAACTTTTATCCCTAGTATTTTACAGGAATTCAGGTATTATTGTGGTGAGTATCGATACCACATGAGATTTTTGCCACCTGCTCCTTCTCTGTTTACCTTCCAGTTCCAGCTGAACTGAACCAGAGCCTGAGTTCTGCTCCTATTTCTTAAGGAAGAGTGAGTCTAACCACTAAAATTTCACATTTTCTCAGCATGTTAGTCGGGATTAGTTTTAATATTACATTTCCATTTGGTTCTTCAGAGTTTGGATAACTGATTCCACAACACCATACTGAAAGAACCTGCCTTCTGTCGCTTGGCTTGCAGTTTTCCATCCGGGCCAGTGGCTGGCTGAAGTTTTCATCCCCTCAAGCTTAAGGGCTACATCACTTGCAATTACCTCCCGTCAGGCGCTGCTGCAGTCTTTGAAAAGGGCTTCTTTCCTCACTACAGCTACACCTTCTCTGGGTGTTTTTCCACCACCTCCTCGGCCACCAATACTCTCTCTGCAGAAAGACCACTTAAGCCAAGGCCGGTGCAACGCTTTTCTGACTGGTGTTCACCACCCGCTTAACGTGGCAGTCAAATTGCTGAGGACTAGAAAAATAATTCTTTTCCTTATAAAGCTTACAAGGGACCTCTACCTATCACACCATCTTCCCGAAAAGTCAATCTCTTAGCTGGTTTATCTATACAGGAAAGAACTGCCTTGCAACTTGGTCACTCACTGGCAGCTCAATTTATCCTTGTGTTCACTCACCGGGTAAGGAAAATGGTGTGGCACCCAATCCTTATTTTCTTACAATCACCTGGAAGAGGGGACCAAAGCAATGAGACTTACTCAGCTGGCCCAAATTGTTGCCTACCAGTGGACGATCACACAGTTTTTTCCCCCCCTTTCCCAGTACACCTAAAACACGTGAACTCTGGAGCTTCATCCACACAATTCTTATCTCTGTGCAAAACGCCACACGGGAAACAAGGGAAGTGATACAGCTCTCTGGAAAGGATGAAGCAGAAGTAATTCTGATGCTGATTAGAAGAGGATTATGAGAAGGATCCTTCCCTCCTTTCTCTTCTGTTTCAACCATAGACCCCAAGCACCACCCAATAAAGCAGGCAGCGTGGCAGATGCTGGGACCCCGCCTGTGCCAGCAAAGCCTGGAGAGGAGACGTCCCCGCTGGCAGAGGGGCAAAGGATAAATTGCAGGAGTGCATCTATGGCTCATATATTACAAACACCACAGCCTAGGCGGGACCTTGCCAAAAATGCCACAAAGTTCAGCTACTGGGAAGAATGGCATAAAATGAGATTTTCTGTGGCATTAAGGACTGTGAGAACTCACTCCTTGCAACACAGAAAGGCACGAGTGCTCTAGGAAGATGTACACATCTCTATATGGCTGCTGTCCCAGTGACCTTGTCACAACTCCGCGGAGCCGTTCTGCGTTCTGTAAGATGCCATTCTCATTAAATTAGCACTTTAATAACCTTGGCTGCAAGTACTCAGTGTGGCAAAGCAATATCCATGTCCTCGCAACCAGCACCGCCTTCCAGGAAGCTATCAAAGCCCAGTCAGATCACAAAAATTTAAGGCATATCCTACAAGGCACAGAAACATCCGTGAAGTCCTTCAGGGGAAGAGCAGGAGTGAAGAGGTGTGACAAATCCAGACACCTCACCAAATAAAGGCTTATGGCCAGTGGAGCAGGGGGGTATCCCACCGAACCAATGAAGCCCTCTACACGGACCCCTTCTGCCAAGCTCCCAGTTATGAAAATGAAGAGCTTTATGAAAGGTCACACAAGGAGCCCAGGAAAGATACCTACTGCCACTTACAGCACTGGTCAGTCAGCGTATACTACAGCACTAACAAACAGTAAGGACATCTAGATAACTTCTCAATCCCAGTTCAAATTCTTAACTGTGTGCTATCTGAATGCAGCACTCGGACCAACTTAACAGCTACGTCCCATTTTATACCTATTGCACTCCCTAACACGCTTTGATATTAAAGCTATGGTTTTGAGAATCTGTGAATTAACTGCAAAAGAACTACCCCATCTTGTTATTTAAATGCAAACTTTGCAATGCTAAACTGAGTACCAATACCCCACTCCCTAGGAGTATAAGCATCATAAAAAAAAAAAAAAAGTCAAGTGTTTTCATAATGCTTTGCTAATGAGGGTCAGGGCCTGACTGGACTTGTTTTGGCCTCTAGCCAGCCTAACAACAGTTTCTGTACTGGCCAAACTCTGACTAGTCAACTATTATTTTTAAATAATCTGCACCTTTCCAGCCTTCCATAGAGACTCTTACCACAGAAACGATCAGTATACGGCTCAGACAACTTCTGTGTTAGCATACTACCACTTCTGCTTCTGAAGACAATAATTTGACGCTATGGAAAACCTACAGTCAACTGTAAACAGGTACGTAATGTCAAAATAGCTTTGCATACTGCTTGCTCCATTAATTATGGATTGAGAAAATCAAAAACTACGGACTACATAAATATATTTCATTCATTGACTGGTCACAGCCTGGATCTGTAAACTAAGCAAACTAGGCAAGCCTGGTCTTCCTAACTTTTATTTCCTGGCTACTTCTTAGTTGTCAACACCAGCAGCTATTCCCTGTCTATCTGGAGAGGGGCAGTTAAAAGGAGATGAGCAGTTAAAAGCAGAACTGTCCATAGACTCAGACGGTATTTACTTGTTTCTTACACATCACAAAAAAAGTGCCAATGTTCAAATTCTCTTGTTTCAGTATTCAATGCTAGATAACATCACAATTATAAAGGTGTCGTAAGAAACAACACGTTTAACTCACAACTGAAGAAGAGGCAGAACTTGTTTCTCTTTAGGTAAATCTGAGTTCATAAATCATTAACTTCTCAACAATTTCTATAAAAAAAAAATCTTAGAGTTGCGTGTACACATGTAGTTAATCAAATCCAGACCCAAACTATATTTTGCTCACAGGCAGACAGGTTAAACAGGAATACGTAGCATCAAAAACAATGTCAAAATTTGAATTTGCAAAATCCACAGAAATTTTTATCAGGAAGTTATCTTCAGTACAAGGTAAAAGAAAACATGACAAAAGATATGAACGTAACTAAAACAAAGGAGGCAATAAAAATAAATGACCAGACGGATGGCACAGAGAGGGGTGGCTGCTGACTCCTCCTCACCTTACAAGTGGCATGACAACAATTAACTTCTGCAAAACTAGAACTGCAGTGAATCACAGGATTTATTATAACTTTGTGGTGACTGCTTTTAGCTGAAGAAACAAAACCCGAGTCCATCCTTAAGACTGTCTATGATGTGATCTCCTGTACTAATAGAAACTACCTCATTTGGATGTATGAACAGCTCACTAAAATGAGCATATGAAAGAAAAAGCCCTCAAATTATAGTTAACCTAATTTGGATTTTATTCTAGCAATATTTTCTTCATTCACCAACCATATCAGAAGATGTACCTACTGGGAAAGGTAAGCTCCTTCTGAAGCCATGCAGCTTTATCCCTTTTCCTCCCCTGCTGTACCAAGACACATTCACCAGTCCTCTTCCAAATATGCTGGGAATTCCCTGCTGAGCACTGCCAATGCCAGCCAAAATACACATTTTCTACTGTACTGTGTTTTAAAAACAACTACTGCAGAATGCCACTCTGAAAGAACCACCACTCCATATTCCAACATTTAATATTCAACAGTAAAGACCATGTTAAGTCAGAAGAAAATACCACAGCTTATGCAAAACCACGACATACCCATGAAAAACAGAATGAAGTCAGACAGACACACAGACATGAGAGAACGCTTCCCTGTCTGCATGTTTCATTGCTGTGTTTTTTCTTTTGTGACCAGTGTTGATCTTTAGCCATGACCAAGTAATCATTATAGCTATTGTGTAATGTTTCTGAGTGTGACAATAAATACCAATTATTGCAGAGAGTCTGCCTCACTAGTAAGTCTCCACTGCCACACGACTAAGTCTGCAGAGAAACAACAACATCTCCAACTTCTGACATCAAGAATAGTCATGTCAACAGGTACAGCTGAACTCTGAGTAGGGATCGCGGAGGAAGAACACAGAGTTTTTTTAAAGATAATATGAAATTCATACTTTGGTAAGTTTCCAGGCAAAGTTTCACAAAAAATGCTTGTAAAGAAACATCTCACAAGGCTCCAACTCTGCACAGTACAGTAAGTTGTAGAGACTAACACAGGACATCAGGCTGCAGCCAAGCAACAAGAAATTCAGAATCAAGCAGGTAATCCTATGGACTTGCAAGCTGTAATATTTTTATTTACATGTACGTGTAAGCATATGTACATGTCTACAGACAAGCCTAATCTTTCTTCAATGCCTTGAAAGAAAGCATCAGGCAGTAATTTAACATTTTGGAAAAAGATCAGCTTTGGCACTGTACAGGAAGATTTTCAACTATTTCAATCTAAATGACTAGCAGATCACCCCACTAATGCCAACACAGCACCAAGACACAGTAACTAAGGCAAAAAATTGGATGGCCAGTAACAAAATCTAAAACCATTTCTTTACTACGGGGCCAAGCTGCACTCATTCTGAGCAGAATCACAACTTTCTTTGAGGGTGTGAAAACTAATGCGCACAAGATTAGCTAGCTCCACATTTTTACACTGTATTGAACTTAAATGTCTCAAAACTTCATCAACAAAGAATTAATGCAGTGTAGTACTGCTACTCCATACCCTTCTAGAGTATGTAAACTGACAGATCTTAGACCTGAAAACACAATGAAATGCAAAGATCAGGCACATCATCACTGCAGCCTATCTGCATCTCTGTCCTGCAGCCACACGGAACAGTCGCTGCAAAATACTGCAAGTTATCAACGAAGAAAGGAACCGATGGATTTCCAAGCTGTCTTTAGGCCAAGACTGGGTATCGCCTAGAAAATATGTTAATCCAGAGGTCTTCAATCACAGAAGACGGTCAAGCCATACAGACTATTCCTGTGGCAAAGAACACGGTCGCCAGCAACCCTTCTGCCTAACGGCTGGAGCCTGCGCGGGCACGGCAGGCCTGATGCTTCCCTAAAGCACCAGATGTACCACAGGTACACGGATTTACCCACCATTTCACGCCTCTGATACAGTCCTCCCCTGCTAGGTAAGGAGGATGTGAGCAAGCCACCATCCAGGCACTTTGATGCAAGGCACTCATGGTAAACATCTTTCCCAAGAGCTCCTCAGCCAGATGGGAAGCAGGGCATGGGCCACATTAGCCATTCCAGCTGCAAAATCTCCTTCTTGGTTACCATGTGCCTGATGACAGGGGCAGAACAAACAATTCCCTTTACACATCGTGTCAAGGATGGGTGAGCACCACTAAAATAAATCTGTTTGATAGCAGGCGACCTTCAGGAAGGGACTATAAGCAGCGAACAACTGGCAAATGAGTTAACCTGCTGGGCTGCCATGCAGTGTCTTCCCCACAAAGATCTTGACATTAAAATTAAGTAGGCAAACTGAAGAGCTTGAGGCAGACACTTTGCAGGATCAAAAACACAGAAGGGCGATATCTGTGTGCCAAGGGAAATCTTTATAGTGAACAGAGATGTGAGAATCTTTAAGAAAAAAAGTCATCCTCATTCTGTACAGCACAGCTTCAACTGAACTCCTCTTCGCACACTTACCCTTCCCACCCTGTCACAACCTCCTTGCACACGCTTGCACTTCTACTCAAACACTTCCTTACCAGAAGGAAAACAGCAGTGAGCAGTGTGAGCTTTGAGCCCTTTCACACCGGTGGGCGCCCCTTTTCCACTTCCACAATGGAGGAGTGCAGGACATGGCGTTGTTTCCTGCGATCACGGAGGCGTGGGGTGTGTTTGCACAAGACCAAACCAGAAAGGAAATAAAGGGGTGCGAGTTATTTGTCAGAAAGGTAAGAAACATAGGAAAAAAAGGCTGGTCAGTTTTCCTTCTCTCTAAATGAGTGGAGTAAAATGTTTTTACAACTCTTCCTGCAACTCCTCACAATTTACTTCTATCGCCACTTCGAAAAAAATTGCTTTTAATCAACTGCAGCGTTCCATAACTTTACTCATCAAAGTGAGTTTCAAGCACAGTGTCTGAATGACACTTTGTGTGACAGTTTGTCTGGGGCAGCAGTTTTCAAACTTTGCATCAGCTTCCACACCTCCACGGTAATTTTCACCTTCCTTACGCAACTATAGTTTGAGAGCCACCACACTGGTAGAAGCAAGGGGAAAGCACATACCCTGCAGAACATACCTCGTGAAGAAGGGAAGGGGTGGCTTAGAGAGCACCTCGAAGTGAAGTGAAATTATAGGCAGAAGAAAGCTCTTCAATTAAGATAGTGATAGAACAACATGCTGGCAGATCAGTGGAAGCCTAGCAAAGAAGAGGAAGCCCGTGGCTGGAAGGATTTGCTGAGCTTCTCACCAAGACACTGCTGGGCAGATTCAGTATCTTCCAGCTATCTTCTTCTGACGCCATGGGTCCCCCTCTCCAACCTAACAGCTCCCTAGCAACACTCTTGACCAACCCGCACCCTATGCTTTAGGAACTACAGTCAGAGACATGAAAATGCCAACAATTTCATCCACGTTATGGCCTGTGCTAGAGCCCAAAACCCAACCCCTTTCAAAACAGGCATTTCGCCTCATTCCTAACTGCTCCAAACTTCTTCCCTTCAAGCCCTGCCGCAGTCCCCATCCTGGCATCAAGAAGTCACAAAAATCCGGAGGCATCACAGGCAGGTTTTGTTCAAACGACAACACACCGGAACCTCTTGTCCAAGTGATTCAGCCACCCGCTTCTCTTTGATCGTGCCCAGCTACATTGCTCAAAGACCCACAACAAATATGAGTCATGCTTGTGTGAGGATACCTGCTTGCAGGTCTTTCATCCTCCCTGTAATTAATGTAATTTAAAAAAAAAAAAAATATTCTAGAATTCACATACAAACTCTTAGAACAGGTATTTCGGTCTACGGACAAAACCTCCAAGAGGATTCCAGGCAGACGGCTGCAACATGCCTTCACTGAAAATCCCGGTTCTCATTCAGGTTTTTTTGTTGTACGTGATGAAGCTCAGCTTCAAAGACAACACCATATCTTTGTCAGCTGCCCGGTTATCGATAAGACTGCCTGCAAACCTTTTGAATGCTAGAAGTCATGCTGCCTCTGAACCCTTAGCAGGAGCAATTTATTCACTGACCTAGAATTTCACATGTAATACTGAGCAACTTTTTCAAAGTTGCTTCTCCAACTGCACAAACATAATCAGCTCACGAGGCTGCTGAAAGCAGCAGTTCTGCCATCTGTCTGCTTATTCCCACCTCACACTTGTGCGGGCACAAGTGTTTGTGAAGCCATGCAGCGTTCTGGAGGGAACCAGTCTCTTGGAAAACTAACCAGCGAAAGAAACAGAACTAGGATTAGATCATTTCTCAATCTGTACAACCGTGCATGCTGGCACAAGCATGGGAATAAGCAGAAATGGTATCATTAATTTTAGTGGCAGTGCCGTTTTCAGAAGTCCATTGATGCGGCCACTTTCCACCAGGTCTAGCAACTAAATCTGAAGAACACTTAAGCACACACGTGAATTTTAGAATCACTTAACTTGCTATTGTGTTATTGTTAAAGTAAGAAGTGGGAGAAGAAAGGTGAAGTGATCTACCGGTTACCAAGTGGAATGAAAGTCCTCGCAGGGAAACGTTTCAGTGGCGAGGTCTTCACCCCTGCCTCAGTTTCCTCCACTAATAAAACAAAGATAGTAGCACTAATCTGTTTCACAAAACATCCTGCAATACAACCAAAAAAACATGACAACCACCAGGTGATACTGTTAGAGAGACAGAATTCAGCTCTCTTACAGCAATGAAAGAATGAAACGGCACAAAGCTGATGCTGCAACCTATAGCGGTCTGGGATGGAGAACTGATACGGGACAATGCAAAGCAAATGGCTACTTAGAGCAGCAGTTCCTAAACAGATGGCATCTACAAAAGGACAGTCACGGATTTACAAAAGACTTAGGTACAGAAACTCACATTGGAGTCTCCCTGCCCTCCTCTCATTATTGGTACTCTGATGTAATCGCATCGGAGTTATGGAGAGCACACAGGGAAGACTTGCCGGGGTGGCAGGTTAAGTAGGAATCCAGAGCTGGGTTGTCATGACAGCAGCTCAAAGTATGCAAGAGATGTATAGATCCTGGGCATTACAACAGCAAGGACTCCACATAAGATCATTAACACCTTGCATTATTTTAAACACCGAGAAGCGCATGCTACATCTCGTTAATGAAACACGGACTGCACAACAACCGCTGGCATTGGGGAGGGCGCACGAGGGTCTAGCACATACACAAGGAAGTTTGTATTCCTTCAGTACCGATAAAGTACGGGTTCTCACAGATTCGAGAGTTGTGCTATACATAAGAGGAGACAAGTGCCATGCACTCTGGTGGACCAGCGCACTCCAGTCTCAGCTTGGAAACTCACCAGGCGAGCTCTATGCCATTTAAAAGCAAAGTAAACCAGCGGAAACTTAATTCCAACACCACCTCACGTTAACTTCGCATTGACACAGACTCGGAGTGCACAGCAACTCGGTAACTCGTCCCGGCTGAGAGGAAGGAGCTTCCCGTCAGGGAGAAGTTACTCCCTGCAGCGTCCGAGCTCCGTCTGCAGCAGCACGCCGGGTTCCCGGCACGGGCAGGCTGCAGGTGAGGACACGCTGGGCAGTGCCGTCCCGGCGGGTCGCGTCCGAAGACGGGAGGGCACCGGGCTCAAGACAAACGCTGAAAGAGAGCGGCCAGCGATACGAGCAGAGCAGGCCCCCGGTGGAGGCTCTTGCGAGGAGACAGGATGGGAGCAACAGGTGTTTGCGCGATCTGTTCCAAACTCCGGGAATCTGTCGTGGTGGGTTACTCGGGACGCCCAACGAACACCACGTGATCTTCAGGGGTCGTTGCAAAACACGGACTCCGCACGGTTCCAGACCGAAGCGGCATTACCGGTGCCCGGCGCAGGGAACGTACTGGTCCACCAGCGCGCACAGCTCCGGGACTCCCGCACACCGGGCACTTGCCACCCAGCACCGGCGAGGCAGAGGCCCGCACCGGTGCGGGACACACGGACGGCGAGAGGCTGCCCAGCGGCGGGCTCCCAGTAAGGACCAGTGGCAAAACCAGCACGGAGGGGTCGACTGGGGCGGTACCGAACGCAAACCAGGA
>Ga0181612_126718_pt1 | contig 18240 bp, 9 predicted proteins | sample HoacroProtozoa21_FD_119630 | JGI IMG/M metagenome (GOLD analysis project Ga0181612, IMG submission 119630) | Hoatzin crop microbial communities from Cojedes, Venezuel. Combined Assembly of Gp0051906, Gp0051904, Gp0051908
CCTGGGTTTGGCCAGAACAGGGTTAATTTTCACCGAACTCCAGGAAGGGGCACAGCTGGGGGGTGGGGGCTGACCCCACCTGGCCAAACAAAGCAGGGTATTCCATACCATGGGCCGTCACGCTGGGTTCCAAAAGCACTCCAAGCTCAAATAAGTATATTGCAAAAACATTCATTTTTTTTCTCTGGTACAAAGGTATCTGGCCAATAAAGCACAGCTCTCCTCTCCTCTTCCCTGGCTAAGAATCATACTGCTAACAGAGAAAGAAAAGTCATAGATACTCTTTCTGCACTCCATAACCAAAGCTGTGCAAAGCTACAGGTGCTGCCTGCAACAATCAAATTTCAGCCGAGGCCCCTCACCTTCTGGAGATCAGTAAAGCAAATCTCCCTCCCCAGGTCAGAGACTTTCTACAAACTGCTCACATGCTCATAGTAGCAAGCTGTCTTTACTGTTATTCTGTTGCCTGCTGGTTGGCTGATTTCAGTGTTTTTTAAACTCCAAGGCGGGGCCAAGGTGCTAGTTAGGATACTACAGTGATGATACATATGTGTTAAGACAAATAAACATCACTGACTAAACTTTGGGGAAAATGAAATCATCCAGTAACCACACATAAGGTGAACGCATCTCTCCCTCTCTAGGTAGCAAGGATGAAACTGAAATACAGATCAAAAACCATGCTTCAACAGGCTTATCCACGTGAATAACCCTCCGAGATTTATCCTTCAAATCGGAGCCCTAAAACTTTCACTCACTTCTAGCACTGCTGGTGGTCTTAGCAGCTTTTCTGGCACATGCCTAAAGGCAGTAAGACAAATCCCATTCTTGCTGTCAGAAAAACAAGTTTCCTCTCAAAATTCTGAAGGAGCACAATCACCTCCTCACCTAATCCTACTTCAGGCAACTTCAGACCATCAACTAGTTGACAGTCTAGTTTCAAAATTATGCATCATCTGCCCAGCCCTCAGGCCATTCCTATGGCCATCTCCAAGCTAGCCTTTGTACATTAAAAGGAAACTCTTCTCTCTTCTGTTCCCAAAGGTGTGCTCACCTCCAGCATCCAAAGAAATCTCATCACAATCAATTAACAGCTCAGCTGTGCTCTGTTAAATCCTTAAACCAGCTGAGACCTGGACAGGCAGCCAAAAAGCATGAAAGAATGAGTCTAGATAACCCCCCCTCAGATGATTAGCATTTAAGAGGCTGTCCCATGGAAATCAACTATTGCAAAATCAAGTAACAACTGGACACACATGTGGTTTGGATGAGTCACTGAGCAGCAGGGGGAAAAAAAAAAATCAAAATTTTTTGGCATATCAGACAATTCTTCCACTCCCAACTCCACTCCCATGTGCTTCCTCGCTTTTTATAAAATGTTAATTGGAACGTAAGCAGCCCAGGAGTCAACTACACGATACTAGAGACTAGATACTGTACACACATATGATCAGATGGCCCATTCCCAGGACACACATGGCAAAAAAGTGAAGGAAAGCAAGAGAAAGGAGGAACTGGTAACCCCTGACAAACAGCCCAAAACCTTGTGTGTTAAAAGGTTAAATAATTTCCTGTGGTCACAGACAGTTTTCCCCAACACTCCTTAACAGAGTTAACAGAGACACTCCAAACCTTTGGACAGTATGCGAGCAATTCCCTTTGACCTAAATCTTCCTCTCCGAATATCTGAAGTAGCATACAAAAGATTCTCATACTGACTGTACTTGAAGTTACATAAAATAGTCTGCAGTAATGAGACCAGGCTGGAAATTTAAACCAAGACAAGACCTTCAGCATGGATCCAAACTATTAATAGAAGTAGGATCTTCCCTCATAATTAGACATTTTTCTTGTAATCAAATCAGCTAGTATTTTAACATGAGAGCAGAATTTGCTCTTCAGGACCTCAGGGGAGTATTTACTAATCCTGAGCTTTACTCACCAGATGTTAAAGGTCCATGATCCTGTGAGGGCCGTGGGAGGCAAACAAAATGTTGAGCTAAGATGTGCCATGCAAGTCAGGGAGCATTCATGTCCTTTGGGCCTGAATGTTCTAAACTAAGCTTTTCATCCACTGACCGCTTGGACGTACAGGAAGATGATGCTTTTTGCCCAAAACATAGAAAATAACCTCAATTCTGCTTAGAAAACACAGTAAGTTCTCAGACCTGACTGAATAGAAGTGCACACTTCATTATATACAGTATCATCAAGGACATTAGAAATTCACCACTCATATTTCAATACCAGTTCTTTCATAATTATACTGAAAAATTCACAGGCCCTTATCTATGTCATCCAAGTAAAATGTCAAAGGATGCTTGGAGGACAGTCAAAGATGAGAAAATGAACACACTGCCTGTGAGAAAGTCACTCAGGTAGGAACATATGAAATACTGCACTGCCTCAGAACATAGGTCAATGTAGCCCAATAGCCTGTCTAGCATGGTGGCAACTGGAGATTATATTTAAGCCTGGCTCTTCTCAATAATCCTCTCTTTCCTCAAGCCTCCTCCAGCATCCACTAGAAGGACGTTAGAAGGCCTATCTTTGCCTATTCTTTTTATTACCTGTTTACAGACCTGCTACCTATGAATTTGTAATTCCTTTGAGAGTACACAGATATGCTGTGCCTCTACCTCCTTTGGCAGTAACAAGTTCCAGAAGCTCACTATATGCTATACAGAAGTATGCTCCTTCATCTGCTTCAAACCAACATCGAAGTGTTCCTACCTCTAGAACTGTGGGATTTGCCAAATAAGCTTTGCATTCAGCTTATCCACTACCTTCATGATCTCACAAGTCTCAGACATACCTCCTCTATACATTCTCCCTAAACTAGAGACCATTTTCATTCCCTACCTGGAAGTCTGCTGCTCTAATCCTTTCATCACCGTACACGTACTTTTCTGCACCTTCTCTAACTATTCTCATTCTTGAGAGGTGAAGTCAGGACTATAATATTCAAGTGAATTTTTGTGCAAGTTTTACATAAGAAAATTACTCCTTCTTGTTCTCATTACCCTCCTTGATGATGATGTTTAGCACTATTGGCTTTTTTCCCTCTTGCAAATTGATAATGATTTTGGACTGGTACTGGTAAAGACTTTCCACTCTCCTTCCAGAGCTGTAAATTCCAGTTTCAAATTCAGCACCATGTAAACACACCTGCAGACTGTTTTGCCCCTGGATGCTCTGTCCTACCTTTACCTACAATGCAAAGAAACTCTCCTGCTACCTCTTTGTCCACCCAGTTTTGGGAGATTCTTCCAGTTTTCCTTGCCATCAGCATTACGATGACTACCTGAGCGAGCTTCCTACCATCAACAAACTAGGGGATGCACATGTCCTTCTCTGGGATATCAATAAAAATATTCAACACACTTACTCCTCAGGCCCCAAAGCTGATTCATATTTACTGCAAGAGTAGCCAGTAAGCCCTACCCATTGCTTGCTACCCTTTAACCAGCTTTCAGGCCTTAAATGAGCTTTCCTGTGATCCTACAGCAATATCAGTGTTTGGTGTGGGACATCAAATCTATTACATTCACTAGAACCCCTTTTATCCACATACCTGAAGACACACTGATAGAGTTCCAGCCAATGACACAAGTTGTTTTTTTTTACAGGAGCCATAGTGGTTCTTTCCAAACAGACTGTTATATCTGTATGTTCAGTGGTTCATCATCTTTACCACTAATATTTATTCCTAGGCAAGATGTCCGGCAGCTTGCAGTTCCCAGGATCTCCATACAGACCTTTACTTGAAAGAGTGACACTGACAACCCATCAGGCTTTTGGCACAGTAACAGTTTGCAGTGCAAAGTTAGACACCACTCATGTTTCCTGCATGTTTACTATAAACTGATCTAGGAACCCTGAGCTACCCATTGCAAAGAATATGTTGGGATTGTTCGGCATCTGTCTTTTTCCCCATTGTCAAGGACAATTTTCAATAAGTCCCTCGCTGACTTCCCACATTTAAGTGACTCTGACCCATCAGTTTGAGCACCCCTTCCAAAATACTGCCCAATTCTGGTTTTACACCTTTTATTTCCTGTTTACATTTGACCTTACAGGTTTTACAGGCTTTTCTACTCTCCTTGTCTCCAGAAGCTTTCTGCTTTAAGTACCAACATTTTCCCCAAAACACCTCTTCAGCATTCCTATGGAGCCACTGCAGTGGGTCTTAGGCTTCTGCTTGCAGTGAGGCATGTTCTACCTGGGCTTCTAAAACGATGGGTTTAAGTCTCAAAGATCAAGCACTGCCGATGTACAAGATCAAGGCTGAACCCATTCGCCATTGTGATTTACCACAGAAACAGCATTAAGCATTAAATATCTGGGAGCAGTCAGTATTCCTGAAGCTAACCAATCTGTAATATAAATACCAAAGGTATCGGTTATTTCCAAATATTAGCTCTTTTAAGGGTGGGCTAAGCTGAACACTCCATTTACCTCGTACCAGCTGCATTGTACTGACAGGCTGAAAATGTAACACATGAGCGTGGAACTACAGTAAAATGTTTGACCTAAATACAGTTCCCTGTGTTTGCTGTAGGATTAAGTTATACAGCAAGACTTTCATTGTGTATGGTACTTAAGTACCACGTGTTCGTTCATAAACTCAGTCTAAAATCGGATCCCAGTTAGCATAGGAAAGCAGTGTGTCATCTTCCTATCCTGAAGTTGTAAAGCTGGTAAGCCCATAAGAGCTGGTATGCTCTCGGACAGGCTCAAGTCCACATGAAAAGACAAAGCAATAGAAGAGGCTTCATATCTCAAACATCTGTCAGATTTTAAACACCTACTAGCGTGCCCTACCTTATGAATCAGAGGCCAAGTCCACTTCTCAGTGCAGTCAGTGATCTACAAGTCTTGTCACCTCTTCATGTACTTTTACACCAATCTCAGTTTTGATGGGCTGTTACAATACAAAGTAAGATGCTAGTCATGATTCAGCACTGTTTTTTTCTGTCACTTCTCCTAGCATAACAGAAGGCTCACATGGAAGAAACAAATTGGGTTCTTCTAAAACTCTTCATTCCTTCCCAGTCTTACTTGTTTAGTATGTGAGAATACGTTCAAGAGAAAGATATCCACATTTACTGCAGTGCTTCAGAATCGATTGTAAGCATCACGATTACCAATGCTTAACATGTTCTCTGACTTTCCTTACACTGAATTGTGCCACACAGCCCTAGCGTCCCACCTGAAGTTCTTTGCTTGTGAAAGCACAGAAGAATCTAACATTTAATAATAAAACCTAAATTCAGGAAACCAGGAATGCACATTACTTTCCCTTGCTCAACACAACTAGTTTAAAAAAGTTGCAAACTTCCCAAGTTCATTGGTATGATCTGAGAATGTAAAATATTTGTAAGTTTGCTTCCCATCACAAACCAGCAACTCATTTGTCTTTCACTTGCCATGGTCCCTTGCGAGTCAATTGCAAAACCTTATTTGATACTAGACAGCAGCAAAAGTTTGTTGCTTTGGGGTTTTTTGTTTTGTTTTAAATACATGCCCACACCTAGCCAGGTGAAACTACAAAACCTCAGTGCACTGAATTGCCAAAGGTGGCCAATAACTCACATCACTTCCCAGTACACCAGCTCCAAGATATGTAAGGCCCATCAACACTCCGTAGTATTCTTAGATTTAAGATAGCTGCAGTCAAAGTACAGCAGACTATTACTTCAATATTTAGGTACTTTGAGGGATCTTGGCAGAATAATGATTTACTTTGTTTCCATTGCTTCTGACAGACAAATATTTTGAATTATAACAAGTAAACCTGCACTTTGATTTTAGCTTCCATAAGTGGACAGCAGGAAGCTTGCCAATCATCTACTACATTACAAAAAAGTTCCAACAGATTACATAGTAAAAGATGAGCATTTAAGTGCATCAGAACAGATTTGAGATGCCAACTGACCTGAAGAGCAAAGCTTCACTGTGGACTTTCACAGTGACTTATAAGCACTGGTATTCACAAGGATAAACCCGCGAGTCCCTGCTTTTTACTCTTGTATTTTAGTCACTCTTGGACTTAACCACATATTAATAAATACTTTCAGATACCTTACAAATGCTTCGGGACTGCTTCTCTGAATGCACGAAGCCAGGCTCTGGACAGCAGATGCTTTGACTTGCGTGTGGCTCTGGAACTGGAACTGCCAGCCCAGATACTCCTTCCCAGAAGTCAGAAAACACCAACATGCTGGCTGGCTGATGGCCCAGCCAGCTCCAGCAGGGTTGGACACAGACAGAACAAACTACCCACCGAAGATCTTTTTCTAGATTTCCCGTACTGTCTTACACAGGGGTTTATCGCACATACACAGGTTGCTGGAATACAGACAATGACAACACTATGAGCTCTCGCCTAGGCCGAACTCTTATTAGCTCTCCCCTAGGCAGAACTCTTTACGACTAACTTGAATAATCAATCTGCAGCATTCACTTTGGAAGCCCTGCACCATATTTATGGTGAAAGAAAAGGAGGTAAGATGTACAAAGCACAGTGGTTTATATCTTGTGCCTGCTACTACTGCAGCCAGTCATCTGAATAAACTCAGGCTACCAGAGGAATAATTAGCACCAGGCTGAGCTGATGCCCTTTTCACCCTTAAAAGGAGCTTCTCAAATGCTCAGAAACTGGAATGGCCAGTTTCTGCACATACTTTGTAGATTAGCAATGCAGAAAAACCTCCACAGGGTTTCAGAATGAATCCAGATTAGTAAACCAAGGAAGAATATTATCTAAGCATGGTATCCACAGCAGGGCTGATCAAAATGCATTACACTAACAGCAGCATGTCCTCCTGCAATGCCTCGTGAGGTGTTTTTCTAGATATGCATCCTACTTTCATTTTCATAACTGAGCTACTGACAGCTCTGGTCAGATCCTGGAAAATCTGCTAGGCTTCGTTTTGAAAGCCTATGGAAGGTTTCCATGAGGATCTTCATCAGGGAGGCATGCTCTGCTCTTCTGCCTCCATATCCATTTTCTCCTTTTTTTAACCACCTCTGAGCTGAAACGGCTTTCTCTAAAGAGACTGAAACTGGAGGTAAATGAGCACTCACCTATATAGGAGAGGCCAATCAAATGCAAAGAAACAATCTTCAATTACATGTGGGATGAAGATGAAAATGGAAAACACTAAACTGGAACAGAGTATCTTTTTTCAAATCCTTCATGAACCTCTGCTCCCAACTGAATCTTTAATGGTTTCTTGACCCAAAGGTCCTCCCACTCCAGCACCATTCCAACACTGCAAACATAAAATTGTTTGGAAGAACTACAAAATCCACTCCAGTTGCTTTGATTAAAAAAGCAACCACAGAAATGCTTCCTCTTTGTTGAGTTGAAAGCACAGGGTTAAAGCAGCTCAGGTAAGTATTCAAATGCTGAAGGATTTCACTTCAGGAAATAATTTACACATCTGTTTACCAAGACAGGGCTCTGGACAGGGAAGCCCAAAACTATGCTAGGCTTGCCAGAGCAGTGAAAGTGTAAACTGAAATGCTTTAACACAGATCATGCCTAACAAATGGACTAATGTTTCTGCTCAGCAGAACTTGTTATTAACCCCTTTGGTACTGCAATATTTCAGCACAAGATAAGCTCAAGACAAAAGAGAAAAAACTATTCTACAAATATGTCTCATGCTGGCTTTTGTAATGACATGTCAAAGTTGTTTACACTTCCCCATAGTATCAAAGTACGCTCAACTGAAGATGATAAAGTGAGTTAGAGCAAGCCTAAAAACAGTTACTGCACTGAAACTACTCACTGCCTTCCAGAGAAATGAACTGTCCTACCTCTTCAAATCAAGCTCATCTTATATCTTTGCTTGCTAGGTTAACCACAGCTCTGCAGACAGATTTCTCACTGGTTAAGCCGTCTTCATCCAATTAGAGAAGCTATGCTATACAACACCCCCCTTCTTTCTACCCAGTGACCCTCTTGCTAATACGGAAAAGTTGCATTTGTCTTCAGCCATTAAATCCAATTGTGAATTTCATTAGCAACCTGCTGTAACTCCAAACTTTCTGATCCAGTATTTTTAAACAGAAGCACATAATTTTGTAGTACTCTGAGATGGTCCTCATTCCCATTTTAAGGATCCATGGCACAGTGCAGTTCAGGAAAAATCAACCATGACCATGTATCACACAATCTCCACATAGAAATTAACAAACTTGCCATAAACTTGCCACTAGTTGTAAGTCTCCTATTCATAGGTACTGTGAACCAGCTGATAGCCTGCTGCAGGATAAGATCATTTACTAATTTTAAGAACATGTTGGAAAAGATTTGACTTTATTAGCTCAATACATGCCAAACAAGTCCATTAAAGGTCTCACAACAGTTAAGAACATCCCTCAAAGCCATTTGTATTAAGCTGTATCACTGGCAGTAGATTGACTTATTCCAGTGTTACTTCAAATTAACATCAGTAAAGTAACTTGTCCCATCTGCCTTTCCCAGACACGAAGCACAGCATTCCACTTGGCTGTAATACCCCTATATCTTTAACATTTAATACCTCTAGCTCCTTTAACAAGACTTTAAACTCAGCCTGCTGCTCATCTGCCCATTTAAAACCAGAAAACTAAGAAGAGTGTCTAGACAGGGGAACTGGGCAGCATTTTTCTTAGTAAAAAGAAGAAATACTAAAAACACATTGAAAAGTGTTTGAGGAAGTGTGGTGGGGTTTTGTAGGCAGCTTCAGATCTATCTTTCTGCAAAGAATCAACAAATGTGGATTAAGAGGTCTACTTCATATACAACATGTTTTTCCAGAACTAAAAGATGAAAGGGGAAAGTGCTGGCTAAGGCTAAGTAGCAGGTAGTCAGCTTTCATAGTGAAGAAGGCTACCATAAATTACTATAATACCTGTTATGTTCGACATTGATAAAGTTCTTTAGGTTGGCAAGGCAACAATGCCAAGGTTATAAAGTTATGCAAGAAGTCAAAAGCAAGTCCGAGTATGAAGACCAGAAGTGACTTACAATATTGAAATTTCACCTACTGTTTCACTGCCCATTTGTTATCCATGCATGCACTGCACTAGCCAGAGATTAAAACATAAGGACATGCAAGGATGCACACAAACCTAGATATCACTGCTGATGAAAGATACTCGAATCATGGTCATTACTACACTCAGGACAGTGCTCAAGAGATGTCAGAACCGAGCTAATCTTGGAAAGGATCAGCAGCAAATAGAAAGTATTTTGCTGTTGTTACAAGCCATGCTATATCCGCTACCTGACTAGTAAGAGTGGCAAGAAGCCGCCCATCTGAAAAAGTGTATTTGTGAACAAGAAACCATGATAAAGGGCAATGATAAAAAAGATCTGAAATAGCTTGGATTCCAAAGAAGTACAAATGAAAAAGTATGGCTGGGAGCACAGTACTCAAGACAAGTTACGAGTTAATGACATATCCAAAGCTAAAAGACAGCTTACATTTTACAGCAGACCAGAGATCTCAAAACTATGAGCTTCTTAGAACCGGATAGAGAAGAGTCAAACTCACTGTATTTGATACTAGATTTGAGATAGACACAGATTACCAGTGTCCACAACACTCCTATTGCTGTTCATTATGTGCACATGGTTAGTAATCCTTTACTCATGTCTAATTTTCATTGCTGAAAGCAGGGTTGTCCTTGGGTGCTACAAACAACTGCCGAGTTGCACAATACATACACAGGAGGGGAAATTTTCACTTCAATTACATTACACTTTTGAATATTTTAAAAGACATCTGAAGGGTACCAGTAGTTTTTTTTTAATATGAGACCATACAATTGCTGCACACAAAGCTGTTCAAAATACCTGTTTAGGCATGATGTATTGCACTAATCTTTAACTAGCCCTATCCAAATTATACCAATAAAAATTCATTAAAAAAACCAGCCAAACCAGAATTGTACTCTTAAGGAAAATTAAAAAATCAAGTAAGTACACAACATCAGTGTAAACATGTTCTTTAATATCACTGAAGATAAACTTAGAAATCCAAGTCTTAGGTGGGTTTCAAATAAATAATCATTTTGAGTAAGTGTTTACATACAAAGGGAGCTCTCAAAGCAGCAGTGCACAGTTTATAACTCCTCCGTGCTAACACACCCCCAACAAGAGAATGTACAGTAGGTAGTGCACACTGGAAAAACAATCACAACATACAGCACACTTGCCATCTTTGATGCAACCACTGAATATGTTGTTCAAAAGGGGAGAGAAGCAAATGAAGGCATGCACTGCCCTTTAAAGCACCACTATTTTCCCATAGTCTTTTTACCAGCATAATACAAATAAGCAGCCTGGGAATACAGGTTATCTTTCTGCTTCTAAAATCCACTCTCAACTGAAAGATTAACACAGCAGTGCTCCGATACAGAAAATGTATTCCTCAAACTGATATTGCAGCATAACATATCATCCCCATCCCAGCTAGTCTCTACTCGGGGACACCTACTCTAATTTTTACATTCCTCTCCAATAACTGCAGATGTAACCCAGAAAGTGTAAAGACAGGTAAGAGTTGCTGTTTCTTGTAGATCCTGGCCCAGCATACTGAAAAGAACCAAGAATGACAGGCCCCAAGAAGGTGTATGGCTACCCAGCTGGTGTCCTACGTTACTTTAGTTCAACATGCAATTGATCTGCAATTAGCATTGCAGTGCTCAACACAGAAGTACATAACCTACTAGCATAAATTCCTCAACACAGCTAATCTGCTTCATTACTCTTCTTTCTTCTCCATTTCTAATATATCTTAAAAAAGTTCTGTCTCTCTGCTATGAGTCAGTAAAAAAACCTTACTGTGTAATACTGCTGTGTACCTACTGAATAAATATTACAGGAGTTAAAGGATTGTTTCCATTGCTAGCTTGGCTTTGGCAAAACACGAATTGGGGTAACATACACTGTATACTTCACACATTTGAGTAGGGGATGCTGCAACATTTAACAGATACAAAAAATAAGTCTTAGATTTCTAGAACTGTCAGCACAAAGGATTTCCAAGTTGTTCTGAGTACAGGAGCAGAGTCATCAATTTTCAAGGAAAGCCACATAGTCAGTCAATCTGGCTAACTGCTGTTCATTTGGAATTGGTGGAACCGGAGCAGGTTCTACAAAGACAAAACAAAAGCATAATTAATGAAATTAAGAAAGCAAATCCATCTGCAACACCATCCATCGCAACAGTAAGGAAAACATTAATGCATCACACTGTTACACAGTCTTATGGGGGCTTAACTATATCTCCTACCCAAGCAGCTTTAGCTGACAATGTTGTGGATAACAGAAAAGTAAAGTAGTCCAAGAGTTACTAACAGTAAAGATAGCTGTAACAAGTTCCAGTTGTCAGCAGTCTCCAATTTTTTTTTTATTTTTTATATTGGAGTCTGAATAACTAGACTGACAGTACTTCCACTTGACAAAAAGGCTCCTGGAGATCTGCAGTTGCTCCTTTCCTTACAAGATGCCATACTGAAGATATTAAATAAATCTATTTGGTTATCTGACTAACAAAACACAGCATGGGTTACAGCAGAATGCAGTGCACATGAGGATTCTTATATAAATGTCAGCTAACCTAAGATTAAAGTTTAACAATAGGACGGAAGACAAGTGACTAAAGCTAGGCAGATAAGTTAGGAATTAAAAATCAGAAATAAAAAAATGGCAGGAAAACTTGCATTTGCCTTCCCTGAAGAGCTAACAAATTAGCATTCAAGATATAGTTACAATAGATGTACTGCTTAGGGCTGTGTGTGACAGAGGAGGCTGACAATCATAAGATTGCTTTCTTCTACAGGGAAGACTTATGAAGTCCCACATCACACAAAAGCAACAAAACCTCCTCAACTGCATGTAAATCAGAAGTTTTCAACAAAACCCTTTCTGTTTTACAGGGGCTGTCTACCCCTGCTTTGGAATCCGCTCCCTACTTCGGCTATGGAAGCAGGCATCTCAGGAACTCCTTAAAATGTGAGTGAAAGAGGAGACCAAGGGAGAAATACATTTATACAGCTCCTGACTGGGGTGGGCATTCTTGAGGCAGGAATGACAACATTCACTTCCCTAAGACCCAACTCCAATTTTGTGGTGCTGGTGAAATTGTGTTTATATTATTCATGCAAGTTTAGATATGTGCAAGTAGATTATATATAAACAGAAAGTACCTGATGAATGAATAAATCTGTTAAAGGAAGCTTCCAGCACACCTGAAGAAAAACACAACAGAAGTTAGCCCAGTGACCAATTTTAAACAGTTCTATACATCATGCCAACACTGGAAAAAGGTAATTAAGCCTGTTCATTTACCATGTTTTACTTCATAGCTACAAGCAGAATACCCAAGGCTTAGCTGGTTAGACACGCAGCTTCAAAACAGATTACAACCTCATGCCTTTCTTTTGCCTCAAAAACAGTTCTCACTCACTTTTGGAAAAGAACCACATCTAACTAACTATTAGTACTTGTAAGCACCACGTATTTTGCAACCAGTTCGTGACATGCAAAAGCTCAGGACTCTGGTTGGTTATGTGCCCCGAGGGATACATTTCAGCACATTGCCTGGCACATATCTACTGCAATGTTGTGGGCCCTGAACACCTAAAATTTCTGCCCATACAGTCTATTTTCTTAGATTAACAGACATTGCCATTTTAGATACACTGTAATCTGGCTCCTTCTTCCAGAGCTGTACTGTGCAGTTGAAGAGCAGTCATTTCATCTCTGCCTTCATAGCTTAACATTTATTTTTGCCTCAGCCAGCTATAGATACTTCTTTAGCAAAAAAAACCAAGTATTTTTGCAGGCTGAGCTTTACAGGAACAGATATTCTGTTAACATCATGACACTAAAGAAAAGATCCAGTAGAATAAGTTTTAAAGAACAAAATAAATAATACCAACAACTTGAGCTCCTCAGAACACAACGATCCACTAGATCCCTGCCCAAAAAAGTTCTACTTCTCCTGAAAGAAAACCTCAGTTCAAAAAGGTGTATTTTTACTCATCTTTATTAGATTAAGACATGTCATTTGAGGTCATCCAACTTATGTTCCTCTAAGCCAGAGCCAGCAGCAGAGGAGGAGCAGCAGAAATAGCATATCCTGTCTGCTTTTGTATAAAAAAGTTAATTTGAGGATGTAGTTTAATCCAAACTACTTGTAACCCCCAGCCCCCCACCTTTGTACTTCCTACATTTTATAAACATTCCATGTTGCACAGTGGCATAAGCCCCCATAAAAATGTCTAAAAGAATACTGTGTAAAATTAATTAAAAGCTAACACCTCATTACTAAAAAAATGCTAAATTCAAAGTCTTATGAAATAATAGCTCCACCTACCTGGCTTTTTAGGCATTACCATACGAGTTGAAAAGTCTGCTTGCCAGCCCTGTTCTAGTACACCTGAAAAGGCATTTTTACATTTGTAAGGACAAATATTTTATATGCTTGCTAGAAATGCAAAATAAAGATGCACTGCCTATATGCCACAACTCTAAGACATATTTCTTGTAACCATTTAGACATTTAGGTCAACATACATGCTCATGAGAGTAATAACAGCACACAAAACTACGTTAACCCACTACCTTCAGTCTTCCCTCACTGCTGAATTGCTTTACCACTTCCACATATAGAAGGGGAGGTAATGGTAAGTAGCAGCAGATAATAAAAAAACCCAAACAAACAATTCTCCAGAACCAAGACATTTTTCTTTATCCACTGCCCCATCACTTCTAACAGTCTCAGACTTTGTGCCTGTTTCTACTGGCCATCACTTACAGCACACTCCAACCTCCATCATCTGTAGAAATACTATTCGGTGAATAAATGCAAAGTACCTTTCACAGCTTCTTCTACAGGAAGCCCAACAAAGGCTGCAAAATCATCTGCAACTATTGAGGTATATGCCTGAGAAACCAGTCCAAAGGCTCGTCTCCTAGTTGCATCTAAGAAGAGATAAACACTGTAAGCAGACAGTAAACTAACCGCCGTAACTAGGACATCTGAGAATGTTTTTCCAATTCCAACACATTTGGAAAACCACTACTGCTCTTAGAGCTAGCACGTAAGAAGCTCCCTCTCCCTTCCCACAATTCACTGAAGTACCACAGTCCGCAGCCAGAGACAACAGCTTGCTCTATGCCAGGACAAAACCCCTCAGAGACCACATTTAACTTTCAAATGCAGTTTGCAGCATCTTGGGTACTCCCACCAGTATGGAAACCAGTTCAGGAAACTTTGCTGCTGTTGGCATTCTCCATTTTCATTCATGCCATTTTACCACATCTGCTTTGATATTAAGGCATCTGTGAATCAGTTGTTTCAAAGCTACAGAGAATGTTATTGTAAAATACCTTGGAAGGCTTTTTAGCAGTCTGCATTGCCCTCTAGTAGCAAGACTTTGCATGTTACTGTTGCATGGTCTGTAACTAAAACATTTGACTAAAGCCACATTTAAAAGGAAAACTTTTTCATAAGCATCACAAGGTTCTGGAATGCCAAGACAAGTTCCCTAGATGACTAGTTAAAAGCCCAATAAAACTGGGTAACTAATGGTCTGTTTGCTACTACAGAACAAAACATATCACGTATGTATAGTGTTTCACATTGCAGTTTCCATCACACACAATCCTGATTAATAAAAACATTTCAGTTTGTTTCTACAAGTTTTTGTAATGAGCTTTTAATTTACACCTGATAATTACATTCCTTTCAGTAAAACCTACAAAAGCTTGGTAATCTTCCTGACCACTTCTGATTTTTCATAGTAAGTAGTCATTGTCTACTTGTCTATTTCTGTTTGAGCACACAGAAATAATTTAAGGCGACAGAATGCCATGCTACCTACAGAAGTTCAGTTTGTACCTCTAAGTGCTTCCATGATTGGTTGAATAGTCTCAGACCACTGATGCGCACTGATTGTTGTATAGATTCCTGGAAAGTCTCTCTGCCAGATTCTTTGTCCTACTGACCAAACTGCACCAAGTTCAGCATTTGCCTGTTGCGACAAAAAACCACCAATTAATCCAGAACTGGGTATTCTCTACAGGGACCATTCTGTATAAGCCCATTCCCACTGCAAGTGTACCTCACAATACCTGTAACGATGAACAAACAAGCATTGTGAAATCTTGTTCTAGCAGGTGTCACTGCTGCAAGCTCCCTGATCTATCCTCTGCCAAAATGTTATCACCTGTTTCAGCAAAGTCTGCCGGCATGTCACTTACACCAATCCAGGCTGACACACCAGCTAAAACAATCATGGAGGACAGTTTGCCTCAGACTGCTAACCAGAGTTGCAAAAGGACAGACAGCTTATTTTCTGTTTAGAGAGATGCCTGCCTCTTCAGCATAGGCTTTACACAGCGCAATGGCTGTTTGCACAGTGAAGGCAATTTTCAAATTGAAAGTCCTGAAATGCTGACAAATCGGTCACACTTAATATGGTGCCATAGTCACTATAACTGCTCTCCCACTGCTGGTTTTGAGGGCTACTTCTACCATGTTGCACATTGTCCTATTGTCAACTAGACTTCACAACACCCCATCAGAATAGCAATCAAGCACCAAACTTGGTAATAAATATTTTCAACTGTAATGAGAACAGATTTGTTTCTGAAGATTTACGCTAATCATTACTTCACTCAATTAGTAGAGGATTCATCAACACAAATATGTAAGAAAAATCTGTGCTTTGAGCTGTAACCTTCCCAAAATAATTCATGCAATGAGCTTCCCCCACCAAGAATGATGCTTCACACAAAATGCAAGTTACACCAAAAAAAGCCAGATTATTCACAGAATATTGTTGTGCAACAAATACAGCAGAGGATTCAGAGAAAGGCCAAGTAAAGTTTGGTCCAGATGTCCACTGACTCAACCAATGTAACTACTTCTTTCTTCAAAGAGAAAGAAAATTGTTTCAGAACCATCTGACAGGTCCCATCCTGACCATAAGGCTTCTTAACACAAGACTATAGAACACTTGTTTTCTTGCAAAATATGATAGCAAACTAAAAACCTAGGAACAGTGCAGTCTGGAAGCGTTTCTGGTATTATATTTAGCTACATCCTCAAAATGCTTCTTTGATGCAAATGCAGTGCAAAAAAAGCACCTTCAGAAAGTTAATCAATTTGAAGATGCAACTTCTCTGAAGTCACTTTTCACTACACATGGTCTTCTGCACCCTCATGTGGAACGCGGCCCCATCCCAGAGTCAGATCCATTGCTTTCCTGCAGCTGACTACCCTTTATCACGAGGCTTTCTACCAAAAAGTCTCCAGATTTACTGAACTCTACTGCACCAGCTTATTTGGGAAGGAAGAGAGGCAGCAGACAAGAAACTAGCAGATCTTAAAGACCAACATGCCATCTGCTGGGCAACCAGTTCACAGCACAGAACTGAGCCCAAGGCTTCTCTGGTATCAAATGGCATTTCATGAAGTACTTACCGATTTGATAGCAGGAGGGATTCTTTTCCAAAGATATCGTGCATTATTCCTAAAAAAATTAAGTTAAAAATACTTCTCAGTAACCAAATATTTGCTACAAGGAGACACCAAAGGTTTTTAGAGATGCTATCATTAACACAGTCTCAGTGCTTTAAAATATTCCCTCTATGTCTGCTGAAGTAGGAAAACAAGGTTATTCCCAAGGAGACAACGTGACTGCGATAATACAACAAATAGTTCATTGACCACCTCATTTAACACCACTTCAGAAAAGGTTTCTCATTTATCTACTCTCAGCAGCATTCCACAGAAGTTAGTTTTGCAGTTTTATTTTTGGAATGGCTGCATCTTTGATGAACATATATACAAATAATACTTTTTAATAGTGTCAGAAGTCATTTAGACCAGTGCTCTCCAAACTTTTGATCACGTACATCTAGCAAAATAACATTTGTGAGCATACACCACCAGTATATGCATATGTACTTATAAATTACATGTGCCACTGCATTAATATATTACGTATGCTATAAAACATACAAATATAGAAGTTTAAAAAGATTAAATAAACATAATTTAAAGATATTTTTATTTTACTTAATAGTACAAAAATGCTTTCTTCATGTGCCCATACTCCACTTTGCACACCAAAGACTTAGACTGTTTTGTGCATGTTCTTCCCAACCCAGCTTTGTCACACAGAGTCTGGAGACTTGGACATATTGAAATACTTCGTAATTGATCTTCAGAGTCTAAACAAGTCTAAAAATGAACTGGTTACAAATTCTCAGAAAGATTTAAAATGCAAAATAGAGGAAAAAGTTTCACTGGTTTTCATTAAAGCACAATTCTAAAACTTCAAATTCATTTGAACCAAGGCTATCTGCATTAAACCTAATACTCAGTACCAGTGCGCAGGGAATTTGTCTGAAAAGAATATATACCTACAACGCAAGAAAACACTCCAGTCTTCAAATCCCCACACCAATGCTTACTTTGCCTTGATAATCAAACACAGCAGTGTCATTTGTTCTGCCTGAATAAAGAATCAGCAGCTTCTCAATAAAACCCTAAACGTACTGAATCAAGCTCGCACAGGGACATGGTAATAATCCACTAGACTGAATTTAAAGGATTACTGCTTCATGCAGACTTAGCTCATTCAAGCCAACAGTACCCCTCATGTTTAACATGGCCAGTTTAGAGTTATTCCGCTGTAATTGGACACAAGGAGCAGCATGCAATCTTACTCCAAGCAAACACAGCCTTGAAAAGCCACAAATCAAAACACTGAAGTGTTGAGCACTTTCCAAAGGAGTCAGTTTCACTATTTAAGGAACTTTCTTCCTCAAGCCAATCTGTTTCCCTACAGTTCAAAAGGGTGGGCAAGAGCAAATAAAGAAGAAGGATTTTCCTGACAGAGCAAGAGAGTGAAAGAGACTTCATTCTGTGAATACTTTTTTTAAAAAAACCAGCACTGCCTACATGGATTTTGTTAGTCACACAACCCATTTCTAATATTCTGGCAACTACAGCTCAAGCTAATAATGACAAATTTGATATCTGAAGTAAAGATTAATACAAGCCACTTACATGTCATTATGCAACAGGTATAAAGCTAGAAGCTGGCCATAAACAAGCGGTGTTGCAATTCCTCCGGGGGCCTAAAAAAGAAGTACAAATAATTTGGTTACATATTTTAAGAACAAGATACCTTACAAAATATACCAGGTAGCCAACTTTA
>Ga0181612_137834_pt1 | contig 18240 bp, 13 predicted proteins | sample HoacroProtozoa21_FD_119630 | JGI IMG/M metagenome (GOLD analysis project Ga0181612, IMG submission 119630) | Hoatzin crop microbial communities from Cojedes, Venezuel. Combined Assembly of Gp0051906, Gp0051904, Gp0051908
CGGCCTGCTGTAGGTGACCCTGCTTCGGCAGGGGGGGTGGACTAGATGGCCCACAGAGGTCCCTTCCAACCCCTACTATTCTGTGATTCTGTGATTCTGTGACCTGCTACCCTCTGCGCCGCTGCTTTGTGAATCGGAGCCCTTAGATGTCGGGCATCTTTCTCTTGGGGCACTGGTAAAATTTCAAGTCCAGTAACCTGATAGATCCTGCCTTTCACTGCTGCGAAGGCCGACCGGCTGTATTGCAGTCATCGCTTGAGCTGCCGTAACGTATCTTTCTGAAGATGGTGCTTTCGGCTCTTCAGAGGCTCAACGCCTTCCTGCCTAGCTGTGTTCAGTTGGTTACTGAGTGCTGAGCTGGGTGGAAAAAATGGCAAAAATGACATGTGGACTCCAAAGTAGAAAAGTCCAAGTGGGATGAGAGGTATTAATTGGAGAATACGCTGAGTTTGCGAGGGTGGGTTGAGCCAGCCGTCGCAGTGAGGCTGCTCTCCTAAGCCCTGAGGGCTACTGGGCTTTCCATACCAGCTGCTATGTACATGCGCTCGTCTTTCCTCTCAGTTCTGATCCTGCTTTCTGGACTCTTGAATGTGGTGTGTGTTGTGGGTCTTTTGGGTTTTCTTTCCTATCAGTTGACTGAAAAAACTTGTTCTCCACTTCCTTCTCTGACCTGCGATGGGTATCAGCGTGATTCATGTGCTGCTGCACAAGCTCTCCAGGAACAAGTGAAAGGATAAAGTGCCTGGTGTGGCAGCAACTGCAACAGCAACAAAAAAGCAAAAAAACCCATATTGTCAACCAAAACACTAGGGATTATTTTTGACAAGGAGGTAAAACGAAAACTTGAAGTCCTTTTTTTTATTCATTTTTCCCCATCTCCATTTCCACAGTATGTGGCTGCAAAAGACTCCTTTGGGAATGTAGCTACAGGAGAGTTCCGATAACTTTAAAACATCTACTTTGATCTAAGCTCTTGAGCTTGACTCTACAGTCCTGGTCTTGTAGCAAAATCATATAGCAGTTGTGAGGTGAAAAACATTCTCTACTGATTTATCTAGTAAGAATTTTATTAAAACATTTGTAGTAGACATCAGAGTTAACATACATCCACCTAAAATAGAAAAGATGACCCTGCTTTTTCAAGTAAAGTTTTTGAAGGCCAGGTGACTTTGCTTGAATGCTGATTTCTCCGCTTAAAATCCTTGCATTTAGTAAGCAAAAGCTGAGCAGCCTCTGCACCCTTCCTGCAGTACCATCCCTTTGGTAACTGTCTATAATTAGTTATTGTGTGCCTTTTGTCTAATGTCGGATCCTTTTGCATATTGCAAATACAAAACTTTTCTATTAGCAGGTATTCTTGTCCTGTATTCTTTCAGGAGATGCAGTGTTTTCTTAGATAACTGGAAAATCACGTGGCAAGCAGAAAAAATCTGAACTTCCTCCAGCATCAGCTGTACTTTGTTTGGTTTTTGTTCTAATTTGGCCATTGCAACAAACTAGGTGAGAGAAGACAACCCTAACCGGGGTTGCTCCCTTACATTTGCGGTAATATTAGGCAGGTTTGCTTTGGCTTCTCCCATTTCAGCCCTCCGCTGGGGAGGGAGAATTTCCACAGCATGTTCCAGGGGTTTCTTTAAGTTGTGGGTATTAAATATGAAGAGATTTTTCTGTTTTATTTTCCTGATGAGTGCAGATCGCAGTAAGCTGTGCGAGCAGCAAGTTCTTGCAGCAGCGTTGTCCATGTGAACCCTCCAGAAACAACAGCAAATCTTACTTATGTTTAAAAACCGCTGGGTACACCTTAGAAGGTGAAGTTGCCTTGAGCTGCCTGCGTGTTCAGGAAAGCAGGACAGGCCAGAATGAGTTTCTCGTGTAGGTAAAGTGTTGCTATCATGGCCCTTTCTGCCTTCCCTTTCCTCAGCGCTTGGCTGCTGCTTCCCGACTGCAGAACAAGAAAGAGCTCTTCCAGTCACTTTGAGAAGTTACAGTCTATTTTGCCAACAGCTATAAAAATAGATATTGCTGCTGCGATTCAGGAGATAGCTACAGTTTTGTTCTTTTGAACTGGCTTGTAGGTAGGAGCAGCTCAGGTCAGGCGTACAGGGAGAACGGGCATCTGCTAAGGGAGAATGGGCATCAGGGATTTAGCTTTGGTCTTGCTCTTGAGGTGAGGTCCATTTACTGCACTTGGCTGCTCATCCTAGAGCAGCCTTGAAACATGCCAGCCGGATTCCTTCTAGATTAAAATAGCCCGCAGCGTGCCGTCTGGGCGTGTGTCTCGTGTGCTGCGGCTGCTGCTGGGTGCCTGGCGGGCAGCAGCGGAGGGGAGCTGCTCCGGGCAGCGGGTGTGCTGTGTCCACGGGCTCTCCGCACCCCTCGCTCTGCGGGGAGCTCCCGGGCTCAGCTCCCGGATGGCCAGGATGGAAGCAGCTGGTTCTGTGCCTGAGTGTACGAATGATAGCCAAGGAAAAAATCGGAGCGCCTGGTGCTGGTTAATAACGGACTGTGTTTGAAAATAACTGGGGCATTTGTTTTACTGGACCACCTGGGATTGTTTTAAGGAGACACAGTTTTGATACCCCTAGTTTATATCCGTATACTTAGGAGACTCAAATGCTTCTAACATTTTGAGAAACAGTAATTTTTCAAAGCAGAAAATTGTAAGGATTACCATGTTCTGAAGATGAACAAAGATTAAAATTGATAACTGTACAAGATTGTAAAACTATCCTAGTTCTGCAAAATTTATTTACTCCATTTTAAAGTTATTTCATGCTAACTTTTAACAGGTTTTAAATGAGAAAACCCAGGTTTCAGATATTGAAGTCTCAATTGTCTTACAAATTTCAGCTGTTGAAATAGTGACAAATTTGGCACACGTGGCTACAATGTACTAGTGCAGACTGTATTGTTGCATTTATGTACTTCTAATAGCAGGACAGATGACAAACACGGGTTGGTATAAAGAAACTGTAGATTTTAGTTAAAAATTTGAGCTAAAAACATTTGATAAAGCTTGTACGTTCTGCTAGCGAATGATACTGTACTACACCCACAACACTTCAAGAAGTGGTAGGACGTCTAGGATTTGTTTCTCAGTGTTACTCCTTATATCAGTAATCCACTATCACATATTTTGATAAATACAAAGAGTCAGGGAACTCGCAAATAAACAGTGGAACCAATTTAAACTCTGGAGCTTACCAAATAAACATTAAAGTATTCCCTTTAGGAACTCAGAATCCTTTGAATTATGCATGTATTGTAGTTTGCAGTAAGATAAAAGAACTTTAGGTGGGGGAGGGTGAGCAACTTGAAAAGCCTTAAGGAGTAATTTGCATAAATGGGGTGGAGAGAGTAAACAGCACAAGGCGAAAAAAGTTATTTTCAGTAAGGCCTTATAGAATGAGATAAAACAAATTAAATCAGGTGGAGTTGAAACAAAGCTGAAGTGCTTTAAACTTGCATTAGCACTGCCATTGCCTTTAAAGCAAATCCCAGGGAACTTCCCTGGATAAAAAAACAACAAACTTAAAAAAAATAAATTCTTAAGGGAGAGTTAAAAGAGAAGAAAAGCCATGGAGACAGAATAACTTGTGTCTTACTGTATGCGAGAGCTCTGGAAATTAAATGAACAGCGTAAGCAGAATTTTTTAAAAACTAACAGTATTTTTTTTATCTTACAGTTACAGGACCGCACACAATTTAGTGACCGAGACTTAGCTACCCTAAAGAAATACTGGGACAATGGCATGACCAGCCTGGGCTCAGTCTGCAGAGAGAAAATTGAAGCTGTGGCTGCAGAATTAAATGTTGACTGTGAAATAGTGCGGGTAAGAAATCTAGAGTCTTCCCCTGTCTTGTCGCAGAAGCAAAAATAGGACAGATGAAAGCCTTTAAAAATTTCATGAGGAAGCTTGAAATAGATGTCACGCATTACATAATGAATGACCATGTTGGGAAGTGCTCGCTTGCTCTTTCTGCAGTCTAAATATAGAAAAAAGCCCTCAGGTAAGAGTCCTATTGATCAGCGGCAGCAGTAGCACTACGAGCCCTTTGACATTCTCTGTAGACTGGAGTAAGATTTTAAGTAAAAGCGTTACATTTTTGAGCAATATCCTAGAAGACTGAAAAGTGCTATTTATATTGCTATTAAGAAATAAAAAAGATACAGGGTAAATATTTCTCATTAATGCTTATAGGAAAAGATAATTGTAAACATATGAAAGAAAATGCTCAAGAATGGGAAAAAAATATTTTACAAGACTGTCTTGAAGCCAGGTTGAGTTCCAACAGAGGGCAAACGGTACTGTGAAGAATTCTGGGTCATTTCAGTTTGATAGTCCGTATAGGTGTCGTGGAGGAAGGATTGCTTTCGAAAGCACAGGTTTGGTGGAGATAACCTAATTCCCGAGAACCCCTCCACATCATCTCTTCCAGAGGCTGGGAAGTTTGGTGCAGCATCACTCGTCGCCACTGTGTTCCCAGTTATCAGACACACTTCATCACTCTCAGACTGGGTGTCTCATTCCCTCAGGGCGTTTCCATTCTTTGGAAGACAGCCCGACTGCCTTTGCAGTCAGTACAAAAATGCGATTAGAGTCTTCCTTTCCCTCGTAATGGGCATGACAATTGCGACTAGTCCTTTCAGCCTTCATCCTCTTTTTCTACCTCTTTCTTCAAATTCTGACACTGCTACAAAAGCAGAACTAGTAGCTCTTCTTGGAAACTCTGCTTTCGTGGAGATCTCTCTTGGGTTGGTATATCAAAACGGTACCAAAGCTACTTTCAGTGTTGAACATGAATCTTACTTGCTTGTTCTCTTGAGCACACGTGAATTATAAAAAAAATTAATTGTATTTTTGGAGGCTGAAAAGAATTACTTTTTTCTCTGTAGAGAATAAAGCTGCTCCATATTTTCCAAGCTCTTCAGTTTGCTTTCTGAAAGGTGAAGCTGTTTCCACTGACAGCATCTCAAAATGGACTCCTGGATGTGAAGTACCTTATTCACAGGACAGTAAGACTGACACTCATGCTTCGCCTCCCTTCCTTTGTTCGCTTAAGAACACCCTTGTTGGCACACACAGGGTGACAGCAGGAAGTTCGTACACGTCTTTCAATAGCATCTGTGTGAAATGCTTTTGTCTTCAGGGCAGGCGTACTAGGCTCTGATCAGCTCCAGAAGACTCTCTGGCATAACCTGTAGTACAATATACACACACAAATGAACAAAAATATTTCTTTTCTTCAGAGTAATTGCTGGTGTATCTGTCCTACCTCTGCCTCTGGTTCCTCCATATGGCAGATTTGAGAATTGTAGCAAGAATTAGATGCAGGTTGGTCTTGTGCTATGCTGCACTATTTTTTTTGGTTTGGAAGGGCTGAATTAACGCTACAGGACGTGTGGGATCTTCAGTGCTTCCTGTTGTCCTTTCTCTAAGGCACCTTGTGTGTGTCCCAGCTGTAGGACAGGTATTTTCCATCATGTGCTCCAGAGGACCTGTCCTAAATTTGTTTTGGGATCTATATAGGCACATCGTGTTGCGCCTCTCTCCTTACCTGCCAGCCTGCATTTCCTTCCGTAGGGAACGCTGATGTCCGGAGGTCCGTGTGCAGCACGGTCTCGCTCTCTCACGAGGAGTCAGGACCCAGCAATGATGCAGTCAGCTGTAGGGCTCGGGGGAACTGCAGCATCTCGCCCCTTTACTGCACGCTCAGCCAAGAGGAGTTGGGCTGAGCGACGCTTCTGGAAAAAGCTCTCTGCTTTCAATACTTGTACTTTGTTGCCTTTGTTTCGCTGTGCCTTGAATTCTAGGCAGTGTGCAACTGGCAGCTGTTTCTCCATTTGTGATGTACAAAAAAAAAAGTGGCATATTTAAAATATTAATGTATATAAAACAAAGTAAATGTATATACATCAGATACTACACACAATGAATACATATATAAATAATTCTACATAAATAGTTTATAATTCTATATAAATAGTTAATAAACATAACTAAAATATTTATACGTACATATCATCATTTGTTTTAATTCAAATACATGTCCAGATTTTTCCCTTTTAATATCTTTTTTAATGGAAATCCATGATTTGTCCAGATAAGTGTTGCCATTCCAGAAGTACAAATGATTGATCCTTATGACCCATACTGGCTTGAAAGATGTACAAAGTAAGTATCAAATCTGTTTTCCAGTCCAAGGAAAGATAACATTTGCCACTACGCATAGCTCTATTGGACTTAATCTTTTAAGGTTGACCAGGGCATTTTATTCCATGTTTATTGTACTTCTAGTAGAAGAGTGGACTTGCACAGTGGCTGCTGGTTGTGCCTTAACATCATGCACATTTGCACACTCAAATGTCTTTCCTGTGTTCCCAACACACCAAAAAAACCCCCCATTGCATCAGCTTAAATACATGAACTCTGGCCAATACTTCATTAAACTTACAATATTTCTTCTGCTTACATTGTAATTATTGCTGATTACATTTATTTGGGGGTTTGTAGTTACTTACACATTTTTGTTTATAGTTCTCTTGACTGATTTTATTCATTCATACTGAAATAGCATCTGAAAGCAGAATAGCTTTCTTGGCAGCGAGACATTAGATATTTGAGAAGGATGGATGACAGCTATCAAACTCCTCAGAAATATATGAGGAATATAAGAAAAACACACGATTTTTTTTTTTTTAATAGAATGTAAAGCTTTCATTCATAAATGGTCAAAAGCTCCTCCTAGGCACTCGCCACAGGCTAAAGACACCTCCTCCTGTTTCCCTGCAGCTCATCAGATAAATGCTGGATTACTGAAGGCAGTGCTTCAGTCTGAGCTTAGCAAGAAAATCAAGCAGTTGGAGCAGAAAGGCCACTCATTCTTCACAGCTGACTAACGGCTTTTCTTACGGGGGCTCTAGGCCTGGTCTGGCTTACGACACTGGGTAAACAGCTCAGAATATTCCATCTTTATTTTTTCATTTAAGTGGGATTTCTGACGGTTCCAACCCAGAATCTTTCTAGCACGTTGACACCCTCACCTCAATATCTGGAGAGCTCTAATTGTGCTTTTTGGTGGCTCCCTGCCAGCCCACTTACTTCCAAGCTGCCTGAGGGCGGATGGACGCTGGCTCCTTCTGCCTGGGCTCCAGCCTTCTTTCCCCGACTCTTCTGGTCATCCGTTCAGCTGAAGCGGGGGAAGGTGCTGCTGTGTTCCTTGCTGGCTGCTCTAAGTAGGCTTCGTCAGGCTGATCACATCCACTTTACAGATGTTGTTTGAAGTTTTTAAGGAGGTAATATTTTAGGGATATACTTAGAATTATTAAGCTGGTTGCTTACATAGAAATACTAGTCAGCTCTTACACTCATCATCATGCTGCTCCACAAGATTCACTGGTAAACGTAGCACACAGGGTATGGAACCTTATTACTTTTCTTTCCCATTGTAATTTGAGACACTATAAAAATATGTTTATCTTCTATGACATACTCAGTATGTTGAATGAAAGATTTTCTGCTTTGAAAGGTATGTAAAAAGACAAGATCTACTTGTCCCAAATGCCTTAATTTTTTGCTGAATTTTTTAGTAAGAAAGAAGCAGATTAACTTTTAAATTTTATAGTTGTTAGCACTGTTTATTACTATCATAAGAGTATGAGAAAATTTAATGAATGGCAATCCACTGCTTAGAGAAAAGAGACTTAGGTCTGGAAGGGGCTGCTTGTATGGGGTTTTTTTCCCCTTTTTTTCTCATGTTGTTTATAAAGTATAAAAATTCCTAGGTAGCTCTCTGTGTACCTGTTTTGCATTCTTCAAAGAGCAAAATCAGCAAGCTGGCAAAGCAAATATCACCCGACAAAGATGATTTGCCAAAAAATGGATTTAAGCAGGCCATCTTTTAGCTAGTTAAAGAGATTCAGCTTTGAAAAATACGTTTTTCAAGGCTGGCACAAAATGAAACTATCTTTAGTAGTTGGAACTGCTGTTAACATGTCTTAATATTTCTATCTGTTAATCAAAATATTATAAGAAAAAGGGTTTTTTACTAAACATTTTCATGCTATATATCAGAACTGTAGCTAGAGAAAGTGTGATGAGGAAGTGGAGCAATGCAGGTATTTCTGAAAGAAGGCCAGAGTAATGTTTAGTGTATCTTTAAAGAAAAAAATCCTGTAACATTTTAATGTGTGTGGTAAACTCTGCTGGGATGTAGACATTATGGAGAGAGTGTGCATTTTGCCATGCCCTGATTGTAGGTTTTCAAAAACAGGAACTGCCTGTGCTTTCTAGAGATACATTTGATTTTTAGCAGTCTGGAAATTCCAGCACTAAGCATGATTCAGAACCTAGTAACGACCATGCTGCGGGTGCATCGTCAGCACAGTAATCGAGCACACTCTGTATGGTGACAGCTCACATGGCCAGACTCCACCGTTGCCCGTCCTGGGACGAGGAGAATGGTCCCACCAGCGCTGTCACCGCCGCTCCTGTTTATTGGGGTTTAGGTGGTGTGGAAGGGGGAGGAGAGCCAGGTCGGGAGTCTGGAAGATAGCAGTTGGCAGAGAAAATGATTCCTGGCTCTGAGAAGGATTTTTGGGTGCCAGTGGAGAACTGACTTGGATGAAACAAAGTGTCTGGGTACAAGAGCTGTTAAGCAGAATTGAACTTAGATGAGTCAAAAGCTTGGGTAATGCCAGGGAAGGGAGAGAGTTGGGGTGAAGAGTTGCAGACAATTCTTATTACGTCACGTTAAACTCTATTTTGTGTCTTTAATCATTTTTAGTGTAGACTTTTCTTTGTCAGAGAAAGCAAGTCAATTAACAGTTCTACAGATCCATTTGGAGAATTCTGATTGTGGATTTTTTTCTGCTTTGAAACTCAGTTTTATTGATGGAAAATGAACTTAAAGCATCCATACCCATCTGATCATTAATGGTATTCCAAGTTCCCTGGTCCTGGACGTGTTTCATCTCCTACCAGTGTTTACAGTATGCTCTTACATACATTGCTGCAAGCAATGTTTGTTACAGACTTCTCTTCCAACCAAAGAGGAATGAAGGATAATACTGCTCTGAACTTAATTCTGCCAAGTGATGTTCTGTCTTTGGCGTGGAGTGATGTAGAGCTGTCACCTTGGACAGTGTCTTCCGTGCTGTAGGAAATCCTAGAACAGTTGGGCCCTTTGGGTCATCGAATGCTGTAGTCCCTGTATCGAGGTTGCAGAGTGGGAGAACCTGGATCAAAGATCTGATGTTAAATTTGTTGAATAATTTAGGTGGGGAGAGACTTTACAAGGGCACCTAGTCCTACTCTTTATTTAGAGCAAGATTGACTTCAGAGTTAGGTCAGGTTTCTCAGGATGTTGTCCAGTAGAATGCTGAGTACCTCAAAGGCTGGAGATGCCGAGACTCGTATGGACAAGCTGTTCCAGTGCCTTGCTGTAAAGCTTTTTTTGTTTTCTTAATTCCAGTCAGAGCTTCCCTTGCTGTGACTTATGACTGTTGCTTCAGTACCTTTTGCTGCGCACCTTCCCTTTTCCCTTGTATTGGAGGACTGAACCTGGACACAGTATTCCAGGAAGCAGCCTCTTGAGGGTCAGATATGGGGGAGTAATGGCCTCCCTCGAATTGCTGTTCCTGCAGTACGGATGTGCTAATTTCGCTTGGTTGTGGGCCTGTTGCTTTTGTTATAGTTTCTGATATCATTCATGTTTATTTCTCTTACAAGACTTGGATTGGGAATCGAAGACGGAAATACCGTTTAATGGGGATTGAGGTCCCACCCCCTAGAGGAGGTCCTGCTGATTTCTCTGATCAATCTGAATTTGTTTCTAAATCAGCACTTAATCCAGGAGAGGAAACTGCTACTGAAGTGGGGGATGATAATGATAGGAATGATGAAGTATCAATCTGCTTGTCTGAAGGAAGCTCACAAGGTATTTGAAAATGCAGTTACTACTGTGCATATATTTTTAATTTTGTGCAGTGTGCATGCTTTGGATTCTTTGTTGTACACATTCAAAAATGTCTGCAAGAGTGTGTAACAGTCACGAGTTACCTACCCTGGCCGTACTGAAGGTACTGCTCAGTCTCTTTCAGCTACCTCTCTCTAGATGAACTTTGTTGGTTTTGTTATCACAAAGCTTGCAGAAATCTTTTATCGTAAGACCTCTGTTTCTGCCAGATTCATCGGAAGTTAAATGACAAGCACACAATTTGCCGGTGCAGCCGAGAGACGTCTCGTTTCCCTAGGAAGCCAGGTTTTAAACAAAGCTCTCTGTCAACTGGCCAGTTCTGCGCAGCCAGCTTGAATATCAGTTGCGGTTTGCCTGCACCACACCGACAGGTCTCATCCAGAGATGCACTAATGCGCGCGACCCTGCTCGCTTTGAGCTGGCCAGAGCTACGCACTCACAGTTTTCCTGGTATTAAACTCATGCTTATGAGATATGTTCAGAAGATAGATTAGCTCAGAGTTGGTCTTGAACTAAAAGAGCTTTGCAGCGTGTCAGAGCGTAGCAGAACTTCTGCCATTAAGCTGTCTGCGGTGCGTGTAGGGTGTTTGGCAAGCAAATACAAACCGACAGAAAAGATCAAAGTCAGTGGCAGGGGCCTACTGGGGGAGCCTTGGAGCTGCACGTACGGGGTGCCTGCGTGTTCTCAGTAGATGGCATGATCGTGAGTGGTCAGTGTCTCAAACTTAATTCCCTTTTACTCCACCTCCCAGAACCGCCTGGCCACATGACATCAGTCTCTCCCTTTCCCTCTTGCACCTTGGCACTCTGGGCCGAGGGCAGGTGAACTGCCGCTCGGCGCGTTCGCTAGCTTCACGAGCTCAAGTAATTGCTCCCAGGGCTTCTGATTAGAAGAGATCAGTGAAGCCTTTGCTCTCTAAACTAAAAGAAAGTCAGATCTAGTGCATGCTGTTGCAGCTTAATATGCCAGACTTGATCTTGTCATTTTGTCTGAACAATTGAAAGGAAAGAACTACAAAAACTGAGAACTGCTGGGAATGAATTTGTGATAGCTGTGTCATATTCTACTGTAAAGAGAAGAAGATGATAAAGAAATGGGTCAAGTGATTGAAAGCCAAGTGAGATGCAAAATCCTTGATTTGCCTGAGGTGTGGAAGGAACTGATTTAGTCAGATCTGCATGAAAGAAAATGGTGACAGGGGAAGAGTCTGAATTCTCTGTAGCTTGAAGTGAGGAATAACACCACATTTACTGAGCGAGGCTTTCATAAAACGAGATAAGGCTGTAGGACTACGAGTAGATTATTAGAGTCAAAGCTTCAGGAAGTGCAAGAAAACGACAGGATTTCCACAGCACCCAGGAATCCCACTTTCATTCCTTTATTCTCCCACAAGAATGATTTCTGTCCATTTCTCCAGTTCAAAGGAGTAGGTTTCACTGCTGCAGCTTTGCCTGTTTTGAACCTCCTGGAAAATATTTCTACCAATAATCATGTGTGCTGTTCAGTCACAGATAGGTGATTGTTTTAATGTTTGAGAACTGTAACTTTTGGTCCTAATTTATAAAAAAAAATCAAAAACACAACAGCAAAAAAAACATTCTCAAAGACAGGGAAAAGATATTTTTAGTCACCTGATTAGAGTGAAAGATATTTTTAGTCACCTGATCAGAGTGAAAGTGTTGATGGCACTTGCTTTTAAAAAGTAGTCTGTAAATATTTAAAGAAAAAAGTGTACTCTGATGCAAAATTAAGCGTTCAAGTTCTCATAATCCCTTACCTTTTTTAAACATATGTTAATGGAATCCATGCTTTGTGTAAGTGAACACAGCTCTGCGGAGGCCATTAGAGCTCTGCCGGTTTATATGAGCTGAGGATGAATATTGAAAGAGTTGGAAGTGCTGCAGGGAGTTGCTTCATTCAGCTCCCGAATCGGAGCGGTGCCTGGCGGGGTTACCGAGTGCCTGGCGCTTCAGACAGTGGCAGGGTCCCCGAGGGACACCTGCAGTGACCTTCGCTCCTCCGAGTGCAGCCAAGGGCTCGCAGATTGCTCCCTGTTCACAGGGCTCCCATTTGCACCCGTTTGCTTTTGCCGCTAGCAGATTTTCCTCTGAAGTCATGGCCAGTGGCAGATTAAATCTGAAACAACTTCAAATAAAATTTGCTCAGTTTAGAGATATTTTGCTGGTAGAGATGTTAATTAAAATAGTAACTGTCTCTGTATGGTCTGGCCTAAATATTATCCTCTCTTTGCAACTGTTGGCAATCTCCAGTTAAATCCTGTTAGCCCTGCGTCTGCGTGGAAGTGATGCACCCCTGCATCGTTACCTGCCCTCTCCTTCCGTGTCCCCCGCGCACGTCTGCTGCCCGTCTGCCCGCCGGGCCTCCCTCCCTCCCTGTCGAGGGGTGATAGCTGGGCTGCGCGACCCGGTAACGCGAGCTCTGCCCTCAGCACCACCGTCCAGTCTTACCGGCTCTGGGAGCGCTGCGTTTCCAGTTAATAGCCTAGCTGTTCATGGCGGCATTTCAGGTTTTTATCATAGCTCTCTCGCCTCTGTGTTTTGGTTTATTTTCTGATTTGATGTTTTTATCAGACATTTTCTTTTTGGTAGTGCATTAAATGTGGAGAATTAAAGTATCTGAGAAACACACTTAATCATAGGGATGAATAGGCTTATCTTTCTTGTTTTTTCACGCTGGCCGTAGTCAGAGCTGATAGAATTATCTAGTGCGTGTAGTTGAAATTTAAGGATAAGATTTGCTCTCTTTTCAAGCGTGTGCTTTGCTTATACCTCAGAGAGCAGCTTAGACTCACTAGGAATAAACATTTGCCATACAAGAATGAAATAATCTGCTAGATCAGTTTTTGGTTCAAAACCAGTCAGGGCCTGCAAGGAAGAGATGGGATTCTGAAATGTACACTATAATTTCAGGGCACGCAGGACTTTTCATGTATTCATTTATTTTAATAAACAAGAAAAAAAAAGCTCTGGGCACCTCTGTGTGAAACTCATGACCTTTGGATATTCCAACCTGAACCTAAAAATAGGAAGGCTTTGGTACACTGCAAGAGAGTGACTGATAGTTTTTCTGTTGTTTTGAGTAGTCATTGGCATGACTTTGCCCTGAAATACTTGTGATACGATGTCTTTTTTAATAAGACATACAGTATTTTTTATGAATAGACATTGATATGACTTTGCTTTTATGTCTAGCAGATGTGACATATTTAGTGGTAAAGACTATTAATGCTCCTTCAGCATCAAATTTAAATGAAATCTGAAAAATTAATTTATTTTTGCAGAAGAGACAAATGAAGCTCTTCAAAATGAAGAAATCGGTCACAAAGATGATGACCAGAATCCAGTATCTGCTGACAATGTGGTAGGTATACCTTTCCTTTTCCGCTGACGTGACCTCCGTAATCGCTAATGCTGAGGTGGTTGTCCAACCCTAGTGTTTTTCACTAGGTGAAAACTGCAGTTGAGTGTGCTAAGAGTCCTTCCAAATTGGTTGAGCACTAACAGAAACTGTACTAGAAGTAGTAAAACAGAGCTATGCCCATTCTGTAGAAATGGAATCATACGGCTTTTTCTGTATTGTAACAATTCCGTGATCTTTTTCTGGAGTGCAAAGCGCAGCGCTTGGGTAGTGCTCTGTAAGTACCTGGTATAGTGAAACAGTAAGAATAAAAAACCCGGAATAAAAACTGAAAATGGCTTTCTGTAGCTTTAAGAGAGTCAGGTATCTCTGGTGCTTCCTCTCCGTAGCTAACCTTGAACATGTGAGCTCAGGCTGGGCTGGGTGTGTACTCTTCATTCCCATACCCTTGACAGGGCATTATTTCGATGTTTCTTGTTTTGTCACTCGCATTCGCATGGAGTCAAACACAGTTGTTGTTGCTGTTTTTGATTGACTGCAGTGAGACAAGGAAGGAAAGACAGAGGGAGGAGTCATGGCAAATAATGCAATATATCCCCTTTGTTTAGCCAGCCTTCTCTCAAATTAGAAGAAAGGAGAGGAGGAAGAGGAGAGAAGACCCCAAGTGGTAGGGTGATTTTTATCTTAAAAGTTATCTGCAGAATGAACAGGTGATGCTTCCAGTTCCCAACTGCGCTCTTATTGCAGTCAGAGATTAAATGACGGCCGCTCAGAACATGATGAGAGCCTTTGTGTTACATTAATCACACACAACCTGAAGTGGGAAAGCGAACAGGAGATTCCCTTCCCTCTCTGCTTATAGAGGAGAGAGCGTTTTCTTTCTTTTGTTAATGTATGATCATCTTTTGCCTAAACTGAAATCCCACGGCGGTATTTTCTGGGGTTGCCTGAATAGAGACAGCTGCCTTTTTCCCTTCTGTTTACCTTAATGGCCTGCTGTGACCTGAGATGCAATCACTCCGAGTTTCAGGCTGATGCATTTACCATGGAGACGCAGGATGTAAAATGACAAAGGTAAAAGGTGTGCAGAGATGATGTCCGAGAGACTCCGTTCTCCAGCCTGCCTGAACTCCAGCATTACATAATTTGATATAAGAAGAGGGGGTGAAAAAGAGTTAGTTATATTCTGTTCTGAAAACACTAACAAATTTTTAAAACATACGCAGTTAAAATTTGGCTAGCATACGTTGGACTTGCAGAAGAGATACAGTTTTCTTATTTGAAATTCTAATCTGTTCTTTCCCCTACAATCTTAAAATGTGTAATTATAAGAAAGATAGTGTGAATGTTTGGCATTTATTTAGACACTCTTCCTCAAGCTGAGTCTAAAACCAAAAATATTTGAATCACAGTGTTACTCAGGGTATGATACAGCAGCAGATCTTTGAAATGTTATCACTTCAGCTAGGTTGTCAGACACCGAAGCACAGAAAATGTGGTTTACCCTCCCTGCCTTCAGCACACGCTTGTGAGCTTGGTGGGTACGACTAGTGAGAGCCTGCTAACCCCTCCTGAAGGATTTCTCCTTGCTGATTAGAAGGACCTTTCTGGTGACTGGTCTGCAGGCAGACAGAACACCCGCACATACGCTGCAGAGGAGAAACGGCCTCTAAAATAGCACCTCACGAACTAACCATTGAAGTGTGTTGTGTCACTGTGGGCCCTTGCCTATGCTGTGTTAAACAGTATACTAAAAAAATGTAGTAAAATTGGTTTAACATATTACATACAATCTCATAAATATTTACAACTGTCAAATCCATGAAAAATAGTAAAGAAAACCCTAAACCCCTCTTCTTACACTACCGCTGCTTCCCTCTCAAGAATAGTGAAATTTATAGTTTCATCTGGGCAGTCATCCTTCTGAGTTCTTGGTAAAAAACGCCATTTTTACCACTGTCTGATTCAGAGTCATTCCATCCACTTCAGATCTAGCTTAGATATGAATAAAAATTTAAAATGTCATAGGTTCACAAAAAATGGGTAAATGTTGGGTTTTTTCCTGTTGAAATAACCTTTTAACATAATTGTTTTACGTAAGAAGGTTTTTTGTTGGGAAGAAGAACAGAACGCTCAAGTGGTAAATAATGTAAGAGCGAATCTTTTAAAACATGAGATGTGATTGGAATGTGTTTCTAAGTTCTAAACAGCATTGAGCTTGGCCTTTAACGTTGTACTTCAGATATCTTTAGAAACCCAATATAAAAAGCTCCCTAGGATTTCTGTGAATTAAGTGACAATGTCCGTGTGAGTGCGTTTGACACTGTCCTTCACGTGAACATCCTCTTCTGTCTGGGGCGTTTGACTCACACTGTGGCCACAGACGGCCAAAGGAGACCTCTGCGTTTTTTGGGGCAAGAGGCAGGTTGGGTGGGCTGTGCCTGTCGCCTGCCGTAATGCCTGGCTTGCTCCAGAGGAATAAACTTCCACAAATCACCCTTCCACAAACAGCTGATGGGATAAAGTGCGGGCTTTTGCAGGCTGTGAGGAGATACGGTCCGCAACGTAGTGCCCAACGCGGGGTGGCATGGAGCTCCTCCTCTGCGAACGGCCTGCGTCACCATGGCAGCAGCTCTGGGCACCCACGGCTGCCACTCGGATTCCTCCTGGATCTCGTGGCTGAGGTGCATGATTGCCATCTGATGGGGGCTCCGCAATGCGGAATTTCTCACCGGCCAGCCAAAGGTCCTGTTGCCCTCATCCTGTTGTGCCAGTTTGAGAGATGGGTGGGTGGTTGGTTATCTAACCTGTGCACTCAGATATTTGGAATGAACCCTTTACTTCTGTTTCAGAAAATAGAAATTATAGATGATGAAGAAAGTGATATGATAAGTAATTCTGAAGTGGATCAAATGAGTTCCCTTTTGGATTATAAGGTGAGTAACGAGGCTCTGAGATGTTAACATGGACGGCTCAGACGGGTGTGTCGGCAAGGGGTGCAGCAAAGGCGTGTGGGAGCCTGGGACTCCTCTGCTTTCGTCAGGAACCCGTGCTACCACGCGTCATCCCCTCGGTCACATCTCCTCATCCCATTTACAGCCGGGTTACCCGTATTTCAACCCCGGGGGAGGCAGGAGAAATCCCGTTTCTCCCCAGCAGTTACATCACTCTAGCTGTAGCCATCTGCAGCTCCCACCACGTGTCCCAGACAAAGGAATGCATTTAGCCTCGAAACCCAAGCTTGCATTTTGTGTGAGAGTTGTTCTTTGGAGTGCTGCGGCACGCTTTGACAAGCAGCATGGCGCTGTGTGTGGAAAGGGACATAACAGCTGTAGTCCTCTAATAAAACGGGGGGATCTGAGAAGCAGACCTTCTCACAGTGCAGTGCAGGACATCTCTGGGAGCAGTGGTGGGAGGAGGAGAAGCAGTTGGATACGTGACAGCCGCTGTCTTCTGCCGACTGGCAAAGGTTATGCGCGTGCTGCTGCTCTCCGAAGAGTTGCCACAGTTCGGTGTTGTATATTGAGCATGTTTTTACATATGTAGCTGATTTTTCTTTTTTTTTTTTTTTACTTAGTAAGCAGGTATGTTCTCCTGATGATAATCCATTACCAAAATAAGAAATAGATCATCTTTCCAGAACAACAATTACTCCTCCAAGCAGTGTTTTCGTGGTAAGGGCAGAGGAGAATGAATACGGAGAGGGAATGACCTTTTCTTAATGTCACCTGTCACCACAGCGGAAGGCTGCTCATGCCAGCATGCCCCACAGAACCTTGTTTGTTGGCGTGTGGTTTGACATCAGTGATCAGTCTTTGTGCCCACGCGTTTTCTGCGAAAGTCTGAATTCCTTCTTTGGCTGGGCAAAATCCCTTGCTAAAGGGGCAACTTCTGAGTTTCTGTCTGAAAGAAATGCATTCAGCTAATTTTCTCATGAAAGCCTCAAAACTGCAGCCCAAATATTTCTCTCTTATTCTCAGAGCTGTTATAACCTGAAACAGTATGGTGAGGAATGTTTTGACTGAAGAAAAGTGAATTTTCTGGGGGAAAAAAACGTAAAAACAACAGCCATTTTTAAAGGCTTGTTACAAGCCTTCCAGTTCATCACGTAGTCTCGCCTTTTCATATCAACTAGAACTGAATTACCGCTAGGGTAGCAAATGTAAGCATGAATATCAGAGCATAGTTCTGTGGGTTGTTTTGTTGTTTTTTTTTTAAAATCATCATTAAACAAAATGCCAGCTTATAAATTCACTGGTGAAATTTGCTTATGTAATGATTTGCTGCCATCAAGGAACTTTTGTCTGCAAAACTGCCAACCTAATTACTCACGTGGTTGCATAAGCAAGGGTGGGTTTTTTCTTGCCTCCGATATCCCTCAGTAAAGGCAATGCTTAGCATGAATTATCTGTGAACCTAAATGCTTACTTTCTGTGCGTACTGGGCATTGCGAACAATTTCTGTAGGCGTCATTTTTTCATTATATTCTGTATCTTAGGGAGGATGCACATTTGGTGCTAGCGTGCAGACACCTTTTGCAAAAACGCCCAATGACTTTAGTCTTGAAAAATGAACTGTTTATATAGGTTACGTGATCTTTGCAAATGTTAAATAACCAGAGAAAATTAATTTGAGCTCTCTACTGATCAACAGATTTAGTGTTTTGATCTTGCATACCAATCAGCTGGTAAGTTTGAAGGAGAGGAGATATTTGAAATAAACTGAAGTACTTATCAAATCTGAATTTTTAATCAAGAAGTTTGTTATTTTTATATTAAATGATCTGCAAGTACAGTAATGTATTTATGCAAAGGTTGGAAAATGCCTTCTCAGCCATAGCATGTATGTTCCCGGTATTTCTCCATTTTGTAACGCCATTCTTA
>Ga0181612_152845_pt1 | contig 18239 bp, 7 predicted proteins | sample HoacroProtozoa21_FD_119630 | JGI IMG/M metagenome (GOLD analysis project Ga0181612, IMG submission 119630) | Hoatzin crop microbial communities from Cojedes, Venezuel. Combined Assembly of Gp0051906, Gp0051904, Gp0051908
CACTCTCTAGAACTACCTGAAAGGAGATTGTAGCGAGGTGGATGTCAGTCGCTTCTCCTAAGTAACAACTGATAGGACAATGGGAAAAGGCCTCAAGTTGTGCCAGGGTAGGTTTAGATTGGATGTTAGGAAACTCATCTTTACTAAAAAGGTTATCAAGCACTGGAACAGGCTGCCCAGGGAAGTGGTTGAGTTACCAGCCCTGGAGGTATTTAAAAAACATGTAGATGTGTCGCTTACTGACCTGGTTTAGTGGCGAACTTGGCAGTGTTAGGTTTATGGTTGGACTCGATGGTCTTAAAGGTCTTTTCCAACCTAAATGATTCTATGAAGGGTTAAAAGGCCTGAACCACATAATCAGTAACCATTTAAGAAATCTCCACTCTCATGCAGAATTTCTCACATGGAGAGTCAGAAGCATTTGTATTTGCAGACAACTGTATTCCATCAGTCCTACAAAATAAGGCTGGCTGAAAAGTCCGCACCACTTTTGGGAGGAAGATAGTATGAAACAGTCAGTTCCTGCTGGAGGAAGTGGCAAACACTGTGAGTTCTAGGTACCCCTGATGCCCAGATTCCTTTGCATTCCTGGCTCAGCCAAGGATCGTGTGACTGTTCACCAGGAAGCTATTGCTAACTAGCTGTACTTTTGTCTCTGTGAAAATAAGAGTTCTGAGCTTGAAGATATACCCTGAGTTAGAGCACTGATATGATACCAAGGCTGAATAGCAGCTGAGAGTCTCAGATAGATGAGAAAATTGTAAGGTAAGAGAAGTCCACAAGAACTGGACTGATGCCACCTAATGTTTTAGGAATAACAAGAAAGTGCTTTTGACTTTGCATTGGATAAAATTTCACGTATAGCAACTTATGTTGCACTGTTGGTGGTAGGGAGGGTTTTGCAAGGATTTTCTTTCTCATCTGTAAAAAATATGGTTTTATATACTGGTAAATAGTTTTATTAAATTGTTTTTTGAGTAGATAATACAAAGCAATGTCACAGGAGGATTTAGAGTAACTAATCAAAAAGAATTTCTATCCATGCTATCTACCAGAACACTTTAGAGTGGTTTCTTCAAAGAAGTACTTACGTGTCTTATCATCTGAGACACTGGAATTTAGACTGGACAATGTGCTGTTGGGTTGAACAGAAAAATTATCCACATTGACACATAAGAGATGGTCTAATGTTCCTTAATATCCATGCCTTCTACTGTTCTATGACATAAACACCCATATTTTTTCTTAAGTTAACAAGGCATATGTAATAGGTTTGCATATATTAAATTTTGTAACTCTCATAAAATTACATTTATTTAAGTTAAAAATTATAAATTTAATTTACATTGTGGCTTGGGATGTGAATCAGAGTTCACTGAGGACCACAGGACCACCTATAGATTTTAATAGATATGGTTGATGCAAGCAGGTGTTTCTGAGATTCAAACTTCAAAACTGTTTTTATGGAGCAGTCTATATGGACTTCATGTGGGATAAAATTAAAGGAGGTATACAGCAGAAATTAAGGTCAACAGGGTCCATAGTAACAATGTTCTGTTAAAAACACTTCAGCAGCATACAGAAAACAACACACAGAATCTTTCTAAGCTTGATTTTAAAGCATAGAGAATTTTTACTTTCTATAACATGTTTTAACACTTTCCTACCGGTGTTGAAATTTTACAGCATTATGTATTTTCTACATAAATTCCAGGTTATTTTCACTCAGCATACATATCGCTAACTGGTTATGGGGCCACTTGTCGTCACAAATTAATCAATCCCAGAGCAACGAAGAGAATCTATGTAATACTGTCATCCTTAAGAACTGGACTGGGTGGAGGTATTTCATGATCTGTATATTGTCTCCATTCCCTACAGAAATTAATGTAATCTGAGGCTCACTGATGAAAAAAATAAATGGCTTGATCCCAATATTCCATGGCTGCACACAAACCACTCCTGTTACCCGCCTGGACAAGGTCCTCTACAGCCTACTGTAGGTGACCCTGCTTCAGCAGGAGGGTTGGACTAGATGACCCACAGAGGTCCCTTCCAACCCCTACCATTCTGTGATTCTGTGATTTTGACTCAAGCACTTAATGCATATAGAAGATTATGCGATGAGTTGCCTGGGTCTTTGAGTTTTCTTTACATCCATATGTGATGTGTAGGTTTACACAGAATATTCAGTCTAGATCCCCATTCTCAGTTTTCATCACTCTTTCTTCTTATATGTGTTCTTGGGGTGTGAGTTGTGGTGACTCTTGGTGACAGAGTTCCTGTAGCATATTGACAGTAACAAAGTTCATGCTGTCAGTTGTCTTCTCTGCAGATCTTGCAAGTGTGTGGTTGCACATAAAATTCTATTTAAATATTTTTCCTGAATCTTTTTCCTGTGAAGTACACTTTCTATTCTGAGAACAGGTATGCCGTCCACATGGGTCTGTTTGTAGATTGTTATAATGATTTTCAAGTTTGTCTTCTGCTGGAATTTTTAGTGTTGCCTTATTTTAAACAAAAAAAGTAAAATTAAGAATATAAAAGCAGCTTCTAGAGACTTTTCACAGTGAGCCTGTTGTGATATTTTTGCTGATGCAAAGTCTATAATAATTCTTCCCGATTCATGTGTTTGCATTATCCAGAAATGAAGGAAACTGGATCCGAGTACCTCTGAAAAGACTATGTGGATCCTGGGATTCATGCTAGCAGCATTCAGTGCTCCACTGTTGCATGCTCTTAAGTATGACTTCTCTGTTCAGAATGTTGTCCACAGATGTATTCTTCCTTTGTTGGTTCCACTGATATTGTGTCTGCACATCTATACTGTAACAAAAATATTTTGCAAACTAAGCATCAGTTAGTCAATGTGACATTAATCACTTACTGCTGCTCTTGTTTGCTAGCAAAGCTGACAGCTGCATGGCCATGTGGTGGGGGTCTTGGAAAAGGCAGTTGTGGAAAGGTTATCATCTTACAGAACTGCCTAATTAATTAAAAATGTCGTCTTCTAGTTTAAATCACTCCCATTTATTTTCTTTGCCCTCTTGGTACTACTTATTGATGGAAATAAATATCAGTAGTTTATATCTTTCAGAAATGTCTCTAGGTTATGATTTTTCCTGTTTTGTGTGTTTGAGGTGAGGAGGGAACCTCCTCTGGTTGCTGACTGAGCAAGCCTGGATTTCTTTTTCAGATATCTGAAGAAATGTTGCTCAAACAGGCTAAACTGTCAGTGGGCTTGAATTCTGGAGAGGGAGATGGAGAAGGGCAAAACCTGATACCTGATGTACTTTCTGAGCTAAAATAACTTGGTTCCCTAATGCTTACCCTTTTGGCGTATGGGAGGAAGAACAAACCATGCATCATAACTTCGGATGTCCAGTCTGTTCTGACAGCAATTGCAAAATAATAGCCAGATCCAAAGGAATAAAACGTTTTTCCATGCAGTGTCCTTTTTAAAGAGTTACAAAATGGAATAGAGGCTTGCAGGTGATCTCTAAAGAAAGAAACTCTGGGAACCGGATAATTTGTAAGCAGTTTGTGAGCAGAAACTTACTCAGTTCTTGTGCTGTTAAATTATTTAAGTTTTGTCTTATAATGCTCCCAGCTCTGCTGGAGAGACCTTCTGTTAGAAGAAAGCAAACCTCTTACAACCCCAGGCTACACTTAAATAGCATGTACACATGTTCACATTTTTGGCTTACTCCGTTTGTTGCCTGCAATGCTGCTTTCCTTCTGCTTCATTCATGCCTGCATCGTGTGAGGGCCAGGATCTGCTACTGCTTGCAGCTGTGTACCAATGCTAGCGCTAAAATCCGTTGCCTTGTGCTAAGGTATCTACCAGTTGACTCTTGGCTGTGAGTCAGTCTACTGGATATAGCTGGCTTTTGAATGGTGGAAGTCAGAAAGGTAAGAATCTGCTTCCTATTTGTGTGTAACTAATTTTAAAACCTTCCATTTTGAGGTGAACTTCTTCATTGTTTCAAGTTGATTACAAACTGAGCTAATAGCTTGATTTTTGTAATAGGATTTGGCAAACAAGTAGCTTGTGCCCTGGAGAAGGTTCTCCTCCTGGATTTTTGAGATTTTTTCTTTATCTCATCTGAGGAAATGGAAACTACGAGTTATACTTGAGATGAAAGAGGAGAGCACTGGGTACAGGAGCACCATGAAGCAATGATCTTGATAGCTGGAAACTGAGTAAAATATGAATGAGACAGAGCCTTACTATATATTACCTTAATGTTACCCCTCTCTTCTCTTTTCTCTGCCCCCGAAGTCAGAGAATGAGGTGCGTAAAAGCAGCAATAAGATGATTTTGTTGTCCAGAATGTGAGCACACGCATGATAGTGAAAGCGCTGTATGGGTAGTGTTGTCTTAAAGAAGAATAGTAATTTCACTTAATTGTTTGTCCAGGTAAAACCTTTTTTGGGGTAGGAGAAGAGAATCTAAATTAATGATCATATTTAAATGAAGCTTTTTAATTAAAACTTCATTGTCAAACCTAATAAATTGTGGGTTTTTTGTTCTATTCGTTGCTGTCCTGTTGATTCTAATTTCATCTGTCTTGGAGTTTTAACAGCTGATACTACTGTGACTGCTGTGCAACAGATGCTTAGGGAAAGAGTGGCTGTGTGACATAACTGAGTGGTTTTGTTGTGTGAGGATAGAAGTGCTTTGAGTTTGCAATAGGACTAATCAAACCAATGAAAAAAGGAGTCTGTTACCGAATTAGCTATACTATATATAACGATTTCTTTCAGGAAGGAGTGTAATATCAACTTAAGCAACTTTTTTTTGGTATTTTTTTTAGTACTGTTCTCTGGAAACTGTTCAAGAACCTGATGTCTGTATTCTGATTTTGAGCATAAATTTACATTTTATTCATACTTCTGGTTTGTCCTCCTGATACTTAAACATGGCAAGTGTATCCTCACGCAGATTTCAGTGTGTTAGCATAAGTGAGCTGAGGTCTCCTGATTTCCACTTCTGCAATGGAGTCTTCAGAGAAGCTGGAAGCTCTTCCCTGTATATATTTCATTAAAAAATCTTTTGGAAGCCAGGTGACCAGAACTACATAAAGTACAGCATCAATGTCTCTTGTGAAGTGTTTTGGAGGTAGTATTTGTCCATAACTAATGCAAACATCTTGATCTCATGTGGCTACTTCATGCTTACAGTATTGCTGGCAGCAATTTCCGACTGATGTGCTGAAATTCACAGCAGAAATTTTACAGGGATCAACCGAAATGATCCTTTCGTGTTTGTCTTTCATTTTCCATTCTTCTGTCCATCTGATAGCTTTATTTGTACTGTATTATGTTGCTTTCCTTTATTTCCAAATGTTCTATCATAGTATTTGTACTGATATTGCATATGTAAGAACTGTTAGTAGTCTCCTCCTCTTCTAATTATGCTTCTCCTCTGTCCCTGTTTTCGTCATGTCTCTACCCTGTGCATGTCTTCTGTGAGTGACTCTTATCTCAAGCTTCACTAGTGGCAGCTTATCAAATGCTTTGCCAAGATTTATGCGTCTGACTGGAGATCTCATAATATGTGAAGTTTTAGGTCTGGGGTTTGATTATCTTCAATGATAAATTCCCTGCAAGAAGGTGGGGTTATATTAAGTTGTTTGAGCTTTTATTTAAACCTCTGTTGTGGAAGTTTGTATTTTTATCAGTTTTGCAATTTTATATTTCATCAATATTATTATGCTCACTGAAAACTGATTTAAAGCATGTGTTTAGGTGGCTTCAATTTTTCTTTTTTAATGCTGTGTGCATATGATCTTTATTCTTACAGTGTAGTAACCTAGTTGGATGTTTTGTTGCGGTGGGTTGAGTGTAAAACTACAGAATATAGCTTGGAAGGTGCAATTGGGTTTGACTTGACAAAATCTTTCATAGTTGGATAACTGTTCTTTGTCTTGCCACCTATTCCTTGCTGACTTTCTGCTTAATTTTGGTGTTTTTGTGTGTGGTGTTTCTTGTTCTGGTGTGGAGTGTGTATTTTGTATTTTGGTGTGTTTTGGTTTGTACATTTTTTGTTTTGTTTTTTTAGCCATTAGCTCTGCTTTTACATTTTAGACAGTAAGCCTTCTTCCCATCTTTAGACATGTTTCTAGCTTTATCTAGCTGTACATAGCTCCTGTGGAGTTTGGGGGGTTCTAATGGGAAGTAATAAAGAACAGTGGCTCCTGGGGCAAGAGAAGGAGTCTGTGCATTTATCTTTAAGTCAGGAGCATTAAAAGCCTGGCGATCTGCTCAGACTACCTTGGATTTTTTTCCACTGCAGTACCTGTAATGACTCTAGTTAGCACAGAGCAGCTTTGTGCTGCTTCCCGAATCTTTCCTGTTGCAGAACAGACAACATACAGCTGGGCAAACATGTGATTTTTCTTTGGTGTTGGGTAGCACGTGGCTTTGCTGCCACAGCCCTAATGTACTGAGGTCTCCTGGGCGTATTGAGGTGTCTGAGCACCAAACTGCAGGAAAGAGCTGCGGGCGTGAGCAGCCCTGGCCCTGATGGCAGGCAGCGTGAGTGCTTGTACACGGTGGTGGCTGTGGTGGCTGTGGTGCCTGTGTGCCAGGGCGCTTTGTCTTCCTTACTTAACCTTCCTTGATGCCTGCGTGTCCGTGGGGCACCTTCAGCCACTTCCAGACAGTTGACTTTAGTGTGTGGCAGCTTGTACGCAGCTGGAGTCACGCTATACAGCAGAACGTCCAGAACTTCCACTTGCCAACTTGATAGGGACCAGTGAGAGGCGCACTCGGTGTGCGAGACGTCTGTGCTGGGGGCTGGGTCAGCAGAATTTCCTGTATTCCTGCTTGCTCAACATGCAACACAGGACCTAAGTGAGTCTCGCAATATCTACATAGTGATCCTGTAGGAAGTATAATCCATATTCTATGTATCTAAAAAAAAAACCAAAAATCAGACTAAAAGGTATTTCGTAACTGTATGTTTATAAAGATTAAGGAAAAAGTACCTGGAGAATGCATTAAAGTGGCAGCATCTGAACATTGTAATATTTATAGTAGTGTTTGATTTATTTTGGCCATATTGTTGTGACTTTTTAGCAGAGAGATTTTACCTCAGGCTACTGAGGCGTGGAAGCCCACAGGAACCCACCACCCAAAACCACCAACATTTCTGGATGTTCTTCATGTGGGATAGGAATTACCATGTACAAAACGACTCATTTGTAATAGAGGCTCTTGCTTGTAGCCCTGCATGGTGAGGAACTACAGATTAATTGGCCCGTTCTGTATTTAACAAGTTCTGATCAAAAGGGTAGTGAGGCATCCAAGATAATGAATTGGTTCCACAAAGTACTTCCAGGCAGAAGGATCCAACTTGGTGCATATTAGGGGAATGTGACAGTTGCTTGAAGAACTTGAAGTCCTGTTTCGCTGAACCTTCTACCTTGTGTTCAGTGGTTAAAAGCAATGTTAATTTAGAAAGTGCAGAGCAGTGCTGGTCAAAATACACTTCTAATGAAGAATCGAAGCACTCAGATCCAGGATTAGAATTGAGTCAATGGTGCCAAGATTTCACTCAAGTGTCTTGAGGTCCTGGTATGGAATAGTTGAATCTAGCTAGGTTGTGCTATGTGTTGGGGGAGTGAAGATTCAGTGAAGCCCAATACACCTCTATTCTTTGTTTAGAGTCAAATAGCTTTTTCTGTACTACTTGTCAAAATACTGGTGAGTTTCCACAAGATCAGGAGCTCAGGTTGATTGTGCCTGGAATGGATTCTTTGGTTCCTACTGTTCTTTGGTCCCCAAAGTCTTCAGTAGTGACCCTGCATTCATAATTGGTCATAATCCATGCAAGGCACTTCATGGGGATCCGTGATCAAAACAAATGACACTTTTTACTGACATTATGAATAAGAACAAAGAGGATGTTGGTCATCATGACTCTTGAGCTGTTTGTTAAATTGCACTGTGGCTGTGTTTCCTCAAAGCTTTTGTACTGTTCTGGACAGGAAGTTTTTAATGTAATTTTAGGGTTGTCTTTTAAAATGCGGTTTGTACAGTATATTTTTGGGATAGCGTTCGACCCAGGCTGAGACAAGAATATCCCTAGGTTCTGCTGTGGAAGGGAGTTAGGCTTACATGTCATGTTAGGCACCTGTCAGTCCAGTGCGCTCTGACCAGGTTTTTTAAGTATTCCACACATGGAGGTTGTAATGTTTAATAGTAAATTTACTATATGAAGATAGTTGGTGTTACAGACAATTTCAGATTTAGCAGAATGATACACAATATACTGAAATCACAATACAAATGCAAGTTAAACTTAATATAGCAATTGCAATATACGGTTCAAACACAATACTAATGCGATCCCCACTAATGGTCTCTATAATATGTTTACTGTCACAATGTTGGGCGTCCCCAGTCACCAGGAAGGAATACATGGGTTGAAGCCAGCTCAAGCCTGTTTCTCTCTTTGAAATTCCATTCTTAGTGATTCAGTTTTTGCACTCTGGGCTGAACGACGTATTCACTCCCCCATACTGGCCCAGCTAACTCAGGGAGACATTCACTTTTTAAAATGAACTCAGGGAGAAACATTTACACCACTAGTTGATTCACTCAGCTGGAACTGTAGGCAGTTGATCTGCTCAACTGACATAGCTGTTTATCTAAAACAAAGGCCACCCTCTGGTCCCCTTTGTGCTGAGATAAAGTCAGCTTCTTTGCAACAGCTGTGGTCAGTCACACCCTGCATTATTCCAAGCTTCATGGACATGTGTCCCTTGCTCATCTCCACTGGACTGCGTTCCATTGTGGGGATTTATAGATCAGTCACTGTAATTCAGTGATCATCAAATACAGTCTTGGGTGAATTTGTAGAAAAACTCATTCATTGAAGACAGCAGACTCTGCTTAGTCTAGACATTTTCATTCTTGGGGTATGATAAATCTTTTTTATCAGTATTTCTAGTTTGCTTTTCACTGTACGGTGTGTATGGCATGAAGAGGTAGGAAGATACCACATACTGTGTCCAGGCTTCAGCTTGGCATAAATGCATGCTTAAGTGCTTTATGCATCATACATAAACCAGTTTCAATTCCACATTCAATGCATTTCTAAGCACAAAGGCATTTATTAAATTGAAGAAGAGAAACAGACTGGAAGTTCAAATTTCTCAATGTAATTCAGTTTTTGTAATTGGATATACAGAGTCCGCAGTGAAAACTAATGTGTGACTCACTATTGCAGTGTGGCGACAGTCATTTCACATACCCAGCTGTGCTGCTCTGAACAGCTCTACTGTTGGTCACTTTCTGATATTGCTGTTTACTTATTTTGGTGTTGAGCAGAAGGGTAGTACAACAAACATGATTTAATTATTCCAGTGTTCGGATTTTTTCCAATATTTCTCTTAAATGACAGGCTGGCTGAAGTTGTTGCTGTGACTTCATTGTTATGGGGGTGGCAAGGTTCTCATGTCTAATGCAGCTTTCAAAAGTACATATCTTTTGTAATCTATTTCCTTTGCATGCAAGGTTTTTCTAACTGATATTCTGCTTACTAGAAAAAAAAAATCACCTTTTGTTTTATGTGCCTCATAGGAGTCTGTTCTCCTCATGGTGGCCAATTTCAACCATGCTTGACTAAGGGACCGAGTTCTTGCAATTATTGCAGTCAGTAACCGGATAGAAGGAGAACACGGAGCAGCGTGCACCACCACTGTACCCTTCAGGTACAGTCCTCCAAGGTGGAAAGTCTATCTCACCAGTACCATTTAGGCTGCTGTTAGGTGAATGAGCACATGCTGTGTTCAGATAGCACAGGAAGAAGTGCCTGTCTGTCTGGCAGTCAGGTGGGCAGATGCAAACAGAACTCATAACAGCTTAGGAAGCAGGTAGCAAACTGGAGCTGTTATGTTAAGGCTTGAGAGAGTGTGTTAGGAAATATAGGGGCTGGAGGGAAGTTGCTAGGGCCTGTCTAGGTGCCTATGGGTTATACGAGACTAATTGTTGGGAAACTGGGCTTTAACTCTGTTGCACAGAGAGAAGTTAGTTTGTTCTTGTTTATCTGAGGCTGCTCTGCCAGATTGCCAGCTCCATAGGCTTCTATGATAAATGTAATTTTTTGTGTTAAATGATGCCATCCAAATCCCTCCACAAGAAAATTCCCCAACTTCAGTTTTTACTTTTCCTTGGTCAGAAACAGTTCTCCTCCAATTCTCCCCCTTGTTGTGCCCTGTTAGTATGGGAAAGGGGAACAACTGAAGTATATGTGAGAGACGGGTCAAATATCTAACCTTTAGTTTAAGATTGGCTTTGTACAATACAATTATGGGCCATATAGTATGATGAAACTGTGCAAAGTGACAATTTTTCTTACAGTTACAATGGTTAACCCAGCTCCAATTTTTAAAGGGTATTTTTTTCAGCAGAGAAGACTGAATTGGGACAAGCGTACCACTTAGAGCAGGTGGACAGCCTGAAACTGGTTTTGGAGATGATACCTCTGTCCTCTACTGTCACTATATAAAGGAAATTTATGAGACATCAGAGTTCTATTTCCTTGCTTTTTAGTTCAGTAAATGAAAAGATTATAGGAAAAAGGCATTGGGGAGCTGAGCATTTGGAAATTATTCCATATGAGACAATCCAAAGGGTAATTGAGATAAGAAAGGATGGGACAGCAGTGACAATCGCAAGCCAAATATGAGGTATTTTTTCCCTTTGTATAGTCTGCTAGTATAATATCAGCTAAAATGTAAGTGCAGAAGTACAGCTGAACATAGGTCTAAAGAGGACTCTTAATACTTAAAATTACCTTGAAACTATAGTGTTCGGCTGAAATTTGCAATGTGGCTGTATTTTGGTTGCCCTCCTTTCTGTATTGCATTCCTATGATGACACTTTAAAGTTACTGCTTTTTTTTGGAAGATTTTTTTTATTATTTATATATTGCAGTTTCTTGCCTTCCAGGCTTGTTTATATGACATACCTGGTTTAGGTCACTTGGAGACAGAGCTTTTTGGATTACTTTATTTTGGTTATTTCATTATGTAGAGATCTTCAGTATGAGATGCTGTAATACTATTTTGTCAAGTGGTATTACTCCATTACCTGTCACTTACCTTCTCCGTTTATTTGCAGACCATGTAATAGTTCTGAGTTGAACTACAAACCTGAAATTAATTTCATAAATAATAGCAACTTCAGAAACAGTCACACCCGTTACAAACATAGACCTATGGAAACTGGTTTATAATCGTTTTTACACTAGAGGGCACTAACATCTCGTGAAATTTAAGCCCAAATCAATTTTTACTCTCACACTTGGGTAGTCTCAGTGTTTTTGTAGTGGATGACAAAGGTTTCAATTTGTTAGCAGCCTTTTCTGTGTAGAAATAATAAATAATAGTATTCTTGCAAGAATGCATTTAAAGTTACTGTATGCAGTTTTTCCTTTGTGTGGTTTTGTTTTAAACTAAATAATTTGGGTAATTTGTGGAGATAAGTAAATTCTGCTTGTACTCTTAAATTGCTTTTAATGTCATAATTTTGACTTGAAGCTGGTGAATAGGCATATAGGATAGGAAATTATTGGATAACTTCTTGTAAAAGTTATCTAATAAAGTTAACATCTGGTATATCCTTTTTAAAATTGGTAATCAAAGGAAATTAACCATACATGAACTGATGTTGCAGGCCTAACGGTAAGTTAGGGTTAATACATACATTTACACATCGATACCTGGTATAAAGAAAATAGTATGGAAAAGAATATGGAAGTCTCTACTACCAGCAAGTAATGGACTGCAATGGAACTTTCCATTGTTTATGTTGTTTTTAAATAGGTAATTTTAGAATATGTGTTTGAATCTGAAGTTTGGACCTCAGAGTGGTGTAGCCATTTTGGAAGTACTTTTTTTTGTCTTAATTTTAGATACTGAATCTTGTTTAAAACACGTGAATGAAATGGTTTCTGATTTTTTGCTCTTTGTAGGAATGGTTGTTCAGTTGCCTTGGAGATGATCCTGCTGCTGTAAATGTAGGGCCGAAGATTAATGGTGTGGGCAGCATGGACCTAATGAACGGACAGTCAAGCAGTGTTAATATTGCAGCTACTGCTTCAGAGGTAAGGATTACAAAACTCAGTTATTGTATACTTAAGACCACAAGTACTCAATTTTTTTTAAAATGCACCAAAATGTTGGCTTTTAACAGATCTGGTGTAGCAGATTCTTGTTTTGTGTGTTGATTTCATATGTCCTAGTTTAGATGTGAAGAACTTAAAGTTCTGACCTTTGTATGCTAAAATAAAGCGTGAGCTAGCATTTACAGCCTTGCTGTAGCCAAAGCTGCCTTTTTATGTTCTCTTACATCACATCTGTACAAGGAAGCTTTTCAAGCTTGAACAATAATGGATGCTTTTAGTACAATAAGCTGGGCTGGCAAGGCCTGTGGGAAACGTTCTCTTCTTTGACAGGTACTTGCATGTGTGTGTCGAGGGGCAGTCTGACACAGCAGCGCCGGAAAAAGGTTGTTCCTTTGTCTCCTGGACTATATTCAGGCATTGGTGTGCTCCCCTCCTGCCCACCAAAGTTTCTAGAAGTGAGCAGCTCATGAGTTAAAGAGCATATCAGTTCAGCAATGGAGATTGGCTTCGTATGCTGGTGCCTCTGATTTTGAAGTTAATGTAGTTTTCCATTTGTCATGTGCTTGTTAAGGAAGAGTGGGAGCAGGGGATATGAAATTAGTACCAGAACTTTTTGAGTTCTTTTTGTTACAACCATGTGAGGAGCTGTTGAGAGTAGTGACTAGTTCTTAAATTATAAGCAATGTCAGAGGGTTTGCGAGACCTGATGTTTTGTCTTTTTTTTCCTCAGAACTCTTGCAAATCACTCTTCAGGTTTTTGTTGTGTTTTTTTCTTGTTGTTTGTTTGTTTTTTAATGCCTTGTAGTACTGGCATAGAGAGAACTGAAAATCTGCCTTCGGTGTGTATTGAGTGATCTTTCCAGATGCACTGTTTGTCTGTCATCTTTAGGGTGGCTGGAAATGTGCTTTGGCTTGTACAGATATACGATAAGAACCTAAGCTTTCTGCTCAGGGAAGACAGTTACTTCATTGCTGATGCATATTACGTTTATTGCTTTTGTTACAGTGTGAAATGTGTTTTCACCATAGTGAATTTCAGTTTGTCTCTTTCTTTCATTCTTCATTTGTCTATTGTTTAAAAGACAAAGTATTCAAGAACCCTACAAAGTCATTAGTGATGAGAGCCATAAAGTCCTGAAAACAGTTGCTTCCTTGGGTGAATCTTTGCACCTTACCAAAGGTGTTAATTTTATTTATATAATTAAACGTGTGTTGATAGCAGGGCTCCATGTGTGCTGTGCACTTGCATGTGCATATGGAAATAGAAAGTAACACAAACAAGGTGAAAGGAAAATTGGTGTGTTGTGGTATCAAAAGGGATCAAATAATCTCCAGCACAATTTCACAAGTATTGTCAAGATTTAGACGAGAAAGCTGGCATCAGTCTCCAAGACCATTGTTTGTTTTTATAAAGATTCTTGTACTTCCCTTATCGTTGTGTTACAAAACATTGATTGGACAATTGTTGGCGTGCAACAGAAAAATTTTCTTGGAGGAAAGATCTCATTTAACTCAACAAGATAATGTTTACATGATATCTGATAAAATTGAGTAAAATATATTTTGGCAAGGTTACATGAATCTGCTTTCAGCAAGTGGTATTTTTTTCCTAACTTGACTAACCAGGAGGAGGGAGGGCTTGTAACTGGAATGTTTCTGTATGTATGTTGGTTACTGAAAATGCCTGTCTGGTTTGGAGTTTTTGGTGGTGTTTTCAAAGTTGGGTTTCGCAGAGAGATGGTGCTGTTAAAAGAATCTAACTAAAACTGGACATGATTATTAAATACGTATTTTCTTCTAACAAGTGCTTAAAAATAGACGAGTTTTTCAGCTGGCTGAATACTCAAGGAGTTCAAATGTTCTTGTTTCTGTTAGAGGGAAGCCAAAACCAAAATATATATTATAGCACTAAAATACTGCCTTGTTAAGTTTTCAGGAGAAGACATGAGCACAGTAGAACTATTTACCAGCATCAGTGACCGTGTGCTATCTTCCTTCCTGCCTTGGCATCAGCAGGTGTGACGCAGGTGTTACTGACAGTGGAGTGAAACAGTGCTGAAATTTGGCTTCCACCAGAAGTGATCTGGTGAAGGGCTCATTAATCTGTGTGTTATGTATATGACCCATATCCATGATCCTGAAAACTTTCAACATTAGCAGTGTAACTACACAGACTGTCAGAAAGTGCCTGCCGTATGTGTGGGCCAAAGTCTAATCTTTAGATCTTGGTTTGTGCACAGCTGAGCTGGAGCTCCCAGCAATGGTGAGAATAAGCTCTGCGCACCAAGACTGGTTTTCTCTCTTGAATCTCTCCAGACAAAGTATTAGCAAAACTGTTGTGGGAGCTCTATTAGCGCTTATTTCAATGCTGTGTTACTGCTAAAGCAAGCGGGTGCAATACTGTGCGTCAGGCAAGTGTACTGTTTGCTGAAGAAGCATTACGTTTGATACAGTTGTTGACTGTAGTAACTGCGGTCTTTCGTAATCGTTTTGTCCACAGGTCTTATCTTTTTTCTTCCTTTTTAGTCAAGAGCCTGCTTTATACCAGGTTTCTCAAAATAAGAAGGAACTAAGCATGCGTAGCCTTTCAGGTCTTCAGAGGAGAGTGGGACAGCAGAGTGGTTGCATGCTGCATGTGTATTTCTGAAATAAGTGTGCCTGGGGTTCAGATGTAAAGCGTACTTCTGGATATGACGGCTCAGTCTCCATGCAAAAAAACCCTTCTTTCTTGTAATGACTGAAGGGAATCTAGGTTTGCATCTATACAATAAAGGAAATGACTACTTGTAATGTAGATGTATTGTTTTTGTATGAAACATATGAAAACAATATATGAAACCAATCTGAAGTGTTAGTTTCATACAAAGTGTTAGTTTTTTGAACCATATTTGTATTTTGCAGGCAATATAAATCTTTGTAGTAAATCTTTGTGTAAATAACATTGTAGGATCTGGTATTTTTTGCAAATGACAATTACTAGTGTTTAAAAAAGACTAAGTGTCTTCAACAGGAACACATATGTAGCTCATGGTGAAATTTTTTGGCAGTTCTAATGCTTCGAAGAGAAACAGGAAGAGATTGATTGATACTGTTTGTTGGTCTGCCCCAAAGGAATAGCTTTGTCTTTTTCCTCACCATAGTGGTATTTTTTTTAGTTTGAAATTCAGTGTAATTGTGTTGTTGACAGGGAAGTTAGTAATGACAACAAAATCGGAATTTAATTATGTGTTGAAATGTAGCTGTCGTGTTTTGAAGAGCACCTTTGAAATCCATTGAAGCCAGTTTGTGAGTCTCTGATTTTAGAGGTCTTTGTCAAGAGAAAGTATCTTCTGTGATTTTAATTGATAATTTGCCCAATAGAAGAATTCTGTGAACAGTGATGCTTGAACAGAAATTTTACTTTTAGGAGCGTAAAAACAAAACAGAAGAGGAAAGAACCAAAATATCATTAGCATTTTTGTTTCTGCAGAAGAGTAGCAGCTCTGAATCCTTGAGTGACAAAGGTTCAGCTGAACTGAAGAAGAGCTTTGATGCAGTGGTATTTGATGTTCTGAAGGTTACACCAGAAGAATATGCGGTAAGCTTTTCAAGTAATTTTTGTTACTTTGTGTGTGAATCTTCTTGGCAACTACTTCTGTGCTTCTCCATTTCTGTATGCGTTTTGCCTAACTTGCGTTGTCCATAGGTTTCAAAAATGGATCCTGCACTAAAGTTCTTTATTGTCTGTGTTCTGTTTAATGTGAAATGATCTTTTAGGGCTATGGTGTCCATGCATTTTTCACACTTTTATATGTAATATAGACCAAAGATTGTTAAATCTAGATGGCGCAGCTAATTCTGACATGCATATTGTAGTTGCAAGAATATACTTGACCTGTACTTGTTTTTTCTGGACGCATTTTAATTATTAACTCTAATTCTTGCATATAGAGAGAGTTTTCTTATGGGTGAAATGGTACAGAATAATGAGTTGGATATACTGCAGAACCAAGAACAAAGGAGTAAAAATATTTGATCAAAACACTGAGTAATTTTTTTTGTAATTACTGTTTTCTTTTTATACTCAACTTGCAGAGCTTAAGATGACAGATGGTCCCTCTGAGTGGCTCAAGTATGTGCTAGAAAGATTGCTAACAAGTTATTTCTCTTACTGCATTTATAATTCAAGTGGTGAGATTGATGAGCTGTCCTGGGGAGATTATCAATACATGGTAGTATGTATCACAAAATACTCCCATGAAGTTTGTTGAGGTTTTAATCATTAATAACTATTTCAGTTAATTATTAATGGCTAAACTGATTTTAAGGAGCACAGTGAAAATTTAAAGCATCTGGGTTATGAAGTGGTACTTACACATTAAATTCTTTTTGGATAGTTGATGGGATTTATTCCTGACTGAGGTTCAAGTCATGTAGTTTGGGCCTCTATCTTGTTCTGTTGTCAGGATCAGCTGGATGATAAATCACCTGCTTTTCATGAGAAGGTGTTTTTGGGGCTGGCTGTCATTTCAGTTTTGTCTTACTATTTCTCTGCATAAAGGAAATCCAAGTACTTGAGGAATTTGGGGCTGGGAGCATGAATTCAAATGGAATTAGGCATTCAGGCCAGAACAGCTACAGGTTTCTTTGAATGGCTCAGCTGTATAGCCAGTGGTGGATGCTGTTGAGCAGCAGAGTAGATCACTTTGTGGAGTTGCTATCACTTGGACAGCAAAATATACAAAGGTGCTTTGTCTTATATCGCATTTCATAATCATTTTGCTCTCCTAAATCATCTGTCCTGTGCAGAAACCTTTGTTTTCATGGATGTTCTAAATGTTACCTACTTACTAAAACTTGGTTGGATAGAAATCTTAATTAAAAAGTCCATTGTTTTCACTGTTTTCGTATTATGCCTCAAATTGGGTAGAGTTCCACTCACAAACAGGGATCTTTAATTAAGCATTTCACATTACAATTACAAACCTGTGGTTGTATTTTTGGTTTATACTACCTAGTATAATTTTGCTGTTTTCTCAGTTCCCCAAAAGAAAGTATCTTTACTCTTAGTTTTCTCCTTTTGAAGTATCTAGTTCTTCATACCAGGCTTCATTTACTGTAAATGGATCTGAAATGTCTTATAGAATTCTGACAAATTGAGCAAAATTGCCAGTAGGCAGTGTTCAGCCCTTTGGCAAGGTTATAATTTGTTTCATTTCTTTTTCAATGTTTCTGTCTTCATTAACTTTTTTCCTCAGGCAAGTTTGTCTGCTCTTCCAGTAGGGCTTGCTTGCTTTGAATGCAGTCTTTTCTGTTCATTCTTGCTGAAGGTTGTAGAAAGAAGTAAATTTGCCAAAAACTTAGGTACCTTGGACAAAAAGTACCTTTGACCCTTACACTTGTTTTTATTTTATTGGCTATTTCCTTATTACTTGTGTTTTTAGTCTTGCCATAACAGAGGATATAAAGTGTTCATCTGGATTTCAGTGTTAATGTGAAGACTGCCAGAGCGAAGCAGTATGGCCAAGCGCTTGAGGATACCAGCACTCTTGAGAATGCAAAACTGTGTTATTAAGGTTTTCATTATGACAGTGGGTATGCACCTCTCGGATTGGGCATGGATATGCTACCAATTGCTGTTTCAAAGTACGACACAACTTCTAGTTTAGGGATAGCTCTTGTAAAACATGCAGTGCAGACTACTGACATCTGTGACTTAGCAAAGACTGAATTCTGTTACCAACTGCAATACCAATACTGTTGGTTTTCACCGTTTAAAAAAATACAAATTTTTTTTGAAGTGGTGAACTGAGGAAATATTTTATAGGCTGTGTAAGTACTTTATTCATGGAGAGAAAAGATAATGTGATAAGAGCAATAAAAGCAAGTTGCTGCACGGGAGCTAGACAGACAGCTGTCTAGTTAATGGTTAGGAAACCTTGGCTCAAATGAAAAAGAATCCCAGTGCATAGGCAGCATAAAGATGAGTTAACTGATAAAGTCACCATCAGCATTGGGAAGTCTTGTCCTGTGCCTGATATGATAAGCTGCATTTTGATCAAAATGAGTTGCTGTGTATAGATGGGACAATTACAGTTATTCTGGAGAAAGAAGAGCAAAA
>Ga0181612_123907_pt1 | contig 18238 bp, 13 predicted proteins | sample HoacroProtozoa21_FD_119630 | JGI IMG/M metagenome (GOLD analysis project Ga0181612, IMG submission 119630) | Hoatzin crop microbial communities from Cojedes, Venezuel. Combined Assembly of Gp0051906, Gp0051904, Gp0051908
GAGGGAAGAAGTTCTTCCTCATGTTCAGACGGAACTTCCTGTGCTTCAGTTTGTGCCCATTGCCCCTTGTCCTGTCACTGGGCACCACTGAAAAGAGTCTGGCCCCAAATTCTTCAATCCTTCCTAGACCCTCAGAACGTTGGTAGCTAAATAGTGCTGAGGTGTTTGAGGACTCCTTTCAAGGAAGTTGTTTTAACCTCTAAGTAGAGGGGCTGATGGGTGACCCAGAGGTCCAGTCCAGACCTTCTGCTCTGCTCTGTTGTCTCATTGCAGAAGGGCCCCTCAGACGCAAGGTGAGAGTGAGCTGCAGGCTGGCTTCTTAGGCTGGAGTGTGCGCCCAGGGAGTTCAGGTCGTCAGAGGCTGCAGGGATGCCTTGCTGTGTCGCACGGGCACTTCCAGCTCGGCCAGGTCGTGAAGCTCTGTAGCGTGGCGTGACATCCAGCTCTCGGGTAGCTTCCGGAGGAGCGTGCAGGCTGTATCAGAGGAAACATGGGACGCAGAGGGTGGGGCTGGAGGGACAGTTTGTTGTTCGTGCACTCGTGTGTCAAGTGCAAATTTTCACTTGTAAAAACTGCACTAATAAGACTAGCTCTTGTGGTTTTTGGTTTTATTTTTTGTTTTGGTCATTTTCGTTGAATTTTAGCACCAGTATCTCCAGACAGTGGCTACTCATCAGCTCATGCAGAAGCCACCTATGAAGAAGACTGGGAAGTCTTTGATCCGTAAGTGCTAATGTCTGTGCTGAAGATACTAAATGGGTCATTTGGGGTATTGGATTAAGACAGTGGGTTTTTAGCTGGGACATTTTTACGTTATGGTAATGGATTCCAAAAGCTCTTAACTTAAAAAATAAGTGTATATTGATGTGGGGTTTTTTTCAATTTAAAATACTTACTTCTTGTGCAGCCTTAAATCTTTGAAATATGAAGTTGGGCTACAACATTACCAGTTAAATAATAGATATACATTTCTACAGCAACATCTGTGTTCTTTTCAGGTATTATTTCATCAAACATGTTCCACCACTAACAGAAGAACAACTTAACAGGAAGCCAGCTCTTCCACTGAAAACAAGAAGCACACCAGAATTCTCATTAGTTCTAGACTTGGTAAATATCTTCATAAACACATGCCAAACGCAGGGAATATGTAGCATTTCATTTACTTTGTTTGTTGCTGAAATTAGTAGTGTTTGCTTTAAACGAAAAGGCCTTGTTGAATGTTACACAATTTTTGTATTTTTAGTTAAATATAGTCTGCATTTTAAAAAAATTAATAGTGGCAAGAATAGAATGCTTGCTGTATTTGTTGAATACTTAACATCCTGTTCAAAAAAAAAGTTACCATTTTTATCATCTCAAACAAAGAGTTATCTGTCCCCATAAAGCTTTCCTACATCCAATGTGGAAAAAGATGAGATGCAATAAAGAGGAAAATTCAGCTTCATATGTCTTGCATCAAGATTGATGAAGAATGAATCTTTTAACTCCTAGAATGTTCTTATTCTTAGAGTGCACAAATCCACTTTTTAAAATGTCCATAGAAAATACATTTGTCTTTAGAATAATTTCTTTTAGTCTCTGTTTTGAAAGTTGTTTCAGACCCTGTTAATGATGCCAGGAACATTGTTTTCTCATGAACAGTATCAGCTGGCATGGCCTCTAGAGGTCGTGTGAACGGATAGATTTTTCAAACTGACAGATGCAGGTTTGAACTGAATGACAGGATAGCCTGCAAAATTAAAATCCCTTCTTATAATTATGCCCATAGCACAGAATCCTAAATGAAATTTCTTAAAAACTGCAAGAATAATGAAATATGTAATTCATGCTAAGAATTCTTCTTCAATCTTCACAGCACTTGCACAAAAAACAAATTTTCCAGACTAAATAAACCTACCTTAAACTGAGCATAAAAACCCAGAAAACGACTTCTAATTTCAACATTCTTTTCACAATCTGTTCTTTCTTTCATACCATCTTTTTTTTCTTTACTAGGATGAAACATTAGTGCACTGTAGTCTAAATGAATTAGAAGATGCTGCACTCACTTTTCCAGTTCTTTTTCAAGATGTCATTTACCAGGTAATTAGCGTGCATAGAAAAATACGTTCCTGTTTATTTTGTTTAACGTGTGAATCTTGCTGTGTGGATTTGTTATCATCTTGCTTAAAGAGAGAAGTAACTGCCTGGCATTTAGCAGCTGTCTGGGCTGCGAGCTGCAGGTGTCAGATTGTGCGAGGCGGGCTGTCCTGTATGATAAATACAGCGGAGCGCTGCTTCTGCCGCCGCAGCGCAGCGCGGTCCTGTCGGTCCTGGATTCCGGCTGCGAGCACTGGTGGCCGAGGGAGCGGGAGGGAGCTTGGTGCAGCAGCAGCCGTTCTCCATGCCAGCAGGTGGAGGCAGGAACACTCGGTTTAGCCACTCTCATTTCCCAGGTACAGCTTCTCGCGGACTGTCAGCTTCCTTCCCTTGGTAGGGAAAACCAATCCACAGTGCTCGATCCTTGCTTGCTGTGTAGAAGGCGTCTGCAGAGCCTGACATTAGCTAGCTTCTGTCTCGGTCGGGGGTCTTGCTGTAGACTTTGCCAGTGCCGGTTCTACCTCTTTACTCCTGGAGAGAGTCTGCTGGGTACTTAGAGTGGATTTTTATTGTCTTGTGGAGACCACCAGATTTAGGGGTTTTTTCTGCTGTAGGAGGTACTGTTAGTTGTGTGTCTGTTACATTGACATACTGTAGAGGAACAAGCATGGGAAGGAGGAGCTCTCTTCCAGCCACTACCAAAGGTGCTGCACTGACCTAGGCTGTTGTTCTCAGGTCCTTTTGTGGGATGTACCTGGGAGTAGCATCAGCTTCCCCACCATGTAGTTCGCACGATATTGGACCCCACTGTAGTATCTTTGGAGAATGAGCCAGTCATCAGGCACCTTAAAAGGACACTTGTCCAGGTATTTTTCCTGATTTTAAGAATGTTTTTCTTTGCTGTTGCATATAAAAACCCTTGGAATCTGAAAAGCTGAAATAATTTTTAAACGTGGGTTTATCTTATCTCTTATTTGGTGATGGCCATACATAGTTTCCTCCAGGCTGAACTTGGAAGGAGCCTTAGGATTAGTTCTTTGGAGGTTCTGGATACTGCTGACAGAATCAGGAAGACTAAAGCTTCATTTTTTTTCCTTTCCTTCTCGTAGGGGATCTCAGTATGATTTGATGTGGTCCTTTTAGTGATTGTATGTTTCTGCTGAGATCCAGCTGTGATTTTGCCTTTAGGAAATTGAAGTCAATGAAGGGAGTAACGTAGCAGATTTCTAAAGCTTTATTTAACGGCATTGTACACAAGCCTGTATAGCCCTTGGTACAGTACAGTTACTGTGTGGGTCCGGGATAAGTTTTCTCTTAGCTGTCTCTAGAGCCTAGCCTGCATCTGCCAAGGAACAAGAGCTTCTTGCAAGCTTGAGAAAGTCGGCCCCTGTCTTTGAGCGCACTCTGCTGATCACTGTACTCTGTTTTGCTGGTTTTACGTCACACTAGACACTGACAAAACATTCACCTCTTACGAGGTAACAGTAATAAGCAAGACAAATATTTGAAGGATGCAGTGGAGTTCATCTTTAACTAGGGTGTAATATGAAAAAAGACAAATAATCTTCTCCCGTGATAAAAGTTGAAAGGAAATTTGTTGGTATGTCATACCCTTCTCAGAGTTTTTGGTCAGTGATGAGCTATTTATCAGCATTTGCAATGTATTTTTTGCTTATCACTTTGACCATCACCTCTGGTATAGTCCTGTATTAATTTCACATCTGCGTATTTCATTTTGAAAGGCATTTCAGCTGGCAACAGAGAAGCAGACACTAAGCTGTCTGAGCAAAGTAGAAGTCAGCAAGTTACTATATATAAAGTATTGCATAATATAACCCACTGAAAACAAAGCTACACGTGAAAGAGATGTTTCCGAAGATGTTTCCATTAGTATCAAAATAGGTACCACTTTCATGTAGGTTTTCCAAAAATATTAGACAATTATCTATTAATTGTTTTTTAAGAAAGGGTAGAACCTAGCTCAGTGCTCAGTTTCTTACTGAATATCTTATCTTTCTCACATTAAGTCTGACTAATACTGCAAATGTGTGCCTGGGTTCATAGCATTTCAGTTTTCTTACCCATCTGAAGACATCAAGGCAGTGCTCTTGCGGTGACAGTGTGATGGTAAACCAGGCGCTTTCTCAAACGATGCTCCAGAAGTGGCCGTTGTGGGATACTACGACGGTGAGAATCAGAGTGACTTGTGTTCTAGAAGGTCTGCTATAAAATACAGCTAAACCCCACTGGCCTGTGAGTCACGCACAGGTTTCACAGCCAGGAGCTCGGCTCCGTTGTTGCTTGTTTCAGTGAGTGTAGGTCATCGTCTGTTCTTAAGAAAGGTTTCTAACAATATGGGCTTGTTTGCTCGGAAGTTATTTCTCGTAGCTTAGCCGGAGTTATGCAGAAGAGAAGAACTATTTAATGTCTGAGTATAGAGCAGTCTTCTGCAACTTAAAAATTACCACGTGATTCCAGCACTGACATACAGGTGTTTTCAAGCCTTTGGATGAGTCACTTACTGATTTCTGTTTAAAAGAAAAAAAAAAATATCTGTGAAATGGGTGCAATTTGGCTTACTTACATCAGGCTTTTGAGACAATGAATTTGTTTGTGTTTTCTTGGTTGAAAAAATCTCTACATTATGACAATGTTTAAATTTTGGACTTAGTGAAAATACAGTCTTTGCAAAACTTAAGTTTTCGTAAATACCGTATCTGCTAAGTGCTATCTTACATCTGACTGGAAAACAAAAAGAGATGTTCAGCTCTTCAGCTGTAGGCTTTAGACTTTGTACTCTTTATATTACTTTGCACAATAAGATAAGCAGATTATCTTACAAAGAAATTTATCTTTTTCTTTTCCGTGGTAAAGAGGTTTTGTTCTGTTGCTGGCTTCAATTTCCAGACATGAGATCATCTCCCCCTCTGTTCCACTCAGAGGTCCCCTCCATGCATTAGCAGGCCAGAGTCAAAAGGCAGATGTTTTCACTCAGCTCTTCAGCTCAAATGCATCCTTACTGATCTATCGCAGAATAATTCTCTTTCATCTTCGTGATCCTTGAAAGATGTTCTGGAGCTCCACAGGTCAGTCGTAGGTTGTTGCATATAATGTTACATGTATTCCATCTTTCCGTCGCCAGCATCGACTTAGGCGCCTTACTTTGTTACTGCAGTGGAACGAGGCAAACAGTGCTTGGGAGTTCTGGCTCTCCCTGCATATGAACTCCACTCTGTCTGTCTCTCGGAAATCACAGAAGAGCCATCAGACTCTGAAAAGCCAGGAAGCTTAAGGGTATCTTAGGCAGCATCCGCAAAGAAATTGGTCTTAGGTTGGGAAGACTTCGTTTTAGTTCAGCAGAACCTCTAGAATTGCACTTCTGCCCCTTGGAGAGCCATGGCCAGCTATACTTCAGGGAGTTCTGTCTGGTTATGAGATGGTCTTCGTCTCGAGTCACTGAAGACATGGTCCAGTCAGAAATGAGTTGGGCGTGTTTACCTGACAAGTCCAGCCTGCTGCCAGGCCTGGAGCAAGACCCGGCTCTGTGCATCGTGTGTATCTCGTGCAGCCTGAACTACGGCTGTCTGCACGTGCCGTCTGTCCGTGCAGCAGAGTGTGTCAAGGCTCCTGCAGGTAAGCCGAGGAGCAGTCAGGTCAGCCTGGTGCTGGTGTCTGGCGGGGTACGTGGATGCAGCGGGGCCGGGCAGGGGGTCTTGCCATGCTGCAGTGCTCCTCTTGGGCGTGTAGTGGGTCAGTGCAGCTTCACAGGGGCAGGTTAACTAACCCATCTCTCGTTTTCCCATGGAAAATGATGGTAAAATCATCAGGTGTAGAGATACATTACAGGTATATTGAAATTCATTCTTGTAATTTCAGAGATTTTGACACCAAGTGGAATACGTGGGTTTTGTTGGGGTGTTTTAATGCGTGAAAGAATAATGTGTCCTTCTGATTCCACCTTCAAAGGATTAGTCCTGTATATTTGGGACAAGGAATACATTGAATGACAATTTTGATTCTGCATATTTAGATTTTGGTGCCATTGAAATAATGGGCTGTGATGATCATTTGGGGTGAAAAAAACCAAAAAAACAAAAAAAAATCACCAGAAAACTTTGAGAGGGCTTTTCATATGTGTTACCCATTTATGAGTGTAGGTCACTTTGAAGTCGTCACGTGTATCTGTTAGCAAACTTTCAGTCATGAAAAATGGTGAAAATTATTATTAGACTTCTATCTATATTTTCAGAAATTATCTTTCACATTAGATTTACTCATCAGAGTGATGGATGCGTTCTGTTGTACTTTGGTTACTTAATTCTTCTGCTTTGGTTACCTGGAGTTCTGTGTCAGCTCGTCGTAGCTGGGTGTAACGACGTGGCTTCCCTGTGTTGTGCCAGAGAGTCACAGACCGGTAAAAACAGACCAGTGAATCTGCCATCGATGTCACTGTTAAATTATATACGTGTGTGGATAAGCTGTGATTAGAAATACATACTCTACAAAGAAATCATTCTCCCTGGATTTCTTGTTTGCATTCCCATCTGAACTTCTTAGAGAAAGGGTGGTATTAAAATAGATGTTATGTAAAGATAGATGCACGCTTACAGCTGCGTGGCAGTAATCTAAAACAGAACACGGTTCAAAGATGCTGCAGTTATCCACAGGCTAAACAAACTGAAAAATGGACCAGAAAGAGTATGCACGCCTGAGCAACCCAAGCAGCCATAACTGTTCTCTGATCTAATTGAGTTGTTTTTAAAATTCTTTTAACTGGCCATTGTGACCAATATAATTCAATCCAGATTTAAAAGGAACAATAAATTACATAGAAAATGTTTTTATTTATATTAGTGTCTGTTGAAATATCAACAGATACCTTAGCTTACTGCTTTGGTTGCCAGGGGAGTTTGTAGACGAGATGTTGAAGAGACTGTTTCTGAAATGACATCTGTGTTTCTGCTGTACCAGAGAATAGGTTTGTTCGTTTGAAATCAAGCTCCTGAAGAAACCTTAGAACCAAATATCATCCTCTTCACCTACCATTATTAGCAACCGTGATCTTGTTTGCAGGGAAAGCATTCATATCCTTTCTGTGACTGACTTTTTAGTTTTGAAAAGAAATATTTAGGTTGCAATAAAGTAAATATTTACTCAGGAAAAATGCAGGAACAGAATAATCCTTTTGGCATTTGCAAAGAACAACTTGCCTTCCCTTAGACTCTGGGTCACAAGCAGGGAGGCTGCATTGTGCGCTGGCTAGACAGAGAGCGAGGTTCAGGGTGAACACCTTGCACTGAACTTAGTCACAGCCAGCCTGCGTGCTGCCTGGCGTCTGCTCACCTGGAGACTCGGAGGTGATTCGCGGCATCTGTTCTCGTGGTCAGGTAAACACGCCATCTAGTCTTCAGGCAGAGCTTCACTACCTTATTACGGCAAGACGAGGCATCGTTTTCACAGATTTTAGTGCCATCAGGAGGTGTAGTGTGAAGACACGCTTCTATTAGACTCTGTATTTAGAAAGCTGGCTTTTCAGTCATTATCTTGGCTGAACGCAGCCCAGAGACCTGTCAAGCACAGGCTGTGGTCTCTCCAAACCGTGCTTGATAGCTGATTTTACTTTTTTACTGCCTCCAAATGTGGCTTGGCCAGAATGAGAAGGGCAGCAGACAGACATTGTCTGCACAGTCAGCGAATGTGTCTTCGCATGCGAGAAACAGAGGTCCTGTTAGCAGGCGTGGTAGGGTTATCTGCTTTTGGTGATTGCTTCTAGTCTAGAAAAAGGATGAAAACTGAAGTGTTACTGTAGTAACTGGTCACTCTGCGAACTGAAGTCAGAACTTCAGACACTTTAAGAAAGAAACAAATAAAAGCCTTACCAAATTTTAAGCTAAATAGTGAAATTCATATTGATTTAGAAATATGTGCTTCCTTTAAAGGACTAAGAAGTATTGCAGCATGTGCTAGCAATATGAAGTTTTGTATTCGCTTAAAGCTGTTCCCCCTTTCTTCCCCTCTGGTCACTTGGTTGTGTCCACATATACATCTGATACAATTCAGTTCAAGCGATACCAATCCTTTGTGAAGGTGTACTGTGATTTGAAGGTAAATTTAAGCCTGTGCCTAACTGACTTTTACAAAATTGATCCAGCTGAAATTACCTTGGTTGAAATGACAAGAAGTTCAGTACGCTCCCTTCTCTTTCTGGATATTTCAGTAACTCTTTCCTCAAAACTGTAATTCTGTATGTGGGCAATCTCTGAACCGAAAGGTAAGCAGAGCATAAGGCCGTCATTTTCACCCCTTAGCGTGTCCTCGCTGGTGGGTTAGGTCACATCCAGATCCAGGCCACTGTTCAAGCAGCAGTTGGAGTGTTGTACCAGAGGAGTGGAATAGTGCTTGGTACGTGCCCTCACATCTGCCGTGGCATTGGGCCACTGCCCTGAAGCTACACGTTTTATAGATGCCTCCAAGTCTTGTATGTTGAGTTAAATCAGAGAGATGCAGAACTCTCCTACCTTGGTATCTCTCCTCGTGAGTCTTCAATTTTTTACAGGGAATAATCTATGTATACGAGCAGTTCTCTGCCGGTGGAATTGGAATTTATGGAAATTTGGAAACAGCTAAAGCCTTTTTTTTGGGTTTTTTTTTTTTTTAATCACTTCTGACACCCCCATATTCAATGTGTAATTCTTAGTGGAAGAAGGTTATTAAGAAGATTATTTAGTTTATGTGCTGGCATACATTACCTAGTAATTGAACTGATGCTGCCCAGCTGGTGGAAGCTGATCCAAAATGTGAAGTCAAAGCAACCAGTTTCATTTTTTCCGTAGAGATTGTCCAACTTTTCTATTTTAATTGACATTATTTCTAATTCCATAAAATTTTCCAGTAAAATTGTAAAGCCTAATTTTATCATCTTACGCTTTCATTTATAGCTGCTTGGGCTGCAAACTAAATTAATATTGTTTTAATTGAGTCGTTATTCTGTAGCAGGTTAATTTTTTGCTGTTTACTTTATTCCTAGTGCTCGTTTTGACCTAATCTTTACAGACTGATGCTTAGGAGCGCAGGTGATAGCTGAAGTAGTTTGAATCTTTAATAAAGTCCATCTCTGTTTCAGGTTTATGTCCGGTTAAGGCCATTCTTCCGAGAATTCCTGGAACGTATGTCTCAGATTTATGAGGTAAAAACAATTAGACATAGCCTTTGCATTTCATTTTAAAATAACATTCACATACTTATATCTAAAATAATTACTTTTCCCCCTTTAATCCATAGATCATTCTTTTTACTGCTTCTAAGAAGGTGTATGCAGACAAGTTATTGAACATACTAGACCCTAAAAAGCAACTGGTCAGGTAAAAATAACGACTTGTGAACATACCTGTTGTAAGCAAACTAACTACTATTTGCTAACAAGTGTGATGCAAGAAGTGATTATGACATGTTCATCATTGCAGTGTGTCTCACTAAGCTGATTCTTTGTGGTTTTCTCTGGCCTAAGAGTGAGAGAAAAATGAAATGAAGTGATTGAATTATTGCCTTGGTGATAAGATAAGCCCAGACTGCTTTACATTGCCCTCTGTGGCCAAAATACCGTACCCATTAATTCTGTAGCACGTTAGGCTTGCTCATGGTGCCAAACACGTCTTTGAGCTGCTTTGGAATACATGTTACGGATAAAAAAAAAATGAACCAAGTATTAAATTACTTTTAAACTGTTCAAATTTGATGTATTATTTGTAAGTTATGAATTGTGTAGTTATCGTTACAGTCAGCATGTTTTTATTTCTTACTCAATCACAAAATAATGTGTTTGTGGGTTTTGTAGTAGAGTTGGTTTGGTTTTTCACGTCTTTTCTTAATACTGAGCTTTGTTTGGAAGTGATTGGCATTTCTCAAGAACAGTTCCCGAGGCAGAAGGCAGTCCTGCCAGATGAGATTCTTTCTGTCATTCTCATCTGGGAGGTGGGCTGGTTGGTGGGGAAGTTGACACCACAGAATGGTCGTCTCAGGGAGTCACCCTACACAGGGTGTCCCAAGTGAAGGCAGTAAACACCACTACGTGGTTGTAGTCAGAACCGTATAAAGGCTGTACCTGGCGCAGCGCTGGCAAAGCACACTCTGCGTTATTTTATTGTCATCTTCTTCAGGGAACACTTGATTTTGTTTACACGGATAGTAAAGTTACCATTTGGGCTGAGACAGTGGTTGCATCTGTTGGTTTCCCTTGGGAGTTCAGGCACATCGTAACTCCTCTTCCTTAAGAGCATAAAGATAAACTGTTCACTCGTTTTAATCCAGGAACAGTCATCTTGTTGCTGGTTTTTGTGGCACGCGCAACAGGATCCCGGTTTGGTTTTGGCAAACTTAGCAGCGCGTTTTGGATGGGCAAACAAAGCTAGACCGAAATACTTCCAGTCCCTGGAGTGTCTGCGCCTAGGGGAATGGCACAGCCAGCGGGGTGTGTGAGCAAGGAAGGTATCTGAACTTCCAGAAAAGGAGTCCAAGCGTGCAGCCGCAGCGTTAGAAGTCCTTCTCCGAGAACCTGATACGGATGATTCAGGACTGCAGTCTGAACTGGGGAGGAACAGGAAAAAGAGAATAAAATATACAGTCGAGCAGAATCCTAAGAATTTGCAGAAGGATTCATGTGATGTATGAATTTAGTTGTGATTCATGTGCCACTGAAACGCCGACATCAAGGCATGATTAGTTCTGACATTAGCCTAAAGGTAGGCTTGTCAGGCACTCCACACGCGTGACTCACAATCTATATATAAAGTCATTCGCTGCTGAGGCACCAGCTTATTTTCCTGCTTAGCAACTTTAGGAGCTCAGCTCCTGTATGAGGTGAAGCACACTATGTACAGCTTCTCAAAAGCTTCCTTCAAAAATGTAAGCAGCCTGAAAGAAACTGCATTGTCATGCAACTGTGTAAACCTCAGAATCTGTCTAGTTTGCAGGTTATTTTTAAATTATAATTATGTTGATATCCCGTGAAATTTTAGTTTTATTCCTGGTATTTTTTTAATCTGAGTCCTTTTAGTCTACCCATCCACTTCCTATGTATTTCCTGTGTAATAAATTAAAGGAGAATAGACTAATTGGAAAAGAAGAAGTTGATGGAATGTTTTGGCCTCCAGGCTTTTTTCAAGCTCTAGTAACTGAAATAGGTTAATTGCGAACAGAGGTCGCATAATAAAGAAAACATTTCTTCTGATATTGGTGTTCTAGCATGCCGTGGCATCGGGAGGCCGTGTGCTGTAACAGTTGGAGCAGAATGGAGGGGTAATAAAACCCAGTAAATCGGCTCCTGTGCAGAGCTAATCTCTGATCCTGGAGCCTTGCAAAACCATTTGAGTATTTTGGGGCCCGTTGTCAATCCATCTGCAAAATTGGTTAGAAAGCAAGATTCTGTAGACAAATATTTGTTACATCTGAAGTTGAGCTTTTCTGTTTAAATGCAAACAACTGCCTGCAGAACTAGATTAATATAAAATCACCTTAACTAGTAATTTTACTAGTAATTTTACCACGAGAATGGAAAAAAGGGAACAGTCCTTTAAAAGGAGCCACGTAGGTCGGAAGAGAGAAAACCTGGGTAGCATTTGGCAAAGTTAACTCTTCTTTCCCAAATTTGTCTCATTAATTAGTATTTTACTTTAATCACAGGCATCGACTTTTCCGTGAGCATTGTGTTTGTGTACAAGGAAATTACATAAAGGATTTAAACATTCTTGGTAGAGATCTTTCGAAAACGATCATAATTGACAATTCACCGCAGGCCTTTGCGTATCAGGTGAGGATGCTGCTGTCGGCAAACTTGCCAGATCCGGGAAAAATCGTTCTGAAGCAAGACAGGGAAACACTACGTTTTCATTTAACTTCTGGTTTAAGTTAACACTTAAATTTGTGTTGAAGTTTACAAACCAAACTGTACCAAATCACTCAGGTTTGCTGCTTTTCTCTTACTTTTGTGAAGAGCTGACCAAGAGCAAACGAAGTCACTGCTTGCGTGCGCAGGCTGTGTCGCCAGCCAGCTGGATTTCTCACGCAGCCTGCCAAGCCCGTTGCTTGGACCCTGCTGTGGACTGAGCTTTTAATGCCAGGGACACGAGGAACAACAAGTCTCTGGTTGAAGTGACGCGCAGCTGTGAAAACTGCCTGTGCGTAAACGTGACAAAGCGCTGCCCTGTGACTGAGGTCTGCCCCGAAGCGTGGCGTGTCGCTGGGCCAGCAGTCTGACCCACAGACAGCGCAGCGCCGAGTGGGGTCTCTAACGGCCCACCTAGATGGCAGAGGCAGCAAGCCCAAACCCCGTGGGACTTGGCCTCCTTTGCACAGGCTGCGTAGCGCCAGCGCACACTTAGCACCATGTGTGTCTGAACAGAAAGTTCTCTCAAAATACCAACACTTTTCAGTGCAGCAGAACTTCTAAAGCTAGTTCTATTTCAGCTTTGGTGTGGAAATTTTTGCAGTGATGTATGCAAAGGAAGGAGATGTTTTGGAAGTGAATTTTAATACAAAGTTTAGAGGAAAAAATACATGTTGATAAATTCTAGTTTGGAAGTGTTGTTCCCAAAATGCTATTTCACAAGTCCTATATTTATTTAAACTAAGTATAAATCATATGTTGATGATTGTGGGTTTTTTTATTTCAGCTTTCAAATGGAATTCCTATAGAAAGCTGGTTCATGGATAAAAATGACAATGAACTCCTAAAATTGATTCCATTTCTGGAGAAACTTGTAGAGCTGGTAAGTGCTTCCTTTATTTGGCTCTTCCCTCCCCTTTCCCCGCCCCCCCCCAATGTTAGTTAGCTCCTGTAAGTATTTTCACATATTTTATGATTTTTCTGAGTCGTTGACTGCTAAGAGTCAGGTATGTCTCTCTTTGAAAAGGATACTCTGGGCAGTAATTCAGGTATGGCTAAGGAGTTCTTTACATAGCGAAAGGCAGAATGTCAGTATTTCTAACTGCGCTTTTAGTGAAGAAATGGAGACTTGTAACGTCAGTCACACTGAAACGGAGAATCTGTGGGCATTTAGATTAAAGAATGCCTATTACTGGCTGTGATGCGTGCCTTTATTCTTAAACTGCAAATAAAGTACCCCATAATTGTTGTGACTGGTACGTAGTTATTTCTGTAAGTCTTGTAATTACATCTATTCATGGCTTATATGCTGTTATATTAAAATACCGGTGTTAGAAAACTGACCTTGTTAAAATCTGATGTATAGATGCGTTCATTCTCCTAAAACCTGCCCCTTAATCCCCCCCCACAGAATGAAGATGTCCGACCTCACATCAGAGACAGATTTCGTTTGCATGACTTGCTACCCCCGGATTAAAGCCTTTTCTCTAATTGCTGAAGGGGGAGAAAATGCAGGACCCTTTTGGACTGAAACAAAACATTGCCATTACTGTTGAAATTTTGCATTTTTGTACCCCGTCTTGCTTTTCTGATCTTTGGTGCCCAACAATAATCAAGGGTTACAGAAAGAGACTTTATATATCTGAGATTGGATACATTCAGTACAATACCGTACAACGCAGTAGGTAGGCTAGAACAGAAAAGTCTTTAGAACTAGTGCGACTCCAATGAAATTTTTTTATGTACAGGACATCTGCAGTTTGTAAAGAATTCTGTTTCTGCCACCAGCAGTTTGACCTGTAGAAACACAGGATTTTATGATATAACAGAGATTGAAAATGGACTCTGGTTTTCTCTCTGTTCGGTGCTCTAAGTGGGTTTGTAGCCACTTTTCTGTTACTTTTAAGATTCTCATTTCAACAGGAATGGCCAGTAAAAGTTGTTTTATTTTTCCTGTTAAGGTTTATAACCTTTTTACATTTTTGACCTGTATTAGATTAGAATTTCATTATGCATTCCTTTTAGTTGAGGCGCTTCATAGTTTTTCTGGAAATAGCCAAATTTTCGTAGTTTTTTATTAAACAGTTGGATGGCCGTTTTCCTGCTTCGTCTGCCTGCATACTGTATATTTGTTTAAAAATACTCTCTAGTTTTAGTCCATGTAAGTTTCATTTAGAAAGAAAAAAAACCTGCATTTATATTTTCTTTCTGTAATATTCTACTGTAGTTGAACTCTTTTCAAAAATCAAGAGACTGGCTAGATAAGAAGAATATAAGAATTACTAATATTCAGAATATTTTAAACCATTGTGATGGCATGTACTCTGGACAGACGATATCTTGCAGTGGCACAAACAACCGATGGACAAGGAATACCTCAGACTCTGCTGTGCACGCAGATCTTGAAAGGAGAACTAGTCTGGTCACCCGCTAGGTTTGATGCGATGCAATTACTGCTGCCTTCTGTTTCCTCCGAGATGGAAGTGTTCTGCGCAGTGGCTCAGTATTTCCAGATGTTTGGCATGGGCTGCGGTACCGCTGTGACACTCGGCGTTACAATCAGTTTTAGGCGCTGTGGGACGGCGCCGGTACCGGGCAGTGACTATGCACAATCCTGTGGTACAGCGCACTCCCCGCCAGCGAGGCAGGCAGCCGGCTATCAGAGTGGTTTTCTATGCTATATGGAAATAGTCTTTCAGCCTTGGGTCTCTAATGCAGCTGCTACAAGAGGCTGATATTTTTATAATGGTGTGTAATCTCCTTTTCAGGAGGCTTTTTATGGAAGGTATAATTTGTAAAAGTTAGGATGCTTTGCCTCTCGACTGCATTAACACGCCATAGGCTCAGACTGTTTTTGTGTAAAAGATGTCACAGAACGGCACTTTTTCTAAAGAGAAGTTTGATATTTTGTATGCTTGTTAAGAAAGTACAGTATTGGAAATTAAAGGTGGACAACTGATAATTGAGAAGTATGTCAATTAATTTTTTATGTATATTACCTGTTTACTTGTACAATTTTATTGTACAAATTACATGCAGCTTCATTTTCAAATAAGTCCTTAAAATAAGGAAAATCTTTTTAGGAAAACATTTAATTTTTGTATTTTTGATTTTAAAAGGCATGAGTTATGTCAACTTTTTCCAGTGTATTAATGAAGATTTTAACTTTTCATCAGGTTGAGTGTTTTCTTACTATATTATCTGTTGTGTATGTAGCTAGCACATTGTGTCACTGAACTGTTTAAAAAAAATAGCATGTAGAGCAAGCCTGTTTTGTGGAAAATCCTTATTCATTAAAAAAAGAAAATCATCATGGCAGATTTTCTGCAAAAAGTGAAAACATTTGCAATTCAGAATACTGATTTTTTTTTGTATGTACAGAAAGGTATTTTGCTTGCAGGAAAGAAATACTACAGATTCATTTTAATGAGAATCTTTTAAATGTATTTATCTTTAGGGCATCTGGGCATCTTTACGCTGTTTGTCTTATGTCTTTATTGAAATAAAATGTACATAACATTACCTTTATATATGCTTTTGCGCAGACGTGTGAACCCTGTAACCATCCCCGTTCCTTCCTGTTTTTATGTTGATAAGATGGTTCTGGAAATATTTATAGATTTTGACAATGGTCAGCTTGTATTTGAATTGCTACATGATTTGCCAACCATTTTTTAGTTGTTCTTTAAAATGTAAATCCAAATCTAGCATTTTTCATTAGTTCAACAGTGAATCCTCGTTTAATGTGGAATTCTTCCAAATTTCTCAAAGTAATTGACAGAATAGAATGGCTTTAAAATTCGCTGGTCTACCAGAAGGAAATGGTTTTTGTTTAGTTCATCGCTCTTCTCTGACTGTGAAAAGAGACGATCGTCTGTTCAAATAACGTCCCGAAACACGTGGGTCCTACCTTTGGCTAAAACCGTTCTGAAAGTGCTTTCGTTAGTGACGGAAACCAAAGCATACATTGCACTTTACAGCTGTATCTGTGTTGTGATGATCAGATCCGTGAGGGGAATCAAAATGTAAACGGAGGGATTTAGTTCTACATAGATGCACAACAAAAGTAACAGAGACTGCTTAGTAAACATATTAAATATTCATATTTTAATGTGCTGCAAGTCTGGTATTTATCATTCTGAACTTTCTTTGCAGAATGAGTCTGCCTTCTTCAAAATCTAAGTTCCTAAAAATGTCAAAACACTTCTGGCATAAATGGTCTTTGCATGAAGCAGAGTTATAATCCGTGAAGTTTTATTTTCGTTTTACCGGTCTCCCTGCCATGAGCCTGGATCGAACTGTGGACACCAGAATTGACACTGCTAACCGGGGGAGCCCCCGCCGTGTGCATTACTCGAGTCTTGAATGTAGGACTGCACAGCGGAAGAAGTTAATCTTGTAGCTGTATCATTTATTCCAATTTTATGTATTTTTAGAAAACAACATCCTATTTCCAAAGGTCTTAATGATTTCATTTGTGGTCTTTTGCTTGATCGTGGTAATTGTGTATTAATTTTAAATGTCCATGTGTATTCTGTTCTCGGTCTGAGCATTCTTGGTTCTGACAGCAAAATAACGTCTTTCATGCGTATTTTGGCAATCCATGGTCAATCTGTTTTTTTCCTCAAGTTGCTGTATAGCTAGAATAGTGTTCCCCTTCGTCGTATTGGCTTCCTTTCCACCTTTGATTCATTTCATCTTCCATCTACGTAGGAGAACATTTTTTCATTACTTTTGAAATGTATCAGAAAGCCTGAATGTTTCAAGATCTGATTAAAGATCTCCCAAAACAAGAGTGGTATCAACCAAAGGCATGCTGCAGAGACCTATCTTCTTTAGACAAAGCACTGAAACGCGTTAGCAAAGCTAGTTGGGTCTTGCTGACGGCGAACTGAAGGCCACGCTGCGGGTCCGGCTGCCCGGGCAGTGGGGCGGTGGGGACAGTCTGCTGGAGCGCGAGCGCAGGCGTCCTGCCGCGTGGGCTGGCGCAGCTGGACAGGCGCCGAGCCCTGACGGAGAGAGGGCCGGGGGAGGAGTGGAGGAGGAGGAGAAGGCGGAGTGGGTGGAAGCCCCGTCGTCCCGTCTGCCACCGGCACTACAGCAACCTCGGCCCGCAGACCGAGTCTGCCTTCAACAGCAGAGCCTGTTCCGTGCGGAAAGACGTCCAGAAACACAACGATGTTGTGACTCTGCTGAGCAAATACCCACGTCTCTTTATTTGTCCTTCTGGTTCTGGCTTCCTTACATCATTACCTTGCAAATCCTACCCTTTATTCTGCTTTCTCTAAACCAACTCCAATCAACCGCGTATCGTTAGTATATTAAAGTAGATAACGAGATTCTTAACTTCACAATTTACACGAAGCCTAAGGCAAGGCCCTGCCTGCCACGGGATGCCTGTCGCTGCTGCACCAGTCGTGTGACCCTTGCCGCCGTTCCTCTTGCTGCTGGGTGAGGACTGGGGTAGCACCGAGTACGCCTGCGTGTGGGGAATTAGAAAAGTTAACCGTGCCTTCTTCGTCCCCTCGCTGTGCTGTGTGTCCCAGTGGAAGGCTTGCAGAGCTCGCCTTTGCAAAGCTAAAATCCCAATGTGAAGTTAATGCTTACACGGTTGAAATGGGTCTAGTACAGATCGCTAAATTATAACTTCATAGAATTCAAGAAGGCAAGGCCAGAAAGTAAACATTCGCAACCTCTTGTCGATTTAAAACCCTGACGCTACCCGCTGGTGCGATGCCAGCGCAGCCGGACGAGTTTGTGCCAAGAGGAGCTCACCACTTTCCCACTACAATAACGTCTTCCACTGCAAGGAGAGCGTTGGGTCGAACGGGCAGTGTTTTTCTGGTGAAGGGACTTGTGTGGATCTGCGTGGCAAAGACGACAGACGGTGCCTTTGGTCTGCAGTCATGCCGGTTCCATGTTTCATGCCATTAAACTTCTTCAAACTCATCATCAAAGACTGACGCAAGAAGAAATAAAGCGACCGCAGTCACGCAGGCAACGCGGGGAGCGTCAGCCTGCAGCGCACAGCCCGTTGTTCATGGCCCTCGCCTCCTGAGAGCGAGGTAAACGTCTTCGTTTTCAGAAGACAAGTGCCTCTTCCCGGGGGCAGTCACCCACTGCAGGTGTTGGGCGGTGTCTTCAGGCAGAAAGACCGGCTGGAGGATGGGAGCTGAGCGGGACTTCAGCTCCGTTCTGCGAGCAGTCTGCAGCTGGACCTGCCGCCTAGCTGCCCCGCAGCCCGGGTGAGGCAGCGCGGCCAGCCCTGCTCTACGA
>Ga0181612_131446_pt1 | contig 18237 bp, 10 predicted proteins | sample HoacroProtozoa21_FD_119630 | JGI IMG/M metagenome (GOLD analysis project Ga0181612, IMG submission 119630) | Hoatzin crop microbial communities from Cojedes, Venezuel. Combined Assembly of Gp0051906, Gp0051904, Gp0051908
CCACCCTTCAGATATTTATAAGCATATATTAGGTCCCCTCGCAGCCTTCTCTTCTTCAGGCTGAACAAGCCCAGCTCCCTCAGCCTTTCCTCATAGGAGAGATGCTCCAGTCCCCTCATCATCTTTGTAGCCCTCCGCTGGACTCTCTCCAGTAGCTCCTCATCTTTCTTGAGTATCAATAATGCATCAGTGGTGGCTTTTGCTGGAGGCTCTGGTGTTTCCTCTTTCCTGTCCGGAGCAGAGGTGTGGTCTGGCCCAGGGGGGATGTCTGGGCTGGAAGGGTTGCCAGCCTTGTGCCATTCTCACACTGGGGTCCATCTGCCCACACGTTAGCCCGTGGGACAACTCAATGGCTTTGCCGCTTTACATTTTCTGGTTCAAAAGCAAAGCATAAATGCCTTGTGTTTATTGTGTTTTAATGCAACAAAACCAGGATTCAGACTGTGCTGGAGGGGTTTGCTCTGGGAAAGCTTCACAGATTGTCACTGCCGATGGGCTGAGCTGAACCGTGTCTGAAAAAATCATTTCCAGATGGTTCCCCACTGAAGCTGAAGGTGGCTGAAAATCCCCTCAAATCAGAGGATGCTGGGGGTGTCCTGCACCCTCTCAACTGGACAAGCAAGGGAGACCCATTGTCCGAACAGTGTGTCATGCCCATGGCTTCCTGAAAATGCAGGAGACATTTGTGTTTAAAGCCAGAAATAACTTCTCCTAAGCGAAAGAGAGTTACCAACACAGTGTCCCTGCGATACAGAGACTACAGGAGAGAGCTCAAAGTTCAAACAGATGGCAGCAGAGGAGAGACTTTTGCCATCAGACGTGTCATGGGCACTGGGCTGGGCGGTCAAAGCCAAGAAGAAGGTGGCATCACCCTGCAAATACAAGTGATGGCTAGGAGTGAAAACCAAGGGGTGAGTTACAGCCAGGTGTGGGGCAAGGAGACACCACCAGCGTGCTTTGTGCTGGGTCTGCGTCCCCTTCTGTATCTAAGGCAGAGGATTTCCTTGCTTGGGTTTATAGCTAGCTCAGCACAATCACCTAGTGAGGTCCTGAAATTTTCTCTCTGAGGGTATGGACTCGAGTATTTGGAGCAGGAGGATGCAATGCAGCCCTGGTGGGATCTGTCCCAACCTTACCTCTATGTCCTTGAGGGTCCCATGTCCAACCTTCTGAGAGCTTCAGCATCCCAGATGAAATGTGGGTGTTATTCCTCGTCCTCCACTTGGGCTGGAGCCGTGTCCTGGAGCTGACGCTACGAGGGGTCTGCACGAACGCAGCGAACCAAAGGCAACCCCGGAGAGCTCGCGGGCGGACTCACTGCAGATATTTCCCAGAGAACACGTTTAAGGCTGCACTAATTGCCATTTGCCAGGCAAATCCTGGGCTAGGAAGCGCTCAGGTAAGATGCTGCACCTCTGCCCGCTGGCTTTTTGCATGCAGTAATTCAGATCCCGTGTGTTGTTTCAGTCTGACCGCTCCGTCTTGGTGCAGCGCGGAGGTGAATGCTGCCAGGAGTTTGTAAGTTTGAATATTACTGTTTACTGGGAGCCAAGATTTCAGCGGTTCGGCATTCAGGAGTGTTAGGAGAGCCCTAAATGGCCGAATTGTTACTTGCGCTGAAAGAAACAGGCATGGTGTTTGCAATTGTTCTTCGTTTCAGACAACAGCTAGCTGTTTTGGTTTACTGGAGCAGTAGCTGGGTAGAGGAACAATATTGAGTAAACGGTGCTGAAAAAGGCTCAGTGTAAGGCAACAAATTTTTCTGACATAGACCCAACCTTACTTGGGAATATTGCTGGCAAGTCAATAATAGGTGGAGCAGAAATCAATCGGTAATAATGTTGCAAATGAGGCAGGGAGCACAAAAAGTCCTTTCAGCACCATAAATAAATCTCTGTTTGTTCAAACAAGTAGCATTTATGACATGATATGGAGCTTTGAAAAGCAGAAATTTTGGCAAAGAGAGAAAGACGTCAAGTTTATTAAGCAGAGTAACTGAAAAAGAAATAGGCAACCTCTTCTTTCTTCTTTTCTTCCCTTTTATCCTGTAGAGATAAAATATAAGAAACAAAATGCGAGCAAAAGGATCTGAAGCTAAAGCATCTTACAAAGAGACGCAGCTGGGGGGAGGCAGTCTCCTGCTCAGAGAAGATGCTCTCTTGGGCATAAAAGTATTTTTAGGATACAAACCTACGGTACGATCCTATAGAATTTAGCAGGAAATTGTACCTTTCTGTTGAGCTCTTAGATGATATTAAATCAATGCAATAGAATTTTAGAGGCTATTAAAAACTCTGTAAAAATTAAATTATTCTCTGTTTAACTCTGTAGCGTTTTAAAATAACTTCCATAAAACTGAGTTAAATTTCTACTGACTCCCACTGCTTTCTTTCCTTACTCAGTTCTACGAGATTTTTCCCATAAAGGTGTATTACGTAACATTAAAATTGCAGTTGATTTTCATTTGTAAGTAAGTGGACTGTCTTTCAGCTATTTTAGTCTTTTATTAAAATACACAACTCAATAATACTAAAAAATCAGTGGCACGACAGAAGAATCCTATAAAACATTCACAGATGCATATTGAAAGAAGGTGTTCTAAAAATCACTGAAGATCTTTTTAAACTGTGGGCTTTAAACCTTGGAAGGCCTGGTATGACCTGGATATTGAGAAACCTAAGGGATGATTTGAAGCTCAAACAGTAAAGGGCATTAGAACAAATATAGGAAATTTTTTAATGTATGGGACACAGTGAGGAAACCTCCTAGGAAACTGGTAATCTTACAGCCCATCAGAGAGTAAAAGGAGGAGTTAGGATGTTGCAGAGAACAGAAGTTATTTCCTTGTGTCTGTTTCCAATCCATTGATTGTCTCTGAAATACTCGTTCTGTGCTTGCTCATTGCATGTAATAAATCTGGGAATATTGTCAAAGAATTAGGCTAAGCCCGTGCTTAAACATTTTGCTGGAGTAGTGGTGTCAGCAAAAGCCCATGTGCTTTTTATATTATACCAGCAGAAAGTCAGCATAATGCAAAAGATGTCTTACTCTGCTAGAGAAAGCTTGTTTACCCCAAATTAACGGAAACTAAAGTGTCAAGAAAAGATAAGCGTGTGCAATATCTCCATGGCCGAACAGCCCCTGACTGCCAGGACGAGTCATGAAAGAGCTGCAGGGCTGAGTAGCTCCTTCCCCGTCGGTGGCTTTTGAGTCTGTCTGGCAGAAGGGTTGGGGAGCCAGGAGAGCTGGCGCTAGCCCTCAAGGATGTCCCTTGGCAGCAGTTGACTCCGAGGCACACACAGAGCAAGGAGCTAGCCTGGGAGTCACAGGAGGAGAGTGAGACCATGAGCAGCGTGTCCATGCTGGTGTGACCTGATGGGGCTTGCTATGGTATGATCCTGGTCATCTCCTAGCACAGAGCACGCTGTGGTTTGAGTGTCCTTTGCACAGAGTTTCATGCATATGTTGGTCTTTCCTGGATGCAGATTTAGGACATGGCTAGGGGTTGCTTGTCTTCCCAGACCTAGGAACCGAGGAGCTGGTTTCTCAAACGGGCACTGCCACTGTCCTTTTTGGGCATCAGGGCATGCAAGGCTGAGCCTCATTCCATGTGGTGGACGGAGAGAGGCAGGCATCCATTCAGAGCACATGCCCATAATGACTGGTCCTGGTACAAAAAAGGATGTTTTTGACATTTTTGAGTGTTCTGAAGTGAATCACATCAACTGTCCCCAAGAAAGAGAAGGCAACTGTCCTGGGCTATGTCCCAGCCATGGCTTATACACACTGGCTGTGTCGCCTGGGGCTCTGCTTTGGGACAACCCCAACTACCGAGCATTTTCTAGTACCTCTCCCTGAGTGCTGGCAACCCCTGCTTAGCTAGAGAAGACGTATGAGAGCCAGAAAAGACATGCTGGGAAAAAAGGAGGAATTAGAGAATGAGAGGTCGTTAGGACTGGCTAATGTACCTCCGTGTATTCTGGGGAAAATTAGCTGTGACACACGAAGCCACTGGGAAATATATGCCTTCTTTACATTAAAAATTTCTGACAAACCAAAGGACTGCAGTACACCTGGGTAATGCTTCTTGACAGCAACTGCTATGGAGGAACAACTGAGTAACAGCTGTACTGGCTGTGCTCCCTGGCCCCGAGTCCATCCGGCAGCACCCGGTCACCGGGATAAACTTCTGCTCTCCAAAACAGGGACCTTATAGTTCCAACCACCCATCACGAGTGTTAAGCTCAGGGCTGTGCCCAGACGTTTGTTAGCCTCAGCCAAAACTATACAAGGGACAGCTCTAAAAATTCAACAGTGCAGGCAACGCTTGACCCTGTGCCCTGGCCCTTCTTAGTCACTAGTGTAGATGTACCTGTTGGATCAGACCAAGGTCCAGCCAGTCCAACAGACGACCTCCAGCGATGCCCCTACATGCATCCCCACACCCCTGGGGCTGTTTGCAATAAGCAAGTCTCCACCCGGGAGAAGTTCGTGACTGTGGGATCTGTCTCCCGTCCCGCAGCATTGCGCAAAAACAGGAAAGCCGTGCAGTCACCGTGGCTAAAAGTAAATTCACGATTAGCTAATGTGTTTTGCTGTAATAGTAGCACAGTGATGTCTGGTGCTAGCTCCATAGCCAAAAATGACTGGTGATAGTTACACCCTGTGCTTTGCACAGAACAATAAATAAATGATCCAACAAAAATGCCTGGCTCGGTTTGTCCCATTTCTTTGCTAAGGTGCAGGCAGAAGTGCCAGTGCCAAGCTCTTGGGGGCAGGACTTGTCATGTTTTAGGCTGAGACTTCCATCATCCTCCATTCATCACTGTCCTTGGTGGCTTTGAATAATCTCAGCTATGAAGCAACCATCCCAAGTGAATGCAACATAAACAGTTGTGCTGGTAAAGGCTCAGCTTGTGCCCTGCATGGTCACCATGTACAGCAAAAGGGGCTGCAGGGGCACGCAAAGGAGACTTTTCCCAGTGCATCAAGTCACAACTCATGTTAGGGGGAGCTTATGTCCCCCAGCACCACTGCTGAGTGGTCTGGTGGGAGTAGAGACATGGTCTTGAGCTCCTTCAAGGTGCACCATGTCCCTCCACCAGGAACAGCATGACGGGATCCCATCTCTTTCCACAAAGTAGAGTCTGTAAAGGAGAATAGCAGCAAGGACTCTCTAAACCTTTTCCCCTGTGTTTCCAGATACAAAGCACTTCCCAACGGAGCCAGGCAGAATCTGGCCCAGCATGAATGATGCAGATTTTGGCTAGCCCTTTTCACTTGTGACTCTCAAAGGCCTTGGCAAGGCGCTCTCTTCACTTTATTGCAACAATCTAAGCAATGTGCATAGCGATTCAGAGTTTTTATAATTACATACCTTTGTCCAAAGGACATGGTACAAAACCATCTATTGCAACACAAAATAATTTCCCCTCATTAAGACTGCAGCCATGACTTAATTGCACGGAAAGAAAACACAGAAGACTTCAGATGCTATCCCAAGAAATTGTTGCTGTCGTTCATCCAGCTGGTCAGGATGTGATGATCGGTATCAGTTACTCAGCAACTGATCTGGCATTGGTCTCCTTTGATTTAAGGTCCCGTAGACTCACTTGAACTTGCACACAGAAATAAGTTCTCCTAAGGACAAGCAGTGTCTCCTCTTGGAAATGTAATATTTCTTGTGAATCCTGGAATTCCTTTGAATTGGAGGGAGGAGTTTTTTCCACTGGGGAGCTAACTGCTTGTGAATCAGTCTCCTGAAGAAAAATTAAATTTGCTGATAATTTAAGGTTTAGCTAATGCACAGGACGATCTTTTGGCAGTGCTGTGATGCAAGCTTGATGTTTTCAGGTTATAAACCTCAAGGAAATAAAAGGAGAAAAAAGGAATGCCTTCAGAAAAGTTCCATCGGGCTATAAGTCAGAGGCTGTTCCACAACATTTTATCTCTGAAATGTCATGCTGTACTGGCCTCAAAGCAAGAAGAACAGACGGTTCATCTAATACAATTATTTTAGGATCCTTTCATCATAAACACTGTGCATGCCAAAATGAAAACGTATCATGGGAAAGCATTTCTCATTGAAGCCTGAATCTCCTCCCTAATGTTTATTCTATGTCATGGAGAACACCAGGGGCCAAATACACTCTGGGTTAAAAACACTGGCATCAGTTCTTGCAACACAAATCTGGCAGGGATTCAGGACGTGACAGCCGAAGGAGGCTGCAATGTCCCCTGTACCAACAAACCAGCTGATGCCTAGTGCCAGAAACTAAGGAAAGGAGATGATGAAGAGAAATATGAAGCGTGCCATGGAGGCTCGCTCCCTTCTGCAGCTACTGGCCGGCATCCTGGACCCCCGCCGCGGTGGTGAAGTGGTGTCCCAAGTGCCTACAAGGTGCAGAGTGGGTGGGCAGCAGCAATATCCTACTCTTCTACTGACATAAATCCCTGCACGGTGGTGATTTGTACCTCCTTGCAACGGCTCTCTGAATGCCATCCTGGGTGGCAAATCAATCTCTTCTCCATCTTCAAGAACGTCACAAAGTCTCGAAGTCTTTTTCCTACAAGAGCAGTTTTCAGTGCTCTTAGTTGTGTTGGGGTTGCTGCAAAATTCTCTCTTCTTCTCAGCATGTTCTATTTAGTGGATTATTTGGGCTGTTTCATTGCTCCCGCTTTCTGGGTCGTTGTCTTCCATCTTGCAAACATGATCTGCACTTATAATAACAGTGATGCTGCACTTTGTTGTACTTGAATTTATCCTATTTCCTTGCCGCTTTCCTACAATGGGTCTGGTATGGTTGACTTTCATCCGCAAGTTTCTCGGTGATGATTTTTATCATTTCCTCTGGGTCAATCCTACATGCACTGAACAATCCAGGGTCCGAAATAAATAAATGGAAGACTTCAATATCTCTAGTATAATTGAATTTCAAATAGAATTAAAAAATCTCTTGCTGAAATAGTTTTTAATCCATTTAGTATACCAGATTAGTTTTTGTACCATTTTTCTTTAATTGGGACTGTGTTCAGGAACTGTTCAATAACTTGCAGAAATCTAAATAATTTAGAACACTCTTATCTTTATTAACCAAACTTACATGCTCATTAAAAAAACATCCATTTGTTTGACATGGCAGGCTTTCCATAAAACTGCTCAGGCATATCAGTCAGGCTAGCACCCTTTAATTCATTACTAATCATAGCCCATATCAGATTTCCTTTGATATTGTTTGGGATCAGTGTTAAACCAATGAATTCGTAATTACCTGGGATTTTCCCATTGTATGAAGTATAGCCTTCTGGATTCCACACGGAGTATTCTTACAAATGTATGAACACAGAACCAGCATGCTCAGGCAGTCTAGCAATTTCGTTGGCAATCAGCTGGAACGAGCAGGACAGCAATGCAACCACCCTGACCCATGCGCACGGGACCCCAACATTTCAGAACAATCTGGGGGGGAAAAAAAGACCTCCAGGGATCTCCAGACTCTCCTCTCGCAGCAGGGCTAACTTCACCCTTCAGGGAGATTGCTCAGAGCCCTGCCCAGTTGAGTTTTGCGAGGATGGAGATCCCAAAATCTCTCTGGACTCCTGTTCCAATAGTAGAACACCTTCATTGTAATTTTTCCCCCCTAATATCTAGCTGTAATATCCTTTACTGCAACTTGGGTTGATCGCCTCTTGTTCTGTCACTGCGTACCTCCAAGAAAAATATGTTCGATAATCTCCTTCTGGTAGTTAAAGACAGCAGTAAGTCTTACTGTCTTACGCCTGAACAACCTCTACTCTTCTGGATCCCACCAGGTGTTCTCCACGGGCTCAGCGCTGTAGGTACACGCTGGCTCCGATGTGGCAAAATACTCAGCTGCACCAACAGTCCCGCTGATGCGGAACAGACTGCTTCGATACTGAGAGCGACTTATTTACTGTTCTCTGCCAAAATGGAGGATGTCAGCTATATTCAACCGGCTTCAATGCTACCTAAGTCCTTGTATCTGCTCAGTGGAGAGTGCTAGTGAGTCTGGAGAGCCTAAGTCACCTGTGTCTCGTCAGCGAGAAAGAAGAGGTAGGTGGACGTGGGTGGAATTGCAGGTCTCCTGCTTATGCGACCTTGCAGGTTTATATTCTTCCTTGTTTAGAGATGTAATCATTTTATGAAGACCAGTGACCCAAAGAGCCGGGAACTTAATTTGATACATTTCACGTGGGCCTGGGTTTGTTGTCTGATTCACTGAAAGATAGCCACACAATTTTTGTGGAAAAAAATTGCCATCTGTGTGCTGGACACTATATATCTCAAAGGGTAAAGAGATGTTTCAATGCACAGCACACTCAGACCTCTTAATTGCCTTTCCTAAACTCCTGCTTGCTCTCCCACCGAGCTGGAGAGGGGTGCCTCAGCATGCAGGTGACCTCTGTAATGCTTAGAGGAACCATCGCATTAATCTACCACCCTAAAAAGAGTTTTAATAAAGCCTCCTAGCCACTCTCTGAATCTAGGCACTGGGAAGAAGAGGGAAGGAGATGAGGGGCTGGGAAACGTCCTCTTTCATCCTTCTAGCTGGAAGTAAAAGTCAGGGCAAGGACTGGCATATTGCAGAGGTGAGGATGGGTTTAAGAGACACACTGATTATTAATTAGGTCTGCAATAATAAAGCAAAATACATAATGGTTTCCTATCTGGCAAATGACCCAAGGGTGGTCTGCAAAGAGGGACTGCACGATAACTGCCTTGCAGAAGCCCAGCAGAAGGGCTTTAAACTGTGTTTGGAGGAGGCTGGCAACAAAAGTTCAAATGATGGAGTAAAGTTCCTGTGGGAGGAGGAAATTGTTGTAGCTCTCTGAGATGAGACTCTGACTAATGGGGAGGAGACTGCTGACAATAGGAAGGTGGAGGTTAATGAAGTTGAAAGAGATAACAAAATGGTGGGGCATCTCCCTCTGAAGAAAGGAAGGAGTGAGGGAAGCAACAGGAGGAGAATGGACATTAAGCTGTACAAAGACTGGAAACAAGACTTGGAAAATAATGCCTGTAAAGGAATAGCGTGACTATGGAGGACTAAAGTGGGAAAGACCAGGGACAAAATGAGTTTCAGTTAGGAAGGGATATAGAGGGTGATAAAAGAATGCTATGCAAAGGTATCAGAAATGAGAAGGCAGCTACGGAAATCCTACATAACTGAATTAACGGAAAATGAGAGAACAGAAATAACAACAGAGAAAAGACTGGACCATTCCTTATTTCTTATGGTTTAGCCCTGCAGAAAAAAAATAAAAAAAGAAAGGATGACAAACTGATATTTATCAGAACTACTTTTACCAAGGGGATAAGACAATCCAAAACAGCAAAAGAAGTGGTTAAAGTAATTCAAAGAAGTTAGGCAAATTCAAGTCAGCAGGACTAGATGATGTTCCCCCTAGAGCACTTCAGGAACTAGCCAGAGCAATCCCTGACTCATTAGTAATTATCTGGGAGAGCTCATGGAGAACAGGGGAGGTCCCAGAAGAGAGGAGAAGGGCAAACGCAGCGCCTGTCTTTAAAGAGGGGGAAGAAGGATTTAGGGAATTATGCAGTAGTCAGTTTAGATTGTAATGAAGAGAAATAGTACAATAAACTGTTAAACAATCAGTTATTGAGCACTTGGCTGATAATAGAAAAACATACAATCAACCAGACTGGATTCGTCATAAATGAGTGATGTTAAAACCATCTAATTTCCATCTCTGAACCTAACAACTGTGTTATAGAATAAGGTAGAGGGAGTATATGTCATATATTTTGAAATAAGCAGGATTTTTAACACCGTTTCACATGACATTCCCATAAGCTGACCAGGAACTGTGATCTCTGTGAAGCCTTCTTAAGACATACTTGACAGAAAAAAAACTGTATTGACACAAGAATTATTAATTCCTTTCCTTCAAATTTAGAGGGCTTTCCAAATGGGCTCCCATGGGGTTCGATCCTGGACCTGATTCTAATATTTTCATCAGTTATTTGGACGATGAAATAAGGAATATATAATTACTCCGGAGGATGTGTTCCAGAAGTTTGCTGGGAAGTTGGGGTAATCGTATAAAATCAACCAGATTTGGTTCAGTAAGGTCATAAGCAACAAAATATGTCAATGCAAAGTGGCAAATCTCTGGTCAAGCATCCATTCAGAGGAAAAAGAGCCGTGAATGAGACACTGGAGAGTACACAGCTGTGGCAGAAAAAGGAGAATTTTATTCTGGGGCGTATGAACAGGAGTGTAATAGGTGAAACATCAGAAGCAATTATTCCACTCTAATGAGGGCTCGGTTGGATTACCAGGTGTGTGTTTGGATGCTGTGCCAGGAGAAAGTAGAAGAAGGAGACAAATTGTAGAGGGGCTAGAGGAAAGCAACAAGGATTATGAACGGTTCAACAAACTTGGAGGACAGGCTGATGGATTTTCTTTGCTTTTTCCAGAAGGGAAAAGAGTGCAGGAGAAGATGAAAACTATCTTCTAAAGCAGAGGAGACTTATAAAAATGATATTGACAATTGTTCTGGGTACAACAGAACTAAATTGGCTCGATTTCCTGCAAAGATCGTTGTTACTGGATATATGGGAAAGAAGAAATACCCACAAATCAAACCTAAAAGCTTTCTAAATCAAAGCAAATTTATTTGAATTACAATTAAAATTTCTAAATTAATTCCTAAGTCTTCCTCCCTGGAAGTTGATTAGCCTCTCTCAGGGATGGTTGGATCCTGCTTAGGGCACCGAGGAGGACTTGCGGTCTCTCTCCAGCTCTCCTTTTCCATGACTGCCTTCTCCAGGTGTGCCAATGCTTCCATCTTCCTCGTGCCCATCCAGAATACAAAATACTGATGCAAATCTTGTGCTTGTGTTTTAGCATAGCCTCGAACACATTGTTAGTGTTAATTATCCAGCAACAGGAGGAAGCCAGTGATACCAAATGAAGAACGGAGCTTTCCCCGACCAATAACATCAGTCCTTCCTCCTGTGTGTTGCATGGTTTCACCAGTTTTCTTTCCTGAGGTACCTATGTAGCTCTATATAAGCAGAACAAAGAGCTGTCTCTTCTGCAGATCTCCAACAGACAGCGTGTGGTTGACAGGGGGATGAATGTGGTGCTGCGGTCCTCACTTCCAAGGGCTAGAAAAATTAGTGAGTGGGCTGGAGTGCAAAAGCAGTTGTGAAAAAAACCACGCATTGCATGGCAGGGAAACAGAGCGTTTCTCGCTTTTCGCTAACGAGGAACTCCTAATTTTGAAATAAAGGAAGAATACATGGACAAAGTTTGCCAGAACTGTTGTTCAAGAAGGGCACATGATGAGGAAAAAGTAGGAGGGAGTTCACAGGTTATCTGGAAGGAATACACTTTCTCTAAACCCTAGGAATATTATGAAACAATCTGCTGGATGTCCCTGGGTAGAGATAAAGGAAGAGAGAAATCAAACAAAACCAGAAGCGGTCTCATGGTAGAGTCTGTTGTACATCAGCTAATGAAAAAATGAGATTGAGGAAGGGTTTTTGTGAAAAATAAAGGGGTCATGCACTGAATGAGTGCTGACAGACCTGAAGGAAAATGATCCACAAGGTCAAGGACATTGTGAATTTTCAAGCAAGAAGGAAGAGAAACACAAGGAGAGGAGGAAGGAACTTAAGATTCTGACTGTTGCTCTCTATTGCCCTTAGGCTCTTTGGGAAATTCATGGGACTCTGAAGGTGTAACCTTCTCCCTTCTTAGACTAGTACCAAGTTCTGAAAGATCAGACGGCACAGACAGATTTCTGTGGGCATCTTTCTTCTTGTACAACAGTTTGTTTATTCCGTAGAAGTATCATGACCATAGGCTGAACTTCTCAACGCAGATCTGCAGCACAGTTTTAGGGAAAGAGTGATGTTTGTCCTTACTTTTGGAGAGGGAGCAACGGAGCGCTGGGCTGCTTCAAACGGTCTTGATAGGCAGCGTGGAGAGTCACTACTGCCTATGAATTTGTTGCTGTATTTTACCTTGAATACTTAGCAAAGACACGATACCAAAGGTTTTCAACTTCAATGGACCTTGTATGGTGCTCGTAGCATCCCCACTTGACAAAGAAATAATTCCTGTGCTCAAAAGGCTGAAACAGAGGCAAAGAGCTCTGTACTTTATATCTGGTGAATTTTGATAAACCTTAAAGGTGAGAGCCTCTTCGTTCACTGGAGAAATGAGGTGAAAAATCAGTGGTCGTACGGCCTCTGTACCTCTCCACTTGGTCGCCTGTGGGATGCTGGGGTGGCTGTAGCTAACGCACTTGACGTGTTGCTGAAAAGGTGCATGAGGAAATGATCAGAGAGGGTAGGATGTGGTTAAAGCCTCAGTTTGCAAACTGGAGCTAATGTGAGGGAAGCGTATTATGTCTCGTATCCATTAAAGCCTCCAGCAATCACCTCCCTCTAAGATGAAGGAGCAGCAGAGAAGCAGTTGTGACTTCCTGAGTCCCAGGAGCTCCTAGAGCTGTTCCTGTTAATATTCAATTACGGGCTGCCCTGGACTTAGAGCGCTGAACTACGTCTCACTCCAGCCCCGAAGCTCAGCTGCAACAAACACAGCTGCAGGAGGCCGAGCCACAGAGAGAAACAAACCCCAAAGCAGGGTTATCACACCTCCAGCCGCCTGTGTGGAACCAGCACAGAGGAGGAACCATGCTGTCCACCCCCTGCCTTCTCCGTCTCCCCTCTCCAGGCTGCGTGGCCTTGGGGGAGAGGCTGCAGGTAGGAGCTGGTTGTACTCTGAGCCGTGGACAGAGTCATCAGACTGTTTTATTCCCCCTATTTATTATCCTGGATGTGCTGGTTGACCATCTGATGTTCTGCATGCACTTCCTCTCCACCTCACACCACGCAGCTTCTGCTGTGGCTTTTCCTTCGTCTAACCCCCCAGCCTCGAGTGCTCCCATTCCTGTTGACCCATCTGCCTTCTGATAAACCCCTTCCACTTCCAGATCATGGTATTAACTTGACATTTGTGAAAGGTCATGGTGTTTGCTCTGCCTGAGAGTTATATTGCTCACTCTTTTGTCTTTTTGCTTTGTAAGACCTTCAAGGCGGAGGTTATCTCCTTGGGTATGACTACACAGAGTCCAGGAAAACGAGGCCCCTGATCTCAGTTGGTGTCTAGCAGCTGTAACAGAGATAATAAGATGCTCCTTGATGGAGAGGTTGGCTCCAGTTTTATAGACTAATCATCAGAGGTTAATGAATCCTGGCTTATATGCAAGTCTTCCTTCCAGAAGAGGTCCATACGGAGCATCTCATGGTAGAACAACTTACGCCTCAGTTGCAAAGAGTACCAGTGCCAGATCACTCCTGTATTTCCAGGAGTCCGTTCGGACAGCGTGGTGTTGCTGGAGCATATGCTATTTGTGACTGCTGCAGGAACAAACATGGGACATAAGGGAGGTGACACACAAGACATATTTTGTGCAACCAGTTTATGCATATGAAGGCATGGCTTTTTTTAGCTTGCAGTTTGCCACGCCGAAACTGTTTGTTGCGTCAAGCTAATTGCAATTGAGATGAGAGCGTATGTTATGCACAGCGCGTAGCGTTAGGATAACTATCCTGCAGTGGGTGGTCCAAGCAAGGTGCAGCTGGTAGAGAAAGGACATACAAATTAAGCCTTTGCTCTCAGGTGGGGATGGGTCTGATCCTGTCCTCCGGTCCTGGCCTGACCACCATCCCCATGTTTGCCTCCCAGCACACGTTGAAGTGGAGATGTGGTGCTGGAGGTCTCCCGTGCCGTAATCTCAGTCGGGCAGCCGGGAGGGCTCCAGCTGAGGTAGGAACTCAGCACGTTTCCTTGCTGTCTATGAGGAGACACCCCAGGCTCGGCTCTTCTCAAGCATAAGCCTTGAGGCTCAGCTACAGTGAGGCGACACCAGGAAGGAAGATTGAGAGAGTTGGGGCTGTAGGGCTCAGCAGGCTCAAGCCTGTTGTTGAGCTCCTCATCCCTTGGGGATGGAGGCATCTCAGAGGCAACACATCTACGGCCCACGTCTAGAAGAGGTGCGGAGGGGTGATCTTTGCCCATAGCTTTAGTACCAAGACTAACAGAGACCAGACTGACCAGCCGCGCTAGCTGTAAGAACAGCCCTATGCGCCTCCTCTGCCATGGTTTGCTTTGGGAGTGACACAAAAGCTAGATTGTCCCTCAAAACTGCACGAAGGCATTCCCAGGTACCAACTTTTCCATTGCGTATGATGATAGTCCTGAAACGCCTCTCCCGTTTTGCTTTGGGAATAGCTTGTTCCCTGAACTATCCTAATTTCTTTGTTTTTCTGTGATATCCCTCGCCTGCCAGTGAAAATTATGCTAGGCAGGATACAGCAGCGCTGTGGCTCGGCATCGCTACGTATAGATTAATTGGCTGGTACGTAAGGGTTGGGTGGCCAGAAGGTGGCTGCCAGCCCTTGTGCGTTATGGCCAAGTTCTGCTTCAGTTTCCGATCCGGGTCTCTCCCTCCTGTCCAAGCGCTGATTTTCATGCAACTTGCAGGACTGAAACTGTCTTTGAAATATCTGCTTTCTCCCAAATTCATCTGAAATTCATTAACGGGTTCAGAAGCTTTTGGGAGAGGGGGGTGGACAAAGACGTGAACAGAAAATCAGCACAGCAGAACCTTTATTTCCTTAGGGAGCAGCCTGAAGAAATACAAGCATTTATTCTCATCTGTTGCTGGGCTTACGACCCACACAAACAACAGGGAAAAGCGAGCAAGCAGCCGACTGCAGAATGGGAACAGGGAAAATGACTCAGCAAGCTTGGCACCGGTCTGGAGAAAACGCAGGTACATCATAACCTTGCTCGAGCATCAGGCTCGTCCGTGACACGACATAGGAACAGCAGCTAGCGCAGGTATTTGCATCCGACGGAAACATTCCTTCTGATAAATGATTTAGCTCTGCTCTTGCAAATAGTTACATCCAGGAGGAGAGCAGGTGAGAGGCTCCGTTTGTATTTGCCGGCAAGGGAGAGAAAAAGTTCAATGAAAAACTCTCATTGCTTTTTAAATATCCTTGTTTGTTGTTGTTTTTTTTTTTTTGTTATCACTTGACAAATAGCTGCTGAATTATAGTTTCATGCTTTGTTGTGTCATTTTTCGTAAAATCAGTGTTTCCTGCTACATCACCTTAGAAACTCCATCAACAAACACTCTGCTCCACACGTAAACAAAGCTTAATTTACCCTATTTTTGACAGCAGCCAGTGTTTTAGAAACCAGAACGTTTCAGGTTCTCCGGGCTATTTGCCTCAATTTCACAATTTGGTTTTGGTTTTGAGGGCCTGTCAGCATTGTTTATACCTAGATCTGTTTGAGTAGTAATGCTTTCATGCAAGTGGCAAAGAAAATATATTACTGCAAATTGCTTTCTGGAATCAGGCTTTCTTCTCTTCTGCCCAGAGTCTAAATGAAACTGCACTTTCTAACACATGGGAACTGAAGACTGAAACGAATTAGAAAGAGAAGTGAAACGGGAAGATTCAGTTTCAGTGACAGAAATGAACAAAAAAAATAGCAAAGACAACACTGATAAGTGAGCAGGACCATTTCCGACACTCAAGCTCTAATAAAAGCCAAGAGTGTTATCTCTAACAGAGGAACTGAAGGACTCTGCCGAGCCCTGTAACCATTTCCCTGTGGAATAGCATCGGATCTTGTCCTGACCCAGTGACAAGGGTCTTTTTTTTTTTTTTTTATTGCAGAAAAATAGGACTGGAGCCCCGTAAAGTTTTCTTACTTGCTTTCACAGGATGAGCATTTCCCAGGTAGCTGCTGCGAAAACACAAATTAATCCAACCGCAAACAGGAGATTTTCTTTGGCAGTTTTAAAAACCTGCGCAGGAACCCCAGCTATTGACCTCCTGTGATCTGCCACAACACAGAGTCCATCAGATCGGGATTAATTTTAAGGCAGATATTAAAGCCTATCACATGACGAAGGATTTCCCTATATGTGCACTTCCAACGGGATGCTTTAAATCCCATGCGTGTGTGTGTGTATACACGTGTATGTGCACGCCGGTGTGTGTTCAAATCTTCTTCATTCACAGGCAGACACAGCCTTGGGCTTCTTCAGGCCTTTCCAAGGGACGTAAACTTGGGAGAAGAGAGAGAGAGAGAGAGAGAGTCATCTTTAAACTACACACTTTTGAAAGTAAGCTTTTTAAGGAAATAGGTGGAAGGAGCCAAGATCGCAAAGATTTTATAACTAACAGCGTTTTTAAGAGGAGGCAGAATCCCTGCTCTTTCTTAGTGCAAGACCTCATTGCAAGAGTTCGAAGCAAATCTGGGGAAAAGTGCCCTTTTTACAGAAGTGCATCATTTTGCTTTTCTGCTGGGCTGTAACCTAAAGCCTCCTGGCTTGACAAAATGAAATAAAGCTGTGTGATGATGCGCTGCCACTGCTGCTGCCGCCACTCTGCCTCCTGCAAACCTCCCAACGTCGTGCGGCGATCACTCGCCGTTGGAGCCCCGTCAGGGAAGCGGAGCCTTCTCCCTCCAGCCTAAACCCTGCGCCGGACAAACTTACCCTTCAGCTTTGTGAAATGCGGCTCTGCCCCAGGAGCTGTTTCCAAGGGTTGGCGTGCCTAGGTAACTCTCTTCCCATGACACAGCAGAACAGCAGCGGCGGCAGTGGCAGAGTAAAACAAATCGGTTCTGGCAGTACTCCTAGAAGACTACTTTACATCCCAGCTCCAGCCTCTTTCTCCTTTAAGGACGATCTGAGGAAGGGGATATGGAATAAAAAGAGACCGGTGAGGTAGGGAGATAAGCCCCAGCGAGATGGGAAGCGAGGCACGCTGGAGGTAAACTCCACGGCAGCGGGACAACCTGGATAAACTGGCAGAAAGGAACCCAGAGGTAGAAAACCCCCCTAAATTGGATGGGAAAGGACAGATAAACAAGGGAGTGTAGAGGGAAGACTCTGAGAAGGAGGAAGGAAAGGAGGATGAACTGTTCCTCACTCAGTTAACTCTTTTCAGCCAAAATCACTGGTAGTTCTACGAAATCCTGCTGACGTCTTGGTAGAAAAAAAAAAAATAGAAACACTGATCTGTGTTTCAGTTCATTGCACGGGTGCTCGGAAATGAGTGGGGCAGAGCACAGGTGCTTCGACTCCAGAAGCGATAACGGGAGAGCGGAGGGAGAGGCTCTGCCGTCATCGCCAGGATTGGGCCTGCGCCGACCGACCGGGCGTCTCCGGTCCCCTCCCGCGTTGACAGGCATCAGCGTCAACCCCACGGGCACGAAAAAAAAGGTTATTTTGATGGCTCCCTTCCAGAAAACTCGGTGGGACACTGAAGAAATTAAATTCCTGACTTCAAAAATTTATTGCGGCTGCGGGTCGTGCTCTGAGGGGCTGCGATTTCCAGCGGGAGCCCTAAGGAAGGAAGGACGCGGCACGCTGTTTCCGCCTTGAACAGCAAACCCATCGCCCCGCCACGAGCTGTCCCCCCGAACCTTGCACTGGACCCCCAGCACCGACGTGATGCCACCGGGCCGGGCGCAGAATCTGGGGAGCTCCCACGGGAACCGGGCGGAGGAAAACCCCGAGACCCCCCTCGCCTCGCCGGCCTGGCAGAGGCGGCAGCGCGGAGCTGGAGGGGTTTAGCTCCCTCATCCCAAATCCCAGGGGCGGGAAGAAAGCTGGGGAAAAGCAGAAAAAAACCCCAAAAAACAACAAAACCCCCCAAGGAAACCCCGCTTCAGCACCGCAGGCAGAACAGCAGCCGAGGGGGGCGGGGATGCCCGCCCGGCCTGCCCGCATCCCGGAGAGGTGCGGGATGGGGGGGAGGGACACACGCGGAGGAGAAGATGTCGGGAAGTCTCCGTTTTAACTCTTCTCTCCTCTGAGGGGTGGCTGTTGGCAGACGCGGCTTGCGTTCCCGCACCCCCGCACCGCAACCTGCGCCTGCAGGGAACCGGCCGAGCTGCGGGGTAAATCGTTTCCTTACAGGAGTTAAACAGAAAAACAAACAAACAAACAAAAAACCCAAACAAACCCACGTTCGAGACCACCGTATCAGCCCCGCACAGCCCCACCGACGGCATCGCCCGCCTCTCCAGCCTCCTCGGGCTGACACAAACAAGTTTCGGTGGTTGGGTTTTTTTTCTATTTTTTTTTTTTTCCTCCCTTTGGGGGTTTGGTGTGGTTTTCTTTTTTTTTTTTTCCGTTGTTTTTGCTGGG
>Ga0181612_183473_pt1 | contig 18237 bp, 16 predicted proteins | sample HoacroProtozoa21_FD_119630 | JGI IMG/M metagenome (GOLD analysis project Ga0181612, IMG submission 119630) | Hoatzin crop microbial communities from Cojedes, Venezuel. Combined Assembly of Gp0051906, Gp0051904, Gp0051908
CTCAGCCTGCTCTTCTCCAGGCTGAACAAGCCCAGCTCCCTCAGCCTCTCCTCGGAGGAGAGATGCTCCAGTCCCCTCCTCATCCTCGTAGCCCTGCGCTGGACTCTCTCCAGTAGCTCGGATCTGTGCACGGGTCTCACCACGGCTGCCACGGGCAAAGCCACGGGAGTGGGGATGGCCAAAGCGAAAGGGATGCAGCTCAGGACTTGGGCAAAATCCGAGCAAGATGACATGGGAGGGAGGAAAGCAGCTTTTATACAGGCTGTTCAACTGCGGCTGCCCCGTAAGAACCCACCGAGCTGCTCCCAAACGCTCTTCCCCCGGGGTGGGGAAGGCTGCGGAGGCAGGTGGGCTCGCAGTGGCTCAGACCTGGTGTTGCTGCCACCTCCTTCTCCTTCCAGCACACAGCTCCAAGGGCTGCAAATGGCATGAAAACACAGCCCATGTACGCCGGGGACGGGGGTTCCCCTTGGAGCTGACGCTTCTCTCTCCTCTCTCCGTGGCAAAGCGGACAGAGATCAGAAAGCCCTGGCACCAAAGCCCGCTGCCAGCGCGGAGCACAGCACCGTGCCTGGCTCCTTGCCCCAAGCACGCTTTACAGCCAAGTCCCCGGAGTTAGCCTGAGTGTGAAACCCGAGTGGACGCCGGATTCGTACCCAAGCGGCATCCATGTCTTCTCCAAGTGCTCCCGAGACCCCACGCCAGGACTCAGCTGCAGCACAAGCACTGAAGGACCTGGCGGTTGCAGGAGCAAAGCCCTTTCCTTCTTGAGACACCGACTTGTTTACAGTCAGCCTGGCTTAACTTCGCAGCAGACTGTAACCTCCTTTCTGGTGAATCCTGGCCCTGCCAGACCCACACATCTGGGCTGGGGCTGGGCTTCTGGCAAGGCACCCTGCAGCTCTTTACTGAGATTTCATCCAAGAGTGCAGCCAAAGTCTGCGGCAAAAAGAAATCTCTTAGGTACGCAACATCCCAATGGAGCTGCTCATGATTAATATAGACAGGGTATTTTTTTGGGGGGGGAGGGAAGAACTGCACCATGGAGGTGGTGGGTCTGCAAAGCACACGGCTGCTCCATCGCCTCTCCGCTTCCCTCCACACGGACTTAAGAAAAACAGTGTCCACACGGCAGTCCTCTGAAATCCCCAGTGGGGGTGAGGGCCCGGAGGGGAGGGCAGAGCCCAGGCAGAGAGGTGCGGGTGGTCCGGAAGCCGCAGCTCTCCCGGCATCCCCCTGCCCACACCGCCCACGTGCCGCGGGCAGCCTGCCAGCCGGGCTGGCAAAACCCGCCCTCACGCTGCGCTCGCTCTCCCTGGCTTGGCACGCTTTCATGCCGCTGGCTGGCAGGGATGACAGCCCTGAGCGGAGAGATTTCCGAAAGAAGAACCTTTGTTTCCTGCTGATCCGGATTTACAAAGGCAGATGGGAAACCAGTAAAAGCCCCTATTGGCCCCGGCTGAGCAACGCTCCACACGGCTGCAGAATAAAGACAGCCACAACCCTTCCCTCCATGAGTCACAGAATGTTCAGGGTTGGAAGGGACCTCTGTGGGTCACACAGCCCAACCCCCTGCTGAAGCAGGGTCACCCAGAGCAGGCTGCACGAGTCACCGGCGCTCGAGCGAAAAAGAGCGTAGAATTGGGTGAAATTTTCCACTTCAGACCTTGACTGGGTTGTTTTATTTTTTCTTAGCAAGCTGCAGATACATTTGCAGCTCCTCCTTCCTCACCACCTCCCGTTTGCAACGAGCTCTAACGTTGTGAGGAACGGGAGCAGCGCTGGGCGTGGAAGTAAGGGTTGAGGGAGCCGAGGTCTGAGAGGGGAGGTGCAGGGGAGCTGGAGGCAGAGCAGTGAGGACAGGAGCCGACCAGAAGAAAAATCTCCTCGTTTTTGCCGATAACGCCCGCCGCGTCTCGTACCGTGTGTGGAAACTGAGGCACGTGGCAGGCGGCAGGTCGGCCGTGCTCTACCCTTGCAGCACCGCCGTGACCAAGCAGTTAAAATCAGAAAAACAAACCTTCTTCTTCAAGTCTGAACCCTGCTGCAAACCCCGTGCGCAGCAGCCTTGTCGAAGTCCAACTCCGACACAAGTTTCTAGTCTGGATGCAGTCCTCCAAAATAGAAAGTCTGCGTAATTTTATTTGAGAAGTACCTCCATTTTGAGCAATTTCTTACGCAAACGATGATTCCCGATAAAGTTTTGAAACTTCTCATGAAACACATCCTTCTAAGAGTATTCTGGTCATGTCCCCTGCCTTTGATGGGAAAAGGCTACAGCTGTATAAAAAGAAAAATACCAGTCTGACTGGGAACATGTTTGAGCCAACCCACGTGCTGGTATTCATCGGCACAACTCAACTGGCTTAGCCTCTTCCAGGAAAACACAACGTAGACCTTGGTTCCTCAGCATTGCTCCTAGCAAATCTCAGAATCACAGAATAGTAGGGGTTGGAAGGGAACTCTGTGGGTCATCTAGTCCAACCCCCCCTGCTGAAGCAGGGTCACCTACAGCAGGCTGCACAGGACCTTGTCCAGGCGGGTTGCGAATATCTTCTGAGGAGCAGACTCCACAACCACTCTGGGCAGCCTGTTCCAGTGCTCTGTCACTCTCAGAGGGAAGAAGTTCTTCCTTATGTTCAGACGGAACTTCCTATGCTTCAGTTTGTGCCTTTGTGATTTTACAGTTCTAACTGATCATCCCAAGAAGATGTAAGGCCCAAATCTCTCAGCTCTGCCAATTCTGGGCCAAAAAAACCTCCTTCCCATGCAACTACATGGGACTAGCTTAATTAACCTAACCTGAATAGGGCATTGCACAGCAGCAGAGTTGAACCAATTATTTTTTTTTAAGAGCAAAGTGTATGCAATTTAGATAGTGGAACTGCTTATGCATCCAATATTCAGTTACACCTGGCTCTAGAAGAGAAAACACTTGTCAGACAAACTGGATAGCACTTCACCGACTTCTGAAATGCACACATTGACAGCAATATGCAACAGTTAGTCAGGATGCAGGGGAGAGCGAGAGAGGAGCTGGTTTTCTTACAGGTCTTTGCATCACTACTTATCACTGCACTCTTACAATGGAGAGAGCAGACACAGCCATCATCCAGAAGCGTCATTTGAAAAAAAACAACAAAATGAATCCTCCCTTGGTTTTTTTTGTTTGGTGGTTGAGAACAAATTCTGTGTCTTAATGAGACAATCCTGCTGTGATTTGAGAAAGTCTGAATCTCTGACGACAGATTCCAGCCCCTGTATTAAGCAGCAGCTTGCCACGTATACACTTTCTTTCGCTTTATGGACCATCTCACCTGGTCCTGCTTCGCTATGTTGCTCCTACAGTTGTTCCCACTGCCGCTGGTGACCTATTTCTTCTTTTCAGTCAAAATGATTGGGGAATGCATAAGATATTGTGGTTTATTGAAGTTAGACCGAAAGCCTGAACTTCATTTTAGAAATAATATCAATAAAGGGAGCTCCTTTGTGGAAAATTACCCGTTCCCCTACCGTCTGTAGTGAAGCTCATATTTGAACTACCTAGCATTCAAATGTCTGTTTACAACAGCCAAGTTATAGGGACAGAGGAGGAAAGCCGCAGCACATCTACTCTTATGACATTGTCTCTTGCTGTCTACAGTTCCTCTCTTCCTCTACCAAAACTCAAGCTCTGTAGGGACAAACCAGTCTGAGCACTGTGCGTGAAAGAATAGACTTTCAGTGCCAGAACAGCAAATACAGTTTGGGTCTAACAATTTTGATTTCTAGAGATTCAATGTAAGTAGGTTGAAACAGCCTAAACAATGTAGTATAGTTAATATAGCACAAGTATTTCACTGTCCCAAAGTAGCTGGTATACAGGTGGCTGGATTTTTACAATTGTTGCTTGGTAAAAGGTGTTCAGACTTAAGCTCATTGCAACAGAGACAACTGATGCTCTCTCTGACACCTAGAGATGGCTGACATGGTTTTTACCAAGCAAGATAGACAGGAGCATTTAAACGATTTGTTTAACAAGGATTAAACAAATTGTTTAACAAGGGTTAAACAAGCCAGAGTTGTGCCCTGTTTATCACTACTGAAAGTCACTTTTTTCCTTTCCGATACATGCCACCATTAGGATCTTCTAGGTTGAGGTATTCTAATGCTTCAGCTTCCTCAGAAAACAACAGCCAGCCATTTACTGGTTATGCACATGGAGGAACTTGTATGAGATCCTTCTGTTCTTCTCTTCTTATGGTCAGAGTCACAGCCTGGCTCTGAGCTCCGGTTCCTAGAGGTGGACTTCTGTAGTACTTGGTCCTCCTTAACTAAAATAGATATTTCAATATGCTGTGATTTAAGCAAGGCTCTCCAGATAATTCTAACCTCTCCTCTGTAAGATTTGTCTCTTCTGTTCGAATCTCTCCTTTAAACAGCAGTATGTAATTCACTGGCATTAATCTGTGGACTTTACACTGCAGAAGAGGACAAATAAGTGACTGGTCACAAATAAGCATAGTTATCCCTTTTTCCAGAAACCACCAAGGCTATTTTATCTAACTTGTAGATGAGACCAAGGAAAGGTTAGGCTGTAACTGAGAACAGGTTCTCTTGTATACAAGTGGAGAAAAATGTTTAATCACAACATGCTTCTGCTCTGCGGGTTGTAGCATTCTCAGTGCTCTGGGTTAAAATAGCGTTATTGCTTGCTTTTGTACAGCAGCAGCATCCCCAGCTTTAGTTTTGTGGAGGAAACTTCTACATCACTGTCGATGCTGGGATAGTACACACAGGGTAAATCTAAGACTAATAGCCCAGAGCGAGCCTGGCTGTAGAGAAACAACACACTAAGGTAAAGGAGGAAAGGCTGCACAGCGGAGCCAAAGTGCTAATGTTTCTATGATTAATAATCACCTACTACATGTACCACTTTACCAAATGCTACTGAAAATAATGGTGTGTCTTCAGCATAATGAATTTCCCCCAGCTCATCTGAAAATCTCTTTATCTGGGTATTTTGGCTGTTCTCCACTTTGGCCAAGCAGAACTATTTCATCACTGTGAAACTACTTGAGAATTTGAATTGAACAGAATGAAAGGAAAAAACAAAAATCTGAAAGAGCAAATGGCAACTCAGTTTGAAAGACACTTCTTGTAAGCAGAGAGCCCCATGCTGGTAAAAGCTAAAATGCTACAGGATCTTAAGTTTCTTTGTAAAACCCGGATGATAATTTTTTCAGAAATACGCCTTTTCTTTTATAAAGGAAGGCTTTACGAAAATGTTGGGGATTTTCTCCTTACCAAATATGACCTCAAAATATTAATCACTAGCTTTATATTTTTTTTATATTTTCCCCTCGATCAAAATGATCGTGTTTGAATGTGTGCATTAGAACCAGAGTTTCAATACACCCGTGTGTTCCTGTAAATATTTTCCTGGGGATAGTAAGTCTGTCTTACTGGATCTGCATATGTTTTTCTACACTGCATCTTTACTTATCAAATTAAATGTTTTCAAGCCAGCATCAAACACTGGATTCATCTGTAGTACAAGTTTAATATTATGCTGCAGGTTTAGAGTTAGAATGCTGTTAGATTACATCACATCACATTTAGGTAGGCTTTAAAAGCCCGTGCTGGAGAACAGAAACTCATTGTGATATGCTATGTATGCACAGTGAGGAAGCTGTATAGTGAAATAAACATATCTAAGAATCTAAACTCTAATCTAACTACACAAATGGTGTGAGGGATACAGGCACAGAGAAGCCAAGCAAGGAAAAAGACCTCAGCAGAACCAGGATGAAAGCCTAGGCTCCTGTTAGCCAGTGTCCCTTTCCATCAATACCTTTGTTTTTACTGTGCTACCTTGGCCACTTACTAACTGAACTGAAGAGACTTTGGGCTTTGTCTGTGATTTCTTCAGTCAGTTGATTCACACCGTCAACATACTTGAAGTTTTTAGTAACTATGCAATTACCAACCTTAGGAGAAAGATACGGATGGAACGATTTATTTTTTTAAAAAGAGTCATCAGATGATGGGCATCAAATGACTTTCAAATATGAATGGAAGTAGATCCTAAACAAACTGTAGCCAAAAAGAGAGAAACCAGCAAAGATATTCTTGTATTTTTTCAAGGAAAGATAATTCCCACCCACCCCACCCCCCAAATCAACAGCTTTTTGCTTTCTTTCAGCTGATTCACATTGAAAGTGAGAGCAATTTCTGAGTTTAAGGAGGATAGCCAAGAAGCTGGACAGCATCATGTATACTAGGGGCTCAAGAGTTTTCACAGGCTTTCTTGCATCATATCCAGAAGGTATTGGATAAGCTGTATTATGGAACATATTCAAAATTGTACACGTGACAAAAAAACCCTCCTTTGTTCATTTTTAAGGTATTAATTATAAAAGGATGCAACACTGAAACAGGGATACTGCCTCTAAAAGTTGCCCAGTTCTTTATATGTAGTGAAGTATTTGAGAAGATGCACTATAGTAGGCTTAAATATTAATATTTCACTTCACCATAAAATACATTTTCTAAAACTAGGTGTGCTGATCATCCCAAGTGTTTATTTTAAATTTACTGTCAATGTATTTTTCACTCAGGCTCTACTTTTAGAAATGGTTTCCATGTCTGTGGTGTTGACATCTGGGAATCTTTATAACAATATCTATAAATACGCAGAATCAATAATGTGGTTTTTAGGGCAATGTTCCTATCTAGAAAGATATGTAGGGAGCATTTTTCACCATGTGGTTAACATGTTCCTCAATTGCAAACAAAAATGTACTTAAAGAGATCATCAGACAACAAAAACTAAATTACAACTGAACCTGAAGATGAATCACCCTGCCTTCCAAAGGACTATTTTTGTCGTACATGAAAAGGAAACAAACAAAATGGGAAAAGGGAAAGAAAAATGCAGTACAGAAACATAAACCCCAAACATAAAAGGGCTGGGAACCCTACAAGTTTGAAAGCTCTCATATTTGGGCTACCTTATATCCCTTCTGCTGATATGAAAAAGACTGCATTTTTCAGGTAGCTCTGTATTTTAATATATACTACAGATTGGAGGGCTAGGGCCACACAATAAATCAGGCTCGTAGCCTGGTAGTGCTTGAAAATCCTCACTTCAGAATTAAGTTTCCTGTGCATAAAGGAATGTGATTTGGTAGCTTGCATCTATTTCCCACAGAAAAGTGGGGATAATGGAATGCCTCACAAATCCTCATTTCCTTGCTGACAACATACTCAAAACTAGACAAGCAAGAGTTTTATACAGTGTTAAGGTAGTAACAAATTGGAGAATCCATAGAAAACAATTCCTTAAATACCTGAATTATCTTTGCAATAAATAGTTTTTCGAAAGATTTGTCATGGTATTGGGGATTTTTTGTGGCTGAATACTCAGATGGCTGCACTAGTTGCACACATCCTTTTCACAGCCTTGCAACCTGCAGGGCAAGGAAGGAAAGCTTTGCAGCATGTTCCAGGCTTCTGAGCAAAAGAAGGAATTGAATCTCAGCCTTGTACGGCACAAAGTCAACTAATGACAGAGCTGCTGAGTGTCCTTCTGTCATGCTCAATCTGGCAGAGAGACTTTGAGAGTATTTACTTCATTCAGCCCTGCATGTGAGGGAGGGAGAGGAACAGCAACCTGTTTGTGGTGGGAATTATGGATAAGCTTTGCTGTCTTGCTGTTGGTAAGTGATGCAATTTGGGCAGCCCTCAGCATGTAAAGGGACCTCCCTGGCAGCGACCAAGGTAGCTCACAACCCTTGTATGACGGCTGAACTGAAACACGTTAAAAGGACAAGGTGGACTTAGCTACCCACTGGAGCAGCATTTAGGCACCTGAGATAATTAGACTCTCACAAAGCTCATTACGAGCAAATCAGGTTACCTTCACCACGGATGAGGCTCAAGATTTAGTACTAGGACCAGGCACTCTCCTACAAACCCAAACACCACAACAGGCAGAACTGCTGTGGGGAGGCCAGGCAGCCACCAAGACTGGGATGAACCTGAAAACCTGACTCTCCTCGTCAGTGGAGGAGAAGAAAGTGGAAAGCAGGCTTGTGCTAGCTGCTAGGAAGTTTCTTGTGAGCAGTAGTGGAGAAGTTAGGAGATCTGTAAGAACAAAATGCTAAAAAGAGAGAAAGAAAGTTGCAAAAAAATGACATGATGTACAAACCACGATGTACTCAGCTAGAAAATGAAAACAGGTCCTTAGAATCAGAACTGGAGCCTCAGATCACAGCTAATTCTCACATGTGTAAGGATCATTTACTATGGCCTACTCAGACCCTGTTAAAGTGATGGCTGCTGTGTATGCAAAGGACAATGAACAGTTAGGAATTGTCTGACTTGAGCCTGATCCTTCCAGTCTTCCTCATGGTGATGATTCAGATGATCCAGGACATCAGGCGGCCAATGTGAAGGCCACTTGCATAGATCACCCCTGGGAGGCCCCACAGACTCAACAGTGCCACTTCTGCTCTCGTGCTTGGTGTAAAGCAAATCGCTACCTTTAGGGTCAGGAAGGAAATTTCCCCAGGTCACAGTGGGTGTGATAGAGCAGGTTTTTCACTGTCCTTTGCAGTGCGGAGCACCAGCTGCCTGCCACCATCACCTGGGTCCACCTTCTTCAAGTTACCTCTCATCTGGCTGGGCCCCTTGTGCCCTTCTCCCATTTGCCTCTCCACATGTCCCAGATCTGCCTGGGAAGAGATATTTCTCTTTTTATATTGCATTTTTGTCTCAATAAAAAGCAGATTAAATTTGATTTGAACAATGTCACTTAAGAGTTTTTTCATACGAAGAGGTTTGCACTGTCAATATAAAACACTGTCAGGGCTTAGACCTAAGAATCCATCTGGTAGTGCCAAAATGTCATTTGTCCTTGCAAGCATTACCTACCAGGGGTGGGGGAAGCTGCTAAAGCTTTCCCTCAGTTAAGGGAAGAGTTGCCATAAACATCAGGGGAGTTAATTTCTTGCACTCTGATGCCAGAGGAAGAAGTTGGGAGCACCATAAGCCCATGTACTGTAAGGGTAGCGGCATGGAGCTCCTCAGGAGAGCCTCTCCGCTCTCACTGTGGGTAGGGAGGGAGCTGACCCCAAGGTTAGGAGGTTGGGTGTCAAGCAGGGCTGTCTGCTAGGTTGATCAGGGTCAACCTCACTCAGCCCTTTTCCTGGCAATCAAGAGACCTCAAACAATGGGAGAATTTGTGTCCTCCCTTGGGTCACTGGCAGAGGATTGTTCCTGCCTTCTTACACATTTTGTTTGCAATAAAGGAGTGGAAGATAAATCAGGTTTCCCATTTTGGACAGCTGCAGGATGTCTTTTAAAGGAAGCAATTCTGTAGCTGAGACCAACACCCTGCATACAGCAATGCCTTTTGCTCCTGCCAGGATTATCCTCGCAGGATAAAATTTCCCCTGAACTTGAGGAGGAAAACAGTCAGTAAACCGCAAAAGATCCTAGTGGTATGGCTATGCTGCACACCCAGAGACATCTCCGTGTGGCAACTGGCAGCTCCACACACTTCAGCAGCTTTGAACCCTCAAAGGTGGCATGCCAACGAGGCATTGGGAGGGAGAAAGAAAATGTGACAGGAATTAGCAGGACAGTCTTGGGCACAGATGCAGTGCCTGTGGTGACCTATAGTTTAGATGTGACACCCAACCTTTATTGCCACATTAGACTGAACATAGGGTTCATCCTGTGGTGAATGCTGGCCGTTGCTTTCCCCACCCAGAAGTGAAGGAAAAGGCAGGCAGCATCTGGAACCTACGAGCCCAGACTCTTGTGAGACGGTTGTGACACTTTGCAAACAGATTAGAAGAGAACAGCTGGTCAATGCCATTTCACTGACAGTTTTTGCAAGAGAAGGAAGAGGTGAAGCTGTTTCCCACTGGAGACTGCCAGCTGGAGAGACAGGCTCTTCTGATGGCCATGCCCCTGAGCAGGGCTGTGAGGTGTGAGGGGGGTCCCCAGCACTGGGGAAAGGCCAGCAGCAGAGGATCTGGCCTGTGCATGGAGGGAGTGAGGGAATATATGGGCATCTTCAGGCCTGGAGGATCTCTTAACGAGCTAAGAAAGCATTCTGTCCACTGCTGGGGAGCTTTATTCTTCCTGGCTTCCGCTGGTGGTGGTGGTGCGATCAGATCCAGCAATGTCCTGAGCGCTTGACTTTACATACAGTCCCCCTCCTGAGGAGCATCATCCTCACAGGAGGTTCTTCAAGTTCACAGAGTGCAGCAGCAAAAGGTTGCAGTACTGCAGCCATTACAGCTCCTTCTTGATCCTGCTGAAGAGCAATAAATAAGGAAGAGCCTGGGCAGGGGAGGGAACAACCCCCTCCAGCAAATCTGGTTACAAGTAACTTTTTCCTTCTGGCGGGGCTGCTGCATTTTTCCACCCGTGGGGCAAGGTGAATAAGGTGTGTTGATGACAAGTGAAAGGCAGAACAAGGAGACGTAGTGAAAGAACAAATGTCCGTTCAACTGAATTGTGCCATGGGCACAGAATCACAGAATCACAGAATAGCAGGGATTGGAAGGGACCTCTGTGGGTCATCTAGTCCAACCCCCCTGCCGAAGCAGGGTCACCTACAGTAGGCTGCACAGGATCTTGTCCAGGCGGGTCTTGAATAAATACCCATTGCTAGTAATCACAATTCCATGCGAAAAACAAGAGTGGTATCAGCCATTTTCTTCTTATAATCTTCATCAAATTTCTCATTCTGTGCCACTGTGAAATAGTTCTTCCAGTCCCCGACAACCCCTAAGAAGCAGCAAAGCAAAATAAGACAAAAAGATCAATTTACCAGTGTTTCCTGAAGCCCATTAGCCATGACTCACTAGATACTTCACTTCGAGGCTTATTTCAAAACAGAAAGGTGGCCAGGAAGACAGAGTTGATGCCAATAACAAACCTCAGTACCTTTTCTCATGAAGGGGGAAACAGAGTGATCCATTACTTCCACAAAATCCTTAGTGTAGTTTGTCATAGGATTTTCCTTCATTATCTCAAACGAGGTGTTATCGAGTATCTTATTTAGAACCTCCTGATTCACGTCCTTCTCCAGGAACTTCAGAATCTTCTGAATTTCTTGCTTTGGATTCTGCAGAGAGAATAACATGGGATAAGACAGAGCCAGGAAAAGCAAAGAAAACAAACATAGTGTTAATGTCAATTGTGAGGGTGAGAAGATCAGGTTATTGGAAGATTTACTGATACAGCTGGCGTTATAATAGAAATCTGTTGATCGTAAGTAATAACTACTGGACTTCCAGATTTCAGAGCTCTATAAACATATATTCAGCCTTTTACCTCCTTCATGTCTTCATAGAAGAGGTAGAGAATACGGTGATTATCTTTTGCCTTCCACCATCCTTTTACATGGTCGTACCAGGAACCCCAGAGCACTGAAAAAGGAGTAACATTAGCAGCAGCTATAAATGCCCACCCTGTCTTTAGGTATCTGTGGCACTCATGTGTTTCCCTCATAACCAGTGCCTGGGGCGTTTCCCATCTGGTTTTGAATGACTGTGGCCACAACTGCTGTTCTCTGTGCTTATCACAGCATTTGTGCTATTAATCCACCAGGTGTATGGATGCTCAGAGCAGGATTCATGTGTAACTTTAGAGGGCAACGAATGCAGATCCTTACCCCTGAGTGAAAAATCCAGGCTGCCTTTACGGTTGATGGGAGAAACAGACATTTCCAGAGTGATTCAGCTGATCCACTGGACAAGACCGGTCTTAATTGGCCCTGCTCTGAGCAGGGGTTTGGACCAGACAGACGCCAAAGGTCCCTTCCAACTTGCATTATTCTGTGATTCTAACTAGTTTAATATTTGGTGTGCTATCAATCAGAAGTGCCCATTTCTCTCCAGCAAGTATCAAGATGACTAGCTTGGACAGAGGTAGCTATGTTCTAGATGTCTGCACTGGGACAGATGGCTCCCAAGCTGTGCTGGAGTTGCCTGTCTTTAGCTAGATAACTGGATTTGTTCAGATGCCTGACTGTAGACAGCTGAATTTAGCTAAAAAGACTCCCTCATCTCAATTTCACAGCACACATTTCTACACAAAATTAAACCTTGGTTTCTTGTATATTGTGTTAGAGCAAAACCAATTAAACCACTGTTACTTCCCAGCTGGCTTCATTTAACCTCAGAGAGAAGAGGTTAAGCCTGAAACTTGTCATATATATTTCCGAATGATAATAGAATACGGAGTAGCATATTTTTTTTTTTTTTCAAAATGGGAATGTAAAGATAGAATTAATCATTTAGGTACTAATAAACACCTGTGAATGAAGATAAATTACTACTGAAACACCTTCAATAGATGTCCTTCCATAGAGTGTCAGCACTGGATTTCAAACTGTGGCTGAAATGAACAAAATCTCTTATACAACTGGTTGCAGTTCATCACCTTTTCCGGTCATGAATTTCTCCATGAACTCCTCCCAGGTTCCTGGGTCAGGCATTGCTTTATTCATTCTGTGGAAATGATAGTATGACACCAGATTGTCTTTTGCATTTCTTGCCACATAGATTATCTTTGATGATACGAAAAGAGAGAGAGAGAGAGAGAGAGAAAAATTATCTTACACATGCTTATATAGATATGGAGCATCTCCTGGAGTTTTCTCTTGGAGCCTGATGACAGAGGCTTAAGAGATTTTGCTTTGAAGCTGCTATTTTCTGAAATCCAACTCAGGTAACCTAGTCATGGCTTCTTTAGTTTTGCACAGGCTTTGCACTTTAGAAGGGAAAATATCTGGGGAGACCTTTAGGTTTCACAAAGATTCTGGAAACCATATTCAGTCCCAGTTTATATCACTTTCTTTGCAAGTGCAGTAGAATTGGGTCCTACCTCTTCAGCCTTACCTTACAGTTTTGTTCCCAGAAGGAGGGAGGCAACAGCTGCACAGGGAGATGAGTTTTTATTGTTCGTGGAAAAGGCATAGCTTCAGCTAACTCCAGGCCTGTGGGATATTTCATTATGAGATGTGACTTGTTCTATAAATTGCACTAGAACATCTTTGCTGTTCTCATATATGGGATTTTCACAGTGACTTTTCAGCAGTTCGCCTTGCAACGATCATTCATCTCCAAAGCAATTGCGTAGCAGTGCAACGTACACGACATTGCATAAGCACCTTCAGTGTTTCTAGAAAAAATTTTACGTATGTATTCAAGGAGGAAAGGGGGAGCACTGATTCGTATCTACTTCTTGCTTTCTTAGGACCATGTCTAACTCCTGCATTCCAAGGGATAATGATGATGAATACTAATTTATATTTATGCAATCAATGTTTTTCCTTCACAATATTTAGGGATCTCCTTTCACTTTGCAGGTAAGAAATCTTTGTTTCTTTTTCGGATACGAGAAGAATAGAGTGGCTGACTGGACTTTCTGGATAGCATGTGAAGGGAAGGTAGGAGAATGATGGACAGTGGATTTTGTGTAGCTTCGGATTTATGAGAATACTTGGGAATATCTGGTGATATGTGGAGATATGTTACCCTCTCCCCTTCTCCTTTTTAAACATCTATCATTATCTATATCTTTTTTTTCCTACTGTCCTCTGTCATCCCCTATCATTTTTTTTGTTTCTGTGTCAACATAGTCTATCTTAGAAGAGAAAAAGTAGCACTTCTGATATAGAGTTAGTCAAGCTTTTTAGCTTCAAATGTGAAGAGAGTCTGGCTTAAAGATTTGTGTGGAATGGGAGCCCTTGCTGGGGGAAGACTCTTGGAGCAAACTTTTTGCAGAACAGTCAGGCCTGCTGGTTACCTGAATGCCCCATAGCTTGTTTAGATGACTAGACCCTAGAATTTAACAGCAGTTGCTCAAAACAGTAGCAAAACCACTGAAAACATTACCCACCTTTTGGGAACACATCCGCAACTTAGGCTTCTCTTCCATACAGTCCCCAGTCAGAGAATGGGATTCAGTTGCCCCCACGTTGCTATTTTATGCATATCTGCCACTGTGGATATTGTGCAGTATCCCACACAGCTTTCAGATGCCACTCCAGAACAGCACGGTCTTCAGTAGCTCCGGAGTCACATCTGCCAGCCTTGCATCGGCTTGAGTAGCACCAGATGTTTATGTTAAAGCAACTGAACTGATCCCTAATACCCAACATGGTACATAGCTCAGTGACAAAGCAAGTGGGACCTTTCCCAGGAAACCTGTGGCATCAGCAGCGGGTGCTTGTTTTGTTTCATTTTGTCAAAAATACAAACCTATTTGTATAATACTCACCTGAGTAACTCAGAGTTGGAGATGCTTCCATAGACCACTCAAGGAAAGGATGGCGTTTGTAAGTAGTGGCACGTCTACACTTCTCAACATCTCCATTTTGTTGAATCATATCCACTATCTCCTGTGTCCATGTGGTACCTGAAAATGTCAGTGTTTAGATGTTTCTCTCAGGGATAGCCAAGAGTCTCTCTGCTAGGGAACTGAAAGCCAGAAGGATGGACACCATATTAAAGGAGGAAGGAACAGCACAGAAGATGATGGACAAAGTGGAAACAGAGGGTAAAGGAGGAAAAATACATAATTAGGAATACAAAGGTAGTTCTCAAAGCACAGTTTCAGGGATTCCATTTTATACAGGCTTCTGCCAACAGAAATAGCTTCCACCCCAATGCTAGTAATGAAAAAAGCTCTGGGATAAACTCACTATTATTTGGGGATTGTATTATTTGCAGGGAGGAATGAAACTCCCTCCTCTCAATTTTCATACCCATCAAAACTTTGTGTATTTCAACATCTGTTTTCATCCTGAGTTTGAATGAAAAAATGAAATACCCGAACTTTGAGTAAAAATTTCATACAGTTTGAAAATATAAAAAAATTGCAGTATTTTCAGCGTTCCCTTTTGAAATGCTTTAATCAAGGTCAGTACAACATTTCATCTGCCTGAGCTACTGCAGCATCTTGTGAGAGTTACAGTATTGTGTCTTTCATGTGCCTCTTTTCCCTTGTAGCCGTGATCACTGGGTTAACTACATCTCCTCCTAGATACGGTGGCAGGGCAGATAGAGAACAGACTAAGGGAGAGCCTGGAAAGCAATTTGGGCAGGAAATTCAGCCCTTCTGAAGGTACTTGAATTATGCATCTCTGGGAGATAAAACATAATGTCAAACAGACTCCTAACTTTATTTCTTTTCAGTTCGATGGCTGAGAGTTTTTAATCCAGGCAGGATAAAATAATGTGGTTTAGCTTTCAGTATACAGGAAATAAATTAAAAGCTCTCAGATTTTACAAAAAGAATGTGGGGGATTTTTTGTAATATTTTTTTTTCCCCTACTGAAAAAAATACTTAAAAATTCTTACTAATTCAAGTAGTTGGTTTTTAATGATTATCAAATGTTCCTGAATCTGTTCCTGAATCCCCTAAACTGTACATGTTATTATTCATCCAAGATTTATATTTGTGCTTGTTTTTCATTGTTTTCCTGTCTAGTAAGTATAAAGGGTCTGATCAAGAGGAGAAATAGTAATGAGCTAAGCAGCCCATTGCTGAATAAAATTCCAGATAGGTAATATTAATGGTGGGTATTTTATTTTATTGGCTGAAATTAGTAAGTGAAATTGGTAATTTCCTTAAAATAGTTAACCCATTTCCAGAAATCAGGACTTGTTTACACACCAAGTCATTCCCCAAATACATAACACAATCCATCGTTGTTAGTCAGTTTCTATTATTTCTTAGTAGTAATGACTTCTTACCAGGCTTTGTTAAATCATTGCCTATTGGTGGAAAACTTTTATTGTTTCCATTAATATACATGTATATAATCTAAATCAAAGGAAACATTTAAGTATAGGTAATCAGACTTTGACAATTTGAACTTCAATAACAATAAATGGTTGTTACTTCTGCCAAAGAAGTCAGAACTTATTAGTCACAGCTGATAGAGCTTCATGTCTTTAAAATGTGTCTTGTTTGGGATTAAACAAGTGTCAGTCACAACAGAAAAACAAACTTTTCTATTCTGTTTTCTACCCACACCAACCTGCTTTTGCATAGGCTGCGATGAGCAGATCGTCAGGTCTGGCTTTGAACTTCCGCACTGGGTCCCACATGCTGCATATTGTTTTTGTGAAGGGAATACCTTCCACTTCACCTACCTCAGCTCGGGTCACTGTGTATTTCAGACTCAAATCCTCCATTCTAGCTGGGGCTGTTGAGCACTGCATGAAAAAAGGCAGGCTTAGAATTAACATGGTTGCTCTGAAAACAAATCTAAATTTACTCATCCATGCTTGAGGTCTCTTTTGTTGTCTGAATTCCATGTCCTTTGATCTTTTTGGCTGTGATTTGGCCTATCTGGATCCACATATAGGCTCCTTAAATCTGTATCTAAGTTTCAGAAATGCTTGCTATGTTGCTGTTGGTGGTTCTCAGCATCTCTAAAAATCACTCTGTGTACTCAGATACAAAAAGAGAAAGAAGCGCCATTATTCCCACCTTTAATCATTTTACCAAAACATATTTATGTAAAATTTTGACTGTAAGTACGTGGCATTTGTAAAGCAAGAAAAAGTAATCAGAGGTGTGATTCAGAAAGAGACAGAGCATAATGTCTCCCACTGAAGTCAGCATACAGGACCCAATCCTTCGTAAAGAAAATAAACTGAAACACCCTTTGGGCATCATACTCACAAAAATGTTTGCAGAACTTCTCTGTGTTCCGTTCCTGGAGCTTTTCACTCTTAGAGCTCTTTGCAGTATATTGAAATTTGTTGCAGATAAATAACCTGAACTAGATAGATAATTAACTAAGTGTTGTTGGACTTTAAATATCTGAATCGATCCAGCTAAGTCTACTACCTGTTGTACAATTTTGAGCAACTAGTTATTGATTTCTGGATTTCTTTCTAGGAGGCCCCTTCTTAGTCATAAACTTCAGAGTCTGGTCAGAGGAAAGTTCTGCTTAAGGGGAGGCTACAGAAATCATCTCAATTAAAAATACCAGCCAGAAAAGAGAAAACACATTTCAGTCCCAACAGCAAACATTTCCAAAATATTTCCTTTTATTTTTCTTGTTTACTCATACCCGATTTCACACAGATTCAGTTGAGCAGAGCGAGATGTTGGGTTGGTGGCTGGGCAGTGACATAACAAATTTAAAAAAAGAAGGAAAAAGAAACTTGCCAGAGAATTTTTCCTGCTTGAATGTCTTCGGTCCTCAGCTGTATTGATGACTGTGCACCAACTTGGATCTTCAGGCAGAAGCAGGATGAAAGCTTGAGTGGAGTTTCTGTTCCACCTATGAGTGTGAGGAGAGCAAAGGAGGAGGTACAGCAGCAGGAGCCAACAGCTGAACAGTTTGTCTGGCTCAGTTTGTGAACTCCTTTTTAATCCTGTGAAGGAAAAATACCTTGAATTCTCATCTAAAGTATGATTCTTGACTGACACCAACATCAAATGTCGGTCAGTAGCTTCAGCAAGATTATTTTAACTTGTCTCTGTAATTGTCAATAGTCTTGGAATAATTTATTTTCTTCCTTATATGTAATATAAGTTTGAAAATAGTTTATTGTTTGTTAATACCTATGATCAACGAGAATGAATGAATTAAAAGTCACTTGGTTCCATTTTCACCATGTACTGCACCATGCTCATTGAATAGATGTCTAAGGGTCTGTTTCATTGCTGGGGCCAGCCATTTATGTTTTATAGCACTATTGTGACAGATTAATTTCTTAAGTAGCTTGGCATTTCAGGGTTAGGAATCGCTACATGTTTGGCAATGTTCTTTTAGAAGATGTAATTCCCTGCCTATCTTTAAGGCTATATGAGATACTGGGAGAGATAATGACATAGAATCATAGGTTGGAAAAGACCTCTAAGATCATCAAGTCCAACCATCCACCCAAAACCACCATGCCTAATAAACCATATCCGTTCCATATCTACACATTTTTTAAACACCTCCAGGGATGATGACTCCACCACTTCCCTGGGCAACCTGTTCCAATGTCTGACCACTCTTATAATAAAGAAATTTTTTCCTATATCTAATCTAAACCTCCCCTGATGCAACTTGAAGCCATTGCCTGTCGTCCTATCATTAGTGAGCTGGGAGGAGAGACCAACCCCTGCCTCACTACAATCTCCTTTCAGGTAGATGTAGAGAGCAATAAGGTCCCCCCACAGCCTCCTCTGCTCCAGACTAAACAGGCCCAGTTCCCTCAG
>Ga0181612_110700_pt1 | contig 18236 bp, 13 predicted proteins | sample HoacroProtozoa21_FD_119630 | JGI IMG/M metagenome (GOLD analysis project Ga0181612, IMG submission 119630) | Hoatzin crop microbial communities from Cojedes, Venezuel. Combined Assembly of Gp0051906, Gp0051904, Gp0051908
AGAGAGAAAATAAACTCCGCAGTGAAGGCAACAACTGAAATACTGACAAAGACAAAGCATGTTCCGTTTGGTTGAAAGCAGAAATGCAGGGGCACTCTTTTTACCGACAGCATTCCCCTGTACTGCTACTAAAACAGAACTCCTAGCATTTGCTTGACTTCCAGTGTTCTTACTTCAGTCGTAATTAAATCAGCATAAAAAGTTGGGTTTGTCAGGTTTAACATTAGAAATGGATATGCAGGCATTTTGTCCAGCGGATGGTTCCATTAAATAGTTGGAACAACTGCAAAAAGCACTCCTGTTTAGAAAAAAAAATAAGTACACAGACACAATCATCCGTATAAGCACAGGCAAACAAAACCAAAACCAAAAAAACCTACAAACCAAAACCCAGTGGTTACAAACTAAAAGCTAATTTCTGTCATCAAAGTACTGCTGGCCACTTTCTAGAGGGGTCAATGGAAGAGGTCATCACAGTTCCGAGCATAAGTCAGTCCCCAAGCAAGAAGCAGTGTCCACTTCTTATTAAAAGGTTTAGCAACACTACTAACACCTCCTTGCCAAACTGAGAACTTTTTTCTTTGCCTGCTACACATAAGCAAGTTGCAAACCAAGAAACAGAATTTTCTGTGGTAGCATGCAAAGACATTGTTTGCAACTGAGGAGCTTAAGCTGAATACAGTAACATCATGCAGATTTTATATTCTTGGTTTTTAAAACGTGTCTGAAATACTGCAGAGTTATATCCAGAAAGGGCTGCATCCAGAACCGCTGCTTGACCTCTGAAGTGCCCAAGTTTGCCAGATGCCTCTCAAACACACAGGCACAGCCGCAAAGTGTCAAGGAAACCTTCTGGTCACGTCCAGAATTTCCCCAGTCAGAGAACCTTTCACAGAACCAACTGCCCAGCGCTCAGAAAATTCAGCCGCAAATAGGTCTGTGCTTTAACCTTTCTTTACTAGAGAGCCACTCAAAGCCATGGCTCCTCCAAGAGCTCTCTAGTGACAAAACTAAAATCTTGCCTTCATTCAGACTCGTGTCCTGCTAAAAGCGGCCCATTACGCAACTGAAAACATGAGACACTTGGCACCAAAGGTAAAGCAAGGAGGAGGGAACCTGACATTGTCACTTAGTGGTTAGGGCAGGAAGCCAGAGCAGAGATGACCCGGGATCCTCCCTGCTCCCTCAGCTATGGAGGTTATTCTATATGTTACAGTAATCTTAACAGTGGTACTATTTTTCAGAGCAGAAGAGATGCGCAGTATAGTAAATGAACATACGATTTTTAAGACACGCAAATCACGTAAGATTGCTTTCTCTGTATACTTCCTTTGTCACACAGTATACAGCACCCAAAGGAAAACAGGATTCCCAAGTTAAAAACAAACACATCATTCAAAAGGCCAGGCAAAAACATGAACCATCATTAGATTATGGCAGAGGCACAACCACTGCAAAAGTGACGCAGGAGGATTGCTAAAAAACTTTCTCTCCAATACTTCAGGGATGCTTTTCTTCTTTCAGTCCTTTTGCTCTAACTCAGGATGCCCAATCTATGGCCTTAACCTACTAATAGCCATGTTTTTCCCTTGAAGTGCACGCTATGGTAAACTTAGAGCTGTCAGCAACATGCTGTTGCTGAAATACTCCCAGAGAGAGTTTGGAAATGGAGGCATGTGCTGCACAACGTATTTAAAACCTGCGTATGCAGAGTAAATATGACAAGCACTTGATGTACTGTCAATTAACTGTCCCGTGCACATGTTGTAAATCCAGTCATACAGCAGGAAATAAGCCGTATCATGCCTGGCTTGGAAAGGGCAGACACACTCGAGTTGACCAAACACTTGGCCAAGTAAAGCTTTTAAAGCAGCTGTAGTTTAAATTACTGCTATGCTCTGCCCTTTCATCTCAATCATTTGCTGCATATCCCTCTCCTAGGGGTCATCACACTGGTAACGAAAGCTTGTGGAAGGGAACTCATGCCTGCACGTCAGGGGCTCTGGCACAAATCTAGCTCAAACTCCTCTTCGGTGGCAACGCATATCCGGACACCAGACTCCACGCAGATGCAGAAACAGTCTTAGGTCAACTGTGCCATGGGTCACTAACATCTAGCGCTAATGCACCAAAACATGCATTTTCACCTTACAGCACTGCAGCAAAATCTGCCAGATCCTAAGGACTTTGTATGCAGTCATCACCAGAGAAGAGTATCAATTTAGCAAGATGTGTAGCAGCTCGTCCCCCAGAGGACCCCTGGTATGTGCTGTGCTGGCAGACCACGCCGCGCTCTTGCGGGTGGAGAAGCAAAGCAGCCCAGCTGAGCGCAGAGCACAGCTCGTCCTCAGTGCGGCATTTGGGAGGGAACCCTGGCTGAGACAGCTAATCGGGGAGGGACGAGCCACAGCTTTACATGCTTCTCCAAAACAAAACCTCAGTTTCGAACTGCAGCAGGATCCTAAGGAATCCAGACCTGACAGACCACCGGAAAACAAAGCGACTTTATGCACTTTGGATCCCCTCTCTCACCCCTGAAGCATGTCATAGGAATTCCAGGAAGGAATGCATGTTAAAGCCAAGCTATAATCATGCCTTAGTTTAAATTTTTCTTGCAACCTTTCATTTCCAAGTTTTACAGCATAAACACAAAACCTGAGGATCTGAAAGTTTGCAGTGTAAATCTTTACTATGTTTTACTGTAAATATTCTGTTATCGCTGAACAAGGTGATCCAGATAAACCAGGCCTATATTGCTTTCACAGAAACTGTATAAAAAGGAACATACATTTTTACAACCGAAAAAACACACAGAAGAAATTCACTGTATAGTTGCATGATACATTGGCCTCAACAGTAACGCTGAATTACAGGGTATTCCCCCAGCAAGCTCACTCATTTCTGCCCAAGGGCACAATTTGTCTCCTGATGCATCAGTATAATTGTAGGGCCATGTAAACAAGATCACTGAAATGATCCAGGTTAAACAGACATGTATTTAAGAGTGAAACTTGCTGTTAATTAACAGTAAAATATGTTGTTACTTAATTAATACATGTAATTCAGGACATGCAGAATATTAAGAAATGTATTAATATTTCCTCATGATCTATGGCCTCAGACGCTGACAATCTAATGGGTTTTCATTTCACGATGGTACACAGCAATAGGTTAGTTATTTGTTCTTTTCCCCAACACGGCCCTCTAAAGCATCCCATCTTACAAAAGAAGTGAGTAGGTTTGGGGTGGGGGTTTTTTGCATTTTGGGGGTTTATGTTTGTCTGTTACAAAATCTGGCACAAAATTAGAGACGGACAGTTTAAATTCTGAAAGCTTACCAAGAGGTGCTTTGAGAAACCTGCGCTCAATTCCTTGTTCTATCTGAAGCAGTGCAGATGCCAAGTAGTGGACCACATTATTAATTGGCTGAGGTGTACTTGTACTTGTTGATGCAGCACTTGGAGCTTCAGTTTTTAACCCAACGAGTCTAGAATAGAAACGTATTAATTTTTTTTAACATACTTTGAATTTAATACCGTATCCACAGCAGATTTTTATTTTCACTTCATTTACATGCATGGACTACGGACACGAACAGATACTGCAAGGGTGTGATGAATTATCCCAGTTCTCAAGTTTGCTTAAGTAGTGTAGTTAATCTAGATAAATTATCTTTAGGTAACAAAGTTCCATAAATTTCAAGAAATGCGGATGACAAATTTCAATATAATTATTAAGATTTCCAGAAGACTTCATGCAACATCCCTCAGCTAGTTTATGAGAGATTTCTGTGAAGAGTATAGTCCCAATAATTCTTCCATGAAAACACTTCCAGCGGTGAGGTGTAGCCTTTTAGAATACTTCCATCTGCAGAAGTTCAACTACATATATCTCATCCCCCCAATTAGTAAGATTTTTGAAAACAAAAGAAGTGAAATAAAACCAGAAAGTAGTTTCAGAATGTTAACTCAGGAACTGTTAACTTATATGATCTCATCCTTTGAGGATTTTTCTAAAATACTAACTCTTCATGTAAGGGCTGGACAGGGGAAGCTAGGTTTCCAACAACACAGCCTTCTTTGACCAAAGACTAAGTAATCATTTCAAAACGTAGTTAATCTTCCTGAACCACAGACATTTAGTGTAGGAGAGCAACTCACACTAATGAAAATAAAATTCAATTTCTACTTGGGGTTTATAAAAAAAAAAAAAAAAATAATTAAGACTGTCTGGATTCTGCTTTATTCTGGTGAACAAGCAATGCTTTTGGTTGTCCCTGTTCTTTTTTCACACTTAAAAGCTGTTCATTATATTTTGCAGTCACAGACGTTTCAAGAGCCTGAAAGCAAACGTAAAAAAGCTGCATAGTTATTTACATTTCACTAGTCAAACTCCAAGGTCTTAATGAGGTGTCACTCGCTCTGAGGTGGATAAAAAGCCCAGCATCAAAAGCAATCTGTCACATGATTTCAGAATCCCACAGTCTCTGTTTTAACATGCAAGACTTTATTAGAGTAGACTTTATTCAGAAACTTTGATGGAGTCACTATCAAATGGAAAAAAAATGAATCAACAAGCTTCTGCAGTTGAATTGAGAGTTGACAACGTAGCAAGTGCTCAAGGTAACTGGAGACAGATAAATTTTAGCTTTTTAATTAAAACCGTGGAGTATTTCTATGTTGTGGTTTTCAGGAAGCAAATGTCTAAATTGTGTTATTAAGATGGATGACCCTATCCATTTTGCAGTCAGCTAGAGAACTCGGATCCAAAGGGCAGTCTTACATGAAAATACTAATTCAGCAAACTGAAATAAAAAGGGGAAAACCTTAAAGAACTTCCAATTCATACATCCAATGCAGCATTCAAGACTCCACCCAGAAATACAGCTTTTATAAAAATGTAATTTCAGAAAACCCCACAGAATACATAAGCAAACAGTATGTTAATACAGTGATCACCTCCACAGCATCTTTTCCTCCAATATTTCAACATTCACATCCTATGAAGACATATAATTAAGGTATATCTTTATTTCTGAAAAGTATGTAACTTCTGATAATAAATATTTAGAAAGGTTCAGTTTCTACAGTTTGTTTAGTTTGATTTACAGGAAATACCAATACAGCATAGAGTCCCACACCTGTCTCAAACATTTGTTTAAAAAACAAACAAAAACCAACAAAACACGTTTACAGTTGCCACAGATATGATTTGAGGTTTCCTCTCTTTCACTATGTTGCAGCTTCCTCTACAGGATGATCATAATTCATGAAGTTATAAGATGATATCTCTGTTTTGCTGCAGTGCTAAAGGTTAATCCAGACCATGGCCTGTTGCACTGACTAGTCTTACGGTGACTCATGAAGAAGTACACTGGCCAGTTCAACCAGCAATTTGTTAATATTACCATATTCTCTTTTAAACATTCCTTAAAAAATACCATTCCAAAGAATCCGAGGGTAAAAACAATTTGAAGGTTAAAAAAACCTGGAGCACTGCTATAAAACTCACAGGGAAGAGCCATTATTTAAACCATAGCTCTTACCTGTCTTTCACAATAAACTTATCCTGATCATCAGTTTCCATTTCTTCAGATTCTTCATTCACAGTTTTAATTATACCATTTTCTTTGTTTTCATCATTCAGAAATTCATACCGCCCATGTTCTAAGGCTGCTCTCCAAGACTGTCTGTCTGTAACCTGAAGCAAACACACAAATTTGAAGTTTCTAAAGAATCAAAGACCACAAACTTTTAGTGCCAATTACTGTCTACACTTAATTACACTTCCAGTAAAACTCCTAGCATGCAAGAGTTCTCATTTAAGTTACAGACTAAACGGCACCACCGTGCTCCTAGGTATTCTAAAATTCACACATACCTTAATAGTCCCCAATGTTCCTTGGTAGATCCTGTCTTCAATGTCCAAAAGAAAGTCTCTAAGTCTCAGTTCAAGCTGCTTCTCTGCAGATACGTGAGATCCATCATGGGCATTCTGCATCCTTCCCCGTGCTGAAGGAGGTCTGACTTCACTTTGAGGTTTGTCTGCAAGAATACCAAGTAACTCTGTGTTAGCGAACTTTGTTCCTTAAAGTAGCCGCTGGTGGAGGGAACAAAAGCGGTACAGGGCAGAACAAACTACACACGCGCGTTCAAAACTCCTTTCCTGTAGCGACAGTTGCCAACACCAACACCTCCATGCCAACTAAGGCATCCAGTCGCACCAAACAGAGTATACTTTTAAGGAAAGACCTACAGATTAGGATCCACTCATCCCAATGTACAAGATGAGAAATTCTTGTCAATTTAAAAGTCATTCTTTCATCTTAAAATGCTCTCTAATGTAGTAATCAACAACAACTCTCTGCTCTAAGTGCAAGGAGAAAAAAAACAAAACACCAATAAAAAGAGTAAAGTCACATTTCTAGTATTTTTCATATTTGATGGCCCTTACTTTACAGGAGAACTCCTCAGTCGTCTTTCCCGCATATATCTTTATCATGGCAACATTTATAACAAGCATGTGCAACTAACAGTCACAAAAACTAACAGAACAAGATATAATCCCTTTCAAAAACCTTACTTTAAACCAAAGCAAGCAGATAAAGGTAAGATGACAGAGGCACAGACTCGACTGACTGTGTCCTCTAATTAAAGGCGGGGCAAAAAAAAGGAACAAGGCAGGAAGATAATTTATGAAAAAGAAAGGAAGAGCTGAGGATGGGTTGTCAAGCAAAAACTTATTCATCAGAGAACTGAAAATTCATGCAAAATCTCAAAAGCCATAGGAAAGAGCTGAAAGTACACTCAGATCCTAAATTACTGCTCATAAATCTGCATAGGTGGCAAATGTTTCTGTTCACAGGATTTGCCTTAAATCCTATGAGTGCAGTGATGAGGAGGTATATGCAAGAACTTAAGAGGTATTTAACAAAAAATTACCATAAAACTGCTGTTAAGGAAGTACAGGATGAATTTCCAAGACACTCTCAATCGCACAAACAATTCCCTGTAACTGAAAGTAACTATGCAAATACCCTCAAAATGTGCACTAGCATACTCTGACGTCTGGATGTGGGAAACATCCTTTTTGGTTTAAAAGAAAAAGAAGAAATGAAATGTTTTGTCTTGAGCAGAACTGAAACAGCAGCAAGTGGCTTGCAAATAAGTGATGAGGAAAAGTTAACAGGTACTGGAATAAAATCAAATAAAGGCACGCATCAATTTTATTTCCATGCTCTTTTGAGTGCGAATTGGAAAAGTGAGAAGGGCAGTCTGCACCACAAGAGAGTCATGGAGTAATTCTCACTTGTTCTGCAAGTCATTTGAGTGAAGGCAATAGGGCAGCAGCTGGAGTCCACTGCAGCGAAGAGGACCCTCCAAAGCACAGCTACATGTGGCCACTTATCAGCAGAGGCACTGGTATTGGACCCATGCATCTGAATTTTCTTGATCTCTATTAAAGTGAAGTTCAAAGTTGCCTTTTTGGTTTTGTGGTGTTGGGTTTTTTTTTGTTTTTGTTTTTAAATCAATGTCATTCTACAATTCTAACATAGAAAGACTGTGGAAAGCAAGTTGCTTTATGGCAGAAAGCAACACACAAAATACAGGTAAGGTGCAGCAACTAGGAAAATAAGGAAACAAACACAAAAATACAATATATCAGAAAATTACAGAGATTTTCTCACCAAAACACATAAACATAGCCATAAGGCCTCCAAATAAAGCTTAATTATTAGGTAGAAACTCTGTCCTGTGCTGGTTTCCACCAAAAGAAATGGCAGATCACTTATGGATTTAGTATTATATCTGACGTGTTTGTGGCATGTCCTGACATACACACTCCAGTGCAACAGAACTACGCTCTGCTCTGAGTAATTCTCCCTTGTCCCAAAGCAGAGACACCAAAATCCTCACAGTAATTTGGGATGATTCAAAACCAAATACAATTTTCTTCAGCCTTATCCTAGGAAGGTTCATTTTGGTACCATCCTCTACCCACCAACACGACACAAACGAGCCAGCTGCAAGCTTGTGTACGCAGAATTTTATCAGTGACTGGAGCTAATGCCTTGTCAATACCTGGCAAAATACTTAGCTAGGAGAAAAGGGAAAAGACCCTAAATCCTAAGTCTAAGGATGGTTTTAAGCACTTCAAAACCCTTAAATACAATACTGCTTTGCAGATGTCTCCTTATCCTGTAACGAGCGCCTGCCAAAAGGAGGAAAAAAAAAAATAGAAAAGAATATCACAGAATCCACTGCACTGATGTTAAGCCACATAACAACCAACACAGCTACACTATTATTTTCCTCTGAAAGGTTTTAGTATTACCCTGCAATGTGCTATTATTCCCTTTTTCACAGTAGGTCCGTAAAGACTTTAAAATAATTTCATGCACTATAATGTTATGAAAGAACACGCCCTACTCAACCAATCAAGGTAATAGTAATTGCCTCCTTTTGCGATGTTTCTGTCTCCAGTGTCATATTTCATGTCTCCTTTCATCCTACTGGAAATGAGGACATCAGGTGATCAATACTATGATTTATCTCCAGCAGATATTAATCTGTATTCCCCAGTTAATCTTTTCCCAAAGCTCAAATTATTTCTTGAAGATGTTTATGTAAAAGCCAATCCCATTTTACTAAGCAGTGAGATAAGAGAAAAATTATTGCTTTTAGCATAAAACACCAGAAAAATACCACAAAGATCCATCAGGAAAAAAAACAACAGAAAAGTGGGGGGGGGGACGACGGGACACAACCAAACCTGTTTACCACAGAGGGAAATAATGCTTAAGAATAATTCTTATTTCCTAGGAATTACAATTAAATGAGTTAGAGGTTTCTTGAACAGCATATAGACATTACAGCTGTGGAAGCAAACTAAGATGAGGAACCTTTCATTTACCTGGAATATGGAATTTTTCCACAGGAAAACTGCTTAGTTGTTCATATATTCTATTTTTCTCTTGTAAAAGAGTTTCTTTTAAGGCACTCTCCCTATGTCCTCGGGAATTGAGAGCCTCTAGGAGTTGGTCCAGTTGCTCCCGAGAATTGTAAAAGCACCAACGGTTTGGTTTATATACTGGCCTTGGCACCTCTACAACAACACTGGTGTGTGAATCTTGGTCAATGTTGGAGGTAGATTCAGAGGATTTCAAAGACTCTCCAGTTTTACTGAATACCTGAGGTTCATTTGTGCAAGACTGTACACTATTCTGAAAGGAAGAGGTTCGAGGCAACAGCATGTCTTCTGTAAGACCAGAATAGTCCTCTTCTATAAACAATCCAGGAACGGAGGGGAAAATCCAGTAGCGTCGGTACAGACGGTCACGACCCAATGGGGTGATATTTGTGCAGGCTGTTGCATTCTGAATCTTTTCTAATAGTTCCTTCTCTTTCTTTTGTTGCTCCTGTTTTAAAGCTTCTTCGTCTTCAGCAGTAAGAGGTTCGCTCTTTTCACAAGTAGTCTCTTCTTGTCTGGCAAATTCTTTATACCCATTCTGCCCTCTCCTTCCTAAAAGTTAAAGGAAGAAGAATGGTAGCAACAAGCTTATAAATTCTTTCTTTGACCGAAAACTCAAGTAAATGGCAAGTTTTGCTTCTGTCCCTTTCTGATTATCCAAACTTAACACTGTCAAGGACCATCAGCTCAGTCAAGAAACATACTAGTTTTATTAAAGGAAAATTCAAGTCATTAACCTCCTTTTCCCTCAATAAAGAGGAAGCCATTTTCAGTGTACTTTCACTTTGCACAAACTAGATCACGTCTCATTTACCGACATTACCATTTTAACACCACAAAAAAGAACCAAATTTTTAAGAACTTTAAAGTATGTTATAGAAGTATCTTATCACGATAAAGTAAAATTCTAGCAATTTCATTACTGAATACAAACTATGTTTTGGACTTAATTTATCATACTCAAAACGATCGACTTCAACACCCCAAAGACCTCAAGCAAAACCAGAATCCCTATATAAGAGCTTTTATTGCAAACTCAGTTACGTTACTTCATCCAATTTAAGATATATATAATAATATTTTTTCCCCTCAACTTGTACCAGCTGAAAATACTCTAGCTCACATCTCAGTTTGCCAAAGAATCAGGTCCTGATAGTCATCCAGATAAGTACATCTTGTAATTAACACATGAAACGGTGACAGATGCTGTCAGCACTCAATTTCTACCTATCTTCCAATGTGCCCTTCAGCTTCTCCAATCGTAGGAACTTGTTTGCCCTCCAGGCTCAATGTCTCAAACATGAGCATTCAAGAAACTTGAAATTCTGTTTAAGACCTCATTGTTTTGCCATCATAAAGCTGTAGTAAACATGCAAACCTGTATTACTGAATAACTCAGAATTTTCTCTCCCAGGTACTGTCAGGAACTGTAGAAGTTTGCAACCTTAAAGCCCACAATGATCCAGGGCTTTCCCTGGCATGGATGCTAGCACAAAGCTTTCATGGGAGAAAGCTACAGATGCGCTAGCAGCCCAAAGCCATGAACAATTCATCCTCTTGTGGTGGTATCTATGTTTAGTTACAAATTGCAGGCTGTGCCATTTACTGCACCACAGCTCCTACCAGCAAATTGCAGAGGAAATTAAATCTGGGGATAAGCCTCATTGCATTCTTGTATAGATGGCATGTTCCTTCATTAACAAAGGCAAACTGAACCCAACCACTCAATACAACATTTTCTTTTAAAATACCTGTTGTTTTTGCATCTTCCTAATAAAAAGAGTAAAATCTACATCGTATGCTATTAGATGAGCTCCTACAACTCTCTCTCCGAGTGCACTACTCATAACCATAATGGTTTGTCAGGCAACAGTCTGTTGGTTTGGTTTTTTTTTTAGATAAAAGAGGAATCCAGACAACAAGTATGGAAGGCAAGAAGAAACAGAAGTGTTAAAGAATGTACAGCTGACCGCTAGAAGTACATCAGGCCAGCTCGATGCACTTCACCACCACCCAAACGTGATCATAATGGACTTTTTTTTCCTTTTCCTTGAAAAATTTACAAGAAAGATTGATACTTTATAAAAATTTACTGTAAAACTCAGTAATTTCCAGGTGCATGCAGGTGTGTGTGCATACATGTACACAAATTAACAAGTACATTATAGTGTTACCTCTTCCTCGTTTTTTGTTTGGTCCCAGCTCTTCTTCATCCTCTGTCACTGTGTCCATGTCTTGCTCTTTACGTTCAATTTCTTTGCTCTCTGTACTAGTATCAAGGTCTCCCCGTTCCTCCTCCCTGACACAATAAAATAAACAAAAGTTGACTAACTGACCAACTAGGTATTAAAAGCTGAACAGAATGAAAAAAACCACAGCCACACAACAGAATATGGCATCTTCAATACAAACAGTACCTTCCTCTCAGAAGTACTTCAGCTAGTAAAAGACCTACAATGCTTTTCAAAAGTAAACTTTAGGTCATAGAATATATTAAAACCCAGAAGAAACCCACTGAACTGTAAATGGAAAGTTCCACGTTAAAGACTAAAACCGGCTCTTTGGTATTCACTCTTATGTTTGAAGAGCGTTATTATAATCAGATCTTTTTTGGAGACATCTTAGTGTAGTTCTACTGACCTGAATTGTTTTTTTCATGACCAAAAAAAAAAAAGTGTCCTCATCAAAATGTATACCCTTTTATAAAATGCTTATTATACATTTTTCTCTTGTCTAGCAAATATAATTAAAAACCTACAGAACTACATGCAACCATTACAGGGTAACCTTTCTTTTATTATTTTATCATAACTATAGTTTCAAAAATATAGCACAAATCTGTCTTGGGCCCATGCTCACCTTTTACAAGCTGACTTAGTTAACTAACTCCCTTCCTCAAGCAGGTAAAGATACAATGTTGCATATACACTTTGCTTTTTTTTTTTCTGGAATTCTATACAGTTGCATGTGCATGAATCTTATCACCTGAAACCATACAGTTTTATTAACAGAACAAAAAAACTTGGTGTTATGGAAAACACCTGGTATAGCACAGCATTTTTTTAAAAAAATGCTATTAAGTTTGATTCATAAACTGTTATGTGAGGTCAGTATTATCTAGCTCAGATTGGGCCAATTCCTCAAATTAGAAGATGAACTAGAATGGTCTATTAATGAATATAATATGAAATCAATGCAAGACAAAAAGTAATGCAAAAAAAATAGATTTTGCAAGTTTCTCTTATCACTAGGTAAAAAACTGTCAAGCTTTCAGCTGAGTTATGAGTACAATAAACGTTGATTTTAAAAATAAAATCACTTTCATAAAGCAATTTAGAACACCAGGAGGAAAAATAAAATCAACATTGAGGGCTATACACTTAAATTAAAATATACCTTTGTATATGATCAAGTCAATGAAAACTACATAGGTAAGGTCTGGCCACATAACTGAAAAGTATTGTGTCATATGTATCACAGTAATACCATTTATCATACCCAACAGATACTTCTACAGCAGGATTTCTTTGCTCCTCTTCCTTCAGCTTTTCTTGCTTCTCTTTCATTTTTAACTCTTGTTCTTTTAACCTTTCTTCTTTCCTCTTACGTATCCTAATAGGAAGAAGAATATAGAAAACCAGCTGCAATTAATCTAGTATGTGATCTGGTCACATCTTTTTTCTTTAATACTACAGCATCATCTAAAAATAACAGTAATGTGGGAAAGCACAATGCTTAGCACAACTAAGTTTCGCTCCCGTCTAGGGTCTCAAGAAACCAGCATAAAACATAAACACTGCTATTGTTTCTCTCTGCCTTTTGTAATTGAGGAATTAATCTAATTTGTACTAATAAAATTTAGCTTTCTGTGTCCTAGTTTTACCTTGCCGCCGCTGCCTCTCGTTCTTTGCGATGCTGTTCTGCCTTTAATTCTCTGAACTCCTGTTTTGCCTGTCGTAACACATCAACGGAGTCCTCAATGAAATCTCGAGTGGAGACGAGAGTCAGAAGTTTCCCACAGAGGGCATGAAGGATCTTCATTTTTTCTCCTAATAAAATTCAGATCAATGTTTATATTTCATTATACAACTGATAAGTAAGACTTACTATTACACACTCCAGACTAAAGATTGGTTCTCACTTGAGAACAGTCAAACACCTGTAGCGCACCAGCTGCACTTGCAAAGAGGCATTTCCTGAAATACCTGCTTTGCTCAGAGATGCGAGCCTTTTTTTTAAATTTATTAACTTCTAGCATTGAAAGAAGAACTAAAATGCAACATATCTTCAAAACAGAGACAGAGGAACAGTAGATAGTAATTTTTTCTCCATTTCCGTATAACAAAGAGAAGACCCAAACCAGAAGAGCAGTGAAAAGCAGGGGATGAATCAAACACTCAGATGCCTCTCCCAGAGAGATCTCCTTCTGCAATTAAAACTAACAATTTTTTAACTGGTTTTTAAAAAGCTACTCAGAAGTAATGTGACTGCCTAGCCCTGCAATCTCTGATCTCGTGGGACCTGCTTGTGGGGGCCAGAGCACAGGGGACGGGTGTCGGTCTAGGTGACCTCCAGAGGTGCTTTCCAATTTAAATTATTCTATGATACAGTAAATTTTTAGCGTTATTGATCTGAAGCAGTTACAAAACCGATCAATTGATGAGCAATCTAATAATCTCTAACATTTATTGTCTTTTATTACCTGGCAACAAATCATACACTGAGGTACTTGAAAGTTTCTTCAGGAGACCAGGATTACTTAATCTCAGCTCCATGCAAGCATCATCAGTAGCATCAAACCCTCCTCGTTTCTGGTAACGGTATTTTGCATTGGCTGATGTTACATCAGCACCTGACGCTAGAATGTGAAGTCTGAGAATCTCAGAAAGTGTGCAGCTATCAAGATCCAAGTTTTTCAAATTGCAGCCTACAGTTGAGAAGAATGAACAGTTATTTTATACAGACATTAACACATACATAAATATTAAAAATGTGCTTTAAAATACAGAGCAAAATACGAACAGTAACAAAACAAGAAGTGAAACCCACACATACCCTGATGTAACTGGGGCCATGCAGCTGCCAAAGTTGCAACTGCAGACAGTGCAGATTTTGTGGGGTCTGCATCTTCATCCAAAGCCTCTGTTAAATCTTTAAGGAAATAAACACTTTATTCTAGTGCAAATTAAAACTTGTACTGCGGAGGGGAGGAAAGCAAGCCATTTTTTTTAAAGTTGCAGACAAAGCAAAAAGAGGGCTGATATTTACAAAAGCACCAAACGTATTCAAAACTCAATCCAACATCCAAATTAAAATTTACATCTCTTTAAATGCAACTAAAAGTCCGACTAAAAGCTAAAGACATGCACCACATGCTATACACTGTTCTCCCTATATATACGCTGTTAAAGCAACCACAAGGCACAAAACATGCACAATGGCAACATAAAAGGCAGCAAAAACAAATCTGTAAACACACTTGAAAGCAAAAACAAACAACAGTGCAAGAACACCTCTATTTCATTCCCTCAAATGAATTGTTATTTCCTACATCACTTTGTTTTTACGAAAGGCCATCCAAACCAATTAGACATTTTAATACTGGTTATCACCATTCACTGTATACTTTTAATCTGTAACTTAGATAAAGCCTTACTGTTCTGCACAAATAGAATTACTAACGCATTTCTAAGAAACCATATTTCACCAAAACAAGCATCTGCACTTAATGAGCGTCACACATTAGCAAACTGAGCAGGAAAGCAGGACAGTGAAAGGAAGAAACAGCAAAATTTCTGTTTGTTAGACAAAAGTTTCCTTAGCACTTACAAGTATTTCTCCAGAGGGCTAGCAGATTTTTTTCAACGCTGTATACCGTTGCAACAACTTCACTTTATTCAAGTCCAAATCATTAAGCAGTTACAAAGTCACCAAGTCAACAGAGAGCCACAAATCCAAACTACAACTACATAAAAAGCAAATCCACAACAGTCTTGTACAATGATTGGTGCTGTTTGAAAACTACCACCCAGACACTGCAAAATTGACCTCTGCACCTCCCCTCTCGCTGTATCTGTGTAACAGGGTTTGAGAAAGCACTGTACGCACAAAAACCCCACACCCATGGTGTTTTCTGTTGCAGAAACGCTGCCTGTACAGAATTTCAGTGAGCAAACATGCTGGCTACTGCTGGTTTGGTTAGTCACAATTACAAAGCCGAGAACATGTAATTATTTTATGGGAAAGGAGATGTCTAAACATGAGTGACATGAAATGAAAGTTCAAAGGCAAGTAAAAGATAATACATACAGTGCCCTGCCCACAGCTCTGCCAAACTAGAAGCACAACGGCAGATTTTTGCCATCGCCAGTCCCATACAGCCAAATTAAAATATGAAAGTTGCATTACATTTTTTCTGATCAGTCCCATGAATAATAAAGAATCTAACCAACTATTCTGTGATTACCTGATAATGGAATCCTTGCTTATATTGCCCAAGTAGTGCTCTCCATAGTTAAAAGACACAGTTTAATTACTAAATTCAACAGTAAATAAAATACAGTCTAAATTTGTTAACACCATATCAAATCTGTAGCTTTATTCAATCAACAACAGCAGTCTCTATTGCTGAAGGTAGTGCCCATGTTTTGTATGAAGACATTTTATAGATTGGACATAAATCTTAAGCATGGGAATACGCATAGTCTTCAAGGGAGGAATTAAAGGAATCTTCCTGTACCTCATATACCTGTCTTCTGGGGGAACCACAGGATTCACTTGACCTCAGATGGGGAGCGCTCTTATGTTCCTATCTACCTCTAATGAAATAAAGACTAGCAGAAAGGTCAAAGCTTCTCCCTTAACCAGTCAGCAAATCTGGCAGTCCGTAAACACAGGACATATAGGACAACAGCAGTGTCGCAACAGTTGCCTTCCCTTTCCACCAAGCACTTCAGAAGGCAAAAGAATTGAGAAGTCTTAGATTCAAACACAGAAGGTGCATGCAACAGTAACATCTTAAAATATTTTCAAGGCTCCCAGTCTGACATTCCCTTCTACTTCCTCAGCTACACCAACACACTGTTTTGAGAGACCATCACTACTTGATGAGTGTAACAAAGTAGTCAGATCAGTTCCCTGATCCACAGTAAGCTTTATAAGTAGCTGAGCTGAAAAAAAATAAGGGAGAAGCACATTGCAAGGGCGTTAAAAACCAGACTTGTGCAAAGGGGACATAGAGAATACTTCAAGTTTGTATTATCGACAAACTGTATGCAAAGCACTCCATGTGGCATCGGTTAAGATCTTACAGGCAGAGCACTCTGCAGGAAGAGGCCTAGGGCATTCACAGACCATGGGCTGAACCGCTGAGTTGCCTGAACACAGAACAGAAACAGTCTACTATGGACAAAGACACATCCATAATGTCCCTGACCACATGAATTTGGAACCAAGCCTGCACTCCTTCTGATCAGTGGTTAGCATACACCAAATGCCTCTGAAGACGTGGGCAACTTCAGCCTTTGAGTGAAGGCCAAAGGCAGGGTGACTGTGAGATCCTTTACTAGAAAAAACAGAGATGTGGTAGTATCTAGGAGTTATGGATGCATACTTTGAAGTCTTGAAGGACAATGAATATTGAATTCCTCACTATAGTTGTGCTGAAGAGTTCTAATTTTTAATCTAGTTAGGTCCAGATTTTTTTTTTTTTGGTAGCAACAGATAAAGACCTTTGAGAAGATTTAGGAAAATTCCTTGTTTCCTCAGGAGAAACATCTAACAGTGCTGAAGGAAGAGCAGGAAGGTGAAGACAAGTGTCCCTCAACTCCAAAACATGAGCAGTGCTGTTAAAAGCTTATTATGCTTTGCTGGATACAATCATAGTAACAATGAGCTTGCTTTTTCTCTATTCCCCTCAGATCCCACCCTCCATGCCCAGATGAAGGCTTTAATTTCAGATAAAAGAGAAAAAACAAGGCCATTTACATACAATACCCATGCATAATAAGACAAGGTTAAACAAAGGAATGCCACAAATCATGCAGTTTAAAGTTAATTCCAGTGGAATTTCAGTTTTTCAGCAGTAAAATTAAGGATCTGACCTTTGGTCTCAGCATCAGCTATTTGATCTTTGGCCACTTCCTCTTCCTCTTCGGCCATTGCCTGAAAGATGGCAGTCAGGAAGAAAAACAGCAATTCACATAGTGGGCCTTCAGTGTCATTTCCTACAAGAGCTTCCTCTAAAACTTCTGTGAATAAAGTTTAAGAAGCGTCACTTTTGCCGCACAGTTGGAAAACGATTATGTACTGAAGAATGAAAACATTTTTTTTTTTCCTTCAGGTATGATAATTAAGTTACTGTTCCACAATTTACTGCAAATATTCCTAAGGTGATGCTGTTGGAAAAGAGTGCTGACAAAACAACATTATTTTCTTAATATATTACTGCAAGAGTAAAGAACAAATAGCCATTTTTAAAAGTAGATTAACAGCTTCTACATTTAAGTTAATTTTGATTGTCTAAACATTGCAGAAGTTGACTATGAAGAGAAAACTGGATTGATATGCACATGTAAGCACTGACATATTAAAGCTGCACAGAAAATTTTGTAGTACTGGTACTTGGGTGCATTTAAGATGTTTGGTAGGAGAACGGACACCACAAAATTGGGGCACCTTGCCACACAAATGACAACTTGCCTAAAGTCACTCCTTCAGGGAATTCATCTTGAAGATCAAAAAGTTCCCCAAAAGCATATAAAAACTCCAAAACCATCAGAGCATCACCAAAGATCTCAGGAGGAAGTCTCGTCTTCACTGGCATTGGAACGGGAAGTTCCTGCAATCCAAACAGGACAACTTAATATTGTAGCAGAGTACACAAGTGATTAAAACCAAACAGTCTATGATTCTAAGGAGTAGATCTGTTTGGTTTCTTTACATTTTACTGAAAGTAGTTCCACAAGACACATAATCAATTATCACAGAAACATCTGTGGTAGCACTAACTTTAAAAACAAGGGAGCATGCAACTTGGACATAAATCTTTTGGGATAAAAGTTTATTCCCGTTCATGGAGTTAAACAATTTTGTATCTGGGTTTAAAGGAACTCAAATCCACTACAAGTGAAGAACACTGGTTAATCAAGATTTTTCCTTCAAACCTGTATTATTTCACAAGAGTACTGAACCTAAGTTTGGCGGAACTGTCCAGACAAGCAAAAACAAACATATTCTTAAAAAGTTACTCGTTATTGCTTGCAAAG
>Ga0181612_157062_pt1 | contig 18236 bp, 5 predicted proteins | sample HoacroProtozoa21_FD_119630 | JGI IMG/M metagenome (GOLD analysis project Ga0181612, IMG submission 119630) | Hoatzin crop microbial communities from Cojedes, Venezuel. Combined Assembly of Gp0051906, Gp0051904, Gp0051908
AGATTAAGTCCTTTCTCTTTCCTCAGACAGCACCTTGTTTTGAGCCCTGCTAACATTATATGCCTGTGGTTAAGTTAAGATGAGTCCCACAGAAAAGTTATTTCTTTCTCTTTGGTAATTTAAGATTGAGATGGAGAGCCAAGGGTACAATACTCAAGAATAGTTCTCCATGTAACAAATCCAGTTTGACTGTCAGGAGCAGAGAGTAACATTCTAGGATTTTGTCAGAGATGCAAAAGTATACTGAAAGGCTGAAAATTATGCTACTACAATCAGAGTCTTAAAATACAAGCAGTTGACTTGTTTTTTCTTTTCTGTAATTCGCGGTCTGCGTGGCATGCAACGGTGCAAATAAATGAAGACTGAGCTTGATGGCTGAATGGTAAGACACTACTTCTTGCCTTTAATGCTATTAAAATTAAAACCCAAAGACGAGGTAGAAGAGCAGGGTCTGAAGCTGACCATCTCGTCTACAAACATCAGAGCTCCCCTGAGGATGGAATTTTCATCAAGTGAGAAATCTTGAAATTTCAAAACTCAGTCACATCATTGAATTTCTAGTGTCCGGTGAAAGCAATCTCTGTTCAGGCCCCTCTGCTAAAACTGCCTTTGCTGTCACTGGTAGCTCTTTTTCCTATACATAGCACCTGCTTATCAAGTCCTTTTGTCTAGATCAATGGGCATGTAAGGTGACTGAGTGAGAGCGGTACCTGTGTTTTCTAAATCAGTAATATCTAATTCATCTATATGCAAAAAATACAAAACTAATTGTCTTACAAGGGATAATCCATGGAGAAAAACATGCTTCTCTTCATTGTGACATGCAACAATTTTAAGAGCTTGGCAGTCTTCTTGGCTCGCTGCCGTTCTGCAACCCAAATGTGTGGTTGTACCTGCTTTCAGCCAAACTTTGTGTCCAAAGTAATTTTCTTTCACCATGAAACAAAAATTATGCTCCATGAAAATACAGGACTTTTGCCAGTTATACCACTAGAGGATCAGGCCGCTGTATATTTACATCTGCTTTACCTTTTTAAATAATTCAGAAGTTTAGATCTATCCAAGGAAAAATTTAATTTAAAAGTCTGAGAACAGCCTTAAATAATCTTGTATCTGAATAGAGGCATATGGATTTTTTAAAGTCAAAGAATATATTTTACCATTTTGGATAAAATTCCAGCTGTTGTAATGAAACAGGACAGTGACACAGACATCAAAACAACTTTTTTCTTAGCCATCTTACCCATCAAGCTGCTGTTGCAGTGCTAGCCAGCACTGTCATGATGGCTCCACGCGGAAGATGTATCAATGTGTCACAACTGGTGTTGTGTTAGTAAATACCATATGCATGTTATTTTCAATTTCCTAAGAAGGTCTAAGGGGAAGGAAAGTATTTGATGGAAATTATGTTTAGTCCTGAACTTAGGTTCATGTTGTAGAAGAATGAAAATTAAAGCTCACCTAAACATAGAAGGAAATGCAGCCAATCACAGCTGAAGGATTAGTAAAAAGTGTTAAAAATACTATATGAAAGTTTTAATTACACAGAAAAATTATAAAATGCCCAGTAATTACAGTATATTGATTCCATTTTTTTCTTGAAATGCTAAAACTATTTCAACACACAGAGAATCAATAAACATAATTAAAATATGAGCTCATCAAAACAGTAATTAAATGTACTTAACAGCTTTTGTGGCTTTTCTCCATATGGTTACTGTGGGAGTGTGAATCTGGCTTGCTAGATAAATGTAACAAAATAAAGTGAAAGCCTGGGAAAAGATTACTGTGGTATCATAAGCAAATACAATAAAGTCTAGCTCTATAAGAAGTTCCAATAAATCAAAAAGTTGACAAAGGAAGCAGTGTTTACAATTATTAGAGGGGAATTCTGGATGTTTTATATTTTTATGGGATTAACACTATCATGGACTTTATATAGAAGCCAAATCAAATCTTTCTTCCATCATTGAAGCTGTTCTACTAGAAGACTTTCTGTTCAGTGAAAGATCTTTGGGAACGTTATGGGCTTGCTGGTGTTGGTGACAAATCACTTGACAGCTGTCATTCAGGGGGCAATTCAGCTCAAGGACCTAATACAGCTGCTCTGAGTTGCCCTTCAGAGCAGGAAATCTCTCTTCAGTGATTAGATAAAGTAACACGACAGACAAGCGGAAAGTAAATGACTTGTGCGGTTCCATGAATAATACAGAAAAATCAACGGACAGTGCTTAAAAAAAAAAAACAACAGCAGAAAAGATGCACACCTCTGGAGCTGATTGCTTCAGTAAACACCATGGGCACGGATAGGCTGTGCAGCTCCTCCTCCTCCTCTGCTGCCTTGTCTGGACTCCTCACCGTCTCTCTCTGCCGTGTGTTCACCCAGACCCTAGGGAAGTACGGCATTTAAATCCCATTTTTGCATCTCTACCATGATAGGCACACGCAGTGCTTGTGTCTTAGGTGTTGCCTGGATATAAAACAGTTTGCACAGGTGTTAAGGAAGCCCTTACCAGCCCATACTCCATTGGTCAAACTGATGTTGTCACTGGTTTAATAAGAAGATATGAAAGTAATCAAGGTAGATGTTATGTACTGAAAAATAAGTTAGAAATGTGAGAATGTTCTGACACACTGTGTCTCTAATTAAAAAAAAAAAAATTCTAATGCCTAATGTACAGGCAATATTGGTGACAGTGGCTGGATAAAGAAAGTTATTGCTACCTCTTGTTTTCCCTAGCCACCCTTGGCCTGAAAAAACAAGTAAATTTTTAAATGTGATGCACAGCAGAGTATTGCAGTGAGATGCACAGTTTTCTCCATAGATTGCGGTTGGCAGCGTACCTCACACCTTTGTATTTTAAAAATTTGAACATTCATTTTAAAAGCTTTGTTTAAATCCACCCCCAAACCCTTAAGCCAACTAAACCCAGAGAAACGAATAAGACAATGTATTCCAAATTCTTAGTCATTTTTCCAAAAACAGTCGCTAGAGCTCACACACTCCCCCAGATCTAGGGCCTCACCCTACGAAGTATGTACTTCTCTGTCACTCCATAGGCTGAGAAAAAAAATGCTTTAAGATTGGGAAGCAGAACAAAAAGCTAAGTAACTCCTTTAAGTCAGTGATTCCTTTAGTGAACAGCAAGATTCTGTAGCTAAATAGATGTTATTAAGGAGAGAATCCTGTTATGGTTGTAAATACCCCGCCTCTCCCTTCCTCCTAGAATAAGGAACAGGGAACGGGAACCCATGACACAGCAGAACCAAATCCCAACCCGTTTGTAAGTATTAGTACACTTCAGCTTGCTTTCCGTCCTTGTCACTATTTATAGCTGTTAAAAAAAAAAATCCCTCTTATTTTTCTTGAAATGATACATCAGATTTTTCCTTGTTCTTGAAAGCGTGTAACCTTTCTATAAGCAGGACGTGGGCCATAGTTCCTGAAATTCCAGTTCCACTGACTTTTTTAAAGCTTTACGTTGGACTCAAACTGTGGGAATAGAGTTAGTGTTATTCTCTGATGACGGAATTACATTGTTTTAAATTCTTTTATCACAAGAGTTAATGAAAAGGCCCTTTTTTTCCCAAAGGTAGTGAGTTGCTCTAAAGATGCAGGTAGAAGTATACAGCTCTCACCCCAGAAGTATTTCCACAAAACCAAAATCCTTCAAAATACTAATAATTTTATCAGAATAAAGTACTAAGTCTATTGACTAGTGGCTGAAAATTAGTCAATATGTTTCTGTCTTTAGCCACCTTTTAGAAAATCTGAGCTAGCACTCCTACACCTGAAGAACGGGGTACCAGAATCTGTTACTGGGCTTTGATAGAAGTTTCCTGCATTTAACTGAGTGTAGCATCCTATTGCCTTTTCTGGATGGTGCTACGAGTTTATTAGACTCTGCATCCAGTTTCCTCATCTTGTATTATGTTGCCAAGTAGGAGACAAAGTGTCTAGTAATTAAGGCTGCTTTTAAAGTTGAAGATGGCCTTTTAAAAGGCCGAGATTGAAATGGAAGATTGAAGACAAAAATATCTTTAACGAAAATAATCAAAAGGAAAAAAAAAATAAAAGGCTTATTTTAGACTTGGCCTGAATATTGAATTACAATGGATCTAAAATATTCAGCAGGCAATAATAGCTAGGAAACAAATATCTGGCAAATTAGTCACTGCAATCTGTAGCAGGGAGCTTCACCACCCTTGAGAATAAGTTTTGCAGGCACAATGATTTTTTTTTTCTCCCACATCAGCCAGCTAGATATGACTTCATCTCACAAAGATATATTGTCATAGGGAAATCTGTTTAGTGGTCTGTGCTGTCTGAGTGTGTATGAACAAGTAGTAAGTTTCAGTGTAGGAAGTAAAAAGTTAATTAAAAAAAAGACCAACCTGCAGTATATTACTGTTTTGTGAGAGGGACACAGCATGATGAGGTCAATTATGGCATTTAGCCATTCATAATTCTGTTTAATTTTGGATGGCACCAATTACATGGGCTGTGGGTGATGGCTTATTTGCAGAATATGATGGGCTCCCAGTAAGTTCTCCCGAAGTCCCCATAGGGTAGGGCCAACTTGATCAAAGATTTTAGTCCATGCATGGTTTTTGTCCCTGCAGGGACGCGTCTTCTTGGTGGTCAGGAACAGGCACGTAAGGGGCTGCTGAGCCCCTATTTTCATGGAGCACCGAGGACCATCTTTTATCAGTATTTTTTCATAACAAACAGAAATTAAATGTTTAGATTTTGTAATGCTGCAATGATGTTTGGTTAGAAATGCCTAAGTGAAGTTTTTGATATTTCCTAAATAGGAGGTCTTACCTATTTTCCATTAAATATTTTTTTAAAATATTACAAGTTGTTTTTCCTTATTTGAGACAAAATGAAGGCTAGCTGTGGAGTCTTTCATACAACAGCATTTTTTAGTACTTGACTTCTATCTGTCTCTCAGTGGTGCTGATGTCTGGCATAAACCTTGAAGCAAGAGGTTTAAATATAAATTAAGTTTGTGCAGAGCTTAAGGCTGTATTTTACAGACAGAAAAGGTGGAGAACAGTAGCTAAAACTGGGGCAGGAAAGATGCAGATGTGAAAAAGCACAGCGACTTTTCTGTGGGGGAATGAAAGTTGTCACAGTACACCACTGACTCTTCAGGCCTATTTGCTGTTTTCTAACAGTCTGGAGAGAACTTGGTTAGGCATTTCCAAGCCCTATGCCTTATAGCAAAATACATATTCTGTTTTTTTGAAACACTGATTTGTTTTATTTTCTCTGAAAACCAATAACCTGACTCTTTTTACATCTGGCACATAGGTAAGAAAAAATGAAGAACAGCTGCCTATTTTAGAGAGGGGAAAAAAAATAATAATATAGCAATAAAGCTATGATATTTGGAAAAAGTGTAGTGAGCATGTATAGTACGTTAATGTCTTCTGAATCTGAGCACACACGCGTAGCTAAACGCAGGCATAAGTTTTGAACCTGGACCTCTTGCAGCAGCGCCTGCTCCCCCCAAAGTCTGTGCGCTCCTCCACACATGGCCGGTCCCATTGGCTTCAAAGACACTACTCATGGGAGTAAAGTTACTCATGCATTTAAGTGCTTGCTGGATTCAGGCCAAAAGCTTAATCTTTTCCATTTAAAACCCTTTTCCTAAACTGATAACAGTCTTGAAGTTTTCAGTATCATGTGCAGCAGTTTAAATAATGTAGAACCAAAGTGGAAAAAAAGTGAAATAACAGTATTGTAATTTAAGGAGTATCGCGAGATAAACAGCGTAGCACAGGCATGGTTTTATTAGTAGCAGGTAGTTATCTGCAAGGCTGCCGTATGTTACTGGTCTGAAGGCGCTTCGTGTCTCTTGATTAGTGAAAAAGCAAGGCAGGGAGGATGGGCAGCTCCAGAAAAGGCAGGTACAAATTATCAGTGTAAAGCAAAGTGTAGAAAATCATATCTGAATTGATAGAAAGCAGACAAAACTGGTACTGCTCTTGAAACTCAGTGCAACAGGGTAAAGAATTTCATTGAAAGTGTACAGAATTTTGGCAACAGAACCATAAATATGCTTTTGCTTGTTGGTTTTTTTTAATTGCTTTGATTTTCCATCAAGAGTGGAGGCTTCCAATCTATTCCAGCTCTTGCACTAGTCTCCCTATGATCTTACCTTCGTTTTTATTGCAGGTGAGCTCTGAATGACTTTGCTAACCTCCGTTAGGGTGTTCCATTCTATCTCCCATTAGGTCCTAAAAAGAATATTGCATGTGAAAGCTGATGTTCCATTTTCTGGAAGGTGTTTGGTTGGGTATCATTGTTTATATAAACAATGTTCACATGCATAATAGAGTAGGCAAAATCAAAGAAATGTGCTTTGCACCTGGAATGGAAAATATATAGGGTTTGCATGGTATTTATTTCCTTTGTCTTGATCCTTCACAAGACAAGACATGTGGAGGGAGCTGCTCTCTGCAGTGTGGGTAAGGTTTGATTAGGAGTTGAGAAGTTCACCCTGTCCGTAAGGAGTGGGAGGGCTGATAACCTCATCCTGCAGCTTCCAAAGGTCTTTCACACACACTAGGTTTCTCCTACCTACCTCCCCACAAAGATCACGAAGTTTACTAGGTACTTTCTTTTGAGAGGAGTCTAGGGAAGGAGAGGTTTGATGGGCTCGGAGAAACCAATCTGCAGCAATAGTCAGAGGTGGACTTTCATAAGGACTGATGGCTGTTTGCCCAGAAAGGCCGCTCTGATGTAGCCCAGACAGGGACTTTTCCCAAGGGAAAAAGAGCAGGAGTGAACAGAGTGGGAGGAGATGGAAAAGCAAAGGAGAAAGAAATCTAGTCCTGTTTGGATTCTTTTGAGAATCAAAGTGTATGTGTCTGGGTTATCCTCAAGGAGGAGAGGGAGAAAGTAAGAAATTAAAGTAAGATGCTAGCTGAAGTCTTTATTATAGCAATTTTTCAGTTTTAGCATCAGTATTTATCAGCATGAAAAATAAGGATACGTCTTTAGGGGAAAAGAACTTGAGTAGGTGCATTTTGAACATGTGTGAGCTGTATGAAAATGTCCAGGTCTATGAAGCATGATATTGATATCTTATCTTTTAAAAATGTATCTGTGTTATTGTACTGCATAGTTTTCAAGTAGATTAACTGACCTGTTCTTGCATAATCACATCCTGAATTATCATGTTAAAGGATATGTGGCTGAGCAGCTTCTCTCTGAGCAAATACAGAACTAGTGGAGTCTGAGCATGGGTAGTATAAGCAGCTGCGTGAGGAAAAAGATGGTTAAAAGAGACCATGGAGGTGGGAATTTCCACCGTCATGGTGAAAGGAATGGATGAAAATCCCAGCAGAGCAGGCGTGGTGGAAATAGTCTCTGGGCACAAATTCTAACATATAAATGTGCCATGTTACTGCACAAGCCAAGGGGAATTTAACTCAACAATATCTCTACTAGGTTTGGTATCAGGCCTGCCTGTGTAAGGGAGAAGAGTGTTGAGATCGTGAGATATCCCAAAGGTGTTAGAAAAGGCAAACGATTGGTAAAAATATAGAAACTCAACACCAGAAACAAAATACTGACCTAATCAGTGAAATGAGCATCAAAATCAGTCTTCATGCTGAAGCTTTAAAGGTCTGGCATATCAAATAGAGCATGAATATCTTCAGGAATATGCCAGAAGCTAATTGGTTTAAGAAATCTGGCTGTATGTAGAGACCATTACTCATAGATCTCACGTTTTTCTGTTGCACAAATTATCTGCAGTGCTCATGGTGTCTGCTCAAGGAAAAGTTTATTTTCATTCAGTCTTTTCTTTCCCCCTGACCTCAAAGGACTAATTAACAAAGTATTAGCATGTTTCTAAAATATGACTGAATTCATCTTCTTAAGAAAATGTACTGAAGAATGTACCCTGTTATTAGAAATGACAGGATGTGTATAGGGCCATATGTTTTCAAAGGGTTTTCTGTCAGTGTTAATCAAAACGTTGGAGAACTTATGAACATACTGAGCAGCACGTCAACCATATGGACAATATATTCCCTTTAATAGTGAGAATTTGAATTAATAATAAACACTGGAGAGTAACCTAAAATGAGACAGAAACAATGATATTAAGACCAGCAAAGCATAATATCACATCAGTCTGAAGACTCCTGGGTATTTTAAAAAAATACTAGTTTGTGTTAAATCTTGGTCATGGAACTACATTCATTAATTTTTCTTTGTTTATCTTGGAAAGGTAACTCCAAAGATGCAGTTTATTTATACTGGGTTTTGTACAGGACGGAGTTTGGCTCTTGTAGCGTGCTCTAGCATGCATCAGCATCACAGGCTTGTCTGACTGGTAGATGTACATTCATTATCGCAGTATATTTGTTCTTGAAAAGGCATTGGAATATTTGTTTGCTGACACATACATGCACAAATCATTTCATGGACTATACTAACAGCTGCAGGAAGAAAACTGAGTCTGTTTCTAAGTTTACTAACCTGGAAAATGGATGGAGACTACATTATTTTGAATAAACCTCCAAGGGCTCAACTTCACAAACTTACCCGCTTTTACAGATGGTGAACTTGCTGAACTAAATATTGAGAAATCTGCTTAAGAGAAAATTAATGTTGTGAGTGCAGTTATATGCTCCTACGTCACTTACGGGAGCACATCAGAGATAAATCCCTCAAAAAATCAAAAATTTTGTTTATTAAGTACACTGAGAAGTCCTGCCTTTGTGCTCACAGTTGCCTGCCAGCACACAACCACACGCATTACAACTGTCGTTCAAAATCAATCCCTTTTGACCGAAGGCAGCTCTGCAGCCGGGGGCTGAGCTGTGACCGGGACAGGGCTCAGTTCCCTGCTCTGCTGTCTGGGAATTCTCCCTCCCCTACATGGGAATTGAGTTCTTGCTCCTTGGCATTACCCAGAGCTGCTAGGTGCCACTGAACACCAACGTAACAAACTCAGGGAATGAATTGCATTCCCAGAAGACATTAGGAGGGTTTAAGCTTCTTGCTACACTGTCTCGGGACCCCCAGCCTTGGTCTCTGGCCCCCAGCTGACTCCAGAAGTTGCATCTCTACCTCGGCTGGCAGCAGGATCACGGTCATTCTCACTGACTGATCTCGACTGGGAAGGTTTTCTTTTCACTGATACCGGTCCTGGGTTAGAATCACAGAATGGTTTGGATTGGAGGGGACCTTATAGATCATCTCATTCCAACCCCCCTGCCATGGGCAGGGACACCTTCCACTAGACCAGGCTGCTCAAAGCCCCGTCCAGCCTGGCCTTGAACACTGCCAGGGAGGGGGCAGCCTCAGCTTCTCTGGGAAACCTGCTTATTTTCTTCTTAGTTAAAAGCAAAGTTACATTTAGACGTTTGACTACTGGCACTGAGACATAAAGACTTCAGCTACTGATAAGCACAGTCCAGCCTCGGCAGAGTGAAAACCTGAATCTTCTAACAGAGATAGGGAGAAGAGGAAACACAACTTTAAGTCTTTGAAGCTATAAATTGAGATCTCCCTACTACAGAATGATTTTTTTTATTAGTAACTGTCCATCTGCGTCAGCTTTCAGCTTATGAGTATTTTCCTCTGACATTTCTTTTTTGTTTTCCCCTTGAGTCCATTCCTGCTTTCCAACTTCCTTTTCTGATCCTGGTTGAAAAGCACATTATTATGGATAGCACCTTCTGACTGGTAGATATTCTTGCACCTGCTCTTAGCTTTGTTTTCGGAGTAGCCACAGAGGACCCTGTGACAAGGAGCAGAGTTCACCCCTCTCTTCCCCTCTGCACTGTTCCATCAGCTCCTGTAATTTTTCTGGCAGTATTTGTTCTGCTACTCAATAGCCTGTGACTCTCCTGCAGATCTCAGGGGAGTTTCTCCTGCACCTGGGAATCAGTATCCACCTGCCATTTATTGATAGAAAAATATATGTCTTCTTTAATTTTTTTCCCTGTTTCAGATGAAGATTGAGTACCAGGAACGCTGCACATAACATGCCAAAAATCTCTGTTTCACCGTGAAACCTCCATTGCCAGCCTCTGAGAGGTGGAGGAAATGCAACCCCTAATCCACCTGCTGGGGACATTGTGCTGCGGGGTATAGCTGCTGTAGTGACTTTTAGTTCAAAGCTTGTTTACAGGGCACCCTCCCACCACACCATGGTCCAGCCACCTGCCCAGTTCTTGAAAGCCTCCTGCAGCAATGCTGTTCTCCTTATGGCCAAAGATTTTAGCTTCCCAGGCCCTGCTTGTTCCTAGCTTCTCCCTTTTTCTTATACACTCCTCTTCTGCCAGACACAGAATTGTAGAACCATAGAATCATTAAGGTTGGAAAAGACCTCAAAGATCATCAAGTCCAACCGTCGACCCATCACCACAATGACTGCTAAACCGCATCCTGAAGTGCCATAACTACATGTTTATTGAACATCCCAGGCTACAGCCTCTCTCTTTCTGGAGGACCAACATTTTCCTCCTCCAGATGTTCTGTTTCTTTCGGACAATCTCTACCCTAAAGTTTTAATTGCCAGGCACATATTTCAAAGACCTTTGTTACGTCTTTAGAAGACACCTGTCTGGTTCTTTTGTGTATCTCCTGCAGCAAGCACATTCAGCAGCATCATCTGAAGGCTGTAAGCTGTCCTGAGGCCAGGCCAGCATCCCTGCTCGGCATGAGCCTCTGGCTGGTCTCACCAGGCTGCATCAAGGTTGGTGGAGGTTCTGCACAGACAGTCTATGCGCCTTCACAGATACCTGTTCTCTGGTGCGTCCCATGAGTCCTTAAATACTTTAAATACTTTTCCTCTGCCACACAAACTATAAGAAAGAGTCCCAAAACTAGTTCTTAGCTCCCATCTGTGTTCTGTCAAGCAGATGTTCAGCTAGAGGAGTGTTGCAGGAGGCAATGTACTGATACTTAAACTGATTCGCCTTGCCTGCAAATCACAAGAGGAGGTGTTAAAACCTAAATAAATAAATAAAATATAAGCACTAGTCAAAAGACAGAAGAGAGAAGGGGAGGAAACATGCTTGTTAAAACTTCTAGGCACCCTGGCAATTAGTCGCACCAGGGCATAATCCTGATGAGCTTTCGCATCTCCTGTTACATTTGGTACATAGTGTTTGTTCGCATTTTACTCCATCTGCTTCTATACAATCTCCGTCAGCTGAAGGGGGATATGGTTACTCCAGTCATTAAATGTTGATGATCTCTGCTAGTTGTGGTAGGTATCTGTTATGTTAATTGTTACTTTTCCTTCCTCATGCTTGGAGATAATGCTTTTTCCCCTACTAGCACCCAGACAGCTGCTAGTAATAACATTTCTGCTCTTTTATTAAGATGTTAACACCAGCATGACTTGCAAGTTTAGTACAATATGTTGGTTAGTCTTCACTGCACTCTGCCTGAATGGAATAAACAAATTTTTTCCTAGTATGATATTCAAATTTTTAAATGTATTCACTTCTCAGATTTACTGATCAATTATCCCTTGTTATAAAGGATATCTCTTGTTTTCAGACCAAATCTGCTCTTATTCTTCTAAGAGGAAATAATATGCTTTCATTTTCCTAAATGCCAGCTGGTAATAGATTTAAGTGGATAAATATATTTGACTTTCTTTGCCTTTCCATTTCTCTTTTGTCAGCAATGCCAAACAGACTGTGAAAAAGAGAATTAATTCATTATCCCAAGATATTCATGAAGTTCTCTAAGCTTCTGATTCTTGGACTGCAGGTCATTAGCAATCATTAATTTTTAAAGCTGCGGATGATGTCCTCTGAAGCAGATATCATAAGAAATAAACAGATCTCTTAATGTGGTAGTCGAATGAAGCTTGGGAAGGTGTAAGTGTATGGAAAAGCAGAATTTTAGCTATGCAAGCATCTTTAATGTAAACTGAGGCAGTGCGTGGCTTTAGGCAGCTGTTCTACCGTATGGCACAGCACAGGGTATGAGGATTATCATTGTCAACTCTAAAGACCAACAATGCGGTCTTCTGCATCCTTCTGTTTCTGCACTCCAAGCAGCCACAAAGTGAGAGTTACCTTTTATACAGCCTTTGCCCAGTCACCTCACAGTCAGAGAGAGCCTACAGCTGTCTACAAGAGGTCCTGCAGACAGATATATTCGTTGCCTGAAATCCTTCTCTTTATGTTTGAGTGTAGAACTTTTTGCGGTTTTCCTTTTTCTTTCCTAGCAAATACACACATCTCTGCCCATTTAAGAGTTAAAACACACCTGGACCACCCCAGTGATGACTTTCCTTTTAATGTTGCCATAAAATGATTAACCTATATTAATATGTAGTGCTCCTAACCTGAGAAAAGATACGAGCGCTCAGGATTGTCTGAATGCCAACGAGGATATCTGTGTTAATAGTCAAACCATACGTCCTCCTAGAAGTGTGATGTTGATTGTGACCTCAGAAGAAATCAGGACTGCTTATGGCAAATATATGGAATTGATTAAATGAATAAATAACCCTATTATTTAGTTTTGCATAAAAATATGTGAGACCCAGGTCAAAGATAATCCCTAATTTTTCTATGCATAATAGATTCCAAAGTGTAAACATTACCAGTAGCATGAACCAGACTGGATGCTTTAAGTCAACAGTCAAAGGTGCGAGTGTAAACTCAGAAATATTGATAATGTTTGTGAATAACTTCAGACTAAATTATACTGAAGTTCCCAAGCTGATATGAGTACCTCTGTCGTTTTAATACTCCACTGTCTGTTAGATGTATGAGTTCAAAGACTGACCACAGTTTTTGCACTGGAAGTTTCTCTGTAATATTTGGCATCTTTGCTTCATTTTAGAGCCTCGGCTTCTGTGTCAGAATAGCATAATTTATTGAGGAACTGAAGTAATTTTTTCCTTCTGCCCCTACCCAGGCACTCTGTATTTTCTGATTATGACCCTTTCCGTCCTTGATATTCTTTATTTTTTAGCTTTGGTGCAGAGGTTCCGGACCATAAAGATTACAGTCTGCACATCTGATCTTTCTTCCTCTGTACAACTCCATGCTGGGCAGCACGCGGAGAGGAAGGTCCTGCTCGTAAGAACTCACAGAGGGGGACTGGGGGCAGCAGGGGTAGAGGAGGTTAAAGCACCTTCCTAAAAATAGCGGCACAAATGATTGTCTTGTCTGAAAACACGTCAGCCATGGTGACATGCTGCCTGTTGTGGGTTGCATTGCCTTTGCTTGCATTTTGCTCCACGTGCCACAGGTTGGATTATGAATAAAACATGAAACTTTGATTTTTCTATGAAGCCACTGAGAGATCTTCAGTGGAGTTCTCCAATTCTCAGATTAATTATGAGCAAAGTAGGTGTAAGACTAGCAGAACACCTACAAATTATCCTGCTTGGAAGAATTTTGTTGCTAAGCCATGCATGCTGCAAATGACCTTTATCCCCAGACCCCGTTGTGCTCTGCTGAATCCGAGACACAAATCCAAGCCTCCCAGCTGCTTGCTATGTGTGTGGTGATCTCAGACTCAACCCTCCCACAGCAATGTTGTGGCTGATGAAGTTCAGGTTTGAATTGTGAACGGAGCAGCTCTTTGCAATTGGGTCTTTTATCTGCTGAATGCACAGGGGTGAACAGAGAGCGGTGCATCTGGCAATGAAGAGGAAGCAGACTTTATCTGACAACATACAGGCTTGCAGTTCGCATGTGTACCGAACGCAACCCAACGCGCCTGTGGTATGGGAGGGATCCAAAGTCCACTGAAACCACTGGGAGCCTCTCCCTTGGCTTTGACTGATTTTTAGATCAGCTGCATAATATACATGACTGTCTCGATCATGAAGGCAGAACATCGCAGCCAACAAAGGTGAAGGGCATCACTTCACTCACGTACAGATAACAGAAGTCCAACTAACAGGCACAACATGACGTAAAACGATACCTGACTGGGTGAGAAGGGAATAAGTATAGCTCCACCCCACACTAAATTTGAATTAAAGAAATGTCAAGAAGTTTCTGTGTTTTAAACATTCTTCCTTGCAAATGATAGTGAGTATGAGAATTGATGCTCAAGAATTTCGATTGGCAGATAAATAGCTGTTTTTGTTATTTAACAGTTTCTTTAAATTCAATTTAAATACGAGTTCATTTCTGTCTCCCTCCAGCACAACTTCAGGCAAAAATTTTAAACTATAATTTAATACATGCAAATATAATAATTATTTTCAGTAGACATTTGGGTTGTTTTATTTTATGAAATTCTCTAATTAGCACAGTTGTCCTATATTTTGTAAGTATCCATGGCTTAGTTTTTGCAGTGTCTCCTAGCAAATTATGATATGCTGTTTGTTCTGAAAAATTATATGATTTAGATTATGTATTTATAGTTCCCCAAAATGTGCACTGTGTGCTTCACAAACAAAAAAAAAAAGAAGAGAAGAACCCAGGGTAATAGCTGAGAAATTCTTTTTGCAATCAACAGAAATAAGCACTGCTTTGATAAATGAATTCAGCCACTCCTCCACCAAAGACAGGACGTATACTTACATGATATCTACATAAATACAATTTGTGTGTGTGAAATACAACCCAATGTGCTGGCGAGATGGACCAGATCCCAAACCCACTGAAGGTAATGAGAGAATATAATACACCATATTTTATGCATACAGCTATGTAAACAAGTGCTGGGTAGGTCTACAGGTGTGAGAGTGTAGGCAGCAGCATGTGCCCTACCTGTGCATCTGCTTACGCGTGCACACACACACGGCTACACGATATCATGCATTTTTATATGCACACGGTTTGTACATGGGGCTGGCACGATGTCATTGCAGGAGATTTAAGCTTTTTTTGAATACAACCCATTGCCTGATGCATTTCGAGCCTGTTTGTCACGACGCTGGTGCAGAGAAGGAAATGTGGAAGTTATCAATGTGGTGTTAGGGGATTTGTGCTCTGGTGGGGAGAGGGGATCGGTGGTCCCAAGTGGGACCACTTAAAGTCCTACAGGGAAGGGGACACAGCAGGAAGTCACCATCTAGTTTGTTTTGCTTTTTTGGAAGTTAACAAGCCTGAAGGAATGGCATCGCCTTGAAGCCACCGCACGGTCATGAAAAGCAGCTGAAAACAGAACTCAGGCTCCTCAGCGAGCGCCTGGCTGTGGCACAAACTGTAGTCTCTCCCTCACCCAGAGGAGATTACGAAAAGCCCAGTAAGTGACCTCTCCAGCAATGTTTTGCATTGACTTCTCCTCTCCCCCCAGATCACTTACTCTGTACACACACTGTTGTTGCCATCATCTCTCGCCTGTGTCATTGTACCTGCCTGCTAGCCTCATGTTTAATTCTGCAAAGGCTTTCACAGGCAAACCAGCATGCAGGGGTGGTGTGAGTTTACAGCACGTTGGCTGCTTTGTGCCAATTCCCTGTGCGGACACTGCCAGCCCACACTAAAGGACCTTCTGCAGGCAGAGGTTTAGAGGCAGAGCATGATGCTTTGCATGTCAGTGGGTACCCAACAGCTTGGTGTAGAGTCACTAGTCTGCACCCTAGAAACGTGATTACCTTTTTGTACAGAAGATAAGCCCTCAGTAACATTGCCTTAGTTAGTTACACAGAATTTACAGCCCTGCCTCACCTGCTTTTTTTAAGCAGAAAGCCTGGAAAGCAGGGATGTGGAGCAGTGGAAGGTTTCTTTAACATCAGTGAGTCATTGCTTGAAGCAATGTTTCTCTCCCTGGTTCCATGGCATACCTGGGAGTTACCTGGGAGTTGCACTCATAGAACACCTACTGCTCTCAACCCCAATAAATATCTTTAAAATACAGCTGAACAAATGGATCAGAAAGACTCCTAAAATCATATGAGTCTGGAAACTTCGGTTGCTTCCAGTATTTTTGTTTTGGTTTTGTTTTGGTGGCAATCTTTAGCTCGAGAGCTAAATTAGTCTGACACAGTAGTTTATGGTGCAAAGATACAGCTTCTCTAAATGAATTTACTATGAGACAGTAAAAAGTCCTTGTTATAAATAGGCTTTTCTGGGTGGGATGATGCAATATCCAGTATAAGATACTAAAACACCATTGATTGTTTGCATTCGTAGCTGTGTTGTCCTGCATATGAATCACTAATGCTCTAAATGCAGTGCATTAGAAGTTAAGAACAGTTCTAATCAATAGTTTACTACATTATTGATAGTTTTTGTAATTCAGACTTAATCCTTTGAAGTGATGTCTTTAAGACATTTGAACAATACACACAGTATCCCTTCTAACAACCAGTCTGCACGGAGGATTAAAACCCACTGCTGTAACCTTCATATCCTTTGCTCAAGTGCCAGACATCTCTGCTTAGAGAGCACTGGAACTTCTGGAGATGATGGATGTGAGCAACGAGCCCCTAGATCCCCTTCTGAGTGCCCGGAACCCTGCTAAATACCTGCTTTCAGTGGCATTTGACCACTCGCAGCAGAGATCCAGGCTACCCCTCCATAATGGCACAGGAATATATTTGCTGGAAGGTAAATGAGAACCTAGCATAACATCGAGAATTGTCTCTGTGCAGGTGTCTGGAGGAGGGAGCGCACTTGGCACTGGCAAGAAGGAAGCCATAGTTTATTTGACTGAGCTTCCGTCGTAGCGGGGGGTAGAAGGTGGAGGCACCAGCCATCGCTGCCTCAGAGCTGCACTGTTTTCAATATGCAATTATACCATCCCTAAAGGTAAATAGAAGGTTTGTGTGTGAGAAATATTTCTGTAAAATAGTTTGCAGCTGAGAAGATAACACTATTCCCTGCCTCCTACTTGGCTGTACAATTTTAATTATGTCGGGGAATCTCTCCTATTTTATATTCCATATATATTTATGGAATAAGCTGTTGGCAAATAAGACATTATTTCAAATAATTTAATGTATTTATTAAAAGAGATTACAAATCTATCCAGGCTATAGTCATTGCACTTAGGGCAACTATTATGGCTATATTATTGTACCATTTATTTCAAAATATCTCTGGCAAGATCTGCTCCTCCACGAACAGTGTAAGAAAAAGGCTCTCTGTCTGATGATCTGCCCTTCCATGTGGCAGAGGGCTCTGCCACCCCTTTTTCCCTCCTAGCCCCATCCAGATAAGCACACTCTGTAGACTCAGAGTAGGACCAGGGCAGAAGACGAAGAGCCTGATACACCCTGACTCGGTTATTTCATTTGTGCTACTTGCTTTCAGCCCATAGCAGAACAGAGATACAGAGACAGCCCCTGAGCCACAGTCAGTGAGAAGCTGCAGAGCTGTGGAGGGACACGGGGATCCCTGTACATCGCTTGAGGTCTGATAGAGGAATCCAAGGATGCCAAAACGGGTCCCTTTGGCAGTGCCAGTTTTCCTCCCCTTGCTCAACTAAAGGAGTCTCTTGGAGATTCCCCATTCACAGCAGAGGTACAATCCACCCCAAACATGACTGACTCTTGTCACTCGTGAGAAACTAGGTGAATTTTTCACAGCACAATGGAGGTTGCAGATGCCACATGTTTACCTGCTTGTACTCAGATCCTTGCTCCTTGGGTGGTGAGGTCCTTGAACTCGCTTTGAATGGTCTGCAAAAGATAATGAAGAAAGACCAGGCTTGTCAGTGGGTTTAACTTCACAAAAAGAGTCCAGATCTTCATCTGAATAACGTCTGGCTCTGCAAAGCAGGAAGGAGAGAACTGCTGCACACACACAGTTGCAGAGCCACAGCAAGAGCAGTGGAAGGAAACACCCTCATGCAGAGGCGGGAGCAAAATCCAACATGTTGCAGAAGATGACCCAACACAATACTAGCTGATGGGGGAGAGTAGGGGCACCTGTGTCTGCAAGTAATCATTCACGTGCACACACACTCTTAGTGTAGAAAGAAGGAAAGGGAACAGAACCTTGGTCAACCTTGGTCTAGCCCTGACTTGGGGATCTCACAGGGGAAACAGTAATGGGCTACAAAGCCCGTTGCAGTAACGCACCCAAGACCAAGATGAAAGAACATGAAATGAGCCTGTGTTTCCATCTACTCCAAATAGAAGGCCTGGTCTACATTCATCGTTATCATCATTATTGTTGTTATTGTTGTTGGTATTATTATTTCTGTAGCATTTTTACTCTGTTGGTGAAAATAAAGTTGTACTTCCCTGCACCCAGCTCTGGAGCCCTCAGCACAGGAAAGACATGGACCTGTTGGAGCGGGGCCAGAGAAGGGCCACAAAAATGAT
>Ga0181612_162837_pt1 | contig 18235 bp, 13 predicted proteins | sample HoacroProtozoa21_FD_119630 | JGI IMG/M metagenome (GOLD analysis project Ga0181612, IMG submission 119630) | Hoatzin crop microbial communities from Cojedes, Venezuel. Combined Assembly of Gp0051906, Gp0051904, Gp0051908
CAAGTGTGTGAAATACGGTCACCCTTCACCTGTAGATCTGACTCTGGTACTTTATGCATGGAAGAGATTTACCATACCCTAAAGCTGCATAAGTTGCAAAAATCGTTCATGTGTAAGTAACTAGATAGCCAGTACAGTTTTTCTTCAGAGCTCTTCTCACAGATCTAAGGAGACAGAATGCAGCCAACCTCTCAGGGTTTTTCATTGCTAATCTAGAATAAAGCATATTTAGTATTTTGTTCTAAAGTTCTGTGTGCCTAAATTTGATAAGCAACATAAGCAAATAGGTAAAACACCAGTAACAGGCAATAGATATTTTTACCTATTTTCCTGTCTTGAAGTTCTGGAACTCTTTCGTAAGATCTTGTTGCCAATGCAGCCAAAAGTTCGGGATGTCCTTGTGAAATCCTGTATTTCAGAATCTACCGTGTCCCCCACTGTTGTCAGCAATGAATACTCTACACGCCCTGTGCAAGGTGATGTTGTAAGATGCCCTCCTTTGTATGAGTCATACTGCCTCCATGGTGGCGTGTGCAGTTATGTTTCTGATCTACAAGACTATGCCTGCAAGTAAGTACAGAAATTTTTGTTGTCTGTGCTGATGAATGGTATCCTTAGGGCTCAGCTGAGTGCAGATGGTGAAGTGTTTGTCCATAAGTTATCTGTTCATCACTTATGGTAGCAATTATCATTAGACTCTGCTCTTTTCTGTAAACAATCACTGCAAGTTTTTGTAAGTGCTCACTCCATTCACACCCATTGCAATTAATAGTAGGATTGGGTCTGTTCCCTAAGCACTCGATTCTGTGCTTTGGAAAAGTGAGATAAGTTGTTGCATGACTTAGTGCTCATGGATTTATGAAAGAGGTGCTTGCTGTCTTTCCTGCATGTATTGTGCTGACTTGTACCTCCCTGTTGGCCTTGGTGTTCTTGTGTAGCACTCATTGGGATGGAAGAGGACACCTCTGTCTTGCCTTCTCTGATTTGGACTAGGAAGAAGTCTGGTGTCAGCATCTTCCCTTCAGTTTTGAAGAGTCTTGGTTCCTGGCAGAAGGGGTACAACATGGTGGTCCTCTTAAACAGGGAGAGTAGCAATGAGACCTCAAAAACAAGACCTCCTTCCTCCTGTCGATATTTTTGTGAAGCCTAATTCTCTGTTGCCCAGATGCAGTTACTGATAAAGGCAAAGCGAATCTCGTGTTTCCCGAGGTCAGCCTTGGCCTGGTCAATGTGACAGCCTAGTCTCATGGGGTATTAATTTCTTCAAAACCATTGGTGTTACTGTTTCATTGTGTAACTGGGTTATGTCTTTCTTCAAAAACGTTTACAGTGGCACAAATCCGATGCCTGCCTCCTCCCCTGGGGTCTCACCTAGTGAGTGAGGATGCGTGCAGGGGATGGATGCTGTTCTGTAGTAGGCGAATCTCCCTCTGTGTCTCAGTAACTTAGGTGGCCCTGGTATAACCCTGGAGTGAGGAGAGCAAGCTTTGTGCTGAAGGATTTCTTTGACCCACCGTTCCCCCAGATCTTCCTTGTACTGCACTGCAGAAACCTCTGTACCAGGCCATTCCTGCAAGCACTGTCAAATCCTAGGCTTTCTTATTTTAAAATATGAGTGATCTCCCTTGCCTACAGACCTCTGTGCCTGCAGGAATGTGAAAACAATATATGTCATGTACATACGTGGGAAGGAAGTGCACGCTTTGTGCCGTGGATTTCCAAAGCTCAGCAAAACCCTTGGGAAAAGACATTACAGGAGGTGGACTCATGGTCATCTCTGGTATTTCTTACGAATTTTTAGTGTAGATTTTAGAGGTATTGAAAACTATCTTTTTTCACCACACTGAGTTTCTCCTATTGAAACAAGAGTCTAGAACTGCAGAACTTGCAAATAGGATCACATATTTTTTTCTTTTATTTCTTAGGTGTTAATGCATAATAAGAATCCAAATGTACGTATTCTACAGTTCTGGAAGTGGAAGCAGTTTAAAAAAATTAAGAAGCAACAGTGCTTAGCCAGGTTCCTGGGAGCCAGGGTTTGTGTGTGGACCTTGCTGAAGTCTCACATTACTGAATTCTCACTAGATGGCAGCATTCATTCATGCAGGCTGTAATATATTAAATACCAAAACGGTGTCATGGAAAAAGGTTGTCTAGCAAAAATCACATACCACATGTGATTTGTATTTTAATTGATAAAAGCTCTTACACTAGAAAGTAGATCTTCTGGCTTGTATGGAATTTATTGTGATCTTATATTAAAAAATTAGCATTTTTCTGCCTGCCAACATATATGCATTCCAATCTGTGACAGAATGAGCGTGCTTGTGCCTGATTTAATAATGAATGCTGATATAACGTTTTCAGGACATTGGGTAAAGGCTGCTGCAGGTCAAATCCTGCTTCTATTGCTCATTTAACTAGGTCTTTTGACTTGGGTAAAACTAGGCCAATAATTGTGAGAAGGATTTGAGCCTACATTGCTGAGAGATTGTTATGAATTGAGTAGACTTCATTTTTAATGTTTATTATTTCTAATTTTTGTGCCTCTCACCTTGGACAGTAAAACTAGGCTGATTCTTTTTGATGTATTTCTCACTTTCTAGTAATTTTAATTTGAGAGTTGCATGCACTGGTAAGGTATTTCTCTGTTTGGTTTTACAGTGGTAAAAACACACAAATAAAAACTGCCTACAGAAGCAGCTTGTATTAAAACTAAATTATGAAGATATTTCAAATGCATATGAGGGGTTTTTTTTAAGTACTTTCATTTGTCTTTTATTTTAAAGTAAGGATTCAGATTAAAATTTGATTCACTTAACCAACTCACTCTGAAAATATGAGTAAGTCCTATATTGCCTATTTCAAAGAAAGAGAAGCTTGCTGTTGGGAACAGTTAAGTGGAAAAATCTTAGGGAAACACTAATCATACAGCAGGAGTTAAGAGAAAATTATTTTTTCTATTCTTTACCCATGGGAATCTGGAATTTATAATCTCTCTGTGTAATTCTATAGGTGATTCACTAGCTTTACAGTAAAAAAGAAAGTCTTTAATATTGAATTCTACAGGTTTTGACAGCCATTCCTTTAAAATAATTTTATCTTCACCACTACTAAATTCAACCAGGTATTTCCTTAGCAGTTGCCAATGATAAATCAATACACAAAGTGACTGAAATGATGATCTGGGGTTTTTCCTCTGCCGCCCGTTACAAAGTGTGTTTGCTTCCTTTTGGCAGCTGTATCACGGGCTATGTGGGGGAGCGGTGCCAGTTCAGCGACCTGGAGTGGTGGGAGCAGCAGCAAGCTGAGCGGGTGAAGATGCGGAACATCACCATCGCAGTGTGCATAGCGGTGCTGGTCTTCCTGCTCCTGCTGGGGTCCCTGGCTGCTTACTGCCACAGGTAGTGCTTTCAAACACCCACTGCGAAGGGGTGCACAGGGACCAAGGAGCTGCTGACTTTCACAGAGGGCTCACGGCAAAGAACATGAGCTGTTCCTCAGCTGGTGGAAATCACCCTATCATCCTTGCTACTCTTTTGATTTTCAGTAATTGCATCTATGATTAGTTTAGAAAGTTCTGGCATGTCTCTTGCCTGCAGTATTTGCGTTGGTATTAGTAAGTGACATGTGTCTGGGGGGAAGAAAAATAGACCTTACTAGGTTTAAAGAGGAGCCATAATTTGTATTGATGAGAGAGTTCAGGAGCATGCTATTTACTTCTTCGTTGGCTTCGCTTAAGAGCGCTAGATGTCTGAAACTGTCGTGGTAGGGTTTGGTTCGTCTCTGCTAGCTATCCCATTTCTTTACTTTTGCTTCCCTTTCAGTGTAGAGTGGCACTGAAAGTTTCCTTGATGTTGAGAAAAGCAGCGTACTAATCGTCCAAAAGCAAACTTCCACAGAGATGCCTCCAGCAACGGACATGAAAGGAGTTTTCCTGGCAGTAGAAAGAGCAAAATCAGGGATGTGAGCCTAAGACACATCTGTTGTAAAAGTGCTCTCTGGCATTTTCCATGGCTGTGATGAATTGTGCAGGTTTGGGATTCTTCTTATGGCAGAAAGAATCCCTACAGTCACTATTTAAGAACCCAGTCTGATGTTAAATTAAATGTCATCAATGTCCCTTGGACTGGAAAGTATTCAGCATTTAATAAGTTAGAGTCTTTTGCCTATGACCTTGGCACATAACTGTTCTCTGAGGCTCTTGTTTAAATGCATATTCATATTTAAAAGTAAACAAACAAAAAGCCAGACAGCAGCCAAATCAAGAGTCTCTTACTGCATGCTGACCTGCCCTCTGTGTGCAGGGGTTTTGTTTGTGTTTTACATTAATTTTAAAATTAGACTCTCCTAGGCATAAAAAGTTAAGCTATGAAAGAAGTTAACTATGGAAGCTAATATTTTCCATTCTTATTTAATGGTTCCTAGCATATTTAGTCCATAAAAGTAGAGAAGCTGCCGTGTTTCTTAGTTTCTGTTAAGTAATGGTAGCAGTCCATAATTAGAGCGAAATGTAGCCTGGTTTGTTCTCATGACCTCGGATTCAGTGCTAATCAGTGGAATGATACATACAGAATAGACAAATTGTGAGATTCTTATATTTCCCCTATATGTCATATAAACTGTCATGAAAAATCACCAGAATGTGGCTGGTTTTAAGGTGTGAAGATATTAATTTTCTTCCCTTCCTCTCTCTTTTGTCATTTCTCCCTGATTTACCTTTCTTTCTTGCCAAATGCTTTTGATCAATATAACTATTTACCTCAACAACAAGTTTTCAATTACATGCATGACTGAATTTGTACTGCAGCTATTACTAGGCTAACTAGAGCAAAATGAAACTACTGACCTAAAATCCTTGTTTAACTGGAGTCTGGAAATCAGTATTTGGGTTGAAATTGCTATACTGCTTATTCACATAATCTACTGTGTTTTGAAACGTACCGATTAAGTCTGTAACAGTCCTGTTCCTTCCCCTGTAAAATGGAGACACCGATCTCCTTTTAATTGGAGGAAAAGAAGCTGTAGGTCTACACATGCCAGTCTGAAAAATGTGTGAACTAAAGGCCAAGAATACCAAAGTATTGTGTTGGTTTGTTCAATGACTGTAGTTTGCTGAAGACTGTTGTGTTATTCTTAATGTCAGGTTTATGTAGTCTGACTATATAATATGCCAAGTTTCCTGTCTTCCTTCGGAAGCAAGGAAACAGCTCTTTTGTGTCAACAAAAAATCTGAATCACAGATTTAACACCCACAACCCCTTCACTTAAATTGGCCAAGGCCGTGCCAAAATCGGCAGCAGGACTGTGATTAGGATTGAGAAATTCTTGGCCTCTTGCCCACACTTGGTCAGATGGACTTCACTGCCTCGACTACTCATGCTCAGTCACACGTGAAGACTCCCATGGCCACCAAGTCCATCTGGCATCTGTTGCTCTGCATGCTGTAAAGTGAGATGTAGAATTAGTGATCTTCTTGAGCAGGGCATCGTGCTGTGAACCGTGCCTCTGTGTGAGCTCGGTACAATGGATTTTACAACTCCCGAGTAATGGGCTCAAGTTCTGTCAGCACTATGAGCTGCAGTGTGGAACGGGCACATCCAGGTGGCAAAACATGAACAGCAGCCTTGCCAGGAAAAGTCAAAATGGACTAATATACCTTATTTCTCATTATTCTCATCTGTGGATATACCCTCAGATCTGACTTCTATTTGATGTCTTATTAGCAGTCCCAGTTCTATCCTCCACCGGAGACAGTTACTTTTTTTAAATGTTTGAATACACAGGAACATGTTATAGAGTATCTGGGGAGAAAATCCGTGGTGGAGACATGATCTTTCTCATTTCTAGCAAAAAGGAAATTTTATTTACATTTTCATGAAGGGAGTAACATAAGACAATTGTGGCAGATGCACTTTCCCAATTCATAACTCAATGTGATGTAGAAATAAAAGGAAATTTCCTATTTTCTTTGGTACATGTATATTAAACTTCATTTAAAATAGATCAGGTAGAAGGATATTATAACTTCAGACTTCCGGAATCTGAAGAGTGTAACATTAATTTTGTTAGCTGATATCTAGGAGGAGAAAAAACATGTATGTAAGGTCAGTGAAGAGGTAGCGATTTGGATCTCAAGGAGCTCAAATGAGCTCTTTTTCTTATGACCATGTTTTCTGTGTTGGGGTAATCAGCTAATTAAACAGCTAATTCTGTTGGTCATGCTTTTTCCTGGAAATGTCTTAGTTTCAAGCTTTTTGAGGCTTTCAATTTGTTTATTTCATAGTAATTTCTGAAATTGTTGGTTTTAATAAATAATGCAGATGAATATACAAGTGACTTTCATAGTTATAACTATCAATGGTGTACAAAAATACAGTCGGGTTTTTATTTCTGAGCTTCACCCACAAACACTGTTCATTGTATTGGCTGAAACCTGAATCTTTATACGAGGAATGTATTATAAATAGAATAATACAAGGGAAGGGGGTAGTTAAAATTATGAGACCTTTTGTTTTTTCTGATGAATGACCCTTTACAGATGGCATATGAGAACAAATATTGTTTCACTTCTTACTGACTTCTGTTTCTGATAAGCTGTTTGTTTTAACCACTGTGCGGTAATTGACAGTAATACACCCTTTCAAACCAATGCAAGAAAACAAAATGTATGTCCCTGCTGTAAATACCTATAGAATAATGCGTGAAAGGAAGCAGCATCTGCTCCTACCAAAGCAAAATAATTTGTTTCAGCTTTTGTTCTGTTGCAGAAGTCAAAACTTGTATAAGAAGAATCTCTGTGCAGAAGTGGTAAGAGATACCAGCAGCCACACTGACAATGAGAACGTGACACCTACTGGCAACAAGTCTCGGGTAACTATATTAATGTGGAGTGGAGAGGGAAGCAGGAAGGATCAAAGAGTGTTAGGGATCCACTTGAGATTATCCATCAAATAATTCACATCTTAAATATATTAAATAACTGCTAGAAGTCATCAAGTGCTTTGCTGTGAACCCTAGTTCATCTTACCTCATTGTTATCCCTCAAAGTTCACAGCTGCCTGGATGTATTGCAGCCATTAGCCAGTGTTATTGTTAGCTTTGAACACAACAGTTGGGGAACTGTGTTCTAAATTAAGGAAATGGCAATGTGATGACATGGCATATCACAGAGCTATTTTCACAGGAAAGTATGCCCTCCATAAAAAAGCCTTCTTGGAAGCCAAGTATTGTGTGTGCTACATGAGATGTTGAACTTTATTTGTGGGGTTGATGAAATTAAATGTCTTTGTAGTAGAGGCTGCTGCCTTGTAAAGAAAAACAGCCAGGATGTTTTGGGGCAGTTTGGGAGGGAATATAAAATACCAGTTATGTACTGGTGTACGCAGAATTGCTATCATGATCTGGTTGTGCTGACCTGTTCTGTTGTGGGGTAACTGCACACATGTTTTTCTATTATAGGTGTTACTGCAAGGTTTTAAAGCTTTCCACACCCAGCAGTAGCTGGAAAGGTACAAGAAATGTGCATATAGTTATGTTCACAAAAGAACTTGACTTTAAAGGGCCTGAAGTTTGACTCTGCTCCAAATTGTTGAGTCCAGAAAGAGATGAGTTTGTTCTACTTGGGAGTCTGTTTGAGGGGTTGAGTATCATGGAATATTTATAGTGTAAATCCAAGGTTTTTTGATCAACCTGAAGAAGGCCTCGCAAATGGTTTTGATTGCATGCCTGGCAGGATTTGTGAGTGGGTTAGCCACTGAAACACACTATCAAACGTATGTAAGGAGCACTGAATTGACCTGACTCTGGTTATGACATGTTGTTCCTTAGCTGGTCACCTGTGTATGCTTGAGGACCTTTTATTCCCAGCACTTTGTTCCTCCAGGTGCTGGACAGCAAACGTGCTGAATTGCGGTGATGCCATCATTGGTTCACAGCAGAGACAAAATACACAGCTTGCGCAATATCTGAGGCTGGGAGAGTCAGAAGCGTCTGTTGGGACTGAGCACAGCTCGTTGCCTGGGAGCAGTGCTCTAGGAGGCCTGCAGCTCATCAGCTGTGTCCCCACCTGCTTTTGTCCCCACAGTTTATGCTAGTGGTCAATGACATTTTTGCTGCATATCGGCATAATTAGACAGCTAAGCAGTGGACTGAATTAACAAAAACAAATCCAACCTACTCATCTATTACACCCTCGTGTTAAATTCCACCATGCGTTCTTGCACTGGGAGACATCAAATACATTAATAAAGTAATTATTGCAAATGGCTTGTTGCAGGCTGGAAGAGGAAATCATTGACCCTTTGCTAATTATTGCTGCTTACACAGTAATGGATTCCTGTGGTTTCATGCACGTGATTTTCTCTGTGCTGGTGTAGCCATTGAGTGTTAATTTCTCTGGGGCTTCGTACATGCATGCACTCAGGTTAGAAACTGTAGAGGTGACAAAAAGCAGCAGAAAGTTGTCCATTTCTAGCATACACTTAAAGTGGATTATTAGCCTTATGTAAAAAAAGAGATTATACTACACTGGGGACACAAAACTCTATAGCTCCTCACCTTTTAAGTTACTGGAGTAGGTTTTTGAGTGGTATTGATTTACATAGCATTAATAATTCTAATGAAGGACTTCATATGGGGACTGGATTATGTATATGCAGTAACTGTGAAGAGCTCAAGAAATTAATTCCTTTTATAGCCCACAGTGCTACTTCTCATTTGTGAGGCTGGGGAGAGGGAATGCAAAGATTTTCTTGTTCTTGTCCATCTAGGTTAATGTAGAGGATAACGAGATTTTACGCTATCACACATATCAAATGCTAGGTATCATGGTACTGAAACTATACCTATAAACTGTCCAGGTGTCATTCACTTTTCTCTTTACTTCTATTCTGCCAGATGAGGCTGCACTTAGCTGAGGTATGCTGGGGTATTTTTTCACATTCATATTAGAGTTCCATAGGCCAGACTATGTTTGTCCTAGGGATGTGCAAGCCTTGGTAAACTTCTGCACACGCCTGGATTTTGATGCTATTCTGAGACTTTTCATCCAGCAAGTGTTCTGCTTTGCACAGTCTAAGACAATTTGCAGAACTGTGTGTGGCTGAATCTCCTCCAGGGGTCTGTCTCATGCGGGTTAGCAGCTGTAAACCTACCGATTTTATGTAAATTAACCGATGCCTAAATAGTCACACCTGCTACATCTGTGATCTATCCACATAAATCCACCAATCCACCTGGACCACTGAAGCTGTCAGTCCTTCTGTTGGAACATCCTATTTACAGATGTTTTATCTTCTTCCTTGTCTCTTCTCTTTAGACATCTTCCCTTTACTGAGTTTCCCTCTTTCCCTCTATGCTATTTGAGCACAGTGTTTCACAGTGCTTTCCTCTACCCCTTTTAATCTGTTTTCCCCCTGGTCATTTCAGCACATTGCCCCAGAGGGTCCCATCTTCTGCTTCTAAGGTGTCACTTCCATTGTCACTGTGGGACGATGGAACCGCACCCCCCCGGTGGTGCTGAGAGCGAGAAGGGGAGGCTTGCTTTCTTCCCTGTGTCTGACAGGGTCTCCTGCTGTCTGGTTGTGGGTCTCTCTAATACTTTAAAAGTGTCCCTCAGTACTACAGAGAGGATTGATTTTCACATACTTCTGTTCTTGCATCTGGAAAAGCTGATTTGCAAGGCAAGGGAATGGGTAGTGCTTTACTAGACTGGGACCGCACTCTTTCCAAAGAGAGACCGGGGCTGTCATCAACTCAAATGTTTAATTATCTGCAGGGGAAGGGTCATCCCAGAAGCCAGGATGACCTTTTTCCTTCTGCAGTGGTTGGAGTGTGTGGCCCTTCTAGTTTGTCTCTTGGGTTTCAGAAAACCGGTTCATTTTATATTGATTTGGTCTCTGTATATTTTGTGCATATTGTATGTATTTGCAGTTTGCGGTTGTTAAGGAGTGTAATGGTTCTCTGGAGACTGAAGTGGTTGATCTAATTGAGTGTGAGACAGCAGATCCTCATCCTGCCTGTCCTTCAGAATATGGTGAGTAAGATTTCCTTCGTTATTAGATCTCTCCTCACCTTTGTACCAGCAGGAGCAGCAGCTAATAGAGGGGACAGAGAAATCAAAACGGGATTTCTGGCCTGTTTAAAGCTGCTGTGCGCAGCAGAAGCCATGTTTGTATTGCTCTGAAGAGACTATTCAGTCCTTCACTTTGGTGATTATTCATGAGAAATTACACTACAACAGTGCTTTCACACTCATAAGAAGCCAGATGCCTCTTGTGATAATAATAATATCACATTTTTGCATTTATATAGAACTTCACAGGTTTGCTTCATAATAAGTGAAGTTATACCCATCATACTGATGATGAATGTATATCCGTGGAAAGGTATACTTTGATAGTCCTTATTCATTCAGGCAGGATAACTGGTATGGTGTGAGGAGTCCAGATCTCCCCAGAAAATATTTACGCTCTAGCAGCAACTGCAGTTCTACTTTCTGTGTTAAACAAGGTATTTGACTGCTTGGGGAGTGATGAGATCAATGAAGATGTGCCTCCCATTAGCAGTGCAAAGGTAGCAGGCAGCACAGAAGCACACAATAGGCTTCCATGGCCTACAGGTTACCAGCTAGACCACTGAGTTTTAGAAAATGCTGCCTCATACATGGCAACTGAATCTCCTGATTGCTCAGATGGTGAGAACTGATGGAGAAAGACTAAACTAACCATTTGTCTTATTTACCGTATTTACCTCCTGACTACAGAGGAGAACCACTAGAGAACCCAGTTTGCATCAGCCATTTAGAAATATGCAAAGGCAAAAGTTTGAGGATACTTGAATGGGCAGGTATCTTGCAAGATTTGCAAAATTGCCCATCCTGTTCTTAGACATGTGTTGGAAAGTCACTTCATTCATCAGTAGAAAATATGCTTCATATTTACTTGGTTGGACTAATATTGTGAACATGTGTAGAACTGTATGGTCCAGTGAAGGAAACCTGATGTTTCCCATTAGGAGGCTCTGTTTTCATTTATAGTTTTATCAGATGCAGCTATTGGAACAGAAATTTCCCATGACAGGTGTCTGATTTTTTTTTTCCTAGTTGAAAATATTAGCTAAGGTGGTTCAACCATTTTAGGGAACAAGACTGGCAAATAATCTGATGTCTTTCCTAATATGTTAAAGAAAGTTCTTATACCATGCCAGTGGAGAATTCTAAGACCTTTTGACTTTGGAGCAGGGGCTTTAATTTTGCCAGGCAGACAGTCTTTCTGTCATAGGCATGCCTTTTCCTGTTCTTGTATATCAGAACAGAAAACCATGAAATTTGCCTAGGACAAGTAATTTCACAAAATCTGAAGCGAGTTCTTTGCCTCTTTTTTTTGTTCTTTTGACATGAGTTGGTTTTGTAATTTTCTGAACCTGATTCTGTGCTTTCTTTCATAGCTTTCCTCTCTCAAAGCTGCCATTAGCTTTCTTCTAGCTTAGTTATTGTGAAGCTTCTCAAGTGGCTTTCAGTAATACGTATCCGTTTTCTCCAGTGGAAGAACAGCATATAATATACAACAAAGCATCAGAGACTTTGGTAGAAGAGAAGAAAGAACGAGGCTGTCACCAAGATGTTCCTGTCGGTGTGAAACCACACCAGCTCATGGGAGCAGCGAAGGACCCTCCCCAGGCTCCCTGGAGCATCCACCCCAAGCCCTTGCTGGAAAGGGAGCCCTGCGAGCGTGCCCCAGCCAGCCTGCTGATGCAGCCAGACTAGAAGGAGCCTGGATTTGAGTGGGAAAAGGAGGAAGGATGAAGTCAGTAGTGAATGGGAACTCATGAAACATTGAAGAAACCCTCATTTTTGTGTTAAAATCTGCTTTATAAAAAAACACACACAAATCAAAACGGAACAGAGAAGTCCTTGCCACTCCTTCCCTGTCATCTCTGCTTGGAAGAATTACTGTGAGCGATGTATTAGCAATTAGTAGTCTCTAAGTATCACTTTAAGCGTCACTGCTGCTAACTTCATTAACTGCCTGCTAAAAGGACACTGAGGCAAAAACAGACAAGTGGGTGATTTGTAAGAGTTAAGCATTTTCTAATGGAGTTTATTGCAAGTAGTGGTCTTTACATATATGCAGAGTCCCGAAAACTGCCTAGAAAACGGGCCACAAGGACAACTGCAGAGAAACTGGAATAGAAGGTGATGCAGGAAAATGAGTTGAAAACTAATCTTTTTATTAAAATCTTGTTCATGGACAATTTTAAGCCTCTCCCCAGCACTGCTGTCAGGCCAGCGTAACTTCTTGGACTTCACCAGAGATATGCTTGTATCTGCTTCTGTAAACGAGCACCAGATGAGGTCTTGCATTTCTCAGATTTGGTGGGCTGGAGGATAGTTTCTGAGCATCTGGTATTAAAGATGGTCACATCTGTGGAGTGAGAGGTAACATTTGAGGGGAAAGGCGATTCTTCCATTGAATTTTCCAGACTGCACTGGTGCTTCAGAGCATTCCAGGATTGTTTCTGGACTGAGGCAGTAGGCCTGAGTCTGCTTTCAGCCCTGCAGGGAAGCACGTGCTGGAGCTATCCTTGCCTCACAGAACTGTGTCTGGCAGCAAAACCTGGTCCATTATATAGGACTTCATGTGGGGAAAGACATCCAGCCAGTTGCTGCTCCAAAAGAAAAGGAGGAGTTGGACAAACAACCAAAAAAACTCACCTCAGTTTGGACTGACTTCCACGTAACTGATCTGTGCTGCCTGATAAAATCCATGGGAACAATTGGAAAACAACACCAATTTTTCTTGTGATTGGCTTTTGAACAGCTACAGTTCCCTCCCAGTTATTTACTAAGAACTTATATAACTTATATAACTCTGTTGTATACAGAGTTATAGCTTAGTTGTTTATCATCTCAAGTGATTTTCACCACTGGTCTTGACTTCTTAAGGCTGTTTTCAGAAAGTTTTGGAAGATATCTGGAAATCAACTAGATTACTAATGATGTTTTCACTGTAAGGGATCTCTCAGTCCTCTGTCTTTGAAGCCTTCTACTGTAACTATCAGACATCTTCTTTAAACTCCCCTACGGTGCCCACCACTAGTGTTCCTTGTAATTAATTAGCTGGATAATAGTGGCAAATGTTATTAAATTGTGTGTTTACCATCCTGCTCTTTGTTTTTTTAGAATCCTGCCAGGGAGTTACGGGATGTTGCCATTTGGTTACCAGCTCTGTAGGCCCATGATGGGAAAGAGCATTGAAAGGCTTCTACCTCTTGTCCAAAACAGTTACACACTGGAGTAACTTTGCAGAGTCAGTTCTGATTTGTGTTGGTGTAAACAGTAAGAACATTAAGCCCAAGGTGTCTGAATTACAAAAATTATAATGGTGTGTTGTGTAGAGTTGTGACTTGCTTATCCTCAAAAGTGATTTTTGCTGGTGGTTTTGAATTGCTGAGTTTGTTTTCTAATCATATCAGTTCTGAATTCAGAATAAACTGGTAAAATAGGCATTTCCAGAGGTTTAGTTGGAACTAGTAGCAATGAAGATGCATTCTCTTGCGTGAATAATGGCAACAAGGGTACTTCCAAGGAAAGACAAATCGTTGAGAGGAGTTGGCATACTAAACTGTGTTCAGGAGAGGGCAACCACTAGGTTGAACTATTAGTATTTAGTAGATTTGATTTTAAGTTCAGTATAGTTTAATTTCATTGACATTGTTAAAAGCATCTGGTTTGGATTCTCTGGTCTTTCACAGTTCGTTACTGAGCTTGTGTATTTTGATGGGAAGAGAGTCCAGGTGTAAAGGCCCTGATTCGGTAAAGCATTTTATTTCTATGAGAGCTAGAGTGTAAAATTACTTTGATCCTTGCACTTTGATTATCTCTGGTGAAATATGTTTTTGTGCTTAAAATAAGAGTGTTTTATAGAATGGCAGCCAACATTTAGCTGGAAGTTTCCCCAATCCAAGGGAATAAAGATTTGTAACTCTGAATCTTGTCTGAACAAAGGTATTTCAGGCTCCTTACAAATTAGTTTCATGTTCTAGCCTGTGTTTTATTTACTTTGCTTTACTTCAGCCTAAGGATCTAATTTTAAATTAGATAGTATTCTTTACAGAACAGGATAGGAAAATTGAGCTGATATGTTTTTGTAATTAGGGTGTTTTGAGTTTTAAATGTTTCCTGAACTCAGCACTAAACTCAAAATAATCTTTAGTGTGAAACCTTGAGATGATATTTCAACACAAATGTCATATATTTGGTTTATTTGTATGTTTATAAAATTATTGATTTATAAAATAAAATAAAAAAGATATCTGGCGTCCCTCTTGTTTTAAAAGAAGAGAATGCAAAATTCTGGTTTCAGTTAACCCATGTCATGTTTGTTGATAGCTCCATTGGTTTCATACAGCTGCAGTGTGTAATGTGTTGGTGCAGCACTGGCAGATATCATGGGTTTTTCTTTACTGCTTAGAGAATCTATACTAACAAGGATTATCTTCTGCAGCTCACAGGTAGATGCTAGCCTGAATACGGTAAGATTTTTTAAATTATTTTAGTTGTACATTCGCATAATCCAGTAGAAGCCATATACTCCTTTTTGTGTACTCATGACTCTGTTAGCTCCTTGTTAGTGTAGAAATATCATCCATGGCTTCACAATATGTTTTGAAACTGGTCTCCAACATGTTATTTTCAGGCTTTACCTGCAGACCAGTTGAAATCAAATGGTTGAATCCTGGAGGTTCCTCAGGGTTTTTTTTGACTAAACTTTTTTCAGGTATGCAAAAAAACTCCACAAACTTCTAAAATTATTTGACTTTCTGGGTATGTAGCTAACTTACTATTGACCTCAAATCCTACTGGTATACTCTGACTTTCAAAAATGAAATTAACATGTGTTATATTAAGCTGTAAAACAGGAATTTAGAAACATTGCGGGGAAAACCTTGACAAGTCCAAAGTGAGAAAACCATTGGGCAATTCTAAAGAGCAAGGGAGAAAATTAGTTTGTTTTAGTAAATCCTTACTTTACTGAAATTGACATTTCAATTCTCTAAAGCTATATTTTCATCGTAAACAAGTGAGGCATGATTCATGCTCATTCATAATAGAATAGGCAATACAGTGATTCCTAGTCATAGGAATGCATGACACATCTCATTTTCAGTCCCTTTTGTTGTCACTTGCAGCTTCACAGAGGTTTATCTGTTCAGGCAAAATTTTTCTATACTGGTAATCTCTTTCAGAATGAAAATATTATTTTAAAAATATAGGGAAAATCTAGGGAAAAACTAAAAACTTATTTGGAATGGAATTACAGGAAGCCTCTGCCTTGTTAACATATATTGTGTTTTTGTCTTATTGGATGTCATTTTATCTCATGTTATTTCAGGGTGCTGCATACAGTGTTCAGTTAGTCTTCAGGACACACTTGGTGTTAATGCTTCACTCCCTGATAACTTGCTGTCTTTATCTCAGCGCATGTGAAAAGGAAAGATGTTAGTGGCATTAGAAGCCTCCCCCAGAGCCCCAGGAATGCACCCCAAACACAATCTGCAAGGGTGATAGCCTAAGTTGTCTCACGTTCCTCTGATCTTTTATTGAGACTGCTGTTTCATGCCAGTTTTGATGTGGACAAGGAACAGCCAACTTTGTGAAGACCATTCATCATAGGATTAACTTTCAGGCACTCATCAGTACTGAGGTGGACTAGATTCAGACCAGTGAAAAGCCTTAGTCCCTTCTAACCAGCCTTACGGGCCCTCAACATCCTGCAATTTCAAAACTTTGGAACTTGACTTTTGAGGCAACTGCTGCAATAATCATCTATAAAGGTGCAGAAGCCCTTTCTTACTGGGACCCTGGCTGCTATCATGTCTTCCTCCTCAAGCCTAGGTGTTACAACCAAAATGTCTTCTCCCAGCCTGCTTTCTTTTTGGAGGGTATGGTTTCTCTTTCGTTCTATTAGATACAAGCAGAAGCTAAACCAAAGCCTAGAAGGAATTTCTGCATTTCATAGATCAAGACCGTGTAGTCTGGCAGCTGTCTTCTTTCCAGGTAAGAAGTTAGGATATGTCTCCGAGATTAATAACATCTGAGTCCTAGACCCTTGTTTTTGCTCGCACTCACTGCTGCATGACACTGTTACCTTTCCAAGCATCCAGCTTTATACCGCATGCCTTCTGGGAGCTTCAGTTCACAGACAATCTTGTCCATATTACCCCTAATCTGGCCCCATCAGTCTGACCCTCACTGTATGCTCATTACGGGTCATGGCATCCTGTCTGCCAGCCAATTTTCAGTCCATGGAGCAATATTGGCCTTACCCACGTGGCCTTTATCCAAACCAGTTTTGAATGGTTTTAAAAGTAAGTCAAAGACACCACGTAAGGGAATTTCTCACTTTTATGTGAGCATCTACTGCAAACAAAGCAGCTGGAGCCCTTGTCCATTAATAAGTCCCCTAGGTATTAATATGATTCAAACAATGAAAATAACACTTAATAATTTATAAAAAAATTAGCTACTCATGCCCACATAAAAAAAAGATTTATTTAAAAAAAAACAAGTTTAATAGCTTGTAATTTCATGACCCAGCAATTTTTGTGCAGCTCTGGGCTTTTTATTGATTAAAGCCAACAAGTTTTATGCGCTGTATTCAGTCTACAGAGCAGTGTGCACATTTTAATGGACGTGATCTTTGTTAATATTGATTGCATAAAACTATACATTTGAGTGTGCTGTAATAAATGGACAGAATGCACAGTTGGTATTTCATTAGTCTATTAACAGTAGTTAGTCATAATGTAAGAGTAGTGAAAGTGTGCTATATATAAATTTATCCTTTTTTCACTCAAGAAAGCATAGAAATATTTAGACTAAAATTTTAATGGACATTTTGCTGTTTACTTCTCTTTTGCGAAAGAAAATTGGGCCCAGTTCTGTGCAGCCTTTGTGCAGTGTGTGTGCCTGTAAATAGTAAGTTCAGAAGAAGAAACATGTGTTTTAAATAGCTCTTGAAAGCTAACCATTTAAAAAAAATATACAGCCAGATGCTGAACAGCTCAATGGAGAACAAAATCACTAATGATTATGGGAGATTCAAGAATCCCTACAGTATTTGTATGAAATATTAATAGAGTTCAAACTTATTTCCACTGACCTTAGTGTTGCTCATTAGAGGTTTTAGCAGAGACCTGGATACAGTTGCATTCAAGCGATGTGTCTGGAATTAAAATACAGATAAAAGGAAAAAGGTTAATCCAGGTCAAGGGAACAGACCAAGCCTGGGATTGCATAAGATTATAGTATCTTTCCTCATTTCTCCAATGGTCAACAGCAGTTAGTTTTCAGTAACACTCTTCTCTGCAAAATCTCCTAAATGAAAGACTAAACATGGTATTAACTATCAATTTTTTGGCTTTGTCAGTATCCTTAATTACTATACAATGATTTTTGACCTCTAAGAGAATGTTGTTTGCCTAAATGCAGAAATGTGCTAAATACTACCTCCAGGAGAATGAGATATATAACAAGGCACCCCCTACTGTTTATTGTATGTTGTAATCACAATAGTTCTTTTCTCCTTTCTCATACCTAATAATCTGTATCAATTGTAGGAAGTACATCAAAATGTGCCATGAGCCCATTCTCGTAATAGCGAGTGAACCATGACCCCAGTGCTGAACGCTACCAAATGCTGAGGCAGTTGCATCTGGATCTGATCTACCTTGTGGCTGGATATAATAATAAACCAAACCTAAAGTCTTCATGCAGCCAGTGGTTCCCTGCTCCTCTTCTGCATCCCATATAACATTCCTTCAAAACACAAGTTCGGAGCTTTGTGGCTGAAGATGCTGCTATATTAGAGAGTGGCAGTGAGCAATTGGGAGTGCTTGGTTCTGTTCCTCACTCCCCTGTTAGTGAGGTGGCACCAGGCAAATAACTCGGCAGGTCCTTGCAAGCTTCCTTCTCACCTGAAGAAAAAAAGAGATGGAAAGAAAGAAAGAAATAGAAGGACACAAGAATTCTTACCTATATTCTAACAGCTCTCAGTGTGGCATGTTTTTTGATCTTTGAAAGACGTTCCCACAGGAGGGCTATTCTTATAAACAAAGCTATCATTAAAATTGGCGGTCTTGGAATAAAGCTGATCGAGATTTATGTTTCTTGCTGCTCCAGAGACAGATTAAGACCTGTTTGAAGTGGACATAGCTTTAGCACAGTTGTTAG
>Ga0181612_147105_pt1 | contig 18232 bp, 16 predicted proteins | sample HoacroProtozoa21_FD_119630 | JGI IMG/M metagenome (GOLD analysis project Ga0181612, IMG submission 119630) | Hoatzin crop microbial communities from Cojedes, Venezuel. Combined Assembly of Gp0051906, Gp0051904, Gp0051908
CCCCCACCCCCTGGCCCCGAATCTCAGGAGCGCAGTGGTGAGAAACCTGATACACAGCCAAGATCCAGCCAGACGTCTCTGACAGCAGGTGGTGGTTGTTCGAATTCAGTCGTACTTGGGTTGTTCGAATTCAGTCGTACTTGGTAAATCCTTAGCGTGAAGGAAGGCTGCTTCTTTCCTCCAAATAACCCTGAGGGAAGAGGGGCTTGCAGAGCCAGAGGAAGGCAGTTTTGGGAAGAACGGAGTTGTATGAGGATCAGAAGGGGGAAAGAGCATTCTCTCTCTCTTTTTTCCCTGACTTTCTGGATGTTACATTTCTCTGCTCCAGATGTCTCCCCCAGCTTAGCAAAATAAATCACAAAATAGGCATGATGTAGATGGCCCTTGAATAAATCCACCCCAGCGCGCCCTCCAGGTGGAAGATAACCTTAACGTGAGAGGACAGCTTTTGTGCGGGCAGTCCAGGCAGACATCTGGACAGATGAAATATAGTGAAGTGTCTTCATGTTTTAGTGAATTATTTATGTTTGAGGTGACACACTTCTTGGAAAAAATTACTGCTTGACTTTAAATATACTTCTTTCCTTCAAAGTCTAAGGATGAGTCGAAGAATTCAGTAGCAATTTATCACCCAGAATTCTTAGTTCTTTCACCATCAACAGCTGATACTTATATTCTGCGTCAATACTCCTGTGCTCACTCAGGAGCTTAAATGCGTGCTTCAGCTGCTTTGTATGATGGAAGCCTACAGCCACCGTCTCTCTGTAACAGACTGAATTTTTCTTCTAAATGTCAGTTACTATAGAAAGCAGCCTCAAGTTTTGCTCGCCTACCTTTGTAAGTGCAGTTTATGAGAAAAAGTTTCTGTGTTTTAAGTATATATCCATATTATTGAGTGCCCGAGAAAGTCTTCTTGCACAGCCACTTTTTTTAAAAATCTGCAACAGAAGTTCAGCTTCTCATTTACCTTTCTGATGACTTTATGACATTTCATCAAGATTTCTTTTTTTTTCCCTAAAAAAACCCAAAAGCTTATTTTTTCCCTCTTCATCTCTTTTTTTCTGGTGCAAAGAGCAGAAAGAAATCACATGAACAATAGAAGAAGATCTCCTCCCTATTATAAACCTCTTACAGTCTCCATTCCAGTTCAGCAGAGTACTTTATTCCTGTAAAGCACCAGTGGACACTTGTTTGTGTCTTTCTAAAGTAAAATTTTCTGAAGATATGCTTAATCTGAATATGACCACAGATGGCCAAAACTTTGTTTGGGCTGTCTTCACAAATGGTTGATGCTGGAAACATAACAGCCCAGGATGGCTGAAGATAAGAGAACTAACAATCCAGTGAGGCTTAAATTGGAAGGAAATCAAATTTGTTATGGTCCAGAATGATTGCACTTGGACAAAGAACTGAACTGTCTCGAAGCAGTGACAGCTGTTGCAGATGTAAGAGATATAGTAGTGACCTCAACTTATAAGAAACAAGTAATTGTGTTCGAAGTACAAATATTTATGGAGGTTAGAGTTCAGAATTAGCAAAATCACCACTCTTCCTCTCTCCAAGGTATATACAAACACATATACACACTCACTCTCTGTATCCACATCATATAAAGCAATACGAATAAATGAGCAAAATTACTCCAGGCTAAGAAAATGAACAATGTCAATATAAAGGTTGATAATATTCACGAAAAAAAGACAATTTTAAAACATGCCCTGAAATCAAACATCATGAACTCGAAGAATTTCAGTTAATATTGGTTTTCAAAGAAATCCAGATTTATTAAGGTAAGAGACTCCTTAGCAGGAGCAATCCTAAACCCACGTCCCTTTCTCACAGCATCGCATTATAACCATAAGACCGTGCTTTAGGTACTTCTCTCTCCTGATCCCATGCCACTGGAAGGGTAGTGGCTGAGCAGGTCGGTGGTCCAGCTGTCCTTCCTACCTCCAGGACAGCGGTGGCTGAGCTGCCCCAGCACAGGCTCTGCGTCAGAGCAGTTTAAAGACCTTGATGTTAAGTCACGAGTCCTGTCAGCTGTCCCACAGTAACTTATCCCCTGGTTATGGCTCAAGGCACGTTGCAGTTCCACTATATCACTAGAAGGTGCAGCGGTTGCTCTTGCACTGGAAATGCTAGGACACACGTTAGGAGTGCATAGGGAGATCTTTTTCCCTGTAGCCGGGAAATCGGTGCTTGTGAGGCAGATACCAAAATGAAGCCAGCATCTGTCTTTGTTGTTGTTGTCATTTAAGAAACCCATTAACTCGTTTGACCGGAGCACACATACAAGCGTTTAAGAAGCATATCTTCACGCAAACACAGAACGGTCGAGGCTGGAAGACACCTCCGGAGGCCACCTGGCCCACCCCTCCTGCTCGAGCAGGGCCACCTAAAGCCGGTTGCAACAGGTCTACTTGCAACAATTCTAACAATTCTCACTCTAAACATTTCCACATCAACTACAAACCACTCCGGGTCAAGAACTGTCTCTCTCACTGTGTTATGCAGCCTAGCAAGGGATCAGGAAATAGTGGAAGCTCTGTTGCAGACTCTTCTTTATCCTCTTTTAAATTAGGTTCTTATCTTAAAAGGGTCATAAGACTCATAACTTCCACATGGACTAATTCTGGAGAATGCTAAACTATTCACAGGATTGCAGCTGGAAATTAAAATTCAGGTGGAGGTAAGGAAAATACTCTTTCTGTTGACTGGTATGTTATGGTACAAGGCCAAGCTAACTTCACGGAGGACCAGCGCAAAGACGGACTATTCCCAAGGAACAGGAGTTACCACATCGTGCAGCTTTCATTTCACATTTCAGTGCAAGAAGATATGAGATCAGAGAAATGTTACAAAGAAAAAAATAAAATGTTATTTTACTATATCATGGATTTAGTTTCTACCAGTTACTCAACCAGAATCTCGCTCTGCGTTATTTCTGTATAATATATTAGCCGGTAGGTAGAAAAAACCAAGAATGAAAAACCAAACCCCTCTCTCCTGGTAACAATCTGTATTGATAGTATTCCAGCAGGAATGTCACAACATCTCTCCCGTCTGTTTTCTTTTTGTTTCAGGACGGTTTCCATGGATCCCCAAACCTAGGCCCCACTGAAGGGCTCCCCAGAGCATAACGCCTTGGAGCAGCAGGTCACAGACCAAGCATCACATGCAGTACACAAACAGAGTTCCAGTAGCACCGTCAACACATTAAACCACTTGCAAACACAGTTTACTGTTCAGGATACCAGTACTTGAGGGAAGAGAGACAGGGCCTGGAGCAAAGAAATGATGCAGTCCCTTGTGCTGTATTAGCTTTGAGTTGTAGGGAGGGAGAATGATCCCAAATGAGTTTGAGGCAGCATTTAGCGCTGGGGTGGATATAGTTGTTATTGCTCCACCACACCCCGGTGCATCCATCCCTGCGACGACTAGCTTAGGTGAAACGCTTTCTGCAGTCCTCCCCTTTCTCAGCTATGAAGTCCTTCCTACGTGTCTCGAAGTTGACATTTACTGCACACGAACCTACACCTCCTGCAATATCTGAAGTCACAAGTGCTGTAAGCGCAACGTCAGCCAACTGGCTCTTGTGAAATCTTGTTTGTTTCTTGGAGAGACGCTTAGCGCATTTCTTCGTGGTAGTTTAAAAAACTGTAATCTGCTGTCTGCATGCCAAAATAGAATCTGCTATTTGCCAAAAAATGACTTTCCCAACACTGTCCAGGCCATTATCTCAAACCTGACCTGCAATAATTAACTGGGAGGTTAAACTGCTCAGTGACCTGTCTTTTTCTATGCAAAAGCAATACTCCTTACATGAGAAACATTATATAGTTTACATTCATTTTTCCCCTTGTGAAAAATTAGAGAATGAATGTCTGCATTAACCACTTTGTTACACCCTCATTAGTTTTACCAAATGCAGTTTTCCACCAAGCGCTTCATGGAAATTTTGTGAGACTGTGCCCATCTTTGAAAGCAACCTGAAGAGCGAACAAGGTTTGTATATTGCTACAGAGTCCTTATACCAGTGACAGTAAGTTGATGTGCAAATACATTTTGCTTCTTTGCCACTAATACCTACATGAAGATACCACTGCTTACAGACGTGACAGCAGAGAATCCAGAAGGTGGTAGGAGAAGGACCTGCTCATACTTTACTGTTCTTTTTTCATGTAGGAGCTGTGTTGCCTGTCCCCAGAACCACCAGCGAATGCTAAGGGGGACATTTGTTCTGACATTAATGTGGCCAACCACTGACCTCTGCCTCGTTCAATTGCCAGCCACAAATTCCAGCCATTTCGTACTTCAGATGGTATCTGGGAAAACTTCTCTACAGACGACATGCGAGAAAAGCTAGCTGTACCTTGAAGAGAAAGCTGAAGATGCAAACCCCAAGCAACTGAGGCTTAAGGGTGAAAAGCAAGAGTTACAGGTGCCATCACCAGTCTGCATGTTTGCTCTGGAGCCTTAGTGGTCTGCCAATGTTGTTAATCTGCCCTAATTAAAACTCACAAATTCTCTACTGGTAGCCTAAGGGGGCTATCAGCTGGCCGCTGAGAGAAAGCTGGACCCACTAGCTTTGCCACAGGCCACAATTACTCTGTGACATTAACGGCAAAGGCTGTCCCCCATGACACCAAGCGGCAGTAGTAGGGGTCAATGTATGCATGTCATCAGTGGATTTCAGAGTCTTCTGACAGCAGACGGAGGGAAAGGCTGTGTAATCCTCCTCAGACCCAGGAAAGAAAACCAGGAGGACACTGAAATAGGCACAGACTCATCTTCCTTTCTCCTGTCTGCCCCACCCTCCGCCCCCAGCCTGTCTCGTCTCCTCATCCTTTGTCCCCACCCTGTTCCCTTCCCTTCCCCTGCTGCCAGGCGCAGGTTTCTCGCCCGTTTCTAAATCTTTCCTCAGCTCTTCAGGCCAAGCTCTGTCCTCTGGACCACTTTTCCTTTGTATCTCACTATGGCTTCTAGCCATGTGCTCCATTGCTGGGTTTCCTTTCCTCACTTCTTCTTAATCCCTGCCTCCTTTCTTGAAGTTCAAAGCCCACGTTCTCATTCCCCAGCCAATCCTCGTAAGCCCTAGCTTAGTTTTTCCATAGACATTTTCATTTTCCTTTCGCCTAGCACTTTCCCTCCTCGTGGTAGTTCCCAGCTCCTCATTTCACCCTCCCGGCAGCCTCCATGCCATCAGACTGCCCAGCGCCATCACGCTGCATGTGTGCACGGCTGGCAACGCTGGGCAACCTCCGGCCGGCTCTGCTGGGAGCCCGGCTCCCCAGGCCAGCCCTTAGCCCCGCTCCCCAGCACAAACCAGCCCCGGGGACCCGACGCCGCCCCACGCTGGCCCTAGAACGTGAAGGGGGGGCAGGGGAAAGGGGAGGCTGTTTTGCTCTGCTTGGTACCTCCCTTTCAGCTGTTCTCCAGCCCCTCGGTATAGAAGTTCTAACTGAGGCTATTCTGAAGAATCTGGACAAGTTTAATGGTCGTAACAAAACCAGTCACAAGGCTTCCTTTAGAATTTTGTGGAACTAGACAAAATTTTAACAGTTTCAGTTTCAAGCTCGCATGAATTCCTTTCTGACAAAGGGGCTGAAAAACTGAAACAATTTTTAAAACTCATACAACTCTTATCACAAAACTTTCATTACAAAACTCTTAATTATTCTTTAAAGCGGATACTATTGGATAGACGTCCTCAGCAACTGCCACCAATCACAAACTCCTACATTGTCTAGGCGTGCTTCACTGCGGGGAAAAATAACAAAAATGTACATGGCTAACTTTATTGCCATAAATATTTAGGGCTTTCATTCTGACTAATCACACACCTGAAGTCATTTCACTGAAGTCAACAAGTAACTTGTAAAGATAACAAAAAACTCAGCAAGCAAATAATGATAACATCCTTTCCCTCAAAGACCAGCAAGTCAAATTCATTGCAATTAATGATATTAATGAATTAAATGAAATCAAGGTGGCTGGCTAGCATTTTTAGCTCATATGTTTGTGTGCATATAATATACTACTCAAGGATGCATATAACTGAGTGCTCTGAAGTCTGTTTTGTAAAATTCACTGGGCATCCCGGCCAAGATGAATGCTGGATTTTAGCTATTATTTCCATTCATAATTGAATCACAATTTTTCAGACAGAATAATCTCAGAGTTTTCATATTAAAATGACAGCAGTCTATGATTCAATTTATGGGCTTTGTCATCTAATGATTCATTTATTTTAAGACAACCAAATTAATATCGATGATTCCTTTCATTGGGTTACACATCACGTTTTATGTCAGTTGCTCCTAATACGGAGTTGGGCTTTTCTTTTATTAATTTCTTCCCCATTGTTGCGTTTCCTGCTGCTGTTGTTGGAATACAAATAAATACGGACACTCACCTCAGAGGTATTCGCCTTTTCTTATGACATCAGTGTGTAGGCTGGGCAAAATCGAGGCATCGGTTAGTCACTCGCACCATCTGTGTGGGCCCGGAGAAAGCAAGATGTAATCTGTCATACGGTGAGCTTTGTACAAAACAGCAACAATCTGCGCTCAGCTGCGCAGATGGAAGGGCTCCCTCGAGGCGCCCGCTCTGCCAGAGCGCGCTGGTGGGGGTCAGCTGCGGGGGGTCAGCTCCTCAGCACGCAGAGAGGGGAAACGCGCTGTTTGTCCAGAGAAGAGCCGGGAGGGCGGCGGCAGGCAGTTTCACAGACGGGACGTTGCTAGCCAGACTGCGGTGGTGTGAAGTAGCACTTTAAAATGTCAGAGCCAACATCCTTTCTTGTTTTTACTGACGTAAGAAAATTTGCTCCAGGATGATCTGAATACAAGAAAGGAGAAAGTGATGAACTCATTCCTTTTCGGTTTTCACTTCCCACTGGAGTAAACCCACTGTCTTCCCTGGTCTCTCTGAAGCTACCACCACGTAGTTCCTCAAAGCAGGGAAGGCAGCTGTCTACCATTCAAAGGCTAAATGCCTAGTTAGCGGGTCTACAAAAGTCTCCCTGCCCAGCAGTGTGCAGGACCTGCACAGGATATATCTCCAGGCTACCTCACCAATTTGGGTGGAATTTATGTTAACATTACTTTTTACTCACACCCTTCAAATAGCACCTCTCCACTGACTTCTTCGGCAGTCATCTCTAGATTTTATTTTTAGTGCATGCAGACGACCATTACATGAAGGTACAGCAATATTTTTACCTACGGCACTTGCACGTTCCCAGGAAAAGTACATAGGAGCCTTTACGGCCCTACATCAAATCACTGCAGCTTGTGCTGAACAGAATTCCTGCAATACAAGTTCTCACTAAACAGGTGTCTTGTCACAATCCCTACCATTACAGACACCATAAGATGACACCAATGCCATGCCAACTACTCCATTTTTATAAAAGATGTCTGTGGAGATGACTTTCAAGGACAATCCCTTATTCCAACCACTTATTTTCATGGTGGTACCAAGTAGCCTAAAAGGCAGTATTAGTTGCTGAGCAATGGTTCTCCTTTCTTGCTTATATACTGCTTGCTACTTTCTTGGACTTTTTTTTTTTTTTTAAACATAAAGAACTCTGATACTTATTTTCAGATTAAGAATACAATCTTATGCACAAATTAGTTATTTTTAGGGAACATCATTGGATTTTTTTCCTAGTGGCTAGTTTCACCACAGATACACAGATGAGCATAAATACTTTTCCCAGCTGTGGTTGTGGAACAGAGAACAGAACGGAGCAGCAGAGAACTGTGTTCTTTAGCAAACAAAAGACTCTGACATTCTGAGGGAGGAGGAATGCAGTACGTCTTCTCATCCCAACAGTTACCAGGAGGGGAAGAGCAAGCTTTCTACTGTATTAGACAGTAAAAAAATACAAAGGGAAGGAAGGGGAGGAAGGGAAAGAAGGGAAAGAAGGGAAAGAAGGGAAAGAGGAAAACAGGAAAAGAGGAAACAAAGGAAAAAAGGAAAAAGATAAAAAGAGAGAAAAAAGAGAGAAAAAAGAGGAAAGGAAAAAAAAAAGAAAGGTGACCCTGCTGAGTACAGCCCAAAGACATTTGGTTAGGAAAGCCAGAAAAGGTTTTTGTCTAAGTGCTAGAGCCAACCCTTTTCATGTTTTGCTTCATCTAATAGCCTGTGCTCTTGTTGTCTGGTTTCTAGGAGAGGTCTCCATGCTCCGTAAGGGCAAGCAGATGAGACAGTTGTAAGTATCATAACAAAGCTCTCAGGAGCTAGGGGTAGAAGAGCAGGAAGACGAATACATGGGAAGAAGTGGAAAATGCAACATAAGGAGTGAGTTACTGCCAATGCATGTTTTCTCCAGAGCCTACAACAAACATAAAGTTAGGCTGATCATCTAACAAAATCTGTGATTTTATTAAACAATTAGTTCAACTATTATTTTGAACTAACTTGACTGCATGTTTAATGCAGCCCAGCCAGCGCCACATGACTGGCAGGCACACGCAATTAGCGAGTGTTTTCATGAGTCAATTGAACCTATTTGGGAGCTCTGTTTAAAACTTTCTTCAAGCTTAGGGGATGATTGCAGTTAAATTCACTTTATTGGAGTTGTTGGCTTGACAAGCCCCTTTAAATCAAACCTTTTCTGTCATTCTTCCTTACACTCTTACCTTCGATACCCTGAGCATAACTTTCTAGAGAAATCAATATTTTAGGGTATCTCCATTTTGCCTACCATTTTTAAACAGCTCATTCCCAGACAACAGCTCTCATGCTAAGCACCAATAAAGCATCTCAGCACTCTAAAACTGGAGTCAATTCAGGCCTCAATCCAAGTCCCTTCCAAATCTGTTGGACTGTTTCAACTGAGCATGGCAGCCATTGGTTTTAAGACATGCAAGTTCCCAGCGAGTTCTCGCTAGAGGTCCTGTCCCTATGCATCACATATATGAAACCGCTTGGTTCTAGGACGTAGAGTAAGGACAACTGAGTAAAGATGTGACAGAAATACTGAATAAGTGATTTGTGTAAAAAAAAAAAAAAAAGAAAAGGAGAATTTGTAGCTTTATCCAGTTATTTTTTAAGCAATTGTACTTAGCAGATGGAAGTAATCTTTCTGAAAATAGGAAGAAAAACAGGCCCCTGAAATTTTATGAAGGGGTGAACAAACGCATTTTGGCTGCCACATGCCCAAGACACAACACCAAATTCCTAGTGGTCTAGGAAAAAAGCTGCAGCGTGTGTGTTACTGCATCATGTGTGAGGAGGTGACAGAGGTGAACAGTTTTGGCTGTTCAAATTAGTAAGGCAAGCTACCTTTACTCTTCCATTCACATACCAAATAGATCAGCACTGAACAGTTTCTAACTATTTTTATTTCAGTCTCTTTATGTCAACTTTGTGTACTGTTTTTTTTTTAAAAAAAAAGATTAGCATATATTATGATGTTTGGTGTAGTACCATGGGGGATAATTGAAAACACAATTACACTACCTCTCAGACAGAAAGGTTTTTTCCAGGTTGGTTATGTGTATGAAAGGCAAATCATGCTGTAAGCAACGAGATGAAAAGACTGAAACAAACTGTAAGCAATTAGCTCAGTAGACTAGATGGAACTGGCAGAATTCAGATGTGGTACAAATGAGTATAACCAAAGGAGATGCATTTGCTTACCTCATGTCTGAATGTGATCTGTTGATCTTAGCATATGAAAAGCAGTGGTACTGGGAGTTATTTAGCTGTAATTCCTGCTCTGTTGTAGTTAACTAAACTGTCATTAACGTCAATCTGCAGAAGATCAAGCTCAGAACTGCTAGGAATTTCCCCACTTTTAGAAGCATTATCTTCGACACTTTACAAAGCAGAGGTAGGACATAGACGTCTGATACCAACTGCCTTTAAAACTAAAACCAAATATCAATAAGACTTTTGCTATGAAACTTCAGTGGAATCAGGATTAAGGTTCTAGGCCACAACAGAAAAAACAGGTGTAATAAACTCTCTACTGTTCCAGACCAGTGTGAGAAAATTGTGCTATAGTGTGCTTCTGGTGTTTTAAGACGGAGTGACCAAAACTTGTTGAAAGAGAGTCCTTAAAAACGTGGAGGAATATAAAACAGCATTCAGAATGAGCACAACTCCAAGGAGAGTTACACATAGCAAACAATGTTCATGCTGAAATGCATGAAACGTGCTTTCTCTCACTGGAACACATGCTTTATGATTTTCATATCAATCTGTTCTCACTAGAAGTGACTCCATCATCACTGGTCATAAAGTATAATCTCACAACATTACTTTTTAAGGTAACTAATTTGTCAGAAAAAGAAAAGAATAGCTGCTCTTAGACATAGTACCTGTTGCAAGCTCTTTCCCAGGATGCAGCTGCCATTTGCATGGCAACTGTACCACTCCAGAGGTTAGGGTAAAGATGTAAAGATACAGCCCTAACAACTCTTCTTTTTTTTTTTTTTTTTTTAATCTCCCTTTGGTGCACTATTGCCCTTGTTAATCTTCAGTTCCCAAGTGTTAGGGAAAGAAGAGATTTTGTGACTCTAGGGACTACAGCCACAGCCCATGGGAAACAGAAGCAAGCAAAAGTCTTGTGGTACACCCAGTTCCCTCCCCAAGACAGACAGACACCATTTTTTCAGACGAGACACAACCTGACACTCCACAAAACAAAACCAACAATTTTTTAAAGTGTGTGACACAATGGAGGAAAGAGTTCAGAGCGGAGGGTAAATACCAACTGGCTCAGCGTGTTTTCCTGGATTGTCCCTTATGCAATCCCCAAAATTCAGTCTCGCAACAGCCTGCTGGTAGCAGAGGGGACTGGGCTGGGAGCTCACTGACAATACCAGGCACACGTGCGCGTACACACACAGCCACCACACACACAAGGCAACAAGAATTAGCTAGTCCACTGCAAATGTCAGCCAATTCATGTAATATCCTTTTACTCAGCATTTCTTATTCACTGGAGAGTGAAAAATCTCAACAAACAGTCTCTGAAGAACTGAAAGTGGGGAAGTTAGTTGGATTCATAGTCTTTCTCTGGTGACTGCTGTTGTGGCCTGCTTGATAGTCTATACGTTACTTCAGTTAAGCAACCAGTGGACAAGCAGGCATTTATTTCATAAGAATCACCAATGCAATTGGTGTTAACAGGTTCTAATTGTTATTAATAGCAGCTGTCATTCTAAGCTGACTAAGCACAACAGCTCTGGGCTGCTGCTGTTCATGTTACCCCATGAGGCGCATCGAAGACTTGTTCCAGAATCCAGTTCGTCCAGAGGATAGTTCTTCAGACGGCAGAGAGCCAGAAAGTACAGATCGGGTGACAGCAGTGCTAAGGCTTCCCGATTTAACACACCTAGGAAACAAAGGAAGGGCTGGACGTGAAGGAGAGTTTGGAGATGATGAACAGACTGGATATAAAGAATACCACTCATTTCCCCAGCCAGCCTGTCTAGTGAAGAAATACATTGGTGGTATCCTTACACCACCTTGAAACAGAGCCAAGAATCTCACCCATTCAGTGCTTCAGCATTGCATATTTGGCAGATCATGAAATACAACCTTTGTTGATACACTACATTACCTTTCTGTTATGTTTTTTAAATTACTTTCATTTCAGAGCTCAAATTTCCTGTTCTTTCTAGGAGAGTGAGCAGTAATAAGCTGTTATGAATGCTGCAGCTTTTTTAAAAAATAGGAAGGAAAGAGGAAGAAAGCAGATTTTCTACTCATCACAAAACAGAAGAAATTTCGGTTCATTGGCTTACAACCAGAAACAAGACCTGTTATGATAGAAGTAAAAGCTTACAGTGCACATCAGACAGAATTCTGAAATTAAATCATATCTCTTTACAGCTATTGAAAAATCCAAGAAAAATTTAGGATTAAAGTTCCTAAACCAAGTATGGAAATTCACAAAGAAATACATGGTCTTTATTTCTATAAGGATGTTCAGAAGGGAAAAACAAAACATCTAATCAGCAAGCAAAAAAGCTTGAATTTTTACATTTGTTACAGTACTTGTGCTTACCACAGACACCTTTATTGACTTGGAAAGTCCATAGAAAACATACCTGATGAGCCTTCCTTTAAAAGCCATTGGTTTATGCTCCTCTTCAAAGCACAAAATTCAGTTTTGCCTACTCAAAACGTCTTAGTAACTGATTATACATTTAGGATTACATATGTGAGAGAGAGGATACTTTTTCTTTATTAAATTATGAGGGTTCAAAAAATTCTGTAAGATTTGGTGTGCTATTTTGTACCTGACTGGTCAAACCATTTTCTTGCAGCTATTTTGAACCTCCATGATAGCCTGTTTATTCAGGCTCATTATTGATCTGATCTACGTGAAGAAATTTTATTCTGGAGAGTTTTGTTTTATTATAGTTATCTTCAATTCTAATTAATACTTCTGGGTTTGATGGAGAAGACAGATCTATTTGCATATGGATCTAACCTCTAAAACTGAGGGTAGCATTATTGTGTGAAAGATTGGGGCATGCGTAGAAAATTAAAAAATACATCTGGTTTACATGAAAGCAAATGTTCAGCAATAACCTTAAACATTGTGTCAGCATCCATTTCATTTATTTACAAGAGTTATGTTATTTTTCTGGCTTTTCTTTTCCAGTAACTAAAGTTTCCATTTGTTACTCTTGCTCCTTCTGGAAATACAGCAGTAAATGATAACATAAATTGTTATTACAAATACTTAGTTACTTTGCTGAAAGACTATGTGTCTCAAGCATGTTCCAAGAGTCATCAGATCCAGTTTGGCTTAAAGGTTCTGTCCAACATTAAATGCAAAATGTCCCTTTAGATACGAGTAAGATAGACAACATGTTTCTAAAAAACCTACAGGAAATTAAAAAGTATTAGAAATTGTGCTCTAGTTTAAGTGTAAAAAGATCATGCCTCAACATATCATGGTCAATGACCCTTTATTTAAATGAATCCAGTTGATATCAACTAAACATTTTCCAGAACAGGAGGCACATTTATATATGTCATAAACATAGAATATCATTATATGCCATTATGTAGTATCTCAAGAAACCCCAGTGACCTCCAGACTTGCTCTAAATCCTCCTGAATTCAGTCTCTTTTGACTGAAATATGAACTTGAGCAATGCCTGACGAGGTGGCTTCCTCCAGGAACCCCCACTTGTAGAGAGCGTGTGGACACCACAGACCTTGTGGCATGCAGGGGGATAGATGGTAATTTCTAAAACTGAGATTAATGTAATCCTCTACCACAAAGAAATAGGAAGTGATGGATTTTTATTTTATTTTCAACTTGGAATTTGTTTTATTTAGAGATGTTTAATTTATAATTATATCATGCTGGCTCAATGCTCAGTTGTCTCATGGCACTCTGCCCAGAGATCCTCATGGACACAGCTTTTAACAATTTCTTTGCGTTTCACAGATGGTCTGTATTTGCCTTTGGCTTCTTTTTTTAAATATTAATTGCAAGATTTTAAAATTCAAATAAAGAGCAGTAACAACAGTGGAACAGTTTTAGGCTTCAAGCGGTTAGTTTTCTCCAGACTTTCTTGTGATGCTGAGTTGCTTTGGACTAATGCAATGTCTGACACGTACATATCATGTCAATCTCTAAGTATGGTTTGAATATGTAATGCCTTCAGAATTATGTCTGATGGTAAGAGGTTATCTGTGGTAATTGCAACGACTACAAAACCTCTCGTTGAATTGCCACCTATTGTCAGTCTGCTGCAGTGCAGCCCATCTTTGCTGCCTTAGACACAGCTGTAAGGCAATGAGCAGAGGCTCATTCTGACAAGGAAGCCATAATCCTTTAAAGACCTCCCTCGAGGCAAGGCATGGGGTGCGGGCTTACTTGGTTGACAAAAGATGGGTAATGCTGGAAAACCAGAAAAACGGGAACGTGGATTTTCTCCCCGACAGGGCAGAATGACAATACATCCTTCCCCAGAGCAGTCCTTTTGGTGGCTGCGCGGCCTACAGGCGGTTCCCGATCGGGTACGCCGGGGTCCCCAGACCATGCAGTGGTTGGAGAAGGTCACATGGTTCCCACGGGTATCCCAAATATCAACTGCAGCCAACCTCTGGTAATCAGCTTCCTAAAAAACCAAACCAAAACAACGGCAACAAAAAATGGACTCATGCTACTCTACAGCCTGGTTTATATCTCACTCCAGATAACGTCAGGGAGATAGTCCCATCCACTGCTGGTGACCCTGTCTTACATTAACGTCATTTTCAGTGACATTTCTTTGACAGCACTGGAAAGTCCTGACTGATTGCAGCAAATCACAAGTAGCCCTAGTTCTTCTCAGAAGCAAACACTGGGATCTTGATCCCAAGTATTTTGTATTTGAGGATGTTGTGGGGTTTGGCTTGAAGTCACTCGCTTTCCTGCCAATTTCAAATGTGATTCAAAACTGAGTTCATTTTCTGATCTGTTGCAGTCATTCTCAGAGGACTTTGTTAGAAGCAGAATAGAGATGGGATTGTAAGAAAATAAATTGGAAGACTTTCTGGAGCTGGCACGTCCAAAAGGATTTAAGAGGCTAGATCAGATGACGAGGCCATCATCTTTATATTAATCCCTTCCTTTCATGCACATTTTGGAGGCTAAGCAAGAATTCTTTCTCGCCTACATTTTTAATATGAACACCTACTCATGTAGAGACTACCTCTACTATAGAAGATATGCTTTGTTTGACTGTCTTGTCGTTAATGAACATGTAATTATCAGCTAATAAAAGATGGTGACACCATAAAGCAATCCAAGAATAAATCCTATACCACTTGTGGCTCCTTCCCACTAAGTTAAATTTCAGTGGGACTTTTGCTATTGTTCTCACCGGATCGCAACGAGAAACTCAGGCTGTAATCAGCAGTGATTTCAAGGCAAATAAAAAGGAGTAAATAAATGCCACAAAGAATCCTTCTTAGGCTTCTGGCAACAGCACAGCTACAAAACTAGCCTCTGCTTATGACATTCAAACAGATGGGTGTCACCCAGGTGGAACAGATGACACATTAAACAACAGACAGTTTCTCACTGCATCACATTTGACCCCAAAAGCATGACAAAGCTTGTATTTAAGGAAGAAATTATTATGATCTGCTATGCAAATTATGTCATCCCATATGCGTTTAGAGACATAGGTACCGAACAGATTGTGTGATATAAGGGTTTTATCCACATTAATTTAACCTACAGACATTATGGAAAGGTAAGTTTGTAGCTGAGCTTCCTACACAAAATAAAACCTTTTTGATTTGTCTGTAAAGCAGATATTTTGTTGCACAAAAAAGAGGAGGGAAGCTTATAATTAGTTCAATTTATAAACAAAGCAAAACACAACAGAGAAATAAAGTGCAGTGAAAGAAGAGAAACAAGCTAATGGCAGAGTTACCTCAGCAGATTTACCGTGCTTCTTTCTGTATGAAGAGGCATCAGCAGAGCAAACGCCAGTAAGGCTTGAAAAAGTGAGTTTACAACCGCCAGATACATGGAGGAACGTAGTCCCATGATACTGCAGGTCGCACAGAGACAGACACAGAGCCCGATGGTTGGCTAGACTAGCTATCTGCTTACTGTTAATGGCACAGTACAGAATATTTCACTGAGTGAGGTCCCTCACTGGGCCAGATCCTGGCCTGCCAGGCTGCCCTGGGGAACCGAGCCATCCCCGGGTGCTCACAAGCGGCCTTCTGGGGCCGACAACCCACTCGCAGGAGAAACTCGGCACAGCGCTGGCCGTAGGAGGAGCATCTGCTGTATAGCACACACAGGTCCTAGAGGGTAAGTGACATCTTCAACAAAGCCCGATCAGTTCAGTTAGAAACGGATTTAAATCCAGTGAAATTCCCGAGGTGTCAAGCCAGGTAACTTCTAGTGTATTTTCTCCTCAGGAAATACGTTTTTTCTTCAGATAAATATTTGAAGTAAAGCAGGTAGGTTTTCATCTGTTTAGTCCCGCTGAAAGCAATGAATTTGTAAACAAGGGAAGCAAAATAGGGTATGAATCTATCCTAAAGGATGCATAATTAAGACCACTTTATTTTTGCAGCCCACAGTCAAAACCTTCATTAGCTAGAAACATTTTCTGTTTTGCAAAGCTTGAATATTTCAAAATGACTGTTTTCCATCCAATATCGCAAGAGGAAAATAACCAAGACCCAAATAATGTCTCACAGATATTATTTTACGTATGAATCAACTAGTCTAAAGGAAATACTACCTTCTTTGACCAGAAGCATGGAAGAGTTCAAGCATACAGTATGTATTTTTAAAGAAAAACCTAATACACATGTTTGGAAAGGAAGAGGACAAGACTTAAGCTCCTGGCAGTATTTGCAGACATTCACAGACATTTTGAATAGAGGTATTCTTCTGGGGGCTTTCACCTTGTCTGAAGGTTTTGTACTTGTTCCAGGTCTTGCACTGTTTATTACATTTTTAAAAGTCAAGTTATTCTTTCCTACTGCACTGCAAGCTAGAACATTACTCTTGCTAATTTTGGGGACTCGAGCAAACAGAGGAGGGGAAGAGCCAGGCACAGATGAAAGTGTAATTCTAAAAAAACAATTTAAATTTCCACTTAAAACAAACAACAACAAAAAAACCCCAACAAAACCAAACAGAAAAGGTAAGGATTTTCCTCAGACCTGCAGCAATAAAGTCTGTTAATTTTCTGCTTGCAATATTAAAACCATTGCCGTCAAAAATGCCTCACCCAGCACTGCATCACACCAGCAATACAGGAAACATGCCGAGGGGCAACGTCTTACCCTTTTGTCAGACCAGGACAAATAAACAGACAGAGATCCGCCACTGGAGATTGATATTAAAGCCACAAATAAAGAGATTGCATGTAAAGTAAGCAATTGCAGATTATAAGGAATTCTTTAAAAGGTATATTAAAATGAATTAGTGCAACTCAAAACACAACCCCCCACACATATGCTGCAGTCTTATTTCATTTCCAGAGTATTTTAAAAGACGACATTCATTCCACCTTGCCAGTATGCCAATTTGTATGTAGAGGAACTGTTCTGCTCTACTGAGTTTGCACTGTATGTTGTACGACTGCTAGTATCTCTACTTGGCACACTGTAACTGCTGTGGTTTAATCTTCACCCTATATTCCAAAAAAGAGCTACTGTGTTCATTGTCAACGTTTACTACTACCCTCCAAGAATTACCCTGTCCTAGATGTTACCCTTACAGAGTCCAGCCTTGTGGGAATTCTGTATGGCCAAGCAATGCAGGAGGCTTTTAGACAAATTCCGTCAGCTTTATCAGGTTTGCAAGTCAAGGAAATGTCTTTCAAGGTAAAGAAGCCAAATCGCAAATGACACCAAACATTCATTCATTCCTACAATAATTCTGACTCCATTATCCAAGGCCTAATTTTGTTACACACTATTATGAACAGAATAGAGTTTCTTCTCTACAGAGTTTACAGTTTTAGAGATAAGAAAGAGATTGATAGAGCTGGATATGACTGTCTCCAGAGCTGATCATTCTCCTTAAGTGTCACTCCTTGCAGGAGACATCCTTTAACTACTAGGGATGCTGGGCTCTTCATCCTCATAAGATTCTTCAGTGGAAAGGATGGCTCAACCCACTGCACCTCTGCAACAAATTTTTTCCAGGTCATCATTGAGTACTCAATTGCTATTAGAGGTTCATCTGAGAAACAGTGGCTTTTAATGAAGGTTTCACTCCTCATCAGTATTAGCAGTCCTCAATTTTACATTTCTTTTTACTATGAAATGATCAGAAAGACACCCTTTTCCAGTATTCAGAAGAGTGAGGAAGGACGATCGTGTTTTTGCAATAATCTGTTTCTTAGGGACCAAGCCTTTTACCTCCCCAAAGCAACGGAAACTTCACTGACGTTTTCAATGAAGAAGGGACTGGTTGCTGTATTAATTCACGACCAAAGCATGATTCCCTCTTCCCCTCCAGTCTCCTGAGAATAACATATCAGTGAAATAACATCGTCACACACGCACATCAGCAAAAGCATCTGTAAATTCTCATTCAAGAACCGAATTTGTGGTAGTGGCTCATAGCAACACATAAAACAGAAAGAAAACAGCTTGATTGGCCTTTTAAAAGAAAATCCAATTCATAACAAATCCTGTTTTATCTTGTTAGCTGAGGAAGATGGACGTGAGTATTTGACGGAGGGCAGGGAATGGAACATCTTATTTGTATAATGCCTCTTCA
>Ga0181612_158042_pt1 | contig 18231 bp, 9 predicted proteins | sample HoacroProtozoa21_FD_119630 | JGI IMG/M metagenome (GOLD analysis project Ga0181612, IMG submission 119630) | Hoatzin crop microbial communities from Cojedes, Venezuel. Combined Assembly of Gp0051906, Gp0051904, Gp0051908
ATGCTCCTGACAAACTCTGATTAATAGTATTTATTTCTTCAGCTACGTGGCACTTAGAAATATTTCTGTATGCCTTATTATGGCTTAATTTTTAAGTTGACTAGATTTGATACTTGTAACTTCCACTTTTTGACAGACACAGTACTGAAATTGGGAAAAGATTCAGATCACAAACCACAGAAGTTCTCTTGGAATTGTGTTTAGAATGGACATGGCCCCAACATTCACTGTAATTCGCTCCAGTGTACCCTGATCTATTTCTGTTTTACGTAGGGAGTGCATGTTTTGATGTTGTCTCTGCAATTTTTCAAGTCTTTCAGGCTTTTCTGTGTTGCAGAAATTAAATATGAAGACCGACAGTAAACATGAAATGCTAAAGGTTTTAAGATTCATATTCAGCACCAGGCTCTGAATTAAGCTTCGTAGAGCCAGACTAGCAGATTATTGACTACTTAAGGCTTTAAAGTACAATTGGATTTAAGGCTTGTCAGGGATGAAATGTCACTGCATTTGCTTTGGGTTTTCTTTTCAATATGGAAAAGTGTGTGGTAAGTTTTCTTCGTCAGCTGAGTTCGTAGTCCTCACCTTCCAGTAATGCCTATGGAGATCTTCACTTTCTCAGATATTTATTCCATGCATAGCTGTGATGAAGTCAATATCAGTAAACATTAACACAAGATTGCAAGTACATATACATATATATTACTGTACCAAAAAAGTTTCAACATTACTACTAAAGACTTTGTAGATATTATATGCTCTGGCAAGTGCATAACTCTCTCACTGGTGTCGAAAATGGTAGGTTAAGAATCAGAAATTGTAAAAATTAGTACTTATGGATACTCCTTTTTCATATTTTATACCCAGAAAACTCAGAGAACTATTTCAATGAGCATGATCCCAATTATGGAGCGTATCAACTTTACTGCTGACTGTTGAAATAAAAAATAAAGGCCTCTAGTCTGATCCATCTTTCTGAATAGTGCCTCACGTAGTAGTCTTATATCTCCAAATAGTTTAACATCTGTAACCACTGGAGCCTGATGGTTTTGCTCACAACTTCTACTCCGTACTGGCCATTGCTGTACTGACATAGTGTTATTGTTGGTTCATTTTCTGTTTTCTAAAGGGAAGTAGTGACAACAGCAGCTTGTGTTGTTTGAAGCCATGAACCAGATATATGTTGCAAAAATCTGGTTTCTTGAGTCTGCTGGAGAAAATTTTGCAGACTGGATATAATCTGCAGGCCAGCAGCTTGACCACAGTTTAAATTAATCAGTGGGAAATTATACGTTTAAAATCGGGTTATGCTGACTAATTTATTACAAATTACAGAAATTAGGTTAGGGCAATATTTGTTTGGCTCTGTCATTGTAGTTATTTCCTTTTTTCCTTGTTTTGGTGCACCATAGGAAATAAACACCTGCTGTAGTTTTTTTTTTATCCTATTCAGAAAAAAGGAAACAGAGGAGGAGACCTCTCAGCAGTCATTTGCAGTTCGTTTACTAGTAATACCAAGATTTCCCACAGGGATGACAGAGGAATTGAGGCAGATAGATAGTTAATATGATTTAATTAAATTCTACATGAAAAAGAATCAATTGTTCATACTACTTGAATGATGCAAAAATGAATTAAGAAGTGTGTGAGATGTTCAGGTAGTGTTAAATGTGATATAAGATCCTATTTATAACAGAATCTGGATAAGCCCAGGCTGTAAATCTACATGAAATGTCCATTGCTCAGCCGTAAAGGACTCCAAAATGACTTTTATTGCAAAAGACAATAAAACTGAGTTGTATCCTTGTGCAAATTTGCTGAATTTATTTTTATTTCCATGCACAGATCCCAAGTGGCCCTGTCAAGAATCTGCAACATTTCATTTGAATGAAGAAATCGGTCAGCTATATCAGTCGTCTGTTCTGGGTCAATCCTGAACAGAGACTGAATATTCAGCAAGAAATGATATATGATGTAGTACGATACAAATAATTTCTCTGTGTATATCCATAGTCTATCTGGAGTAACTAGATACTAAAAGCCTATTATATTTTTACAGATCTATTGTCTGAGCTAAATCTGCAAATCTAATTTAGGTACATTAATTCCATTATCTTTTTAATCTTTTTACTACAATTGGATCTATATAAATAAACCCTAAATATGTTAGTGAGCTTGGTTCAGTTAATACTTCCATTAGTGACTGATTTTGAAAGATGGTATTATATTTTCAAAGACCAGATATTTCCATTCCTTCTTTTATATTTTGAAAGGAATATTATCTTGTTAAAAGAGATATTACTGAGCAGGACAAAATGATTGCAGCAACTTAGCATTTGTTGTGTTTTTTTTTTATTATTTGCTTATTTTGATTATTCTTTTATTTTTTGTTTAGGAAAACCATCTCACTTTATTTTATTCTGTTGTTTCATCTGTGAGCGTGTCGTCTTTCACCCGTCTTTCTCTAGAAGTTAGGTATCTTATTTGTGCTGTTCATTTAGCTAAAGTTGAAGGTATTCATCTAGCCAACTCCCTTTAACAAAAAAGAAAGTCAGATTCCTTAGTGAACAAATTCATCCCATAGTGGATTCAAAGTCAAGTAGGACAAATATTCTTTTCAATATGCCTATGTCTCTTCACTGACAGTAGAGCTAGTCTAAACGCCTTGCCTTAGTAGTCTAAATGCCTTGCCATAGTGCTTCACTTATATGTGACTAAATTCAGGGGGAAGAAGCCCACTCTAAGATCCTGTCCATCATCTGAGATGTCCAGAGAATATGTCAAAATATTTTCTAAATTAGTCTTTTCCCCTTCTCTCTCTTTTTGTGACACTATGTACAGCAGTGGTATACAATTGTCGGTTTCCTATTCCCTGCTTTCTAGGCCCCATCTTCTTCATCTCTCTGGTATTTTTCATACAGCTAAAGGAGAAGACTGCAGATTTCTAGTATTAGCTTTTTCAGAAAATCTAATAACTAACTCAAATAATAGTTCATTTCTCAAAATCTAAGTTTGGCTGCTTTTTGAAATGGACAATCTAAAATGTTTCTCCGAAAAATGTTCTGTTGCATAAGCTAGCTCTCCAGGAGCTAAAGAACTAACCTTCAGATTGGTTATAAAGGTGCACTTTTATATATAAACTTGTCCCACAGGGCATGTTTTGCCCATACTGCCAGCTGTGAAGTAAACAACTGTTGATTCTTTTAATTGCTAAAAGCAAATATCTAGTTATAAAGAGGTAAATGAATTCTGTATATCAGAATCTGACATACATCATATCACGAGTAATGCTTCATTTGAAAAACTGATTTTGTTATGCTATGATTAATAACACCGATCTATTTCAGCTTATAGAAGTATTTATTCTTTTAACTATCCTTTTAACTATGGTTATGACATACACTTCACATATTTTTTTCCGAGTTTGCTTTTTTAAAATGAATGGAATTCTTCATTTTGATGAATTTCTTTTCATGAACATGTGAATCATCTTTAGAGTGAGATTTGATGGAAAACAGGAATGATAGTGAAGGTGCTTTTTCCTTTCTAACTAAGGTAAAGAAGTTCTGAAAAGTTACAGAAGGAGAAAGGAAAAATTGAAAAGCAGTGGATATTTTGGCCATTACAGAGACACATCTTGGTTAGGCAGGCTTTGGAAAGGGCTGGTAAAAGTTATGTAAGTTTTTGCTTACAAGTGTGCATTTGGGAACTATCTCTGGCAAGACACACAGAGAAATAGTACCCTGATACTGTTTCTTTCCTTGTGTTTGTTTGGCTATAACCAAGATAACACTGGTCACACTGAAACTGTCCAGTACACATCTGCTTATGTTTTCTTTGAAACTCCCATGTACATGGTCTTTTCACACTTCCAGCAGGAACTGCTGAACTGGTGAGAGCACTTATCTTTAAGAGAGGGCATCCAGCTTTCTGGTAAGGCTGCTAATAGAAGGAATTGATTTCATAGTCAGAGCTAAATGGCACCTTTCTGGCAACAGACACGTTGAGTCACATCTGCTACGCACGTAACTCAATGCTGTTCTCTTGGAAACTCTCCTGTGTGGGGTCTGTCTGTCTCTCAGAGTCTGGGGAGAAAAATGGCCTTTTTGAACACTTCAGGCATGTTTTCCAGCTATGCTGTGCCTATTCTGACACTTGCTTTTTATGGTTTCCAGGTACCCTGCCTTCAGGTTACTATATTTACTATATCTCGTAGGCTAAATGGGATGTCATAAACCGCTATAAATTCCACAATGTAGATAAATTAACACAAGAAGAACCCACTTACTTCCTTTGCTGCTTTGTGACTCACTGCAGGTATCAGCTGAGTTCCCCAAACTTTTTGGAACAACTTTCTGTAATCAAGACACTGTTTGTGCAAGGTGAGGCAGTAGCTCCTTTCAAAATCTAATGGGCAAAGGCACATAAAAAATAATTGAAACAGTCAGCCAATGAGATTGAAGCAGCAATTAGTTAAGAAAAATCCTATGAAGTGACATAAACAGGCAAATCATCCCTCACATGTATCCCCTACATGACAGGCAAAAAAATCGCAGGATTTTGTCACTTGACATGATTTCTCCTCTAGACAGTAGATAATTAATAATTAACCATCCTCTTGCCCTTTGTTAGGTAGATGGAGCTGTGAATGAAATTACGTGCTCATTAAAGTAATCAGATCTTGAAAAAACTCCACTGAACAAATTATGTGTATAAGTAGATAGCTTTACTTTTCAGACACAAAATGAAGTGTAGTCTAAGAAATTGCAGAGTAATTAGCACCTGTCTTTTTTTCCCTCCACCCAGTAACTCTGATCTTTGTCTTATCTCTGTTTTCTTCATGCAATGAAGCTTCTCTGATCTTCCCAGAGAGATCTGTCAAATTGTTCCATACTCATATTTTGACGTGAATGTCAAATTATTTTTCCCAGGAGTACAAATAATGATACTAAAGGAAAAAAAAACTGAAAAGCTAGACTGTCATGAAAGGAAGAAAAAGTAGCCTTCTAGAATTTTTAGTGACGAAGAATAAAAATCATTTATTCTAAAGTAGATTCCAAATTGTACAGCAAATCATTTGGAGGTTCAAAAAAGACAGTACAGAATTTCCTGTTATTCCTGTATTATTTCCTCTGTTCTTCAAATGTCATATTGCTTAAACGATAGCTTGTTTTTTCGTCATGACCAGGAAATATGATTCAACTTTTCTGCTATGGAAGTAACTGTATACTTCTAGAAATTATAATGTTCAATATTAATCTCCGTAAGTAAAAATTCACATGGAAAAGTAAACACAAATGTAAATGGAAAATACTTTCAACTGATCAGACAAAATAAGTCATCAAAAGTATAAGGCAATTCTTTCAGAATACAGCGCTATGTTTTCTTCGACAGAAAATAGAGATCAATGAAAAAATTATTTTCTGTGAAAGAAACCAAGAGCTCATCTCAATTTTAAGCACAACATAATCCCTAGAATATTATTAAGATTTGTTTGTTGAGATGAGTCACTTGTTGACAAAAATCATGCCTTTGCAATAGTATTGAGATGTCAAGAGATGGAAAGAAATCCAAATTTGGCTATTCAATCTCATTGTTTTAAATATTTTCTTTACTTCTCGTTTGACTTTGATTAGCTCAAAGCAGGTCCAGTGAGAGCAAGTTGCTGAGGACTCTGTTCACTTGGATCCAGTATGAACATCTCCAAGGACAGACACTCCACAGAGGCTGTGGGTTACCTGTTCCAGTGCTTGACCACCCCCATAGCCTCATGGTATCTGATGCCTCTCGAAAACTTTTTGAAAATGTTCTAGAAACAGCTATTTCACATTACTTTAGAAGTATCTATCACATATAGAACCGTTGCAAACAACACTTGATGCTATAGAGAATTTTTCAGAGATCAGAATAGATTTTATTTTGTTGCAGTCGTTAAGATACCACCATTCTATGAATGGCAAAGATATAACTGTGTTATAAATAGCCTAAATAACAAAACTTGTTTCATTTACAAAAACAATGGGCTTGAGAAAGAATCATTGTGGACCTTGTATATGTTACTATAGAGTGACATTAGTGTGAGTTTTCACTGAGTTTATGCTGCCTTTCCAGGATGAATTAAAATTAATCCCATCATATATATAAACATATTTCTTTAAAATGGCCAACGACCAGGACCTTCTTAGGCATTAAAAAATGGAAAACTTTCCTTTGCATAACCCGTATGTGGTTTTGTGTAGCAAAACTTTGACCTTTGCTAAAGAGGCAAGAACTCAGAGAGCAAAAGGATGGAACTGGGTAGAGAGTCCTGAATTAAATTAAACTTTTTTACATTTTCTGGAGCTAATAACAATTATCCTCCAATCATTAGTGATGGGATTCACCTAGTAATTGTTAGACCAGACTGACATTATTGCCTTTTATTTTCATGTTGTATGTGTCCACATCAGGGCAAGATCTGGAGACAGACAAAAAGTTGCTTTTCTATTTTTGTCCTCATTGTCTGTTTCCATCAGAAAGAGGCCTAGAAGGCTACTCAGACAGATAGTGCTGCTTAATCTAGAGCAAGCCCCTGAGGGAAAGAGGACATATATAAAGTTAAATAATAAAAGCTTTAAGAAGGGTAGGGAAGAGATTGGATATTATGGACCAGTTATCTTCAGCTTCTGCCATAATAAAAATGTGAAAATGCATGTTTTTGTAAACACCACAAAAATAGCAAGAGAATGAATAACAACTAGTATAAATTTCACAAGAACAGATCCTACCGTCTGAATTTCCTTCTCTGTTGATAAGAAGTATGCAGTATGCAGAATAGTATATATTGTATATCTTGACCTTATTACTGTTTTTCAACAGTTTTGTGTGACATTTTCATAAACAAAATGGGGAAGTGAGGTCTTTTTGAAATTACTATCAGGTAGATAGACGAATGGCTAGGAAACCATGTTTAATAGTTATTAATGGTTCTTTGTTGGCCAGCATTACGTATTGAGTAGTGTTCTGCAGATATCAGTCTTGTGCCCGGTTCTCATCAATGTTCCCATTAGGGAATTGAATCATTGAGAAGCTAGTCAATGATTAAATAGTGAAGTGTCCTTATTAAATTTCCAATGACATCAAGCTGTGAGGGTCTGTAAACATATATGAGGACAGACTTACAAAGATTTTGACAAATTAGGAGAATTATTTAAATAAATTTGATACAATTCTGTAAAGAGAAATGCAGAACACTAAGCGTAAAAGATCAAAAATTTCAAGACAAATCTCAATACATGAAGCAGCAGTTTTGCAGATAAGCATCTCAGGCAGACTGAGTGGACTTTTTCCTTAGTATTATATATCCAAAATGCAAACATCTGTGTCTGATGTATTCTCTTTATTATCCCTTTATAACCATTGGGAAGAAAAACCTTTTCAGGGAAACTTACTTATTTTAAAGATCTGCTTAAGATACCTTAGAAATGCATATATTTCTCCAATGATTACCAAAGAAGCCTAAGACAGAAGCTCAGGTGTAGATGTCCATACTGTACATAGACTAAAATATATGAAGTGTCAGAGCTGGATAGATTTCTCCTAAACCAGATATCATTATAAAGGATTCAAAGCCAGTTACAAAATAGGAAGTCCTAGGTGTAGATTTAGCAAGTACAACGAGGCAGCATCACCAGTTACTCCCACTTATTAGCTAGCTCCTCTTTGCTTACTACTCACCACTGTTCGAATGCAACTAACAGAAGGTTCATAACCCCAAAATCTTACAATCCAGGAAAAAACATTTTAACAACAGATATTGAAAACATTATGGGTCAACACAAGTCAGACACTACAGTGTTGCTGTTACATTTCTGAAGTCTGGCCAAATTTACCACGGTACTTCAGAGGTCTTTTGTCCAGAGCTTGTGGTTGGCTGCCTAGAAATCAGTGTGATTGTTCAGACTCTTAGAAGTCATGCACATGCCATCCTGGCGACTGGCTGTGACGAAAGTCCTTGAAAAGCCTATCCGAACACTGTCATGAGCAGCAATAGGTCAGGCTGCTTGAGCATGCACAGCCCCAGTTTTATTGAAAATACTTTGAGTTTTGGTTCTGCTCTATGCAATTATTTCAGTTGCCCTCCCCCAAAACCTAATCAGGCCTTCACGTACTGTGGGTTATTATGACGAACAAGAGCTAGCGATATCTGCATGTTTAAGACAGACTTTTTGCATGTTCATCCATAAATCCTGATCAGGTGTTTGAAAACCAAGTGAGAAACATGAATCATCTTCCTGGCTAGCACTGGGATTTTGAGGTAACTTTCATTGGCTTATAGAAGACTGTGGATGCATAAACTGGCAAACTAAAAAGCATAAAAACTAAGAATAACTGATAAAGCACCGAAAGTCTTCAGCTGCACATTACGTGTAACCAGGCTGATTTGGGTTGATTGAAAATGTTACAGCCCTTTTCTGCTGAAGGGCTTTGTAGGAAGAATGTGACAGCCACTGCTGGCTCACAGCAGACAGATTTTTTTTTAACACAATGTCAAAGGAGTTTTCTGCAGCTTGGAGAAGTCTTTATATAGAGTCCTAGGACTCCTTGCACTGCATAGTACCCAGAAACCCTAATGACAGTTTGTTGCTCACAAAAAGTTTAAGCCTCCATTTTTATACCCACAATAAAATTGGTAAAGCATTACAGCTACTCCTGAAATGCTCACATCTTCCTTGGTTTTTGCCACACTATCAGTCAAGGTAGACAGATAGAATCTGTCAGCAGGAGATTGCATATATCATTTAATCCCAGCAATAAATTGTTTTAAAAAACAAAATACAGACTCAACCAAAGTGAACATCAAAAACAATTGAAAGCACAGGATTTCTTTCTTTAATCTTATTGTATTTAGCTTTTGAGGATTTGAGCTTGTACTAAGCAGTCATATGGACCATAAGTCTGCCACCTGTTGTCACTGTCTCCGTCAACCAAGTGGCAGTGTTATTTCCATCAAATTTATGAGAGTTTTGTGTCCCTGGACACTGTCTCTGAGAGCTGCACTGCCAGCAACCTAAATCAGGAGAAGTTCAGTGACATTTGGATGAGAATGATTCACGGGCTGTTTCTTGTTGAGGAAGGGAATAGGAATGAATACGTTTATGCATGCGAGGAGCTCCGCACTCAAGGTCTGTAAACAACAAGAGTCTCTGTTTCATAAATGTTCTGTGACCCTCTTAATACAAAGTGGAAAGCACAAGGATGTCCATAAACTGATAGACTTGGATGTGGGCAAACACGCCTGCCAGGGGTGCAATGAAACCAGCACTAAGCAGAGAAGGTAGCTTCCTCCTGCCCTATCACAGCCAAAGCAGGTCTCAGCCAGCTGCCGTGGGGCTGGTTCCTTCCTGTTGTCCTCCCCTCACCTCATGCCTGAAGGCAGCCTGGATCCTGGTCCCTGTCACCTCGGGGGTCTTTTCTGCACCCTCCATTCACAACTCTGGTGCCTGCTGTGTCCTCTCAGCCCACGGCCAAGTGCTGCTATTGCCCTTCTGCTCAGGCATGTTCTTGATGGACTTGCTTTCCTCCCTAGAGTGAGTCCTCACCTGCTAACTCTCACTACTTTCGTAGTTTCTCAGAAATAGTTTGTTCAAGCTGCAGGTCATGGTAAAGCAGTAGAAGCAAGGATTTTGTTGACCTTAATGAGCAGAGCTGCCACAGTGTTGGCAAATGATCTTTGCAAACATTAAAAAGACCCTCTTTTTTTTTTTAACTGCCAGTGGAATACTTCTTGAAAGATGTCTTTCAGCTTAAAGAAAATATTTCATTTTGATAGCATTAAGCTGTTCTGTTCCAAGTTTGACTTTTTCTACACACAAGTCCAAATAAAAATCAGATTCATTTTCCTGAAGGAGAAAGGAAAGTATTTTTCATAATGAGTTTATTGCCAAAAACTGGAGATTGGCATGAATATCTGGGCATCTACCTCAGTACTCAAATTTGAGGTCACAAAAACTGAAGCAAACCCATCACTACTATAAGAAGAGTGACTGAAATACATGAACTACCTGTAGAGATTAATAAATCTGCACTGACCCTGCCTCATAATGGTAATTTACTGCATCGTTAGCTGAGAAGAGCTGTCTGAACCATGGAAATTATTATGCTTGTGGCAGAACCTCAGAACGGGGCTTGAGCAAGCTCTTGATCTGCCCATTTTATGTCCTGACCTGCTAAAAGGAAATAAAATCAACACCAGCATGCTTTGCTATACATGTTCCTTTTTGGAAGTATTTGCATTTGTGTACGAAAGACAGTGACTGCAGAAGTTTTTTTGTAGCTGTTGTTGGCTGGTAAAGCACTTAAAACAACCCTCCTGTAGGTCTGATTGATTGATATCTAATGTGACCCATCCCGAGAAGTCCAACTGTTCATTTTGTGTAGCTCCTTTTTTCTCACACATCTCCAGCCTTATTCTTCCATTTCTCTATGGAACACTATTTCATGCAACTGTAGGTCTCTGTATTTTAGATAAAATGTTTTCTGATTCCTCGGTGAGGATCCTCTCCTGTATCACAGCCATTTATTCTAACATACTCTACTGCTTTGCATAGAGGCAGCATAAATATGCCCTCAGAAGAGAACCATTTCAGCTCAGATCTCAGATCTCTGATCTCAGATTCTCATTATGCAGTCCACCCTCTAATTCACTTGAGGACTTCCTTGATGTTAATTTGCACAATACTTCATTTTATTAGCTGAATACACAGCGTATCTCCTGTCATTAAATGGAGGCAGATACATGAAACAAGTTTTTTGTGGAAAGAATCTTTATAAAATAAGAATATTAATTTGGGCAAAAAAAAATTACGTCTGTTTCTCTATGGGACCAAGTATCTTGCTGATATGGATATACAAAAGCCTCACTTTTGTTTGAATTTGCATAAGTCATAAGGTGAGACAATTGTAAGCAGTCCAGCGATCTTTTGCGTCCCAGACTTTGGAAGATCATCCTCAGCATCAAAACTATGTTTTACCAGGGGTCCTAAAAAATTGCTGTTTGATAAAGAAACAGATGTTTATTCCGAAATCGGGAGGCTAATGGACGATGTTTAACTGATGGAGCAAAATGGCCCTGCTGCTCATGTACATTGCGTGGGTTCTTCCATGACTTAGCCCATCATAAAATATAACAAAACCTTTGCAGTCTACTTCCAAAGCTAAAAGATGCATCTAAGATACAGACTCTTTTTTTGTTAATCACTACTCAACTCAGAAATAGCCTGATTCTTTTATCGCCAGAGCTTTCAGAATGACCCTAAATATATTACTCCTGTTGGACAGCATGACCATACTGCATTTACAGTGTTCGTGTTGCCAGCATGGTACTGGCAGATTTTTAATACTCTTGCTATAATACGGAAATACATATTGTTCTCACAAGGAAAAAAGAAATATTGAAAGGTATTTGCATCTTTTGTAAAGGAAATAACCAAAGGGAATCTTTTATTATAGCTAGCTACATGCCAACATAGTTTAGCTTGTAGAAAATGTTTTATGATTCTTCCTAAACTGGGTCCCCTTCCTTGAGACTTGTGGCTGTTGAAAACTGATTGGCAATAATTGTACACTGAGTTTGTGTAAAATCAGCTTCCACCGTAAGTGACAGTTCAACATATGAAGTGCTCATTTGGACTTATAGTTCTAATTTCTTCATGCATTTTTTTTATGTAACAACGCACAGTATACACTGGTGTGCACTGAAATAGTTCTCCACCTTCGTGAACTGGGACTAAGGAGCTGCTACAACGACCTGGCTAATCCACTCCCTGTCACTGGACTGCTCACTCCTTTCTAAGGTACTTTTTAACAAGTAAGTCTGGTTGAAGTCAGTTGTAGTGTGGACACGTTTTCTAAATATAAAGATGTAGTCATTTAGATAAGGGCTCGCTATTTCACTGATTAATCCAGTGGATTCAATTTGAAGAGCCACATTTCCATGTCACTCTTTCTTAGCTCACAGTGGATTACTAAACTAAGAGGTGTGAGATCTATCAGCACTTTGCATTGGATTAAATGTTGCAGGGAATAATAAACTGAGTTTTCTCTCAACTTGTCTTTTTTCTCTTTTGTCTTCGTTCTGTTATTTATCTACTTAATTCACTTACCCACCCTTGTGTACTTGTCTCTTTCCGCTATAAATTATGTAAGAGACCATGCTGGGTGCTCAGTAAGATACTGGAGAGAGCTCTATGAGAGAACCATGCTCCTGCCTCCAACTGAGAAGAGCAAAAGGAGATCTGCATCACAACACTGCTGTACCCCAAGATAGGAACAAAACAATGTACAATGTCTATGTACATATAATAACCATGAACAGATAATATGAATGATTTTGCAGGTATCTGCCATATTAGCCTGTGGGTCAGATGTTTTATTCTGCACAAAATGTAGTGGCTCTGTAGACAGCAAGAATGTTCTTCGGCAAGATTTTAAACAGTGCAGCCAGAAGCTTGTTATCTATATTTAATACTACAAGGATATGACACTAATCAATTTTTGGCAAATGTCTGTTTCATGTCTGCGCATGAAAGTTTTACTCTTCCTGGTAGCTGTTTTAAATGCCTTGCTGAATGCAGCAAATCTACAGCTCTGGGTTCAATAACCCTTCAACTCTCTTTCCACAGCTTTGAATTACTCAGTCTTTGAACACAATAAATTCAGATGGCCAGATACTGTTCCTGTTAAGTCACTACTTTTAGCCTGGCTTCTTAAGGAAATCAGGTTTATGTGAAGATATTTTTTCACTGGCATTCAGCCCCTCTCCTTCTTTAGTAACTTTTAAATATGCTTTTGGTCATTTTCACCTATACTTGGCAATGTCTAGATATCTCAAGGCCATTCAATCCTTTGAATTTTGTGGAAGTAGATGGCTGTAACTCAACTTTATCCCCTCTGTCTGACTGCCTAGCTGCAGAGAAGAAGAGGATCTAAAGCCAGACAGTAACTCACATGAGACAACCAATCAACCCCCACTACAGCAAGCATTGCTGATGACCTTCTGGCAAACCAAGTACGAAGAGTGGGTGGTTAGGGAGGGCCTTAGCTGAAAGGAGGAAGGTTTTGGGGAGGGCTGCAGCTGAAAAATGTCAGGACACAGAGAAAATTGAGTGTGCTTCTAAAAAGCCAAGGGTAGAGCTTGAACAGGTAGACAAAATCCAAGAATACTGTAGAGACTTAAAGTTAATACCTTTACTCCTGTGGAAGACATGGAACACGTCAGGATATTGGAGTGGAGTAAGAAAACAAGGAAGAGGGGAGGAACCTATGTCCTAGGCTAACGACTTTATTAGTCCTGCAGCTTACAAAAAAAGGACACCCATTTTTGTTTACTGCAATGTAAAAGTTTTTGGACCAGCAAGATTTGTAAAATCCATTAAAAGTTATTTGTATCATCAGTTACGGAAATTTGTGTCACTTTCTATAGATCAGAATGAAACCTAAGTTGGAAAATCACAGGCATTTTTTTTTGCTCTTACATCACCCTGGAAGTGAAAGTTGGATTGCTTTCCATCTTCTGTCTGAAAAAGTAACAAATTTATCTCCCACAGCTATCTGAGCATATCACTCTGCAATTAATCTGTACTCACATTGCTTTCTTCTGCTTCAGTTCTGTTGGCACCCTTCACTTTCGCACTGACATTAAATCACTCGTTGAGTCCTGACCGGGGAACAACTCATTCAAATTTACCAATTTAAAAAATTTTCTGGTCATTTGGAACCACAAATGGCATAATAAAGTACCAAACTATTCTTTTCCTCTTACTACTTGTTATGTTCCTTTTAATTCCCTAGTTTCTGCAGTTTTCTTTTGGACAGAAAGGTGTCTTCTTAATTTTGCATTAGTGTCATGAACTTGGTTAAGGACTGTGAAGAGTAAATCACTCAAAAGGGTAACTTCAGACCCTTCACAGATGGCTGTATTTAATCACTGAAATGTCTCTTCTGAGTTGTGTAGATAGTTGCTACATTTTGCTTTTGATTTACTACTGAAACAAAAAATCACGAACTACTAGTTTGTGCTTTTCCAACACCCTTCCACCCCCCAAAAGAGCACACTGTAGGGAATTTATTCTTCCTAAAATGAAATATTGCCTGTTCTTTGGAGTTTTTTGATCTGATTTATTTATTAAACTTCTTCATCTTTGAAAAGAAAATGTAATAAATTAATATGTAGTGCATTTATTTACTGCTTGTATTAATATCTATTTATGGAAGAATGTGAATTTTTTCCTCTAGTTCTTCTCTAATTTCAACCCAGGATTTTCAAATAATTTCTGTTCTCTGAGGTGCATCTATTAATAGGCTACATTAAGAAAAATTGCCAGAGTTTTAAGCTTGTTTCTATTTTCATTTTCTCACTTAAACATCGCTAGCTTTAGAGGTAATGTTACTCTACCCTTTCTCCTCTCCTATAACCGGAACAACAGGAATGTACAGTTCACAATATTGTCACACATGCTACAAAGTTCATGATTTGTGAAAAGAGATAAAAAGCCACAGCATTTCACATGCTTATTTTCCAAGTTATTCTAAGTTGTCTCCTGTTCTCCTGCTTGCTACTGACTGCTGCATTTTTGTGACATGCTGCTAAGCAGGTTACCTGTATGAGCAATTAATCTGAAGCCGACAGTAGGAGAGATCCAAAATGTACTCAGCTTCTCTTCCAGGGCTGTACAAGAGAATGAGCATGAGAATGTGCAAGGAGAAGCCATCACTCTTGGAGTTCAGAAAGAAAAAAGCATATAGCTTATTTTGAGGCACAGTGTAAAGGAAGGTGCGTCTTATTGCCCTTTGATTTCTCAGCTAAATGCCAGTATTTTTTGTTTTATGTAAGTTGTTGCTGCCTTCTTATTGAATTTGCTTTCTACTGGTTTCCCTTTTCTGTACCAGGGTGCAATGAGGGCCGGCTGCTCTCAGAGGGCAGGTGAGACAAAAGCTGGGGTAACGGCGTGCAAGCTGTGCCCTCACCTATGGGCACTATCCCACAGACCTCAAACACAAGGCAAAAAGCTGGGAAACGGGATTCTTCGACAGTCCCAGACATGCAAGGAGGTAAACCTGGGCCCGGGTCCAGTCAGAGGATCCAGCCCTGGAAAAGGTTCCAGAGAAAGGACTGGAGACAAGCCCACAACATGTGTCCAAGGGGTTCATCCAGAAGACCAGTTACCTGTGATGAGAGGCCAAGGCCCATCCAGCAGGCAGGGCCAGAGACAGGGTTGGAGACCTGACAGCCCTCGGCTGGGCTGAAAACTTGAGATTTGCTGAGACTGCTGTCCATCCCATCATCTAGGTCATTAATAAAAATGTTGATGGGTATTTACTCCCTGAGGGATGCCCTTGGTAACCAGATGTCAGTTCACTTTGTACTGCTGATCACTGCCCTTGAGTGCAGCCCAATTTCCATCCTCTTTATTGTCCACATCTTCCGCCTGTATCTCACCAATCTGGGTATAGGAACGCTACGGGCAAGTGTCAAAGGCCTTGCTAAACTTGCAGTGAACATCTTCCAATGCCACCTTCACCGACTCAGTCCTCTCAGCACAGAAGGCAACCACTTCATGATAGAAACTGCTGCATGAATATGAAACACCATAATTTTTTACTGGGTCTGCCCAGCATTTCTTTGGATGTTGGATCAGGGCTTTGGCTACAAAAACATTTGTTTTGTGTTATCTCAACTAAAAACTGCTTTGTCTTGTCACATACTGGTGTTTTTCCTTCACACCAGTAACCTCCCTTACAGAATACGGTTGTATTGTACAATTCACATGCTGCACAAAGAATAGCAAGGTCCCCCTTCCCCAGGTTTTTCAGGTCTTCAGTTTTCAGTTATTCTCAGCAATTTCTTGAGGGTATTACCTTGAAAATTCTTTTTCACCAACAAGTTATGGCATTCACTGACTTCTCTTTGTTGTCTGAAATTCAGAAAAACACTTTTATACTATATTTTCATGCATAGTTCATGCTCTCTATAAATATTCATTTTAACTGATTTGTTCCCTCTTCTTCCCTGGTTGATTAACCTCAGGATATGATACAATTTCCACTCTTTTGATGACTGCAAATAGTATCAAGGAAAAAAAGCTAAAGATGAAGTATTTCACCTGCATGTGTTCCCACAAGAAACTGTCAGAACAGTCTTGTGCAGGAAACATGCTGTCTGAGCTTCTGCAAATCAAGTGATAACACTGATATTCACAATACAGTCACGATACAAATGATATACTCATGACAGAGTTCTGGGTTTGCACATTCCTAATTCCAGTTATCATATTAGAATACTGCAATTTTATTAATTTAGTTCAAATCATTTCACATTCTGTCCTTATTCTGTAAGTTTTTAAAATTTTTATGCTTGTGTCTCAAATGAATAATTTTCAGCTGACAGGATTCCTTTGTCTTTCCTTGCCTTACCACTCATTCCTTTCTCCAGATGACTGATTTTGTCTATCTGCTTAGTAGCTCCTTGTGATGTGTGAATGGCATGCAGTTTCATGGCATGTTCTAATGTAGGCTCTAGAGGATCAACCAGCCATCTGACCAGCCATGGTAGGTAGCTATTGGAAACCCCCAAACAGCTAGGTTCAAGCTTTTGAACCAGAAAGGACTTCTTTCATTAATCATATTTTGATGTCCCTGCAGTCATATGAAACACAAGGAATCTCAAAAGGCTCAAAACTGCAGAAATGGAGTGAAGAAAGTAATTCTGAGAATTTAATTAGATAGATGATGATAAAAGAGCTTATATTTTGAAAGTAAGAAATGCTTTAAATATTTTTATTGTGCTACATTTTTTTTCTTCACAAGTTGGGAAAGATTAACTTTTTATTTTAAATAAATGGGTTAATTAAAGTCAATGGTTTCAAGTATTTTGACCTATAGAAGTCCTATATATTTGGCCTGTGTGGAAAGCTAATATTAAGAAATTCTGTTTGGCAATTCTTCCTTTCATAGGCAGATTGGAAAATAAATTATATTTCCTACCTTTCTTAATTTCTAATTTACTTCAGAAGTGCTTCAGTCACTGTTCTAAGGTTCTTTCCAATTGCTTTTCAAGCACTAATTGCGCAATTAATGTTCATTTTTTTGGTGATCAGTTAAGTATTCGCTGACTACTACAATCCAAATCTGATTGTAATCGCACTTCCATAAGGCTGAAAAACAGTTAATATGAAATAAGATTAAATTAATGTTATTTGCTCTTTAGTAGTCAGTAAAATGTGAATCTGAATCCAAGGTTGTTCCAGCTTTCTTTCTATAGTATATATTTGTATTCATATAATAAACCTTGTTTAAATATCAGGTTCTAGCCACAGTTTTAAAGACTACCCAGCTACAAACTTATGAGAAAGTAAATTATAAGCTTAGGGAGCTGGGGATTTTGGTGCCATTTTAGCAGTCCTGAAGACTGAGAGCAGGTGGGTTGAGTATGATTCCAGCTTTCTCCGATTATGCAGGAATGATTTGCTGGTAGTGCAGATACTTGTTCTTTCTCTGGCATAACTGTATGTTCTTTAAGGAGTTTCTAAAATCACCTCCAGCTAATGAAAATGCATTCATCATGTTACATCTTATTAAAACTTACACTAGACTCCCTGCTACATCTAGTTCTCTGAGTTATTAAAAAAAGAAGAGAAAATGTTTATATTTCTGGGTTAATTTTTAAAGGAAAAAGCAAAACAACAACAATAAAAGTGCTTTAAAATGTCCAAAATAAACCATTTTATTTCAGAAGTGTTTGAACAAAATCACTGAACCCCTCACACCGAGAAGGAAATTTGCCAGCGTAAATAGCTCCAAATCAGGACCCATCAAGCAGATTTCATTCATTGTGAACAACAGCCTGAGACCAACTTTTTAAAATCAGCTTATACTGTTTGATTGTATAGCGTAACACATTTGCATTAATGAATTTTTTGTGTGCATATGCTATTTTCATTACTCTATTTTATCACATTTCTATTGCTTTTGTATAAAATTAATATAGTTAACTAATTAGTAGTCCTTGCCAGTGTTATTGTGTCTCATAACAACAACGTGAGTCAGAGCCTCTCAAGCTATTTCTATAAAGGACATCCACCCAGTTTCAAGACTCACAGCCTCAAATGTATGAATAAGTAAGACTAGAGTTGGATTAACCTTGAACTGTCTCCCACAGATTGCTGTATTTCCCTCTCCTCTCCTCTCCTCTCC
>Ga0181612_181260_pt1 | contig 18231 bp, 6 predicted proteins | sample HoacroProtozoa21_FD_119630 | JGI IMG/M metagenome (GOLD analysis project Ga0181612, IMG submission 119630) | Hoatzin crop microbial communities from Cojedes, Venezuel. Combined Assembly of Gp0051906, Gp0051904, Gp0051908
CACTCCTCCCCAAGCCTGTAGCATTGTATGGGGTTGATGTGACTGAAGCGCAGGACCGGCACTTAGCCTTGCTGAACCTCATAGAAATGGCCTCGGCCCTTCGATCCAGTCTGTCCAGATCCCTCTGTAGATCTCTCGAGCAGATCGACACTCCCACGCAAATTGGTGTCATCTGCAAGCTTACTGAGGGAGCACTCAGTCCCCTCATCCACATCATAGATAAAGACCAGATCCAAAACTGAGTCTTGAGGGACACCACTTGTGAGTGGCCACCAGACGGATTTGACTCCATTCACCACCACTCTTTGGCTCAGCCATCTTGGCCAGTTTCATAAACATCAGTTTCATACACAAATTTTCAAAAAGCAGTAAGCACTAAATCCAGTTTATGACCCTAGCAATAACGAAAGGCATTCTTTGACATGTCTGCGTTGCAAGTGGGACTGATCTCCTGCAGAAGGAATTCAGATAGCTTTGATCTACTGAGTGAGTAGAATCTTCCTGTAACATCACAGATTTCAGCCACAAGTCTGAAAAACAACAACAGAAAAATTATTTTTTATCCATTTTCATGAAACTAAAAACAACTCTTTACTAAAAATTTCTGAAACTTCTGAAAATTCAGAGCCCCCACATTCATGGCCTCTGGGCACAGATGAATCCAAGAAAACTGAGAAGTGAGCAGCAAGCATTTCAAAGGGATCTAAAAATCACAGAAACCTTGTCTTCAGTATAACAAGATGTGAAACAGCCCTTCAGTATAAAATGGCTACTGTTTGACACCTGTTTGAATGCACTTGTAGAACATTTTATAACTTCAAAGAATTTTAGAAATCTTCGCATAATTTGTTACATGAGCCAACTGAATGTGAATGGGGGGGAAGGATTTTGCGATTATGTGCCAATATCTGAATAAGAAAGCCCTTTCAACATTTTCTGTTTCCATGTGAAGGATCAAAAACCACTGTTCAGGATTAGAAGCTTGTCAGCTAACAATCTAAACGAGGCTTGTCTCAGTACAGGTATCAAACACTGGTAACAAGACATATAATGACACTAAAATTTATTTTGTATAAGGAAGCTCAAAGGCTCATGAGACTGGCAAAGAGATTTTGAATGTAAAGTCTCCAGCTTACTGGTTAAAATTCATAGGAAAAAACATTACTATCATGCAGGGGCTCTTTGATGGAAATGTGAAATAAATGGGTGTTGGCTATTAATTTATGGTGGAAAACAGACAGTTCTCATTACTAAATATTGCAGCCTAGTTACCATTAGTCCTGTTACCATTTTTAATAGAATTGACACAGGTTTCAATCTGAACTTGAAATCAAAAGGAAAAAACCCCAAGAATATGCAATATTTTGATTTATATGATTTGAAAGAAAGCATAATAGAAATTGTCAAATAATAAATCCTAGGTTCTATTTGCAGTAGTAGAACAAAATTTAGCACACAACCTTCTACACAAAAGAATGATCTTGAAGCTGTAACAGTTGTGATTATCAACCATTAAACTTAAGCTGTAGAAGAAGAATGCTCTTGTAATGGAAGCAAAAGAATGAAATCTGCTTAGCTTCCTGCTAAGTCATACTGATCCATTATAAGTAGAAATGCTGTGAAATAAATGAATCTCTGATCTAATGGCTGTTACATATGATATCTGCCATCTGTCTAAGAGAAATTAAAAACAAATACTGATATTACAGAAATGTTATTACCAAGTACTGACCTACAGTCTAGAACAGCACCTGCTATATTAGGCATCAAGAAAAACAATACCAGAGGGCATTAAACTTCACTCTAACTTTGTGCATATTTTAACCACGTGGTTATATATGCCAAAAATTACTGCAGCATGGCCACTCATCCATGACAGAAGATGTGGGCAAGTAACAACCAAGATCATAAGCAATTAGATAAGCTACACAATGAAAAAACCTTGATACTCAATGGGAAAATTATAAAAAGACAACAAGATCATTTGTCAATCAAGAAGGCTCATAGAGCCAGACACAAAAAAATACATGCCTTCTGGCAGAACAAAGTCGCTCACATGTGAAGTTACAGTACTCAAAATATCTACACAGCTTCTGTTTAATACTAGGAGTCTAGATGGAATTATCTAAAATCAATCAAGTTACTTTCTTTCAACAGGCATCCAAAATTTTCCTTCTAGGCTGGAACAGATGTGCCACTATGTTGATATAGATGAGCAGGTTCAGGGAAAATCATTTAAGGGAAAACTTAGGCAAATTTAAGCAATTTGGTTTTGAAAATAGCTAAATTAGTCTCAGATATTCCAAGGATATGATATTAGGAAACTTTCTGAATTATAGAGGACAATGATGCAGCTAAAATAACATTTTGACACAAACTGCCGTAAGATGTATGCTTCCTCAAAAGATATTAGAAGAAAGATAAATTGCTTATGGCTTTAATTGCATGAAGTGTGTGAGGAAATAATTAAAGTATATACAGGTAATTATCTGGAGTACGGCTGAAAAGACATTTAAATGTCAGCAATTCCATTAATTTTATAACTGAAGATTGAGAACTGGCAGAGTAGAGGGTAACAAACCATGAATGGCTGTCATTATACGCTAAAAGACTATAAGGATGATTCTGATTTCATAAAACTAGTTGGGGTTGAGGTACACACAGAAACATAGACACGTGTGTGTACAAGTTAGTCACATCCTCAACTCATCTCAGTCAGGCGCACTGTAGAAAATGATTCATGTTGCTGTGACTGCTGACTCTACTGCCTGGTCTACATGGTTTATAGATACGACAGAAAGATTTATCGTGATAATGCAAGTTGCCTAATGTGCTCTTAGCAAGGTTTTAATCCAAAATCTACTTTAGAAAATAGGAATGCTAAATTTATGCAAACCCTAAAAGGAGAGTATAGCGTGGATTTCCAGACATTAAAGAGATCAGGAAAATAATAACCATGGTACTGTGGTTAAGCAGAAATATGTTTCAGCATTCGAAAAGTGAAGTTCAACTTGGAAGACTATAAATGAAGAACTAATTCATTACCATTATAGGTGAGTAATTCAGATGCAAGGTCCACATCACTAGCCCAAACCTTCCACCCTTTCTGATCCCCACCTTCTCTATGTGAGGGAGTCAGCCAGCCTGTACAAAGTGGTGTCATAGAAACAGTGATCTGACATTTGCTTGATCATAGATTGCTTTCTTAAGATGGGTATTTCAGTCATGATTTTCAGAGACTACTGGATTCAAATTTCAGGTGGATGTTCAGGAAATCAGTCTTAAAGGAGGCAGCCAAAGTTGCAGTCATCCTTCCTACAAGGAAATCTTCCCTCCCCAGTGTGAAGGGGCAGCTTAAAGTAATCGCGGGACATTTCGTTGATCATTCTTGCTAGAGCAGAAATGGCAAGACTGGCAACCATATTTCTGTGACACAACTTGAAAAATCATATTCTTTTTATATCCAAAATGTAGTTGATGTTCTCTTATAGTAGCACTTATGTAACAGTTTGTTACTATGTATGTAATAAATGTAACTAATACATTTTATAAGGATTAGCAGTTCTGGTTACTTTAAAAGCTTTCAGCAGTTGGTGCTTTGATTTATAAAAGCAAAATATGGAAACAATTAACGCCTCTTGCTACATTTCTTGAAAGGAAAGACATCACTTACACATCTAGATGAACGACAATAAAGTGTTTTAAAGGAAACCATACACATACATAAAATCAAATAGATTTTGATCAATGTCTTGAAAAGATTTTCAAGAATAATGAAGAAAAATCAGTCTTCTACCCCAATGATAAACCCCAAGCATTTTATCCACTCTATGTATAAGAACAGACAATAAGAATTGGAAGCAAAAGCTGAATAAAAAAAAAAAGGAAAAAAAAATCCATTTCTATTCCTAGGAAAAGCAAAAGCACACTCTTTGGGACTGGGTTTTAGTAAAATCAGAACCTGGAAAGGTGTGCTTTGTTTTCTTTGTTTTTCAGGAAAAGATAATAAATAGTATCTTTTAATACAATTTATTTGTCCCTGTTATTCAGTTCCCTGATAATTAAAAGAGAGTTTTCATCCCTTGTCAGGCAAAATATTATGTGGAAGCCTAATGACGCCACCCCCAAAGCATCATTAGGTTACTTGATGGAGGATATGATTTCTGTATGTTATAGAAGCATTTACTCCAGGGAACCTTTTCAAATCAGCAAGAACAAAATTTTGTTCACTGGGTAACAGAAACGTAATGACACACTATTAGTTTTGGGTGGCTGATGTTTGATTTCCTGGAGTTGTAAAGACAGTCTGTTTTTGTTCTAATGGCATTATATACTTCTGTGATGGAAATAATTAATGACTGTGCAACTTAGGTCATTACTGTGCTAGAAAACACTGTTCAGTTATACTCTTACAAATATATAAGTTCTAGAGGGTAAATCAAATACAACATATTTTCAGAAAGAAAAAAGTAAATGTATTTCAAATTCTTGCATATTTGTAGGCCTTATACCAGAGCAGAAAAGAAGTTTTACTTTCCAGTTTCACTAAAAAATTTTAGGTTCAGTTGTTCCAGTAGTCCCAAAGTGCAGTCAGAGAAATATTTAATTTCCAACAAAAGGTTAAGGTAGAGAACTGCAGTCACTCACAGCTACTGCTGTAGAACAGTGCCATCATCTACAGAGTGGAACAGCATCCCATGAAGTAGATTAACAGGATGAAGAAGTTCTTAAGTACCAGAAGAAAGAGAAAACACAACAATCAAAGAAAAGAAAGGTGAGTTTTTTGTTCCTCCCCCCCTGACAACTTGTAGTATCATCAGCTCCACTAAAGCCTTAAATCTAATGAAAGTAGAAATCCTCACGGAATCTCTTTCTTTGCAACATATGCTGCATAAGGAAAATATGCAGAAACTTTCCCTAAAGAAAGCTTTGTTTTGCTTAACATGGAGTTAGAGGTACTACAGAATGAGACAGCCGCCTACTGCTATTCTAGGCATATAGTTTTTCAAACAGTTTTACAACTGAAATATTTCAATTCATAGTCACAAATAAACACCCCATTTGTAGATAAACTAAGCTTGGGATACACTGAGTAAAGGACAAGTCAGTTCCAAGGCATGGTTTATCAAGTAATACAATCCATGAAAAGACAGTCTGTTCAAATTGGTTCAAGGTAGTCACTCAGTTAAGAGTTTGCTTGTTAATGGCAAATAAATGAACAAAAGAGACAGGAGACAAATTTAGGTGGAGACATGAGTTAATCAGATAGCTTTCTTTAAACTGCGGATCTTATGAACCCTCTAGTATTGTGTAAGTGCAAGAAAACACATCCGTTCACAGCATTACTGTGATACTGTGAAACACTTACTGTCTAACATATATATTGATATGCATAAAAACACTCCAGTATAATTCAGTGTGGCAAGCAAAGGCTGAGTAAAGATCTTAGAAATGTATGTCCTTCTCGCACTAGAGTTTTGTAGTTTGGAATTGTTGCACCACTGGTCATAAAATATTATGGGATTGAAATTCTCTGAAGTTGTAACGTTAGTGTTTCTTACTACTGAAGCTGATAGAGCCACGGGAAATTTTATTCTGAGATTTGTAGAAATACAGAGATTTGACTGGGCTATAGTACTTGTGTTATCCAACGGGTAACTTCAGTTCTGTGAGAGAAGTACCAGAAAGGCAAAAGATAGATCATTACTTTTTTTTTAGTGACGGCTTGAGGTTATTCCATTTTCAGGCCCTGAAGATGCAGAGAACATTCACAGTTCTTACCAATTATGAGTAGAATACAGATGTCCAAACAGGAACAGGTTAAAGACATTTGCTCCTTAACTCTCTATGGTGGAAGTTCTTCTGATATATGGAAGTGAAAGAGAACATATGCACAACTTTCACATGTCCTTTACTTCTACCAGGTCATGTAAGCAGAGCTATAACTACTTGCTTCATCACGTAAGCTATAAATCATCCTTTTCATTTTTTATGGCCCTAGAGATTTCTCCCTTCCCCTTGTCAGGCTACTCTACATTTGCCAGCCTAAGTGATGTAAGGAGTTTCTACTGCAGAAAGCGGCACTGCCAGCAGTTGAGACTACGTAGGCAGGACACGCATAGCAGTATTATCTACAGCAAAATATCCAAGATGTGTAAAGCTCAGGGTAAAAGGCTTAAGTCTTTAAAGCTACCTCATAGATTCCCCCTACCCTCTTTTGCTTTTGACTATAAAGCATCAAAATTCTTTGTCTTGCTTAAAAATCTTAGTGTAATGTGACTTTACAGATAATAACACTGAATGCTTGTATAAGACAAGACATCTGCAGAGATTTTATTTTGAAAAAAATATTAATAATGACACAATACTGGGCATAAACATTTTCTTTACAAAACTGCACTGAAGTTGTAGAAAAGAACTCAAGTATGTTTGCATTTGTTCATTTCACTCCTTCATCAAACTGATGTTAATAGAAGTAACCTCAAGGTAAGAAGGAAATCAAGCTGCTGAACGTATCCAAAAGCATTTTGCTAACCTCAGGCTACTTGGGAAATAAGGTGCAGCTATACAGAGATTTTACTGTGAAGTAATTATTATAATCTGCATTCTGGGTTGTTACAGGTGCAACCGGTAGCCAAATTCTTCTAATCTCTTGGGTCCAATTACCTCATGATAATCATGCCAGTTGGTGCCATATTTAGTTTTATTCAAAATATGATCCTCAGAGGTAAAATAGATACTTTCTGATTGCAGGGAAACTTGCAGACTATCTTTCTTTTTCTGGTGGGTTACCATGTGGGATATGGAGTCCTTAATAAACAGCCTGTCAGCTGTGGATTTCTTTCCAGCAGTCAAAAATTTTGAGTAGCTCAAACTACTCTTAAGAAAAATCCCAAAATTATTCCACGAAAAGAAAAATCATTCCAGAACTAGTAACTCCAAGTAGATGAGAGGACACCTGGAAAGGTGACAATGAACAGGGTAACATCGACGTTTATAAAAGATGAGGAATCTCTCTTGACCAAAGACAAAGGAAAGTTCATCACAAAATAGTTTTGGGCACCACTATTGGCATTTCAACTTACAAAACTTTTGGCATCATTCTGAATTTCAATACGACTTGGTATGGCCTACAATGGCAAGAGGTAAACTTCTGTAAACTGCAGGAAACTGACATTGTACAACTTCTACTTTGTTCCATAGTGAGATATGACAATATATTATAGAGAATAATTTCCACACTGTGGGAAAGTGAAATAAGTTTAGAGAACCAATTATACAAAATCCCAAATGTCTAAAGAAGTAGCAAAGTGTAAAGAATGCTAATATGTAACCTGAATAAAAAATATCATCACACACTGAGCTGAAATTCATGGGGGATATCTGTCTAAAACCTTCATGAACAATTGCAAAAAGCTACTTGCATATGCATTTCCCAACAAATAGCAGGTTACACTATAGTGACTTTTTATTTTAAATTTCAAAGACCTTTGTAGTGAGCTACATTGCTGAGTGTATTTCAGATGCATTTCCTTGGAGAGTAGATGTTTAGGTATCTATATTAACAAAAGAGGAATACAAAGATTTGAACCTGGAAATCTCATCTGTAACATAAATACTTTAAAACTCAAAAGAAAAAACCAAGATGACTATCCTCAGTCTACAAGAAACAATAATAATATTATTATAATAATACAATATTATCCCATTTTAGCCACAAAACCAAGAAGCATTTTTTCTTTTGAAGTTACTGAGTTTTAGATAACTTGATCTTTCATATGATAATATCATTTGCAAACTTCAGATATTCTAACAGTCAGTCATACTGTAACAGGTCTAAACGAGGAGATCTGGTGCCTGGCAAGTGGATATCAAGGATCACTCAAAACATACAGACTTCTAATAATCAAGTCATCATTATATATTCCAATGGTCTCACAGAATGGCTACATACAGTAAATACTCATCACTTCAGAAATATAAGCACTGACATACAAATCTTGGTCCATTGTATGCTGATAAGCGACAAGCTTTAAGAAACTATAATGTATATTCCGCAGCTAACATCTGACAAAACTCTGAATCAGAAATCTAATGGAGGCTAAACCAGAACATATTGAAGTAAATAAAGAGTAGTTATATGATTTTTTTCATATTTCTCTCATGGGAAAAAAAGAGCAGCACCTATAAAATTTGTCAAGTTTTATGAAAGTAATTCCATAAAATAAATTGAAATACTTTCATTTTTATTTAAATATTCATGTTTTACCTGGATTTATAGACCTTCAACTAAATAAAACACATGCCCAATTAAGACCCTTGATGAATACAGTAGAATAACAAAGAAGGATCAAATTGAATGGGAAGAAATGAAAACAGTGATATGGTCTGCAGGGGTGTTTTAAGGCATCCTGGCTGATCTTACCATCACGCTTTTTCAACATGTGAAAAGCCGCTTCTTCCCTTAAATGAGTCTGTAACAGAACCAGTCAATGTCCTATAAACGTATGTGTGTCTGCCAGAGTTGTGAGCTGCACGAAAGATAGTATAATTTTGAAAGGTCTGTGTTTTCTGAATTACTCAAAGCTGAACAAACTTTGAGTAGTTGTATGCTCCCTTCTCCTCCTTTTGCTTTTTAATGTCTAACAAAAATTAATTCAGGATAGACTTAGATATTACAGTGGGAAGAGGGTTTGATGTATCTGAACAGACACATACTTTCTTCATATGAGGTGAAAACGTATTTCTCTAAACACTGCCATATATCTAATGAGAAAAACTGTAATCTCTAGTTAGTGAACCACCTGCTTCAACCTCAGAGAGCATTCTTCCATCATAGCATTACACCTATTCAGATTGTGATGTTTGCCTCCTAGGTCTTTAATACCAACTCTTTTGTAGAGCAGCTTTTTTGGCCGAGATCAAAGAAGGAAGAAAATTACTAACTGTACCTCATTGTGTATTTCAGCAACAGCCTGTACCCAGAATTGAAGCAAATCTTGGAAATAAATATCTGGACACTTTTCACTTAATGCGAGAAAAACACAACTCCATGATACTCTGGCTGTAAGACGAGAGAGAGATGGAAACACTTTCTCCTTTCCTCTTGGATAAAAGCCAAAGCTACTTTTTACCACAAGCTCAGTCAGGTATTTGGGTTCACAGGGTAACTATTTCCTTAACAAGACACAGTAGGTTCAGCTAGTAAGATAGGTCCTTGGCAGAAGGTTAAAGACACATGGAATGATCATCTTTTGCATTCAAATAGTTATGTAGTGTTATCCACATATTAAAATAGTTTCTTCATTTTCTCTTACCATATAGACTTGGAATCTTTTAATTTTCATAGGTTTCATTCATAACCAGGTATCTGTCCTGGTTATCTCAAATTTTTTTCATATCATTACTGAATTTCATAACAACAAAAATTCCAGGAATTCTTCTGAGCTTCTCTCCAGTCATAAAGAAGAGGAATTCAAGATGGATTTTCTAGTCTCATCGTAAGACAAGAGATTGATTGTTTTCTACTAAATTATCATAGAGCAATGCACATGTTTGCGTCTGGTTCACCACCAGATGAGCAGTTAAGATCTTATACAAATCTTTTCAGCACAAAAAAGACTGTGATACGTACTCTACTCTGTTGTAACAGACTGCCTTCTCACAGCAGAAATCAGCCACTGTAGTAATTCACATTTCAGCAGAAATATGTAAGACAAGGTATCATTTTCTAGGAATGAGCAGATTCCTGTTGCCTTTCAAGGAAACAGACTGCATACTGAACAAGAAAGCTTCTGGTCAGTAGCTATAGTACCGTTTCTGACAATCAAGCATTAGTAGAGACGAAAAAAAGTAATAAAGATGTTCAGGTTTTCCCCAAAGCTTGACCCAAATCTCACAGAAACAAATGGAAATATGCCCAGGTGCTAGTATTTGCAAGAATATCCCATAAGTTCAAGAAATATCTAAAATTCACGCATTTAAGAAGCAACCTAACTGCTATGGTATTTCTAGGAGAGTTCCTGTAAACAATACAACAAATAAAATTTTCCATTGTCCATCTCGGAGCGTGTATTCGGTGACATGCAAACTCACTATATTACGGTGCTCCAGGCACATTATTAAACTACTGTTTAAGCGGAAGTTAATTGAGGCAGATGGTACACACATATTCTGTGGGCTTGGTGCACAAGACTAAATTTTAGCCTTAGCAAAGGTGAGTCTCTTCCATTTCTGGGAGAAAGATATTTAGTTTCTCATATGAGGTTCATATCTTATTTCCTTTAAAAGGGCAGAGGGGGAAATCCTCATACAGGTCACCCCCTCCACCCACCATCCCCTCAATATTATAATTTCTTAAAGACTCAAAGAAGCAGATCCCGTATTTCTTAAATGCTAACAATTGAATCACGATTTCATTTTTTAGAGGTCTGTCTTTAATGTTAAAACACAAGAATTGTTTTATGGGATTTAACTTTAACCCTTAATCATGTAATCTCAGGCCTTAACCAATACCTCATGTCTCAAAATAAGGAGTGTTCTTAGTGTCCTCAAGAGGATCATTCTTCTTGCACTTAGAAAATTATTGAACATATAATTATTACCCATATCAAACCTTATTACGTCAGATCTACATCTTCAGCTGGTATGAAATGTTAAAATTCTTCTACTGAATTCATATGATTATTGCTAATTCACTTCAACACTGTTTCAGAAACTACATGAGAACATCGTTATGAGGCTTTTTAGCATATCTCATCAATATCCCTCTGCCTCAACTAATGTAGTGGGATATGGTCTGGTAAGTAGCTTCTAAGTAAGACCATCCCTCACCTGCTGAAAGAGACTAGCAGTATCTTAGTGCAGACAAAGGACCCTTCTTACAACCTCTGAAGTTATTTATTGTGACCTAGAGATTATAATTAGAATAGCGACAGCAAGCAGAAGCATTCTGTTATTTAGGAATATGAGAACTCTTACAGTGCACATTTCTAATATACAAAAACTGTAAATTAAGAAATTAGCATTAAAATTTATTTATTTTTTCAAAAATCACTATTTGAGCTAGTAGTACTTCTTTGCAAATGCAAACTACACTTCAAAATCAATGAAGAAGTAATAGAATTCATATTTTTCCTCCTGCGTTCAAAGTATTTATGGTGGTTTATCATTGCATGAAAACACAGTATTTGTATTTTAGGACTATTTTAGAAATCTTTTTTGAAACATTATTATTACTGGACACTTTTGTGTCAAAATGTTATGCAAAGCATGTTAGTTGTTCATCTTCCACCACAAACTGTAAGTGACAGATCTGAGACAAAATACACCACCAAATTTTAAACATAACCTCAGTCACTTTGGGTAAAGCAAGAGTTTAGTGTTATGGAAAGAAAACCCAGGCTTCTTTTACTGAAGAGGCCTTGTGGTTTTCTGCTTTCTATTGATAAATAAAAGAACATCCGTTGTAAATAGTGTGGAGTGTAGAAAGAAGGCTGAACAAGGAAGTGCAAAGGTTTGAAATTCATTGAGGCATAAAGAAAACCCATATAAATAGAACATGATCCTGCTCTGGTCTATAGGGTATGATTCATGCTGTGCTATTCTGCCACACACTACTTCAGGAAAGAAACATATTTTTCTGTACCAGCAGTAGAATTTTCTAATACTTTACTGTTTTATGTGCTTCATAATAAGCATCAAATTGTTGAATTCTAGGCACAGGAAACAGAATAGACCAATTCAAGTCAGGACTTGCTAGAAGACTGATGCCTTGTGAAGAACTCCAAATACAAGTTAGTGCAGTGAGGGTAAAACGCTTGGTCTTTTCCATCTTATGCTGTAGCAATGGAGAGATCCTTGTCCCTTTCCTACAGAAAAAAACTGCAACAGTTTTTATTTTGAAAGCTGGAAAACAAATTTCAAAAGGAAGAGGAAGGAAAGTTTCTCTTTTTTGCATGGTCACTGTGAAATCTCTTATCAAGAGCTTCTGGCATCATCTCAGTAAGGCAAGCTAATTTATATTGAAAACATAGTAAAAATCTAGTTTTTCTGACACAGAAATATTCTAATGTTGCTATTGGAAATAATTTCAAAAGCCTGGAATCAATCACTGTGAGCTTTTATGGCAATAGGTATGAAATTTATCATTACCTGAAACTATATAATTGGTTCCATTCATAGATTAAAAAAAAAATAAGCCGATTAAAATATTTTTCCTCCTTTCCTCCCTCGCTCTCGAGCATGTCAGCAATGAGAAACTGTCCACCAGCTTTCGGTCAGCTTTGGAGCAAAACCTGACTCTGTCAAGCCAAACACTGTAAAAATTTTAAAGAAAGATGGGAAATATTTTGAAATCCCTTTAAATCTGAATGATGTGCTTATACCTCTCCCCTGTGTCTAAAGCTACAGCAATATAGAATATATGACAATGTTTTATATTTTTGAGCTCAGAAAAATAGAGCTAAGCAACATTTAAAATTATTGAAGAAAATAATTTAAAATCTTTTTGGATAGGAAACAATTTTATTTTCGTTCACCTGATGAAAGACAGTAACGGTTACTCACTAGATAAGAGGAAGAATGGTTAACAGCCATCTGCGCATCTCCTCTGATGAGATCTAGCTAGTTTGAACCTCTTTTGAAATTATTTCTCTATGGCTACCTTGAAAAGTTATGATTGCTGAAAGAAATAAATAATAAATTATAAGAAATATTGAATCTTGTTAAAAACAAATAGCTTTTTTCTAAAGGGTAATGTAAAAGGTTTCAGGTTACTTTGAACATTTTTGGGAAAATATAAAAATACTGGATAAGAAAGTAGTGGAAGGGGAAGCAACAAAGTGTATGTGGTATTCCTTTCACTTTTATCCTTCTTGAGAATTAATCAAAAGCAATTTTCAACCGTTCAGTCTCCTGCTGTTCTGACTTCCTACAAGAAAAGTTAAGTCATAAGGAGAACGGATGGTGTTTATGTAGTCCAAAGCTAAGCCAATCCTTTTCATCGGGAATCTGTCTCCTTTTCTTTGCAGAGGTACTGGGTAAGTACCAGCAAGGGGATTATGTACTGCAAGAGAAGGACTGGAGGCATGCTGAGGATTTTGAACTGTGCACTTCTGACTGGATCATCGCCCTGCACAATGCCAAAGCAGAACATACACTGTTCAGCCCATAGGCTGAGCTATGAAGAGCTGCTAAATATATCGGTGTTTGAACCTGCTGCATTTGAAATTTAAAAAAGCGTGTCAACGTCAACCAGCAGGGCTATAGAGTCTGTACCTGTATCAGCCTATTATATAGCTCTTTCAATAGTTTAAGGATGATTTTTTTCCTTCTAGAAGCTAAATGTCCCCTTGGTCCCACCTACCAGAATAAGTTACTCTTTAGGCATCACTTCTCCCAAGTAGCAAAGTTCCCACAGGTGTTACAAACGTACAAGGAAACTTTGTGCATTAGCAGAAGAATTACTTACGACGGCACTGTTACATGGCTGTTTAGGAAGGGTGAAAGGAACACCTTACATCATTTTGAAGAAGCTACCAGAGTCAAATACAAAAGACACACTATACAGGTAGAAAGCTACTAAGATAAAATTTCACTTTGTTGAAGTTGTTTCAGTAACAGGCATCCTAAGTTTCTTGGACAGATGAAAATAAAGGTAATGAAATCTAAAATCAGGAATCTTCCCTTCATAATTCCTGTTTAAAAATACCTACGTGCTGCTGAGCACTCCAGTAATTTACAAGAATTAATTTTTCAGCTCTTGTGCTCATTTCAACAAAAAAAAGTTGTATAAGGTGTAGTGCATAGCAGAAAAGCAAAGTCTCAGCTGTTACGAATTTGTTTATTCCACTGATTGCAAGATTTTGATTTACATCAGCTGTACATAATATCTAAGCAAGTTTGGCTCAAGCAAGACATGCCAAAAATCCAGACAAGGTATCTACTACTTAGAAAAAAGATTCTCATTTTATTGCAGATCAAGATTTGTTTAAGAATATAGCTATCCATTAATATTATTGTTCTATCCTTCAAATAACTCACCAGTAACTAGAATATGCTAGTACCAGAGATGCAACAAGTATTTGACCATAATATAAGGCATACTGTATAACTATCTGAATGGCATGTATTTCTCTCTCAAATATGCACGTTTGGATACTATGCAAGATAATCTGGATGAAAAGGATGTATTTAATTCCCAGAAAAGCCAAGCAAATACCCAAATAGAGGACAAGAAGCACCTTTCTTCTAAGACACTTCTCCTTCCAACCATTAATCAAACAAGAATAAGCCAGGGCTTTTTGGGCATCAGAAGAATTCTTTGTTCCTATAATTAATCTCTTTTGATATTTTATTGTAATTCACCATAAGGTGAACATCCACCATTTGGAACACTGTGAATACTTTCACTACATGTCATTAACAAGCAGACTCATTTCCAGAAATTTGAAAGAAATCTTTAAAAAGTTGTATTTTAGTATGAATAGTGTGGGAAAAAAGTAAAGAAAAGAAAATAAGGTATATTTGAGAAGGATTCACCTGCTTGAGAAAAAGCGTAATGGACGTAGTAGGAGGAACAAGCAAGGAACCTTGGCCAACTGGTACACAACCGATAGTACTTCTCTCAAATTTAAAAGGCTAAGTGTTAGAAGGCCCTGCTTGAACACAGTCAAAATAAATATCAGGTGATATTCTCAGAGCAGAGAGAGAGAGAGAGATCACCTCCCTTTCTATATGTTTTTGTCAGTGGTGTTGGAGTTTGTTGTTGTTGGGTTCTTGTTTTATTTTTAAAAAGAAGTCACTAGCTGTGGCCTTTTACCATAAAATAATTTTTATATCCTTGGATTAATGAGCCATATCACTGACAAGCTGCCATATTCTCTTTGCTGAAATCTCCAGTTACAGTCTATTAATCAAAACATCTTGGGAAGATAAAAAGCTGCAACTTTATATGGCAATACTTTTATAAAAATCTGATTTAACATAGAAGTTTATGGACAAAATATAAACACTTCTAATTGTATAACAATGTGATACTTTTCCTTATTATGTGGAAAAAAATGTGAGGTAATCTTCATTTGAGCTGCCTTCCCTCCGTACAACATGACCTCATGACAGACACTTTTTGGTAATTACTTCATAAACACAGAGCAACATGAAGAAAGTACTGAAAGCCATAGGAAGGATTTAGGTAACAATCTATTCTAAGTGCCTTTCTGACAGTGAAATAAATGTATCTCAGCACAGTTTGATCAAGTTCTCTTCCTCAGCTGTACTTTAAGCTCACCACTGTGTAGAGAAGGTAATACAAGAGGGTCTGTGATGAAAAGCAAGACAGTAATTGTCATTCCAGAGTCTTAATTTTATTCTGCTTTATTAATCATTTTTTTCTCTTCTAAGAGCTTTTAGGCTTTTTTTTTAAAAAAAACAAACACGCATTTTTAGCATATCTGTTTGTAGACAGTAAAAAACCCTACAGCTGAAGAAGAGACAATGCAAATTTAGTGAATGTATTTCTCATGTTTCCTCTAGATCCATTAACTGCATTAACATTGATTCACATGCATTAACACATGCACAAATAGGTCCATAGTGACTTTTGTTTTACAAAAGTCATACAGATAAAGAAAATGTACAGGTAGGGCAGAAAAGAATAGAGTTTGTTCCTCAGACTATCAACAGTAGTTTCCACATATTATGATAACAGAAAAGGAGGAAAATCACGTAAGAAACAATCTTCACTGCAAGATTTTGGAGAGTTACTTAACTCCAGAGATATCATTGTTTCCTAAGTAAAAAAAATCAGTTAAAATTAAAATATGTTCACAATTACAATGATGTTTTTTTAAATTTAATGATATTTGCACAAATTGAATTTGGGTCAATGTAAAGGCTTTGAGAACAGGTAGAAGCTTTCATTTCATAGCAATTAACTTGATGTAATTCTACCAATACAGCCTGTATCTTGCAATACATTAAAAAGTGAATTTGTCTAAACATGATCTAAAAGTACTTTGCATACTTTTTATTCCAAATTTTAGAGGAAAAAAAAAGAGTCAATTTTTGTAGACAATAAGGTTTATTAACCTTCAAAGCCAATGTTTCTCTACTGGTTATTTTAATTATTCATAATCACATATAATCTTAATGTGGTAGAAATTAAATATGGCACATGACACACATTCCAATTAGTGCATATAATTAGTTTTCAATAACATTTTAGCCCAAATAGGAATTTAAAGTAATTTGTCATACTACATGAGAGCACAAATTTTGATAAAAAAAATATCTTGTAAGTTCCGAATAATAGTTTCATTGTTTCTGAGGATAGCTATGTTTCCATGACTCTCTCTCACCTCTAACACACACATAAAAATGTCATCTTCTTATGGCAGATTACACATTTTATACACATTCACAAACATTCACTGACTGCCCTCTAACACAAATCCTCAAGATTTTTTTTTCCGAGCTTCCTGATTTTATTACACTGCCTCAATACTATCTTCTCAGGAAAGTATTTTTAAAATTATTTTTTGTTTAAGATATGCTGTTACATGTCCAAAAGCCTTAAATAGATCATTTTGTCATTTTAATTTATTTTGAAATGGCTACACTTTCAGAAATTACTCACATGCAGAGAATCATAAAGGAAACATTTCTCCCACATACGCAATTCAGACGTTTTATTTTAATTAGTAATCTAATGTGTCTTTAAAAGCTGCAGAAATAAAATCTCTTCTACTCTTCCATGCTATCTATTCCAATGTTTTAATTATTAACAAAAAGTTTTTCATAATTTTAACCTAGATCTTTCTTCCCTTATCCAATGAAGTCTATCATTTCCTGTCCTGTATGAACACAAGAGCACAGATTACTGTCCAGTACAGATAACTCTTGAAGAAATAGATACAAAATTGAAGATTTCCTCTTGCTATCATCTTCTTTGGGATAAACAAACTCAGATCCCTCAATTTTGCAAGCAAAATAGATAAAAACCCCCTGAGCTTTAATCAATATATTTTCATTTACCTACTTAAATTTTCACCAACTGAATACAAAAATTGTGAAGGAAAAAGCTTCTCATACCATTCAAGGAATATTTAAATACTAATCCCACTGTTTACCATATCTAGGACCAAATCTTCACCGCTGCAAATCTGGGGCCATTTCAAAAGCAGAGTCTTTGTTATAATGGAATATTTCTTCTATCACCAATTCCCTCTCTCATCCATGACTACAAAATTTATATGGTTTTACAGTTTGCAAAGAGTAGAAAGCAAAAAAAAAAACCCCACCACACCACATATGAAAGGTTTTCTGCATTCCCTGGGCAGCATGAACCTAAGTTCTAAAAGTGTTTCTGCAAAGAGTGCAAAAGGGTATTTCCTGATGAAGCGCCGTGATACTCCATGGCTCTGTACAGGAGCCATACTGAAGAGAAGGTAAAACTTGGATCTAAGGCTGTTAATGGTGGTGTCAAATAGCCAGGACAAAAACTTGAGGTGGAAGGAAGAAATTCAGCACAGACTAGAAAAGGAAGGTGCTTCTGTTAGAAGAGAAAAATAAGAAATCTGTGCACAACAATTTGGGGTCAATAAGAAATAGACTAAAGTGCAACTGAAATCTGCCCGTGATTAAAGAAAGCATTTAATGAATGTAAAGCTAACACTCCAAACCTACATGGATCTTATCACATATGTCGGGTCTGACTACAGCCACAGTTACAGCTGCTTTGAAGCTATGATTATTTCTGCACAGAAGATCGATCCCTTTTATTTAAAGTTCTTCCTCTTACTGTGCTAGTGGTTATGCACCAAAAGATCCTCTTTACTTTACTTGAACCAGCTGATCAGATAGACAAATAAAACATTTCCTCTTTTGTCCAGGTCAAAGGCAGCTTCTTACAGCTTATAAATTTGTGCCAGGCAGTTTAGAATTTTGTGCTACTAATCACTCATGCCATTGCCTTTAACCACTCTCTCTCTTAAACTGTCTTACAAACCACAACTAAACTTGTCAGTGTTTTCTGTTGTAAAATACTCAGACTTGAACAGTTTGTACACCTATAATTATGCAGGAAGCCATCGGGATGTACAGGGATGTTGAATGCAAGACAAAAGACAAACAGACTGAGGTTGTCAATAGCCGAAGAGCTAACAAAGGAAGTAAATAACTGGTGCTTATCTTATCAGACAAAAGTAAGGGGGGATAGCCCATCACTGTAAA
>Ga0181612_105566_pt1 | contig 18230 bp, 5 predicted proteins | sample HoacroProtozoa21_FD_119630 | JGI IMG/M metagenome (GOLD analysis project Ga0181612, IMG submission 119630) | Hoatzin crop microbial communities from Cojedes, Venezuel. Combined Assembly of Gp0051906, Gp0051904, Gp0051908
AAAAAAAGTTACTTGAAATCAGGTGAGATGAAATGCATCACAGATGTCTAAATCCGGGGCAGGGTGGGGAGGAGGAATAATTCCTAGATGTTTAGATTCAGAATAAGAGCTTCATCGTACCAGAAGGTGAATCCACTTTCATGGTTTAACTAGTGAATGAAAAACGGTTTCTCTGTGTCAAATCAAAACAGTTTGCAGCCAGAGCAAACTAGTAGATGACTAATTGGCTTTAATATGCAAGCTTTGAATTAGAAGGCTTTTTAATCTTTAACTGAATTTTAAAAGTTAGTTTCTTTCTACACAGGAATATGGCATTTCTAAGGCTGAGAAACTAGAGATTGCCAAAGGTTACTGCACTCCTCTAGTTAGAAAAATCCGTTCTGACCTTCAGAGAACTCAAGATGATGATACTGTAAATAAGCTTCACCCTCTGTAAGTCTTTTACTTTTTTACATGGTTACATTAATTTCTGTATGACTTAATGGAGCTATTCCATAGCTTTCATATCTGAAATGTCCTACTACCTCATAGTAATTTAAAAAGTATGATTTATTTATTTGTTGACAGCTATTTCTAAAATAGAGACACATGTCACTATGGACTAATAATTTTTTTTTTCTTTCAAGTTACTCCAGGGGTGTTATGTCCCCTGAACGCCATGTTCGTACACGGCTGTATTTCACCAGCGAGAGTCATGTCCACTCCCTGTTATCCACCCTTCGTTATGGTGCCTTATGTGATGTAAGTTGAACACTTTTTCTGTTAAAGCTCTGATATTTTGAGAGGAACCAAAAGGACTCAAACTTACTCAAATTGTATCAATTGAAAGCTTAATTTTCTTAAGTGGCTTTGAAATTTATTACACTTTTTCAGACTTTTGATTTCTTATTATATGTACACAAACATATTTCAAATTGCTGGTATGCACATTGGTGGAAATCAGCATGCCCTTTAAAGTAATGCTGAGTTCCACCGGTATGTTCAGCTGTATATGTTACAGTCTCAAAGAGATTTGAAAACATCAGATAATCCATTTTTTTGCCTTATGTTGTCACCTATAATTCTTCCAACTCTTTTTTTTTCCTTCAAGTTATCATTCAGGGTTCCCTTGAACTCACTTTTGGACTGGCTTATTATTTTTGACCATTGGCATGTTGTCAAGACCTCCCAAGACTTCAGCAATGCTCATGTAGTGTGGGGTCCTGTTCAGTGGATTGTCTTTCCTATACTGTCATATAATACCTTGGAGGTAGTGCATTATTCTCCATCTGATTGGCTTTGAAACGAAGGACTGCAAAAGACAAGGTGTCCAGATTCAGAAATGACCTAACTGACCTCTTGGAGGGCATAAATGCATTACCACAGAGCCTACATGGCCGCTTCTAAGACAGAGCTTGATTAATATACTAACTGTTGAGATGGTTGTATTGACATACTTGTTTCTGGTAGTGGTTGACTAAACTCACTGATGGCAAAAGCATTTTTCATCCTAGACCCCTGTGACATATGCTACAGCAAATACACTCCTAGTTTTAGGCTGGTAAACTTCAAAGTTTCCTTTTAAGGTGGATTGCTACATCTATTTTTCTAGAGCATGAAAAAAGGTGAATATTCACTTTAAATAGTTTGGGATGTGATGGTTATTTTTACTCTACATAGTAGAAGCCTTCATTGACTCTGTCTGTTTGACTGGTAGAGTGATCTAGAAATGTTTTCCACAATATACTAGTTGAAATGAGTTTATTCCAGAATTAAAAATTCCCATCGGGAGAGTTTAAAACGGTGCCTCCGTCTACAAGACATATCATCATCAGTGAAAGAACATGAAAGATACAATGAATAAAATACAGAAAGTTCTGATCTCTGCTTTTCATTCATTTGAGGAGTAATTTTTAGTCCCTGTTTTTTTCTGATTGTATCTCTGTTTTTTCCTTAGCCGTGAAAAGCTTTGTCCTTCTGCTGTGAAAGTAAAACCGTATAAATGGGGAAAAAGGGAAATCATCAGTCTTTTTTTTAAAGAAAATAGTGTTGATATTTGTTGATATTTTTTTCCCCTCCATAAGGAATCAAAAGATGAACAATGGAAACGAGCTATGGATTATTTAAATGTTGTCAATGAACTCAATTACATGACACAGATTGTTATCATGCTTTATGAGGATCCAAACAAGGTATTTAAAATGGATAAATATCCTATAAATTTCTGATAAATCAGAAGCGAATAGTGCTAAGTTACATATTAAAGTGTTAACCTATTTAATAATTTTTCTTCAGGAACTTTCTTCAGAAGAACGTTTTCATGTAGAGCTGCACTTTAGTCCAGGAGCCAAAGGCTGTGAGGAAGATAAAAATTTACCAGCTGGATATGGATACAGACCTGCCTCCAGAGAGGTAATAATTATGCCTTTCCTTAAGGCAAAAATTAGGGTTTCTGGATGTGGACATACCCGAAAAAAACACCAGGAAATTGTTAGGTAAAAAATACAAAAGTGATTTTTATTTTGGTAGAAAAATAGATAGTAAAATGTAGGCAGTCTCAATGCGTTATTGCATTTTGAATGGACACTGAGGTAACGGACACAGATAATTTGGACCTTCTGCAGCTTTGCCAGAATTTTTGCCAGAAATATGAATTACTTATTGTTAAGAAAAGTGATATCAGCATCAGTGTCACATCAATGATATTCTGGCAGCTGAGAGAAATCTTTAAGAAAGTATGGTATTTCAGCATGTTTATGCATACAGACTGCTGTGGAAGGATTGATATTTTCAAAGAGACGTGTGGGCAGGTCTGTGGAGTTAACCACCTGCTATATGACAGATGAATGAAAGCAAAAGCTTGGCTGGAATTCTGTTGACTTGTGGGGCCAGGATTTTATTGCTATGTCAACAGAAAATTGGAGTAAGGTATGTTGGCTGAACAGTGTAGTTAATTAGGACCATACTATCATATGCAGTGGCTGGTTAGGAGCAAATACACATAGATTATTAAGTCTAGAGCAATTTGTTTGATATATGTGATTTACATCTTGTATTTTTAAAATCAGCTTGCTTTATGTTTACACAGAATATTTAACAGCCACTTCTGTCTACAAGTTGCAAGGTGTGCAGCTAAATTGAAAATGAGTTATGTATTGTTTATAGAATGAAGGCTCGAAGAAAACCTCTCATAGAAATGATAGTGATGAGGAGGCACATGCTTCTAAAAGAGACGAAACAGATCGGTCAGTAGTGATGTTCAAGCCAATGGTATCAGACCCGATTCACATACACAGAAAGTCACCCCTTCCAAGATCCAGGAAGATCGGTTCTGTTGAAGTAAGTGTTTATGTTCCAGCTAATGTCTTTCACAAAAATTAACCTTTGGTTACTTTTAACAAAAACCAGCAAATGTAATTCTGCCTTTGGTTACACAGAACCAGTATGATGTTAAGTCTCACGAAAGGGTTGCTCCTGTTCCATGGGAAATCCTCCATGGCAGTAGTTTGTCTGAAGGATTTTTTTTTTTAAATTCATTACTATTTTGCAATAAGACTTACTTCCTTTTTTCTTTCTAAGCTACTTTAGAAAAGCCAATATTTGAAAGTGAAGACTTTTTTTCAGTCTAAACCTAAATCTTCAAACTAACATACATTGCTTTTGTATTCGTCCTTACAAGACAGCTGCTATCGGGAATTAAGCAAAACTTCAGGGTGATCATGGTGAGAGGGAGCGGAGGGGTGGGGGTGGTAGGGGAGGTACAGGAGGTGAGAGACATCTTCTGCTGTATTTGCTTTCACATGGGGTGAAAGTGACTCCATTTGTCAAGCAGTTGAAGGTAAGAGAATAAACTGGAAGGTTTTTTTTTTTAAGTAGGTGGGGTTTGTGTTTAATGAATTCTTTAGATAACATCTTGAACAGTCTAGTCTCCTGTCTTGAAGGCCATGACATCTAGGTGTGCTTCACAGCTATGGCTTTAATGTCACAGAGGTGGGGGGATAGATGGCAGTATCACTGATACCATTTGTATGGTTGAGTGACAAAGCTTCAGAGGGTACAGAGTGGCACTTCTGTGATATTAATGCTAGAAGCAGACTAACAGCTTCTTATTGCCTCGTTTTCAGTTGCTTAAAACCATCAGAAATGAAGATTCACACCAAAAGCTTTTCCTTTCATGTCTGTGTTGGGAATGGGCTGTTTGTATGCAATGAAAGTATTACAGATTTGCAAGTAACTTAGTTTTTGGTAGTGTGAAGAAAAAGACATGCATGGTTCCCTTCTACAAGGATATCTGTATAACTTCACAATTTCCATAAATTAACAGAGATAATAAGTGTGAATGTCTTATATTTTCTTTTTCCAAGTTTTATCATAAACAAATGCTCACAACGTAAATATTTTTGATTTTTAAGAGCTGTTTTCACTATGATCATGCAAACTCCCCTCCTGTTCACATACACACAAGTTAATAGTTTATTACTTCAAACTTTTAACCATTTTCATTTTCATAAATTATGTAGAAGTTACTTTCCAAAGATATCAGTAACATAAATTGCTAAATTTTGACTGTGCAGATAATATATTTTCAGATGGAATGTGTTTCAGCATTCAGTGCTTGTTTATTTGCTGGAAGAAAATATCTGATATAAAGAAAACATATACTATGAAACATTTTTTAAAAAGTAAAATTGGAAGTTTCATCTGGCCCACTGAAATCTGCAAAACCAGTATTTGGAATATTTATGGAATAATATGGAAGTTTTAATCTGGACTATAGTCAGCAATATTTACAGAAGGATTGCAACTGTGATTGAGTCATGAAGATAAAATAAGTAGAATTCTAACAGTAAAACGAGAAAGTAAGGCTCATTGGCATTAGAAATCAAATTCTGTATTGCTAAAAATGTTGATTGCTAATGATACATAATGATGTAAGGCATGGGGGACTCTTAGCATGACACTGTTCTCCCTTGAAGTCTTAATAGATGTCCAGCATCAGATTATTTTTAGGGCTTTTTTTAAGATTGGAAAAGTACTCCCAGCCAGGCTGGTGCTACTACCAGTGAGTCAGCTGTAAAGTCTCAAAGGCGATTTTGAAAATGAGAATCTTTTAGATAAGGTTATAGGCTAGAAATGAAAACTATTAAATAATAAATAGGAAAGTTTAATGTTCTTAAAGGAGAAAAACTATTAAACAGTATGTCAAGAATAACAGATGTTTTGTTTCCAACATGTGCAAATTTCTTAAAATTATGAATCAATTATTGATAACAATTATTTTTCTCTCATATCTAATAATTAGTCTACCAGAAATTTGATTAAACTATTCTGTTTAAAGCTATAATTGGATTAAAAGATGTAAGTGGAACTGATACCTTCCTAATACTGTAATATTACTCTTCCGTATCTGCTGTTTAATAGTTTTCAAAGCAGTGTGTAAAAGGGTGCAAGCAGATTAGTTTTTTTTCTTTTCTGTTCATTTGGCTCTGTTGAATCTAACTTTGCATGCTTTGCTGTTTTTTGCCCCCTTTCTCACTTCCAGGAAGAGAGCCCCCTGAGTGTGTCTAGCCCAGAGTGTATTGGTACCTGGCTGCATTACACCAGTGGTGTGGGTACTGGGCGTCGAAGACGCAGATCAGGGGAACAAATCACTTCTTCCCCTGTCTCCCCTAAATCATTGGCTTTCACATCCAGTATTTTTGGCTCATGGCAACAGGTTTTTAAACTTTACTTCATTAAACATTATTATGCATTCCAAGCAACAACCAACTGTCTTTAAGGACATCTAATCCCTTGTTATGGATTATGTTTGAAGCAAATTCTTCCACTTAAAATTACTTCCCGAGAATGTTTGGGGGAAAAAGAGCAAGTGCATGTTTTTCCACTGAATGTGTTACATGTTTTCCTAAGAATTTGGTTTCTTTATAGGAATTGCAAATGTTACCACAGTGAAAAAGACATAGTCTACTGCCTAATGAAACAGATTTCTGCTTTGGTTTAGTTGTCCTTTAAGACTTTAAAAACAGCATTGCTTAATTTGGTGGTAGGTAAATTGGAAGCTTTTTTTTTTTAATAATTGCAACCAATACCACTTAAAATAATTTATTTGGCACTTCATATTGCTATTCAAAACTTGTTTTGCATATATCATATTTTCAGTGGCCTGGTATTAACTATTGCAGGGAACAAACTCTAGCACTAATAATTCTCGCCTTCTGTATCCGGAGGTATCTGAAACTCCCAACACAGTACATCATCCATTGACTTATACAATATTTTGAAGATTTTTCTAAATATTGGGGGGGAAAGGCAGGAAAAAAAGAAACGGTAAATTTTTTGAAGTACCAGGGAAGATCTAAAGATTGTTTACTATGTTGAGATATTATTTACTTATATGACAATGGATGGTGTTCTGGTAACCATATCCTTTTTCTTTGAAAATTTTTGTAATTTCTTTTTATTGTGGAAAATTCTAAAACTATTTACATAGGAAAAGTTTATATCAGTAAAGGCTGTGAGCATCTGAAGATTACACTGATTGAGCCCGTGCATGGATCAGTGATTGTATGGTGTCCTCAATAGCTTGTCTGTCTTTCCTTCCCTCCCCTCCTTTTTTCAATACAGGCGCAGTTTAGGAGAGTGCATTTGGTAAAATGAAATAAAATGTCTCAAATGTTTGTTCTCATATCTGTCTTGGTCTGTGTCCTTTCTCATTCTGAATGCTTGCTTTGCACCACTTCATTGCAAGGAACTCATATGTGAAATTGACTCCCTTCAGAAGGGGATATTGCATGATCTTTCATGTTTCCTTTACACATTTTTACTAACACCATACAGCTTATTAACACTTGTCTGTCTGAAACAGGCTGCTGTATCAAGTTAAATGGACGTTTCATGCTGCTGTTCTATTTTCCCTTATTTTTCTGTATTTTACATCCAGGTCCTATCAGAAAGCAATAGTAACTTACGAACACCAAGGACTATTCTGGAACAAAAGCAGAGTGGTCTAGGTATGTGCCTACAATTGAAACTTTGTTTTATGTTAGCAGCTTTTCATCTGCCCGTTGTTCTGCACAGTTGTACATTCTTTGAGAAGTTTTTATGTTAACAGGACCCAATAATACTTGTTACCAATAATACATGCTGAATGTCTGTCTATGAACTGGACAATTTTTTTGCAGCAAAAGATTTAAATAAAGTATAACTGAAAAAAGCAAATTATTTGAGACTGTTCACGCTACTGACTCTGTACTGCTTGCAACAGGTACACAGGATTATTTTTAACATAAAATAGATTTTTAAGAAAATGTAGTTCTTGACTGAGTTTTGGATTTTGCAAGAATATTTTGGATTGAAATGGCTTGCACTGGAAACGGTTAAAACACTTTTCTTGAAAATCAACGTTTCCTACTGCGAGCAAATGATGGAATTGAAGGTGTTTGACCGAGGGGAGGGGGATGGGGAACAAACCTCAAATTTCTTGATAATATCATGGATTTTGCATACATTCCCTCTCCTAAAATCAATTTCTTCCTTTCAGCATTAGAATGAATCATGCTGTAGTTCAATGATTGTTTCAAATTCTTTTAATTCAAGTGGCGCTTTTCTGTTGCTTCTTTGAAACAGGCATACATACGACTGATGTGCAAAAATATGAAATCTTGCACTACTGTATATCAATATTGCAGTTTTTTCTGTGTGTCTTTTCATGGGAAAAATGAAGTGTAGAAAATGCATAAGCTATATGCATAAACTTAGAAGTAGCTTTTCCTTTCTTTTTAAAGATCTGTATTTTTTGTATGCCTAATCTTTCTGTGATACTTTTCCCTCTATTATATTTTTCCCTTAGTAAAATGCATACATCAGGTGCTCTTGTTTATTGAAGTCATGTTTTTTTTTTATTGTGTGCTTGCTAAAGTTAAACAACTTTTCTTTTGCTGATGTCTGACGCAATATGGCTTGTGGAAGTTAATGTATTTCTGTGCATAGATTAAGGTATTTCATTTGCTGTGAAAGGCTTTTGCCACAGACCAGGCATCAATTTATTTTGGCTGTGATTGGTCACATGTGCTAGTAATGTTTCCCTTCACTGGGTCATTAAACGTAATGAAAGGAAGTATCATTTGATATATAGTTGGTTTTCAAAAAAATCTGCTGCTACTTATCTAAAATGTAAAAGATAAGTTCTGAGTGAGAAACCACTTCTCCTTTCAAATAGTTTTAAAAACTAAAGGAAAAAAATGGCAACATTTTTTTCCATTTTGTTCACTGTTGTATGTAAATTTCGTTTATGGTTGATTATAACAGTTATTTTTATATTTCTGTCTGTGGCTTTCAGTGATTAGTTGAAACACCCATACTAGTGGCAGGAATGTATGAATTGTAACAAAAGTACTCTCACTTGCATGGAGATGTACAAAAGTCTTCTTAGGAAAGGAAGTCAAGCTAAACTTGATGGAACTTTTTCAGTTTATAACATTGTCAATGGGTCAGTGTCAAGCTGAAAATGGAATAGAGTATTTCCAATTTGGTTAACATTTAGTTGGGGTTAGAAATGAAATATTTCCATATTAAGTCTGTGGAAATGCACAAGTACTTCATTGCAGCCTGTCATCTCAAAATTTGATTGGGATGGAAGCAATGAGAAGTATTCTTCCAGTTTATATTTGTTTCAGAACTGCAGATTTTAAAACACACAACTTTCACATCATCATCGTCTTGGTTTTTTTTTGTTTCGTTGTTTTGGTTATGTTTACATTGATGCTAACTGGTAACTTTTCTTTACCAAGAGTGAAAACAGGACAAGAACTCACTTTGTTAAAGCCAGTCCTCTCTTTGCACATATAGCAGAGGGTGCTGTGTCATGAGTAGAAGCACAATAAATTATGATAGTTTCAGCCTACAAGTACCACTCTGACATTACAAGCATATTGTGAACCTGTCCAAGGCACTGCCAAAAGCTGCCTTTTGTGTGGTAAGAGCCATGTGCTTGCATGCTGCATGCATCCCCAATGTGAATGGACGAACACCTGGTTGTTGTATGTATTTTCTCTAACTCCCATCAGGGTCTCACTGTGCGGGCCTGTTTAGCACCTCAGTGCTCGGGGGTTCTTCAAGTGCACCTAACCTACAGGATTATGCTCGTACTCATCGTAAAAAGCTGACTTCTTCTGGCTTCATAGATGGTATGTGCACACTCTCGCACATGCACGCACAAACCCATGTGCCACATTAAACTTCTAAAGATAAATCCTAGGTTACTGATTTTAATGGAATCCTAGAATCCTTTGCCTTAGTATTAATTGTATGAGTTTCTATTGCTTCTTTATTGCCCGTAGCTTGCTTATGTTTAATGTAGTAGCGTAGTTAATTCTTGTTTCTGTCTTGAATTGAACAGTAGCTCACAGACTTGTAATACATGCCAGGAGAGTTCAGCAAGTGCATTTTTTATGTAAACAAAAATTTTGATTTTGAAATTCTTTTCTCATTTTAAACTTGAGGTTTTATCATTAGTTTTTGATCTTAAAGTGAAATAAATTACTTGGAGCATGTACAAAGAATGAAAGAAATTATAAAATAATAACTTCAATACTGATGGTGAAAATTTTAGGATTCCTGACCTTTTATTGGTGGGGTTTGAATTACAAAGGAGCAGGAGATTTAGATTTTCAGAATGTAAATACACCGAAGCACACCTTTATAACTCTGAGGTGAAACAGTATTCATGCTGTTTTCCCCCCAGTTCACTACTCAGTGTTCGACTCTAACCTGATATAACTTTGTATGCCAGAATCACCAGCTCATTCTGCTTGTTTTCATACACTTCATTACACATCTTGTAGTTACCAACAATCCAAATTTTCTTCTTTTTAACCTCTATTTAGATTTTAGCACTTTTCCTTGGTCCCTTCTGCATGCCACTCAGTTCTAATACCTTCTCATCTTTTCTTTTTTCTTTCTTCTTCCTTTCCTTTTTTAAAATGTCCCTCTTTTGGTAGCTGTTACAAATTTCAGGTACCTGTTTTTCTCTTTCTCAGACACCACACGCGGTTCTGCTGTTAAAAGGTTTTCTATCTCATTTGCTCGACACCCAACCAATGGTACGTTTTGCTTTTATTTTAAAAACAAAAACAAAAGGTTCCTTGCTTCATCCCTTTTATTTTTATTTCAAATACGGGGTGTACAGTATCATCCAGCCGTCTGTCATTCCTAACTTCAAGCACAACTCCAAATATATTTGTAATCATTAGATACCCCTTCTTTACCATTCATTAGTATAAATACAACATCAAAATTTATTCCTTAGAAAAATCCTTGAAAAAAATGAAGTGCTACTGTTAATCATGATCTCTGTAATAAATTATTCTCCCCAATTTCTTGTGTGATCAGACTGTATGGTACAAGATAAAAACATAATTAAATCAGATCTTCACTGGGCATACACTTCTTGATACCTGCTGCTTCTTCTTTGTCTTTCTCCTGCTGAGCTGTTTCCCTGAGCCTTCTTATTCTAAAATGAATCATTGAATTGACAACTGGAGTTTATGATGATCTTCTTCGAGTGATGTTAAATTAAAAAACTAAAGCAGAAGCTTTGGTTCAATTCCTGCTAAATTGCTATGTTTATCATCAGACAAAAATTTATTTTGCCTTATCATACTTCTCTGTTCATTAGATGTGCAAATTACTTAAATATTGCACTAAAAATCACAGCAAGAGAGCTGCCTGTTGCTTGCATTGACCTCTTGAGCTTCAAGAGTGAGAGTTAACTTGTCTTCATTCTACCATAGTTACAAAAATAGTCTGGTTTAACACACAGGACAGAGGTATGTCTTTCTCTTCCTCAGCAAAATATTTTGTGCCTACCTTTCTACCTGATTAAATAGGCCCAAAATGTATCCTGTTCATGAAAGCCAAACTCAGTCTTTAGCATCCACCAGATCTTCATGTAGCTTTTCCAATTTTCTTAATTGTAGTTTTAAAATGTACATGACTGCTGGCTGAGTACAGTGATGGTGATGTTATTGAAACTGCAGTGGAAATCATCAGCATTTTCCTGTTAGATTCAAAATGTATTTGCTTAGGAACAAGGTTAAAAAAAAAGACTCAGTTTTTGTTTGGCTTTGCTGAGAAGCAAAGTAGTCCTTTATTATACTGATTTGGAATCCATGGTGACTTTCTGCACTGCATTGCTTCCTGAAGGGAAACTGCTATAGTAAGGCTGAATTAATACCATTAAGACTGTGTTTGATCTAAAAGGCCAATTCTAGCATCCTGTTTCAAATAGGAAAGTTAGGAGTCCATTTTTTAATCTTTAGACTCACGGCAAATAATACTTTGAAAACATACAAGGTCAGAAAGTAAGAACTGCATTTGAGTATCAGTGTCTAGTAGTACGATTGCTTTCTGTTCAATTTAACAATCTTTTTATGACTGTATTCTTTAAAAAAGGATCTAAATTGCTTTTAATTAATGCATTGATTGTTCTGATTCACTTAATACAGCAGTTTTACTACACGTCTTTTACAAGATTAATGCATGCAGTATGCGCTGCTATGAAACCTAAGTACATTGCAGGTTTTTGAGGGTTCTCTACTAACATAAGAACATATTGATGTTGTTTTGTCTGTCCTCTGGACTATCATTTTGATTCTCCTTGTCCCTTTCACTCTGTTTTTTCTTATTTTTATGTTATTATCACACCCTCTTAACTCATTTCAGACTACCCCCCATCTTTAGTTCAAGGAACATGGTGAAACAAGTATCTCCTGACAGTGCTTTACCTTATTTTCTGGGCCTCTGTGCAGAACACCCACACCTCTTTAGGTGCTGGTCCATTTCCTCTGTGGAATTTCTAGGCTCCCGTGGTATGTCTCTATAGCTTTTAAATGTAAGACAGCAGGGTGGCTTTTTGAGATGCTGCGTTAACCCTTTCATTGTCTTGCCTTTTGGTGGGGACAGTGCTTTAAGAATAAATACAGCCAAAACTCAAAGGCTGTTAGTTTACAGGAAATTACTTTTTTAAAGGGATACTGTCAGGCTTCTTCATCATTAAATTTCAAATTTGTTTCTCATAACATCATGAAATATTTATCTTAAAAAAATCAAATAAGACACTGCAGATAGATTGCCAGGGTAGCTTTTAAGTCATATCCCTTATACACAAAGATATTACAACAACATGCCGGGATATGGCTATCTGATAGCAGAATTGTCAAAACTGAACAAAAACCTATGGAAGGGAAATTCCTAAAAGAAGAAATTTTTTTTCCTTTTTTTAAAGGGCATGGGTGTATTTTGAAATTTCTTTCTGGCTTTCTGTAACACTGCACTATAATAGTAACAGTTATTAAAAACCTGACATTGTCCCACTATGTTCTTTGCAAAATTACAAAACTAAATTCACATTCAAGTGGTAGTAACTTCTCTGTCAGGGTAAAGAGAGAAATCTTATATTCTACTGTAATGCAAAGAAAGGGTTTGCGCTTTGCATGCATGCATAGTTACTTAGGATATTAATCTGTATGCCAAATGTCTTAGTGTTTACACTGAAGCTTAGCTACTGCCTTTATAGGAAAATAGGAATTAAGTATGTGGTGGTGTTTCTTTTGTACATGAAAACCAATGTTCCATGAAATGCAACATTTTATTTGCAATAGAAGTGAAGCTGACATAAGTACACTTCAGTTGATTGTGTCTTTGAAGCGACCGTTCCTCAGATTTGAGTATGGGCAAGGTGGATCCAAATATAAATACAGACGTTTGGGGGCTGAAATTTTGCTGAGCTTTGCTGAGTGCAAAACACTAGGGGAACACTGGATATCACAGGAATACTGATGCTTACTATTTTAGGGGAGGGAACATTTCACAGCCATAATGCCATCTCTAATAAATGTACCTTGAACTGAAATTTTAAACGTTATTTCATTCACTATTGTTTCTTCATTTAAATATCTTAGAAGAAATGTAGCAACTGTAAGTTTACAGTATTGATTTGCAAAGTTGTAATGTTACACTGTATATTGAAAACACTAATGGACATATTTTCCTCTTCTGAAATGCAGTTGGATGAAGAGCTGTTCATTGAGTTATTAAACTTGCATCACCTTAGAGAACTGCAATTTTTTTTCCAAGATGTTTAAATGTGTTTTAGTATGTTAGTAGTATGGATATGCATGGTTGGTGTATGATTAATACTAATGTAGAAAAGCAAGGTGCAATAAATTTTTAGATACTGGGTTGCTTTACTTACCTGTTCTAATATATGAAGTCTTTTAAGTACTGTTTTTATATGCATAAAGGTAGGTGTAAATCTGTTTTACAAAGATAAAACACGTAACCTCAAAGTACAAAAGTGCTGACAGTGGTTTTCCTTTTATATTTAAGGCAACAGTTTTTCACAGAATACTGAAGATGATAGAATGTGAATCCTGCAAATTTATTTATTGGAAATTGTAGCATTTTTAGCTCTTGTCTGCTAACAGTTGACAACATAGCTATCCTGTTTTACTTGCAGGAATGAGTTACCTGTTTAGTGTTGTGCCAGTTATGAGAATAAGTAGGAGAAATACTACAATTTCCCAATTTTTTTTTTTTTTTTTTTTTTTTTTGTCTTTTAGTGATTTACTAAATTTGTCTTAGAGGAACCTAATCTTTCATGAACTGATTTGTGAGTAGAGCACAGCTGTAGTGTTTGAAGACCACTTTATGTGTACATGGGATTTGTATCCCATGGTATGTTACATGGTACCTTTAGTTTAGTACACCCTGCAAACTGGCAGGTCTTGTTCCAACTCCCATAGTATTTAATGTCCATGATTTCAAGAGTAATACGTCTGCATGTGCTGATTTAAAATAAGTGCTTTTTATCATGTATTAATACTTGCCCATGCAATAACTTAAATCCTGTCTTACGTTTGGAAATATCTTTTTATTATTTTTCTTTCAGGTTTTGAACTATATTCCATGGTGCCTTCTATCTGCCCTTTGGAAACTCTACACAACTCCTTGTCTCTGAAGCAGGTGGATGAATTTCTTGCCTCTGTTGCTGCTCCATCAAGGGAAAATCTACAGGAGCCATGTACTGATTTTAGTTTGTGATTATGTTAATTTTAACTTGTTAAATGTTGTCTGGTTAATCTTTCTGGTATTTTACAGCTAATAAGTAAACTAAGACTACTGCTTTAAAAAAAATGAAATATGTACATAAACCACAATACTAATTTTTACAGTATCCTTTTTGCAGTATGGACACTTTCATAATTCATTGAAGTAATGTCTCTATTGACTGGGGTAGTAAATTAGGATTTAATAAAATCATAGTTAAGTTTATTTCCTCACATTAAGAACTTCTCTGTACTGTCCATACTGTTAGCTGTACTGTCCATGCTGCTAGCTGAGTTACAAGGAATTCTTTGTAGTAAGTATGGAGTATTTCCAGCTTTATACTGTGCTGTTGTAAGGTCAGTAACCTCAGCAGAGTAGTGTTGCCTTTTACAAGCCTTTTACATCTTAAAACTGTTATTTCCTGTTTCTTTCAGTATTTGCTTGGATTATCACCTGTGGAGTGCCTTGCAGTTACTTAGTTTTTTAGTAGTTCGTGCTGCATGTTTAATATTTAAGTGATCCTGAAATTAAATGCAAGCTGAGTTCTATACATGTGTCTCTGGGAAGATGACTTCCCTTTGTGATTCTACTGTGTGTCTTTGGAAATAGTTTCAGTTAGGTGAAACTTCTTGAGGAAATGTCTAAAGACTCATGCTTTGATCAGAAAATTTGTACTTGCTAGTACTGATACCTAGATGTTAGGATTTATCCTATTTTTCTGTTACAGGATTTTTCCTTTTTCCTGTAATTTTAGTTTTATACAGTTTAGATTTTTGATAGGGTAGCCATCCTAGATCTGAGAAGGAAGATAGGCAATTTAAGAAAACTGATGTTACTGAAAAGGAACTCAGGGAGGCTTACAGGTATTTTTGAAGTTCTCAGCTATTTAAAATGCTTAAAAAGTTGTATAACTTTGGCATGTATACTGCTGGACAGATACACAGTTCTGTGGCTGCTATTTTGACATTCTGCTCAGGTGAAATTATTTTTATCATTAATGAAGTGTATCTTTCCTCCCCCCCCTCAGCTTTTCCAACTTACATGATTCCACTGTCAGGAAGAAAAATTTCCTTAAATACATATACCCCTGCAAAAATTCAACCAACACCACTTGAAACTTTGCCTGAAAGGACAGCAATAGAGAAACCAACCTTATGTAAGTAACTTCTGTCAGAGGCAGAATGGCTAACTTCATTACATGATTTCCAGCAGTAGGATTCATTCTTATATGTTACCTAACTTCTCAGGGCTGCTATTTCTTAGCATTCCCTGTATGTGTATGTGGGATCATTTTATGGGTCAGTGAGAATTCAGTACCATTGCAAAAAATGGTTTTAGCAGTAAAACTGTGCTAATAGTCACTTTCTTTTATACTCTAAAGTGTGTTAAAGAATTTCTGTGGCCTGGAAATTCATGGGGTTTTGTTTTGTTTTTAATTATGACGGTATTTCCACCTGTCTCCAAGTAAGACGAGCAAATAATTTATTTACTTCAATATTGGCAGAGTTTCTGAGGTGTTTTCTAAACTTTTACCTTAGCGCTCTGTGACCAGGTTCTGACTAAAGCTGCCAATAACACGGTGATGCATTCAATCATTAGTATATTCAGTCTGAACTAGTGGCCAGCCACGCTGTCTGCTTTTGGATAGTTGTCCTGTTTTGAGGGCCTCTAGAAAAAAAATCCCATTGCCTTTCTGATCTCGTTAGATACAGTGTAGTTTTGTTTGTGTTTCTGTGCTAGGTAACTTGCATTTTTCTTGCCTGTGATGCTTTTTAGCATGGATATTCTTAAGTGTAAAACCTACTATTTTTTTTTCCTTTATTTGTATAGCTGCCCCTGGATCTTCTATTTGTGTATCTAATGTTAAGCCATCTCCTGAAGAGGCCTCGCTTGACCTAGAACTTAGTGGTGAAACTCTTTCTGAGAAGAAATGAAGTTGATCAGACGAAACTGGAAGCGACTTCTTAAACAATTCTTTAGTCTGTATTCAACTAAATTACTGAGCATTTAAAAACCATTCATGTCTGCAGTTCACGGTGCACTTGAGAATCTTTAGTTTGTACATGGTTAACTGGTGTGCACACTACGTATTTAGGTCAAATGTCTTCTCATATTGTAAGGATTTCAGGTAATTGCACACCTTTACTGGAAAAGCTGCACATGAACCTTACCAGTGTCTTCAAATATTTACTGTAACCTTGTACAAAAAGAAAATACCAACGCAGTGGTGTGTGTTACAGTGGCTCTGTTGATGTCACTGTAGTGAAGGCATTGTCTGTTGTCATTATAAACTTCTATTTTTCAGGAGTTTGTAATCTCCCTGTGAATTTCTCTTGTGAGCTGAAATGTAACACACATCTTGGCTAGAAGCTTTTTTTTTTTTAACTACATTTCCAAAGAGATCTCTTTTGCCTGGTTTTGAAGATAAGCAGATGTTTTCTGCATTTGAATTATTTTATATCATATATGCTGCAATAATTAGGCACGATGGAGTGAGTTAATGTATTTTCTCTTTTGACTCTCCTTATTTTTATTCTGTGTTTACATCAGACCTGTAACATTGCAAGACACCTTCTCTTTTGTTTAGTATACATGCTTGTATACGGGTACCTGTATATCATCCAGCAGATGAAACTGTCTTTTATGTGTTTTAATCAAAAATTCTTTTGTTTACTAAAAAGACAGTTTTATTTGCTTTGCCATATGTTTCTACAAAAGGTGACATTAAAAAGCAGGTTTTATAAAAAGAGAAACGGTTACAGCTGGTCTGCTAGTAAGTTTATCCTAAAAATTGTAAATATTCCATCTATGCTTCATTATCATCCCTTCAGAGTAGAGAGACTGTGGTCAACCAGAACTCAGTGCTTAGTGTTGCGAAATACTCAGGGTTCATCATGGCCTGGGAATTTTCATACCTGTCTCCTTTCAACCTAGGTGGCTGACAACAACTATCATACAACAAAAAAAAAAAAAAAGAAAGATTTTATAAGAGCTATGAGAAGCACTAGTAAGTCAGTGGGACTTTGAGTTACTGGGTTATGTAGAGTAATCATCCAGTCTCAGCAGTTCTTGTGATTTTATCTGTGGCATGAAAAATTATTGAATTATTACAATTATCCCAAATGTATGAAAATATTGGCCACTTTTGTAAGTTCAAGTGGCTGATTATTAATAACAGACTTCATAAACTACAAGTTAGATAATTCCTTTCACATTTAAATTGCAGAAGATGTAGCTTCTGAGTAATATTTTTAAGCAGGACTCTTACTCGTCTCCAGAGCCAGTGCAACTGTAATTACATTCACTTGGCCACAGGGTCTGTTCTCAGTGTTTACCAGACATGAAATGGCTTCAGCAGACCACTTCTAAAAATGCTGGTTAAATACCAAAAATATGAAGGGTTTCACAGCTATATAGTTACAGCATTTCATTTTCTGTAGTGTAATTGTGTTATTGACAGTGTTGGTCTTGCACACAACTGAATGTACACTTGTTTACCATTTAAAAAGAAATACTGTTAAAATTTTAAGTATGCGTATCATTCCAGTCAACCAAAGCTGTGGCATAACTTTTTTTTATGTGCTCCTAAATAAAAACAAGGTCGCTGGCAACCTCTTTCCATTTTGTTTTCTTTTAAGAGTATATGTGAGGTACAGTGGTGAGTTAACTCAATAGTCTCAGTGGAAACAAATTTACAAATATGCCATTAATGTGCAAATAAGCCAAAATTTCTCTTGGTGGTAGACATGACTTGTAAGAAATGAGTGTTTATCATTTTATACTGAAATCATTCCTCAAAAAGATAAATGGTAATCACACATTCTGCAGTGCTTTGTTGTGTTCCAGAACGGTAATGTTAGATACAGAACCACCGTGAATGCACTTCTGTTTCCTATTACTACCCTGACAGTAAGGCAGAACATGGACTGATCTGATCTGAACCTCTTTTTAGTCCAGTTTCTGTATGCAATTGGACTCTTTTTCACATTAAACTTTTTGACCTGCACATCCTATTCCAGCCAGATTTGACAGAGGTCAGAGAGTAAGTTCACAGGAAATTGGTGTAGTGTAGTGATAGGACAAGGGGGAATGGCTGTAAACTAAAAGAGGGCAGATTTAGATTAGATATTAGGAAGAAATTCTTC
>Ga0181612_141459_pt1 | contig 18230 bp, 8 predicted proteins | sample HoacroProtozoa21_FD_119630 | JGI IMG/M metagenome (GOLD analysis project Ga0181612, IMG submission 119630) | Hoatzin crop microbial communities from Cojedes, Venezuel. Combined Assembly of Gp0051906, Gp0051904, Gp0051908
ATTCAGCCAGTTCTCAGTCCGTCTCACTGACCACTCATCCAGCCCACACTTCCTGAGCTTCCCTAGGAGGATGTTATGGGAGATAGTGTCGAAAGCCTTGCTGAAGTTGAGGTAGACAACATCCACTGCTCTCCCCTCATCTACCCAGCCAGTCATGCCATTGTAGAAGGCTATCAGATGTTATGTTCCCAGATGTAGAAAATTAAGAAAATTTAAGTATTGGAGGAAAGGGCTTCAGGCAGAAGAAGAGTGCAAGAACAGTGCAATTGCTTGTATCAGGCTTCATTTACATAGTTACTGCATGCAAGGGGGACTACTCCACCTTTCTGTATCAGACTACACGTACACCTAGAATGTTGAGCTCACCAGAAGCAACTCTGAAAAGTTTTCCAAGCTCCCTTTCATCTTCCTCCTTTTTCTCCTCCCCCTTCCCATTTTCCAAATACCACAGAAAATGTCCACCAGAAGACAGAAAGTGTTCCCTAAATTTTTTACAAAGTTATAAAGCACTAGAAAGAATGCCTGTGGTAGCACAGCATTTTAATCCATCACTAGCCTGCCATATGTTTACTTACTCTTTTAAATATTTAACACATTTCTTTTCCAGTAACAATTGGTATCAATCACTCCCACTTTTCTAATGGTTTTCTCTATTTATTGTCTTTACATCTGGATGCCTTTGTGTATCAGAGGACGGTTGTAAAAACACTTCCACCGACAAATCACCATTCCCTTTAAAGAGGAACAGCCCAATGCTTGAAAACTGGTCTGCCAACAGAAACAGAGAGGAATCCACTTCATCCACAGCCACATGGTTGAAGTCATTTAGAAGATTGTGAAAACAGGAAATTCTATAATTTAATCTACTTTTGAAAACAATCCTGTTATTTTAGTTGTGTAGAGCAACTACAGCATGCCTCTCTGTAGTTTGCTGGTAAGTGGACGATGTTTAAAACTTCACCTGCATTGTTTTTATGCTTATGTAACTATTATAAACAAGTGTTCTTAATTTTGCCTGTAAATCAGAGCAAAAGATTACAGTGTACCAAGCCATGCCATCAAGTCAAATTCCTTCCATTAACAACGCTCCCTTCAACATAAAACCACCTTAAAATAAGAAAGGGCAAAGCCTTCCTTTTTTATTTGTGTTCAATTTCTTATTTTTCAGAAAATTGCTACAGTCCATAAAGTTTTAGTGTAGAAAACCTTATGGAAAATTTTCTCCATCTTGCTTATGAATAGACACAATGAAAACATGAATTCTAGCAAAGTCAGGAGGATGACACATGCATTGCTCAGCAAATACTTGCATATTACTTCAAGTATTTTGTTATTTTTGTGTGTGTGTCAGCTGTATCAATACAGCCATGGTACACAGGCACCTACAGCAGCTGTCCCAGACCTTACTTTCTCTAGATAATTGTTTCTAACAGAAAGACACAGGATCTTCATTATCAAGACTTCACTTACAGCTGAAAGCAATGACTTAGCCTCCCATGTCTCTTGCTTCAGCCACTTAAAATTTGCTGAAGGCCCTTCATTTTAACAGAGCTCACCCAAATCTTGTACCCAGAGGTCTTCTGAAAGCTCCTATATCCAGACAGTAACAAAAACTCAGCTACAGTGAATCCCCTCATCTTCTCAGGTTGTACCTCTCAGGAGCTGTGGCTCATCACAACGTTGCTACTGTCAGTACAGCTATACAAGTGACAGACTGTGTCAGGCAGAAACAGTATGCCACCATTTTATTACCAGCTGTCTGAAGATGGCGTAACATCAAGCAAGGCAGCAGGAACAGCACACTACATGTGACAGCATACTCAAGTTTATATCAGACATCATTTTTCAACTGATCAGTTAGTATCAGCTTGAACAGCATGATTTGATCCACTGGTTCATGCTAGATGTAGAAAACTATTCTGATTTGTGGATTGTTTCTCTCTTAGCTATCAGGTGTAACAAACAAATAAATAGAAATTGCAATGTGAAGAGTTATCGGGGTTCACAGTGTAACAAAAGAAAATAATTACTTCAAACAGCAGCACTATTTTTACTCCCACATTTTCACACTAGGTGTCCAGTTTTTACGCATGAAAACCCGAGACATTACAAGAGCAGCTCCCTAGATGCGCATGTAAATCTACCTGGAACAATCATAAAACAAGCAGGCACGTTCACAGAATGTAACGGGTAACCTACTTTATAACACAGAGTAGCAAAAGTTTTGGAAAGAAACAGGCCTTAAAGTTAATCAACGGTTGGGACTTTTTAAAAATAAATGCGGACGGAGAGTACAACAGCTTTCTGTATTAACTTTTGTTCTTCCCCCCCCCTTTCACTCATTTTAAAAGCTGTCAATTTAATGAACCAAAGTGAAGTAAATGGTAGCAGACATGGAAATCTGAGCTGCAACGGCATGCTCAAAACAGGCTTGATTGCTGGCAAACAGAGATCTGTCCACTCCACATCTGGCTCATTTTGATCCTTCAAGTTTAGCCGCCAAATGACTATGTCATTTGGATTTAAGAGACGGAGGCATGAGGGAGACCCGATATCATCATCCCAAATGGTCTGGGTCTTGCCCTGTGCTTAAAGCAGTCATTTTAAGGCCAGCAAGAGTGAAAGAAGCTGTGCTGCTCCCAGGAAAATCTGACTTCATAAAAAGTTACAGAAACCCAAAGTTCTAACAGTTATTGGCATGCTGAGAGATGGAAGAAAATGCATATGTGTGGCACGCTCACAGGCACATTATAAATTTCTACAAATGGACTTATCAACAGTGCTGACCACTTTTAACCCTGTACTTCCATGCCTGCAACTTCTAGCTTTAATCCTGTAACAATAAATCCATCTAGTTACAGAGTCATTTTAAAGTCCTTTTGATTAAGCACTCAAAAAAACCCCATAGTCTTAGAAAACATTGTCCCCCCTTGTATCTTTTTCTTTATCAATTTTTAGCTGAAGCAAAATGCCTGAAAAAGTCCATAGCTGTTACAGAACATATATATTTATATGTTTTGAAGAATGTCATGGAGTATGCTTAGACTTTTACTGAAAAGTGGGTCCTCTATTTTATGCTGTGTATTACACCAGGCAAACATTGGATCCTTCTGAAGGACACTCCAAAGATGGCAAGAGGCTGCCAGGATGCTGGTGGAAAGGTCCCCAGCAAAGGTAAAAATTTCATAAAGCCAGCTGCGCTCATGCAGATTTAAACCCACCTATCAAGCATACATTAAGGCTTCTCGAACATCTTTAATAGAACAAATGCTTTACACTCCAAAACTTGGGCTCTTGCTGACAGGGGGGATTTCACAGCAGTTAAGCTCCTGTACAACTTCCTCCACATGGTCCATTTACCTAAGCACAAAGGGGAATTTGGCCACAAGGAAATCAGAGAAATACAAAGAAACTGCAACAACAGATCTCTGGCTTTTGGAGGAGAATAAATTAAGTAGTACACACACATCAAGTCTATTGTTCTAGTAGGAAAGTATCACAGTGAGTGTTTTCTGCACCAGGCATCTAACTCAAGTGACCATAAACAGCTGGATACTTTTGGTCAACTTGGGATGGCTCTTGAGCAGCTCCAAACAGCAACAAGAAGCATGGGAGCTTCCACCCTGCTATAGCATAGCCACACATCAGTACCTAAGTGACTCAACACAGAGCCTGCCAGCATCAACGCTGGAGATTTCAGCGTCCCATTCTGTTAGGCTCTTGCATAGATGGGTACCAAAGCTGCTGGGAGTGCCTGCAAGCTTGAGGCCACAAGAGCGGCTGTGGAGCTGCAGGGTGGAAGCCCCTCTCCCGGCCATGGCTGTCCCAGCTGTGGCTGCCCCAGCATGGCCAACTACTCGTCCACAGTCACCTGGGACCCTCGGCTCTGACATTGGGCTTCAAAGTCTCTCCTGAAGACACAGCTCTTTTGTGGCCTGCACGCAGCTTGCTTATTTGCCCTATCTTCTCAAGTGCAGACTGCTGTGCTGGACGGATCAGTTAGGTCATTGAATCCTACATTATAAGGCTGGGAATGGAACAAGCTTGCTTCCCATAACCTACTTTGCAAAATCATGCTTTCTATTATGTTTTCTGAATTACCCATAACTTCAGCTGTATGCTTGCTGGGCAACACAAATGCTCTATTTCAAAAGAACTTGACGTTTTTCTAATAGAGTTATTAGGCATTAAAAACAACATTTGTAAAAGCAGTATGTGGTCAGTTGATTTTACAGACTCCAAAATCATCACAAGATCTTCTTAAAAACGCAGTTAAAAACAGTCTGAATAGAAGTCGGAACCGATATTGACATCTTCAGACTTCAGTATAATTCAGTCCTATTTAATTCTTAAATTCCTTATTGAGCAATGAGTGACTTTTAGAGAAGCCAATTTCAAACATGAAGTCACTCTTTCAGACAAAAAAAAAAAAAGTAATAAGCATGGGATAAAGTTGTTTCTCAAGAATTACCAAATTAGACTTGATTTAATGGTCTAGGCTTAACTATGCCTAGTTATTTTTCACCTGTCTGAAAGTATTCTAGAAACTCTGGCAGCAACGGAAATCTTCATTTTCTCCATAAACAAGTTAATTACAGCAATAACTATAAAAATAGTCAGACTACTTAATGTGGTACATTGCCTACAGGAATTATAGACAAAATAAAACATGGTCTCTCTATGGTCCGATCATACAAAAGCAACAACAAATAACAAATGACTGAGCCTTGCAAAAGACAAAACGATCAGCTAGTTTGATGAAAATTCTTTTTAATTTCTGAGTTGTAGGCGATAAATTTGAGGAAGGCATTTGTTTATGCCAGAGGAGGAAAAAAAACCCAACTATTTTAATTTTAATTATTTTAAATTAGTATCTTGAGATCCATTGTCTTGTGGTAGTGAAATTAAACTCTCAGGTAAGTATGCAAGTTATCATTCATTAATAAGTCATTCTCAGTTCATCTCATTGACAATTTTGAGTGTTTCATATAGAGGAGAACAATTTTATGAGAACTAGAGACACACTTCACTAGATCAATGGTCAGGACACCGCAAAACGAGGGTCTCCAATTCTGATTCACTTTAGCCTGACAGATCAGAGATTTTGAACTAAAAAGAAGCCAGAAGTTTTAGGTCCAGCCCAACACCTGTGGAACAAGAATCACTGAGGCTTGTTCCAAAAAAGTCCCCAGAAACCATCCCAAAAGCACCACAGACTCCTTTAATATCTGGTTAAAGTAAAAAGGAAAGAAAAAAAAAAGAAAAAAACAGCAACAAAACTTAAGGCCTTATGCATGAAAACAAAAGCCTTAAAATAATGACCTTAGGCAGAGCGAGAAATCAAAGACAGGGCCATTTCTAGGACAGCGAAAATTGGCACAAAATCTACTGAGGGGACATACACAGGTAGTCCAAGGAAGGGGTTGCCTCTAGAAAGTCCAAGAAGAGGAGGGAAATACACGATGTACAACTTCAGCCTGAGTTCAAAGGCAATCTTGACTGTAACTTTGACAGACAGTTTATCACTTTTTTTGCTCATTCAGCCAGGCACCTCAGAAGCTGCTCACTACGATACTCTGCTGAAATTCCAAATCCAGTCCATCCTTAGGGGAAGACCAAAAAAGCTCACCAAGCTACAGAATGGGAGTAAAAGTCAGATCAAGCACCAAAGGAGAACAGGGAAATTTTCTTCCTGGTTCCCTCGGGTGATCAGCGAAACTTCTGAAGTGCAGAATCAAATCAACACAGCTCAGAAAACTACGACAGGAAGAGACCTCCCTTCAAGATGAATTTAGTGTCTCGCTGGGGATACTGCTATCACACTCCCCCATTTTTAGGCCTAAGATGACCCAAACTCTGTTCTATAATCCTTTCTACTTACCCTCCACATCCCCCCCATATTCCAGCTAGACTGGGTTCCTCACTTCCACTGCAATACTGGGAACGGTATCTTAGAATTTCGTTGCCTGGACAGCAGGAAGCTTCTTCTAGTTTCTGGTTTAAACTTTTCCCTATCAACTAATATCTTCTAAATAAGTGTTATCCACTCCTGCAAGAATCTTTCTACATAAAACAATCGTTTGTCCTCTCAAGGAACGTTTTGTCCACTAAATAGTAGATTACTCTAGAAAATAATCCAAATTCCCAGTCTCTCCTAACTGGCCTTCCCCATATTACTTCTAGTTCATTTCTGATGAAGACGACTGAGGCAACAGAGAAGGCAATGGTAACACCGGTAGACGAAAGTGCCCGAAGCACCATTCCTTCCTGTATTTTATCCTAGTGAAGCCACCATCCAGCCAATCGATACAGCCAGCGCTCTCTCCCACCATGTGCCCTAACTCCTGTGCCCTTGATTTGAAACATCTCAGACCACATAAAAAAAATTCATTTCAAACAAGATATTTTTATGCTATGTCCTTGTCAATAAGGAAAAAAATCCTTTCATCTGAATCTGTTTTGTTTTTGGTTTTTTTTTGTAATTCAACTTCAGCTTTTACTAGCCAACTGTTAAACTCTACCCACAGCCTTAATATGGAATTATTTTTTCAGTCACTACTTACTCATCACGGTGATGAGTTTCTAACTTTACTGTTGGCACAGTGAAGATAAACCTTGTCCTTAAATTCTTGCCTCTAGATCACAGATTTTTTTTTTAAATCCCCTTTTTAGGCATCTGCAGTATTTAAAAAAAATGTTATAGCTATATCACTATGCATTGACTTTTCACCTGAGAGACACAGACATATTAATATATCATTAGTTTATATCTCATCCTACATGCAAATACATGGAAGCACTTGGCTTCAGAAAAGCACGCTTTAGGCACAATAATGGATACACTGGTGTCCAGTTTTCCAGTCAAATGAATTTACATCTCTGCTACGCTCCAATCCTGCTGGACATAAAACACAGCATTTTAAAGAAAGATTTAACTTTTTTTTCCAGTATACTTTGGACAAGTTTTGAGCAAAAGCATTATCTCCAAATACCTAAGCTTGCACATCCATATTTAAGTCTCAAGGATACATGCACACACTGTATATATTCTTACAATAATTTCCTTTGTTTGACTGAAGTCAACAAAAGCTCCACCTCACAACTTTACATGTACAGATTGTTACAATTCATGCTTCTGAATGTATTCAAAATTAGCTTTTCAGCTTCACTATAGGGAACATGGAGTTTTGTTAGCAAAGTGAGAATGCAAGCTATGTAAAATAATTTGACCCCAAAACCACTTATATTTCCTCCTCATTACTGCTGTTAGAAATAATCTCCAGATATTATAATCAGTCTTAAAGAGGAAATCTACAGAATAATTCAAATCAGAGTGCAATTATTTTATCCCTAGTTCTCCAACTTCCAGATATAATATGAAGATGAATTTGGCCATCCAGCAATATACATATAAAATTAACAAAAATATAGACAAGTATTTTTTTCCTGGGGAAAGGGGGGTGACAGTGTTAGAGGAAAGCAGGGGAATGGAGTAAGCAGAAAAAAAATATCCAAAACGTACAATTTTTGATCAAGGTAGCAAGTGACAGCACCAAAAGCCAACACACTAGTTTCAATTCAGATTTCAGGGTGTTATTTACATGCTGGTCAAAACTGCATTTGGCACCCATATTTTAATACTTGGGTATTTTAAAACCTTTTCATTTCAACTTCATAAATGAGCTGATTTTTCCTTGGCAATAAAACCATATTATTGTCAAGTTAGGTCACTTAGCAAAGCACCTGAACCACTGTCAGAGTTCCTGATTTTTTATTCTCAGTCAAGTCATTCCATTTCCTCTTCCTTTAGAAAATTCTAGATTTTTAAGTGATGAAAATGAAGTTGTTATTGCTTTATCAAGATATCAAGACTACATCTAAGTCAAAATTCAACCCTCAGAAGAACTTGGGATAAAAAAAAAGAACTTGCTTTTTAAAAAAAAGGGGGGAGAGAAAAGAAAAAAAAAGGCAAACAGTGGCTTTATGAAATCAGAGTTTATACCTGAACAACTTTCAGTTAAGGGCTTCTAGAGCCCTTAGAAGGCCAAAATGGTAACTTGCCAATCGTGGCTACATAGGTGATGAACTGGGCCTGTCTTTCAAATGTAATAGTTTATTTTAAGCTAGACATTAAGAGTAACAGGAGTTTGACTTCCCACGTAAAACACTTATTCATTTCTAAGTACCACCTCCTCCAGAAGAGACAATTTCAAGTTTAGCAGAATGATTTACTGATGGCTTAAAACTTAACTCAGCACTCCCTTCTCGACCTCCTGCCATGTTCATGGATTCAGTGACCTCAGCCTCTCAGCCAAGGTCACAAAACATGTAGTGATCTCTGAAGCATTGTTAAAAAACCCTCCAAATTTGGTACCTCCAAACTAGATTCTCTTAGGTCAGAACTGGAGTTGAATGCACTCATGAAATAAAAAGGCATGACTTTGAAAGCCAGCATGGATGACTGCTGGCATAGCACAGTCCCTTATGAATCCAGCTGAGGACAACAGCAAGTTATAAGTAATTTCAGCACAGAAATAGTTTTACAGAATTATGAGATTTTTAAAATAATAGTATATTAAAAAAATAAAACACTCACTGCCAGACTGATCAGCTTTTGCAAACATAACTTCATTCAGTCTCTTGTACAATCTAGAAAGCAAGTGACATCAACATCAAGATAGTCCAAGACACAGCCAACAGACCACATCCACATTCCTCCTTTTCTCTCTACTGAATCTTTTGTAGGGCACTAGTGTGTCATCCACATTTCCACTAACGATTCTTTAAGAGACAGGAAAAACCGGTCGCTGTTCCATTGGCAATAACTGATTGTTTTGGGGGACTTAACCACAATGGGGAGAAACCAAGAACATTGTCATCCTGTACACTGTGTCCAAACATCCTGAACATTTCTAACATGTAGAAATAATATGGGCTAACACTTCGCCCTTCAAAAACTGAATTCTTTAGTTGAGTTCGTTATTGAAAAATACTCCTATTGTATGGAGCACTCCTACAGATGTTTTGGTGTAGATTGAAATAAGGTAGATGAACCAAACGAAAATCTGAGCATACCACACCTTGTCCTAAGCCTGTATCCATATCCCACCTCTTCTTGCTGATTCCTGCTCCTTTCAGAATAAAGTAAACTTCAAAAACAGAAAAACTCCCCATCAGCGTAACAGACAGATTAGCCTAGTAGTCATGGATATAGGCTGGTCCACCATTAGGAGTCCCATTTCTCACATATTCACCAAAAGAGACACAGATATCTTTGAAGTCCAAACCTGCATGCATTCCCCCAACTCCATCCCTACAGGAATTTCTTGTTCAGGCCCCTTACAAATTGCTCCTGCTGTTCATAACAGTACACATTTCATCCACCTGTCCATTTACCATTTCCTTTGGCGATACAGTGCAGCAATAAAGTCCACTTCCTGCCCTTGATTCTGCAAAAAACTGGTGGACACTTTTTTTTTAAAAAAAAACTAGGCACCTACCTGTATTATAAGCAGCTCTGCAGAACTAAGACAAACTAAAGCCACAGTAAAATGATGGCTAAAAATGTTTCATTGTAATACAGAAGGCTACCAAAGCCTTAGTAATCTTAGTACAAGTCAAACACAGTTTATCTGGGGCCGAGTATAGAATTGCAGTTTCCAGAGAATGAAGTCCAGAAGAGACTGCCTTCTGTGACAGCCCAGTTTTCTCCTGACGTACTTGACCTGACCCCACTGATATAGCACTGTGCTCATGGAGAATAGCAAAAGGGAGAAGAAGCAAATTTTTTGCATAATGGATCATGAACTGAGATGAGGCTTTTCCTCTCTGCGCACTGCAATAATTCCTTGGCACCGGGGGCAAGGGGCTGGAAATCAGTAATAAAGTGCCTCCTTGAGAAGAAACAGAAGAAACATACCTCTTCCTGAATCTGATAACAAGAAGCATCAGCCTATTCACGATTCCTGTTATGTTTTGCAGAGCAGTCATCCTTCTCCAAGTTTTCGAACTCAGATACAGCATCCTTTCTTTTGTTTTCTGCCTGCCTCTCCCCTTTTTCTCAATACAGCAACACGTATAAGCATATGGGCAAAAGGGCCTAACGGAAAGACTGGACTTGAAAGAGCCAAGTTGCTGTCTCAGCTCTACTTTTTAGTTGCTTAATCCCAGGCAACGTTTTGTCCTTGACCAAAATTTTTCACTTGCAAAGTATAGATAACTTTCCTAATCTGCATTATATTTGATATCTATCTTTACAAGTCAAATTAATTAACCTGGCTTTGTATAAATCTTCAGGACAGGGTCTGCATTGAGTGATGGGTGAAATTTCATGTAGGGACATATTACAGCAGACATAAAACTACCTAAGAAATTTCACCCATGGATCAACCGCAATTAACTTTTTCTTTGCAAGTAACATGATCACACTGATTTCATACATACAAATTTACATCAACAATGACAAGGAACAAATTAAGAGAATTTTAATTCAGATATTACTAAGTAGCAAATTAGTGGGAAGAAATTCAAATTACTGTGAAGAAAGATCGCAGACATCTGAACCATTCCCAGCATGAGTTCTAGCTTGTTTGTTTTGTTTCTTTTATTCTGCTAATGAACATAACATGAGATGCTTTGTTTAACATTCTCCTAAGTACTCAAATTATTCTCCCGCTTCTCATGAATTTCCTAAGGGAGACTCAGAGATGAATCAAAGAGTGAAAAGTAGTACTGTGGCACAATAAATTACCATCTGAGACTACCTTTATATTAGTTCCAGTAAAACCATTTACCACTTGATTTTCAGCTATATAAACTGCCTCTAGACATTTTCTTGTACAGAAAAACCTATGCTTCCTTTAATACTACAGGTTTTATCCTTACATAAAGTTTGTTCACATTAGTTTGTCTTCACTGCTTTAGTGGCAGCCAGTGTCCGTTTTGCGACACACCGGTCTCTCTCTATTCGGTTTGTCTGATGTAATAAAAAGAAATATGTACATTAAAGAAATTAAGTCTTCTAACTCAGAAGCACATTCATGTTATACTTGATTCCTAAAGCACCATGAATGTGCTACAAGACTACCCTTCCAAACAAGAAAAGGCAAAATCTTTATTTGCTTAAAATGGATGGCCACAACTCAAACCCGATGTCACCCAGATGCAAAACCAGATGTTTCAACATTAACACACAGAAGCAGAATGTTGGAATGAGCCCATGGCTCTCCTAGGTGAAGGGAAGTACCGCTCTCTGTATTGGTATAAAAACACAGTAAGCTTAAAGCAAGGTTCAACATCCAGCAGCAGCAGTAATGAAGACGCCTCTGTCTGGTGAAGTTGCTTGGTCTGCCTTCCTCGCTTTCTCCTCCAAAGCTGAAAGGCCATACTACAAGTTGCCTTATTTTCTCTCACTGTATAACCACAATATTGCACCAGTATTGCTGAGGAGAAAGACGACAGCCAGGAATTCCTATTTAAGAATTAATTTTCTGCTTGCTAATGATATTACAGTTTTCTTAAATGAAAGAACACTTTAACACGTTTAACACGTTTAACACATTTCTACTCAGAGCATTATTTACTGTTGATGTTCACTCCCAAAGTCACATTCGAGAATGGCTTGGGTTGTTGATGTTCTTGTTTTCTTCACAACTCATCTGCCTAACCTCTATTTAACTGCAACATTCATGTTCCTGATACTGAAATACAAAAACAAAATAAAAAAACAAGGAATAATTAATTGATTTTCATTTGAGATTCAAATCCTTTTTTTTTTTTTCCTGTAACAGACCACAACATTAGTCATCCTTTTCCACTGAAAAAGGTAATGTCTTCTCTTGCTGTCTCTTACTGTGTCAGTCCTAAGGGTTTTGGACACTTGGTTGATGAGATCAGTCTCAGGATCTTCTTTAATGCGAAAAAAAAAAAAAAAAAAATGGAACTTGACAATCATCTTGACCAACGAGCTACAGAGTTTTTCCAAAGCCTAGCCTGTACTTCTGGTGAAGTATTTCTTCCTTGGCTAAGAAGTCAGTCTTCACTTAGCCAGCAGCAAGCTGAGAGCAATTGTCAGGGAATATGTCTGATTGCGCTTAGAAAACAAAAGATGTCTGAATCTCTTATTTCAAGCATAAATCAAGAAAACGCATAGTTTCAGATCTGTAGTTATTCTAGGGTTTTGTTTCCATTTCTAAATGAACAATTTTTCAATTGTGCCATTATTCTAATGAACACTTTTTATCGGAATGTGAATATTTTCTGTTGTCAGTTCTCCATGAAGACTCTTTGTAAGTGATAAACAATGACCAAATGTATACACACATAGTGACAGAAAGAAGGACTGAACTCAGAATCCTGTTTGACAGGGGTAGCTGGAGCTTCGTTACTAGCCCAGTAGCTGGGACTGAAAAAAAGAGAAAGAATTCATATGCAATTATGGATTTTTTTTTTAATGACACAAAACAGTGCTCGTTCTGTATTTTCTAGGCTCGCTCGCTATAGTAAGGCAGAGCTAAAAAATACTGGAGTGAAAGTTCCAACTAACAATTATAAACAATTAGACAAAAAATTGCCATTTTCATACCCTCCATGAAACCAGCTGCAATTCTCACTTCATGCTTGCTACAGTACCCCATTTATTAATACATACAAATGTAAGCTACAACTTAAGTTTTCACTGGGTAATGTTGTTTCTTCCCTTCTGTTTATCTGAGAAATAATGAGGGCCTCCACACACCTTTGTTCATACCTATGAGGCATCTACCAATACAGCCTATTGAGTATTCAGAAACAACAGTAATTAACTGTACTGTGTTTGGAATAAGTGTCTGCCTTCATGGGTCAGGCAGAAGACAAACAATGGTGATCATTTTGCATAAATAATAAGACTAATACAAATACATGAAAAATTAAAAAAAAAATCTGCTGCTTTGAATATGACCTTTGGAGGGTAAATGCCATCAAGTCTATATAATTTGCCCTCACATACTTGGTTAAAGTACTTGATTGAATTGATTCAAACATTGTTTTTGCTAAACTCTTGGATAAGGGCTTCACTTCCATCAGAGGAATATGCTTATTTTATTTAGGTTTTCAGTATACAGGTCCTGTTAAGGTTATTTTGTATATTTCCTCATCTTGGAAGAACAAAATCAGACTGCACATAGCACAAACTGAGAATTCATACTATTTATGGATTTGGGTCTCAAACTTTGAAGATTTTGCTTTACTCAAGTGATTTACGTCTGCCTTAGCCAAGCTCCTCCTGAAGGCTGCCAGACTGCTGTGCTCTGTTCCACAGTGTTGGCCCTACGCTCTCAAGCTTCTGCATACGGGGGAGAGGGAAGAGGAGAAAGCTTTTTATTCCTTAGCTGAAGTGGGACAAAGCAATTGCTGCTGATTTTGGATTCTCAACTATCTTAAGACTTCCCTCAGCACTCCACCAACAGAAAATCAAAACTGAAGACTACCTCTTCAGAGACATGGTGGCTAAAAAAAGTTATTAGTGTGACTAGTTTCAAGAAGTGGAAATTTTTTTAACCTAGTCTATACAATTTTGTGCTTTAGTTTCCATAACAGTAGAGCATTCTCTGGATCAGACTGACCAAGTATCAGAAGTACCATATTACACAGAAAAATTTTACTACATCTAGTTTTCTTTACAGACTCTGCTTATATATGGCTTCCAAGAAATTTTTCTATTTTTTAAACACAGCCTTCATTCTCTATTATCAAGTGATCCACAGTCAGCTTTGTTAGATTGTGATCAGTCTTCCACCCACTGATTTACTATATAGCTAGCCCCTAGGTAATGGAATCAGCTTTTGTAGCTCATTATTGTTGTAACACATGGACAGATTTAAGCAATTTTCACAGCATGTTGATAAACAGCTCCTTAAACCCAGATCGATAGCACCGCAAGACTGCTTTCTTGCCACAAGTTATATGAAGAAAGAAAACAAAGGAAAGCCGTGGTTTAATGATACAGCTGGACTGTAGGGATTCCAGTAAAAGGTATTGCAATAAAAGATGTCCCAACGACACCATGTTCACCATGAACTGCTTGCAGTAATGAAGGGAGAGACTGCAGCTTATTGATGTCAAAACGTTAGTGAGGTTAGATATTATTTTTTCTTCCCATAACTGACACAAAAGGCAAGAAGGCTTATAATAAGTTTCATTTTGTTTGCTGTGGCTAATTTGACAAGAATTCATTGCATGCTCAAGCCCAGTCAGACCAAATCTGTACTGCTACCTGGTCCATTACTACTTGGGCCTAAGAAATATAGATAATACAACTGGAAGACAAAGTTTCCATTAAAAATAAAAGGGGGGGATTTTTTTTTTTTTTGCTGTTGCTTTCCATTGCATTTCAACTTCCTTTTCACATTTATTCTGAATCCCATGGTTTGAAGTTTAGCACAGCACTGTTGCCGCTGTCTTCCTGCCATCGCTCACCTTGATTTTAGGATGAGCCTTCACATTTACTCTAGACAATGAGACAAACTCCTTTTGAGCCAAACAACAGCCCTAAGAGAAGGGGCAAAAGCAGCTTCGGTTACACGTGACTTTCAATTGCACACCTTTGCAATGCAGTTTGAAGTACCAGCTTCAAAAGGCTGCTGCTTTTGAACGGATCTAGCTGTAGGCTCTTCAAGCTTAATAGACTAGTTTAATTATCTGCTCCTTAACAACTGTGTTGTTTCTACAAAGTCAGCCCTTGTAATGTGCTGCTCCCAGGCTCTGGGAGGCTGGCTCGCTCCAATGCCACGTGATTGCTGCAGTTGTACAAGTTGCAGCTTGGCCAGGAGCTTGCCTTTCCAAGAGGGCTCTGTTTTGGTTTCTGACACAGGCAGGATCTCATGGGAGGCGTGATCACAATTTACAGACCAACCAAACTGCCTGGGACTATGGCATAAGTGTTAACTTGCAAGTGGTACAGGCATAAGAAAGATGAAGAAAGGTTTTCTTCATTCTCTTCTGTAAAGTCAAAAATGCACACAATGAAGCAGAGTTTTTAATGAGAAATGCCAGTGGGGCTTGAAGTGAAACACTAGTGCCTTTTATTTCTTCTTCTTTCAGGTTTGCACTTCAGAGAGTCAAATGCAGTTTCCTTGACCAGTTTGCCTTCACTAGACTAGAATAATCCCTTCAGTAACCATCCTAGTCACACGCTCCATTAGAAAAAGTTGATTACTTGTATTCAAGTAGCAAAATCCCAGGATTCATATCCTGCCTATGGCAGAGGGGCTAGAATTAGAGGATCTTTAAGATCCCTTCCAACATAAACCATTCTATGATAGTATCTATAGTAAAGTAAGAAGAGATGCCCTTCAGAGAAAAGGAGGAACAGAAGCATACGGTATTCTGCTTAATCACCAGAAAGGGTTTTGGTTTCTTAAGACCAAGCACACACTTCTGTTTCTACCTTTGTAGCTCCTAGCTTTAAAATGTGAAAGCTGACCCATTTGCAACAGCCCATTAATTACCGCTGTTCAAGGAGTCCCACTCTTTCAGCACTCGTAAAGAGAGGCTCCTGGAGGTCCCTTATCCGACATCCTCATCCCAAAATATTTGAACTGGCATCAGAGCAAACATAGGAAGATCCAGTCCTGCTGGCTCATTGCTTTTGCTTTCTTTTTAACCTAAACAAGTTTTATGGCACAGACACAAAAACAATTGAAGTGAGAGTGGCAGGGGCTGAAGCAAATCATCTGGACGAGGACAGAAGATAGAAATATTGGTGCTGTCAAGGATTCGACTCATTGGTACTGAGCACACTTTGGAAATCACACCCTTTCAAGAAAAGAAAGCATGACACCTCCCAGATGAAGTAATTCTGAAAATATGCACGAACTAATACACTATTTGTGTAGTACAGTATTTCTATTATGAGCTAAGCCAACAACCTAGGAATGAAATGTTTACACTAAAAAAAGTCAAACAAACAAAAAAAAGCTTTTAATCATAGCCACCCTCATCATGCAGGCTGCTTAAATTTACATCTGCAGGCAGCACAGGAATTTGAGAATAGTAGAGAAGACATTTTGTGTTATCTTCTTATCAATTGTACCTGAACTTTAATTGCATACTTAGGGCAGAGTTTTTCCTCCATACCTCTAACACAAACTTTCAGTTGCTTTCATCAAGGCAAGAAAGAATTAACAGAACAGCAGACACATGTAGCAAACTACCTGATTATTTTACATGGGAAAAATACTGAATACTGGAATGCTACTATATACTAGAATACTACTGAACACCGGAATAGCTATCTGTCGTTAGGGGAAGAGAGGGGAAAATCAAGAAGTCTGTTTGTACTTCCAATTTTCTGGATAGATCTAACCAGGATGAGATAAATTGATTTGAAAAAAACAAACAAACAAACAAACGAGTGCTGCAGTAGAATTAGTGATTTTTTTTTAGTGTATTAACAGCTAACTAGCACATCCTAGGCAACCACTTAAGCAGGAAATTCTTCTCTAAATGCAGTATAAACACAACTCTTGTTCTCCACATAGGATTTGCTATGGCAGGGAAAATAACTAAGCAGAGTGTCTTGTGACAGCTATAAATACTTATGAAAATAAATGGAGAACTGGATTTACTAGCACTAAAATAGACATAAAGGCCTTTTGGTTAGCTGCACTCGGAAAATATTTAGTGTTACTGCACCTGGCACTGACTACCCAAAAAAACTGGCAATTTGCAAAGACAAGATTTTATAGGGAAACACTAGCATCCCATTACAATAAACTACAAAGCACTGCATTTGGTAACAGCTTTTTAAATATGTAGCTCTGCTCCTTTAGATTACCAGCGGCAATGTGCAATCTAGTATGTCAGGCATCTCGAACAATGTCAGACAAGGCTGGCAAGATGAATAGAGGCTTTAATTCAATTAGTGTACCAGCACCTGATCAAACAAAGGTGTGTCCAGGCTGAATCAACTTCATATACTAAACCAGATGCATTTCCTAATTTTAAAACGTGTAAAGTTGGCATTTAAATATACCTAACCACTGAATAAAAAAAGTCTGTGAAAGTAACCTGAAAGATTTTTGTCAAATCTTCAAAGATGACGAAGGTTAGGCCTTGTCTAGTTCTGCTCGTATGTGGCAGCCACTGGGAAGATTTAAGGGTCTTGCCAAAGGAATGTGATTCTTTGTTTATTTATTTTTAAATTCCAGTGCTGAATGCGATATATGAAATGGCTCTTCTGACAGCATCAGCAGCTCAAACACACACTGGTACCATTAGAAATTCATTATCTATCTCTGCACGACCAGGAGCAGATTCTAACCACTAGAAGAAAAGAATTTTCAATGTGTTGATGTAAAAGCACAATTTAATTCCACACTTTTTTCTTTAAGGAAGGTAAGGATGTTGAAATTAGTGAAGATGGATACAACAAAATGGGTCAAGACAAAGTTCTATATAAGAATAAAGCAAAGAATGGGCAATACTGGACCTTCCTTTTACATTTGACTTGATCTTAAAGGTCTTTTCCAACCTAAATAATTCTACAATACCTGCCCTCCAAAAGTTTGAGGCTCATGGGCTGCTTGAGGGTAAAACCTTTTTCAACAGCACAAGTGTTTGGGTTGAATTCCTATACACAGTTCAGATTTAAAAGATAATATGTGTACACCTTAATATTTGATTAATCTAACACAACGTCATTGCATAAAAGAATGCCTATTATGAAACTATAAAGCAAAAAAAACCACAAGTACTTGGGAGTATAGCCCTAGAAAAAACTATAATATTTGTTATGACAGCATGAAGTTATGATAAAGTTACTTCTAGACTCTCCTTGTCAGGTGATGTTGGACCTTAAATGAATGGGAAAGTAAGAACAGTGGGAGAAGGATGTGTCTACTTACAGCAGGATTAAAGGACTTAAAAAATTATACCTTTTGTTGTCTTCACTTGATCTGAAGTATTTAGTATATTTTCCTTCTTGTTAATTTATCTACAAGTAATTACTGGATCAATATTGGAAACATCAGAGACACAATCCAATGGGCATTCACATCTGTTTTTCCATAACAGCTCTTTCCTTGATGATCTTGCTTAAAATGCATCATAGAATGGTTTGGGTTGGAAGGCACCTTACAGGTCATCTAGTTCAACTCCCCTGCCATGGGCAGGGACACTTTCCACTAGACCAGGTTGCTCAAAGCCCTGTCCAACCTGGCCTTGAACACTTCCAGGGAGAGGGCATCCAC
>Ga0181612_136098_pt1 | contig 18228 bp, 9 predicted proteins | sample HoacroProtozoa21_FD_119630 | JGI IMG/M metagenome (GOLD analysis project Ga0181612, IMG submission 119630) | Hoatzin crop microbial communities from Cojedes, Venezuel. Combined Assembly of Gp0051906, Gp0051904, Gp0051908
CTCTGGAGATATTCAAGACCCACCTGGACAATGTCCTGTGCAGCCTACTGTAGGTGACCCTGCTTCGGCAGGTGGGTTGGACTAGATGACCCACAGAGGTCCCTTCCAACCCCTACCATTCTGTGATTCTGTGATTAAATGTCTTGTGTTTTGGAAACTCACTGAGAGTCAGTCAGTTTGTCAGCTGAGATGGCAGCCTTCAAAGACACCTTTTTACTTCAAGTCTTGATGTAGTACATAGTCTCTGGTCATTTATCACAATATCTTGTGGCTGGTCTTCTTAACACAGAGATGTAACTTGAGTCCAACCTTGCTGTCTCAGTTTGAACACAGTTGAGCATTCACTTCTGGAACTCCTGAATGAAGCAGGTAAGAAATATTTTGCAAGATGTTTTTTCTTATTATCAGTCAGTTTTTTCGCTATAGCAATGTGACTTAAATGGGAATGAGCCTTCAGGCTTGAGATAGCCTCAGATAATTTAGAAGGAAACAGTGCAGTTCCTCAGACATACATACATTTTCCGATACACCAGTGTATTATTAGGGGAGCTAGATACTCAGGTTTTCTGGTTTGCAGTGTTTTCTCCACATGAAGCTTATATAGGTATATATGTATTTCACATATCATCTTCCATTTCCCACGGTCCCACATCCAGAGTTTTGGATTAAATTAATCTCATTCTCAAATTTTAAATTACCTCCTAGAGAAACACAATATTTAGTGTTTAGATTTCACCAGTTGCTCTGAGTTTAATTATTATTACTAGTGATATTAACTACTAATGCAAATACTATTTTAGGGTAGTAGCATTGTTTGAGATGTCACTGTGTTTTGAATAAACACATGGAATGAGTCGACTCTCTCAAAGAAGAGACTAGACTTTGAGGAGACGAACATAAATTGTTATGACGGGACTTAGGCAATAGTTCATACTACACCCATAGCAGGGAACAGATTTTGTGATTCCTGGTTCCAAGCCTTTTTCAAGGGACCGCAATTCTAATTCAATCTCATTTCCATTAAGCTAATCATTGTGTAGTAAGTTTCATATTACACCTTTTCCTGATCCTTGGCAATAAGCAATTAGTTCAGTATAAGCATCTGACATTTTCTCCTGACCATTAATAAAAAAGTGTGCAGCTATTCATTCCAGTCAGTAGCACCTTGACTGTCTTCCCCCACAAATAAATGGTGAGAGCAGGAAATAACATTAAGCTTTTTTTTTTTTTTCCTTGGGACTCGCAGAGTCTCGTTTGCCTTATCCATCAACTCTTTTGCTAGTATTTGTAATGTGCCCAAGTGTGACACCTTTGCTTGGTTCCACATGTTTTATACATCAGTTCATCTAACATTCAAGCAGACTTTATAGAGATCTATTCAGAGACTGATATATGTGCACTATTAATTGTATATATTATATATAGTATATGAAGCGAGAGGCAGAAAGAGAGAATCTGATTACTCTAGGGCACTGGCTCCTTTCAACCAATAATAATTTAACATCTCTGTTAACTACCTTTTGATGTTCTCTGTAGAGGGTACATACTGTTTTATATACAGGATGCATAATAAATTCCTATGAGATTATGCTGCAATTGAGTAGAAAGTCTATAATGCATAAGTGATGGAGCTGCAAAGCAGCTAGGAAGGATTTTCCTTTCAAAATAAGGTCACATATTTATATCTCGTAGGGCACCATGATGGGTGCTGAGGAGCAAGAGGCATTGAGTTGTGCTTTCTGGTGTGCTAAGACTTTCTGCATATTCACTGCTGCTGAAAAAAGAGGTGATACATGAGCGGAAGAACACAAGGAAGAAAAACCCATAACCTTCTGAACCTTCAACCAAGAATTTGGGGTGACTTTCTTCAGCATAGATAAAACAGAAGATGGGATTAATCTTAGCGATCATTAGCTAAATGAGGCTTCTCTTCTCAAGTAAGCTAGCACTTTTAGTCATCTCTATTGGGTGGGATAGTGGTGAGAGGTGCCCGTTTCTGCTACAGGTGGCTCTCTACCTTGATGCCAGAGGGTACTTAAGGATCTAGCACAGAATAGATGTCCGTCTCTGTCTTGTAGCCAGTACGTTGGCAATAGGGCATCCAGCTCACTGTCTGAAATAACCTACATCCCACATGCATCTCTGATTCTTTGAGACTTTAGAATACATTTTTACTTATTGTGGCAAAGAGATTGTATGTCGTAAGCGGTAGTGTACCTGCCTCAGAAGACAGGGAACAATACTCCAGTCCGTGTTGTCAGATGACAGATCAGTGACTTGAGATTGTTTTTATGGACTCCAGAAGCGTGATTGATTGTACCATGTATTCAAGGAGCTGCTACTCACTGTTGCAGATCCCATCCTGGACCAGCACAAAGTTCTGCTGAAGAGCTACGTTTTCATAGAAAGTTTTGTTTTGGATAAATCAGTGTTTACACTTACAGAAAAATGTACTGAAAGAAATGCCAACCATCTCAGACGGTTAATTCTGTCCTCAAGATCTTTGCTCACCTTCCATCAGTTTGAAAATATTCTTGTTTATCCATTTGCATTGCTTAAATTTGGAAATGTAGTCATGAAGTAATATGTCTTCCTAGAGTGATTGTGTATTAAAAAACAAATCCTGATATTCTCACCTATAAATATAATTAAAAAACCTATTGAATTTCGTTCACAGAGTCTTGAAAGTTGTCAGTTGGAAGTCAGGCTCAAAGAATCATCAATTTTAAAATGATGTTTTCAGGAAATCTGAGTTTGCATAACTAAAGTTGTTCATAAAAAGGATTCATTCCAAACACAGAAGCCTCTCAGCTTAAAAACTGAAAAGGAGGACTATGCATAACTTCTAAAACACTATATGTTGCTTTTCAGACCAAACAAATAAACAAAAATAAAAGCCTAAACAAAACAAAAATCCCAAGCTGAGGGACCTGGTTTAAGTGGTTTGCCTTTCAGGATGTGAGTTAATGCATTAGAATGCATCTTAAAAAGTAGTTGAGAAAGAACTAGTACTGAAAGGATGAACTTAGATTCACTGAATTTCTATTGAGCATCAGTTTTTAGAAATCCCATTTTCCTTATCTGGGGTAAGATCGTGTTTTCCTATATTCACAGTTATCACAGATTAAAAAAATAAACAAATTCTGGATTGGTTTCAACTGGAAACATTGTCAAATCCTATATGCTATGGCATTTCTCTGCAATGTGTATGTTTGCCAAAGCAACCACATGTGTTCTTGTTTGTATTCGCTGTTAGGTGTACAATTGTGTAATATATGTACATTTCTGTATGCCTGAGAGAAGGAAAGAGACTGTGTAGGGATCCATGTGTGTGTAGGGACTTTGAAAATAATCTGATTTGCTCTTATTGACAGAAATCTGTAAACATTTGAATGCAAGAGTGAAGTCTTTCTTTCAAATATCAGTACTCTGTAAATCTAGCCAAGAGATTTCATTGAGAAATGAAATTCCTCCACGATAATCTGCCTCACACAAATTAGAGGTGGAAACATCGTACAGTTTATCCAAACAATAGGTGAAAAATAGAGCTTCTAAAAGTATCATAAACATTAAAACATTCCTGAAGGACATGACTGAGTGAGAGGTTCCTGTCTCCGTGTGTCCCTCTTCTCTAAATTGGGGGAGAGGGGGGTAGATCTGATTGTGAGCCAACCAAAAAACATTGTGAGACCCTGATTCCTTCAAGGTCTGAGGGTGGATCCATCCTTATAATTTTGTTAAAGTGGACAAAGAAACTCACAAAGGCTTTTCAATTCTGGTTTAAGTTTTAGCTGGACACATACAAGGGTAGCATACAGTTTAAAAAAAGAAATCTCAGTGTGAGGCAGCTTAAAAAGCAAACAGTGTGTCAGCAAACCTGTTTCTTCTCAGGATGAGTTCCTTCTCTCAAGAAGGATGTAAACCTTATTTTCAGTTCTTCAGTTGTCTGGGGCTACTTAGACCTCAACAAAATCTATGTAGCTGTATTAGGGTCCTCAGAAAAGTCTCTTTCCATTCTTTCTGAGGCCTCATTATGTCTACATCCCCTGTTCATCTCCAGAGCCTGCCTTCTCAAGGCTTCTTCTAAACGGTTTTCTGCCAAGGACAGCCTGTCCTCTAGAAGGTTCTCCAGATGAATATACTAAATTAGATTTCAGGAATAAGTTATTTCCCCTCTATGTACCAGCACAACAGCTGAAACAAGGCAAATAGGAGCTTTGCTCCCTGTTGTGTAGTCCTTGTTTAAAAGGAATTGAGCCATAGGACACTGCAAGCTGACATTATAGAGATGTCTTTGCTACTCAATGGATTTTAGATTTCTCACTGACAAGTCAACAAACACGTGACACCAGTAAGAAAAACAGTTTCTAGGAAGTGTAAACAACACTTAAGAAAAACACATTAAGAAATTGAAAGGGAAAAGATACTAAAAAATATTGGGGAAAAAGTTAAGTATAAATCTCTAGATTATTCAAACTTCAACCTTTTATTCAAAAAAATGTTACCTTATACTTTTTACACAGCTTTAATGTTAATTTACCCCATTCACTACTCATTTTGACAAGTCAACTATAATAAGCATGATTACATTGTGGGCAACAGAGTTTAAAAATGTAAAAGCAGTGTAGTACAGAAGGCATCTGGCTCAGTGGTGCATGACTAATGCAAGCATAGCCCCCTCATTTCTTACTGCCTCATGTTCACCATCTTGCTGATTCAGATGCCTTTAAACTCTGTGTGCTTCTGAACACGCACGCCAATGTGTGTGTCGTCACACATGTACAAGAATGCATGCGTTACAAGTCTATGTGATGAGATGTGACTACCAGTTTGGACTCTACCAGATCTGAGCGGCACAGAATAGAAAAAGCAGAAAAGACAAAGACAATGCTTTGGCACAAAGGAAAACTCTCGCTTTACAATACTTCAGGACTGAGTCACCCAATCTTGAACCTCCTTCCCCACCCCCGCAATCCTCCTGCAGGTAAGGACAGTACTCTATAGTAGTATTCACATGGTAAAAATGCTTACATTTATGAGGAGTGACTGGCTGAGAGGAAGGTAATGAAATGTGATAGTTCACATAGCAGTGCAGTGCAGAAATCATGCAGAGTGACTGTCAAGTATCAACATTCAGTGAATAAGACCAACTTGAAATGGAAGACTGAGTCACTGAATTATTTTTGCCCTGCATTAAATATCCAGACAGAGACTAGCCTGATCATGGCCTGAGATCTCCAGTTACATTCCACAGCGGCGTTTGTGTCGCCTTTGCTTGCCCTTAGCTTTTCAATGCTCTGTATTTTACAGACTCAGGCAACAAAACCCACTGTGAGGAAATGCTGACAAACTATTAGCCCATAACCAAGGACAGGCTGTGAGCAATATTTTAAAGAACACAAATTTTGCTCTTTGTATTCTGTTCATTGCTGGTTCTTGTGAGATGCATATAGGTTTTCTCAAGATTGTAGATTTAGATGTTCTTGTCTTTACCCTAAAACTTGTGACTATGAGCAAGCTGCATTCTCACTTCTCATGCTTCAACTTCCCTATCTTTTAAAGTAATAAATGATGCCAGGTTAATTTGAAAAGGACATTTAATAAAGGCTGGAAGGTTCAAGTGTATGTGCTGCTAAAATACAGCTCGGGAGTTCTCCTTGTTGTCACATATTCCTTTACAGGAGTTGCTGTACAGTAATTCTGCGCTCATGCTTCACATCATGAGTGTGGTTGTTATGATTATTTGGAGAAAAAACCCCATGAACAATTCCCTGAAGTGGCTGCCTGTGCAGGCTTGGCCCTTCATTTTTACTGCCTTCTTTTTTCTTTTGTTTCTTTTTTCTTCTTGTTTCTTTTGTTTTGGAGAAACTTTTGCATTGAGCTGGAACATTGCAATGATTTATCCTTAAGGGAAGTCCCATTTGCTCAAGCAAAATGTTCTTCAAAGCTCAACCATAACACGAGGAATCAAGAATTGCTTACTAATTCTGTAAAATGACTGGGAATTGACTTTCTGACTTGATGATGTCTCTCCTTTTTTCATGAGTGAAATCTAGAGAATGGCCCATATTTTTTTATAGATGATAGCTATCATGTTAAGTCAGTTCAGTCCCTCTCAGCCTGTGTTTCATGAAGTGTTAGAAATCAAGACATAATCTGGGGAATGGGGTTGCAGAAAATCATCTTAGACTCTCATTTGCTTTGGCTATTTAGAAGGTACTTCTACAAGTCACATATCTTCATTCAGTATTGCTTGTCAACTTGCTCCAAGGAACTTTCTACTAAGAAGTGTCAGATTCAGAGAATAACAGAATTGTAGGAATTGGAAGGGACCTCTGGGGAACACCTAGTCCAACCACCCTGCCAAAGCACAGTCACCTACAGTAGGCTGCACAGGAACTTGACCAGGTGGGTCTTGAATATCTCCAGAGAAAGAGAATCCACAGCCTCTCTGGGTAACATGTTCCAGTGCTCCGTCACCCTCAGAGGGAAGAAGTTCTTCCTCATGTTCAGACGGAACCTCGCACCGTCTCTCTTCGCCTCGCTTGGTACCGTTGTCGTAAAGATGCTCAAACTGTCCCGTTTTTCGAAGCAGGTCCATGCATGTGGACTGAGCAGCCCATGTGTGCCCATCGAGAGAGCACGGCGTGACAGAGGCACCCTTGGGTGATGTCTGCCTGCAGACCGTGCTCAGCCCCGCGGCTGCAGCTGGCCGGAGCCTGGGGAGCCCGCGGCTGGCGTGGGCAGATGGCCTCTGCGTTTCTGTCCCTGCCTGGTCTCACGCTGGAGCTTTATTCGGCTGCCTCAGCTCAAGAAGAGGCTGGTGCTGGTTCGTGTGGTCTGTTACTTGGAGCCTGCTCGGGTGGGCAGTGCCAGCTGAGCACTCCCGCAATGGCGCGAGTGCCATTTGCTCGGTCTCTTTCCTCCTGATTGCTCAGTCCAGTTGTGCAGAGCTTGGTTAGCGTTCAGGAGGCGGGAAGGCTTCTTCGTTTTCTTTCAAATTAGTTAAATTGGGAAATAATTGAGCAGGAGAAGGCAGGAATTAATAGAAGATTTTCAGCGCAGGTCTGAAAGTGGCTGAAGGGGAGAAAGCAGATTGCGCTGCAAGACATGATGCTGAGCAGAAAACAAAGTGTTTTGCAAAAAGAGGTGATATTAGACTGGGGGAAAGATTTTTATGGAGTCTGCTTAGATTATGCCTCCACAGGGACAAGTCATCCATGTTTCAATGGGACTTACTGGGCAGGATCAGGTTTTCTGTTCTCATTGACATAGAGCAGAAGAAAATGGAACAGGAGACAAAGCCAACTGCGAGAGCAAGGCAGGCTTGGAGTGCAGCCCTTGTGCAAGAGGAGGGGCCAGGGATCACCCCAGGAATTAACCTCCCGCCCTCCGAGAGACGCGTACCGCTGCTTTGACAGGGATGACATATATGAGAAGGGGATGGGAGTGAAATAGGATTTTTTTTTTTAATTTTTTTTTTTTTTTTACCCTGCAAGTAGAACTGGAAGTTAACCCCGCGGGCTGTGTTATACTGCAGGCAGAGGGGAGGCTTGGCAGCATGGTAGCCTTGCTGAAAAGCCATCAGCCTTCTTGAAACAAAGCAGCAACGGAACGCCTGCTTCATTGCATCCATTGGGCAGAAGCTTTCACACTGCGAAGCAGTGAGCGTGGAGACTCTTAGATGTAGCCAGTGTACCACATGTTGCAAGGGTTGTCATCGTGAGTGCTGAGTATCAAAGTACAGACGTGCGTAAAACCTACACGAGCTGCTGGTGTGTAAATTAAAGTTGCCCTCAAGTAAAGACATGGAAAACTCAAGTAAATGATGCATTCAGTATTTATGAATTGCGTCCTGAGAGATTTCTGTCAGCTAAACTCCCTCTGTAACGAGCAACGGACTGTCTTGTTGTTCAAACCATCAATAATTCATGCAGATGTGAAAGAGTTTTCTGTTAACTTAAAAAATACATAACTTTTGTGTCTGCTGTCTTTCCAGAATCACTGTTTTAGACGATGGGAGCCTCCGGATTGTCAACGTCACCAAATCCGACGCGGGAAGTTACACCTGCGTGGCCACAAACCACTTTGGGACAGCGAGCAGCACGGGCAGCTTGGTTGTGAAAGGTAATTGCAGTTATTTCTATTGCGTATGACTAATACACCATCTTAGCATCTGAAAGCATCCGAAGCAACCCCACACATGCTGCACCTTTCCCCTTTGACGCTGATGCAAGTGGAGCCTGGGGGGATCAGAGTGTCTCTTGCATCTCAGAAACCTGCTGAGCCTCGAGGGTCGGAGACGACACTACCAGCAAGGTGTCTGCGGTCGCAGCGGCTGCTGGTGCTTACAGCAAGTTAGCGTGTTTCTTTTTACATGCAGATTAAAATGATGCTTCAAACGGTATGGGAATTGTAACGCAAAACCAGATCCCTGGTCCATATCGTTGTATGACTTGTTCCTGGGAATGGCCAGTAATCACGCTCGAGAAATACCTGCTGCTGCTGCAGCCGTCTGCGTCCTAAGGCTCAGTTTTGCGAAGGACGTGCATAAAACCATGGAGTACCTGTGGAGGAATGTGGCCCTCAGCATGTGGTGTCCTTCATAAACATGTCTTACCTAGTTCAACTTCATATATTCTTGTTATTTCTAAACTTCTATCATCTTTTTAAAAACCTTCTGAACTCTTGAATATGTCTGGTCTTGTTGCAGAGTGATGCAAGAGTTTCACCATTGCAATGCAATGTCGTAGTTTTTGAAGAGTTGCACAAACTCTGATTTAATTTCGTTATTTCTTATTCAGGGCTGAATTTCTGGATTTCAGGAGTTCCACGTATTTATTCATGTGTGTTCAGAATTTTTCTGTCAAATATTTTTTTCATAAGTAGAAGCTGTAACTTATGACAATGATATTTCAAGTAATAATTTGATAAACAATGAGAGACACTGACAAATGTCGTAATTTTTGGCCTGCTTATGAATAGTCCAATGTCTGGTGAATTGTTATAGGCAATGAATATATAGATTATTACACTTACAGTCGCTCTTCATCTCCTTCTTATTTGGTAAAAACCTATATTGGATAACAAATCAGGAACGATTGATTACAAAGCAGTAAATCAATCACAAAGCTCTAATGCTGTCAGTTTTAATTCTCCCATATACTGGCATTGATGGATAGTATTCGGTTAGAGGCTCTCCCCATCAATTATTTTTATGGTATATAGGGAATACTTTAAAATGTTTCAATGCAAGTTTTAATCCATGGTTTTTATAGTCAGAGTGCATTTCAGCAAATAACGTCAGGAGCAGGCAAGGGCTGATGAAGCTCGTGAGCCCCCGTTAGTTGCAGACGGCAGGTGACAGTGGCACAGCAGCAGGTTCTCTCTCAGCAAAATGTCAGCCTCTACCTTAGCTACCCAGTGAGTACCTGCAGTTGGCTGGGACGTTTCTGGGGTTGTGCTTCATGGCACTTGACCTTTCTGCTTCCCTCATGCCAAGGGGCTGATGGTGCAGACCCGGGGTGGAGGGCTGTGCTATCCCTTTTGTGTCTTCTGTGCAAATTTATTCTAAAAGGGATGCTGTAGCGTATTGACACCAAGAGTTCTTCAGGTTTGGAGGTGACTGGAACAGCTTGTGTGGCATTTGTCCATGCCCACACCAGTCCCTGCAAACAAGAATAGGGACAAGTGAATATGAGCATGAGATCTGTATAGGAGCTGACTCTGCCTTTGCTTAATCTGTGTTGTCCCGATGAGGCACCCACAGAAAAAAGCCACGAAAGCAATGCACGGGGAAAACTGATGTAAAAAAGACCTTGTCTGTTATTAAAAGGGTCGATCGGCTTCTGTCTGCCCTGGAGCAAAATTGGAGAGCAAAATAGTAGACACAGCCCTAACATCCTTCCCCGGGCTCGGCGGGGACCGTGGGAGGGTGGTGGGTGCTCGTGGCAGGCGGCACCGGCTTTTCGGCTCCAGGCTGGGGACAGCTGAGGGCCTCCCCGTTCTCTGAGTGCTGCAAGGCACCGAGGGGGTTGAATCGGGGTCTGCGGTTCAGGGGCCGCTTGTACCACCGTAAAAAAGCCAATTGTTGAAAATACGACTGTGTTTCGTTTCTGTGATTGAAGAGTCATGCTTCTGTAGTTCACGGCTTATCCTTTCTTCCTCGCGGTGCCCAAGGAACAGCCCCTGACTCCGAGCACAATAGTCAGCAGCTATTGTACCTGATCTTTGGGTTCACGTGGTTTACAAATCACTTTTCTTTGCGGTAAGGTTATAAAGGATTAGCAAGTACCTTTTTCTCCCTCAGTGCTCCGTTTTAACTCGATTCCATTAGCATTAATGGGTGTGACACATGTGCATGAAGCAGAGAATAAACTCTTAAGCCCAAGATGTGGATATTAACAGCAAACTGAGAAATGCAATTTCAAAGTCTATCCCATAAAAAGTATAAAAGAGCAGAAACTATTCTGAACTCCAAATGAACTGTGTAAAATACTGTATTTCATACTGAAATGCTTGAGTTTCTCTGCCCTGAGTAAAACACCGGCAAGTTTTGGCGGAAATATGACTGAATACCTTACTTTAACTCAGTTTTGTGGTGTACAAAAAGGCTACTTTATCAGCTGGTGAGGTTTTTGACCTTAAGATATGCTTATATTCTTTTCTAGCTCATGTCATGGAGTAAAAAACTGTGAAAGTGGAAAGACATTTTTTCTAACCTTCCTGTTTTCTTCCATTAACATTGCAGGTCCTCTTTTTTTTTTTTTTTTTATTTTGTTTCTCTCTCAGGGAGAGATGCCAACAGTGTCAAAGACAGTCTAGGCAAGGATGGGAGGAGGAGGAGAATATCTGTTACGCCAGAACCGAGGAGCTTAAAATAAACTCTGGCAAACAACCAGACAGGGATGAATAAATATGCATATTATGCATGAGTAGACAGCTTAAAAAATATGAAATTCTGGTGGGTGCCCATAGGGCTGTGTATTAACATGCTGTTGTCACAGCTGGTGGACCTCGGTGGTTTTCCGAACCAGCGAGCCTGTGGTTTGGGTTTGTTCTGTTGGCTGGTGGTAAATGAGAACCGCTGTGGCTGCGGAGACCTGGAATCTTGCAAACTTGCGTGTGCGGTTTGACCTTTAAATTAAAAAGCAGGATTGAATTTGTAAGGGCAGAGAAGAATCCTGCAGACAGTGTTCAGAGCTCTGTAAAACATGGCATGTGTTTACATGTACTATATAAATATTAGTTTTCCATCTTTCTTTTCCCATTTTTTCCTGTACTTGAGGCTAAATGTTCAATTCTTCCAATACACAGAAAGACTATAGACTTTCTCAGTATCGGGGGATTAAATGACAAATAGTGTAAACACGCGTAGACTGTACAATATGAGTTTATTTGTATTTAATGCAGTGATATAAATTGGCTAACATAGCAGCTCTGAAATAGGAAACTAATTTCAAGATGTTGCAATAAAAGCTCTCGATGTAGGAAGTGCAAGGAGAGGCTCCTGGTGCGAACATCCCAGCCTGCACAGCGACTGAGACCCAAATGAAGCTTCTCGGGCAGCCTCGGGTATGGGAGAAGCAGCACCAACAAGCTAATGACAGGAATGCAGATGACAGTAGCGTGTCGCCACCGTTTCGTTCACAAGATGAGAAAATCCTTGTCGTGCAGCTTGTTTCCCAGCAGACACACAAAATAGCTTGATGAGCCGGTGGCCAACTTTGCTTTTGTGACGTTGGAGGTGAACGGATCGTGGCACCCACCCTAGACACGTGTGGCTGCTTCTCAAACATCTGCTTTCCTTTTGGCTGTGTTCTGAGCTATGAATCTATCTATCTATCTAAATATATATATTTATATACATTTTTGTATAAATTTATCTATAAATCTATCTATGAATGTGATCATTCAGCTTGACTGCGCAGCCTGTAGCCTCGTGGTGCGGTCCTTGGTCATTTCCGAGTTGGAAGCTGCAGAGGGGAGCGGGGCTGCTGCTGCTTCTGGGCTTGGGCAGTGGGTCTGGAACCAGCCACGGAGGAGCGCTGCTGGGGATTGTCCTGCACCGGAGATGCTCTCAGCTGTCAAAGCCCTCCAGCCTGCCAGAAACAGGTTTTTGTACCATTTATTAGCTGATTGCCTTTGGTTGCAGGCCAGGATGGTCCAGGACTTTCCAGTCCCCTTGTCTCTGTGGTTTAATGGGCAGCAGCCATACGTGAATGCGTGGTAGAGTCTGTACGTTTCCGTTCTTCTCGGGAAGTGCAGCCATTCCATCGCTTTGTTGCAGGCTTTATTTGCCTGGTTCATTATGATGCACCTTTAACATTTTCCTGCTGCTATTAGCTCGTCTCGTTTGGGCTGTCACAGGAGCGCTCAAGGCAGTAAAAGCAAGAGAACTTTTGTTAGCTGGTATCTGTATCACTTTAGCAGGAAAAGAATACAAAGATAATGTCAGTAGGTTATTTTTCCCTCATGCTTGAATAGACTGATAGTCTTGATTTTGTTCAGCACAGTGATCCAAGTTATTTTCTATAAAATTACATATTTTCCATTCCAAGCCCATTCCTTTGTGGGAACGCTGAATTGGTGTATTGCACTTAAAATTGGAACGATTGATTAAATACGGTAAATTCTAGCCCATTATTGAGTAACTTTTCAGAGACTTCAAATGTTACTACCTTTAAACCTGCAATTCTGACTGTGTTATTCTAGTCCTTTGAAAGGAGTGGGGCTCAGAGTTCGGGGCAGTGCTGTGCTGATCAGTGTGGACACAGTGTTCACACCCTGTAAAAGCAGCGTCGGTGGGATGCGAAGGTCTTCGTGGCCCATCTTGCCATCTGTAGTTGTCTCCGTTTCGATGTCATTTGATCAGAATTGAACTGCTTTCTTCGGAAAATGTGTTGTGCTTGCCTCATATCAGTGTGGCTAGAGTGGGTTTGTATTGCTATGGGTTGGTTTAGTAGAGAAGGAAGAACCACTTGTTCATCTCCAGAGAATATGGATATTATGCTGCCCATGAAGAACTGCAAAGAGTTCAGTTCCCCAGCTCCACAGGTACGTGCCAGTGGAAAGGCATTGCTCTCTAATGACTGGCCATCTGTCTGCTATGGCATGTTTCAGAAGTTTTGTTCTGAACACGGCTGGTAATGCACGGTGCAGGGTTTCTTCAAGTCATTTGTGGCTGAATTTCCACGTAATACAGTAAGCTGGCATGTGCTGACGAGCACACATGCAATAAAACCGAATTGCTTATGCCTCCTTTTCTATTTGTGCATAACGCTCTTCACGTGGGCTGAGGTGACTTTGACACCCACCTTTGTGCCCAGCAGCCCTCTGAGTGGTGCAGAGACTGGTCACCGCTGCGCGCGCCCAGCAGTGCTCATCGTGAAGTGCCGGCTGCCGAGTCGCGCAGGAGTAGAGTTTCAGTCATTTGTAGTTCTTTTACCTTTGAAAACATCATCATACCCTCCCCAAAAATTGTGTTTAGTGTAGTGCCTTCAGTTTGATTTTATTTTTTTAATGTATTTAATTTTTTAATGTGTTATTTATTTATAAACTTAAGGGTCCAGATAGACTTTTAAATTAATCTCATGTTTGTGTCATAGTAATCTGAAGAATAAAACTCGGAAAATAGATCAAAATCAGATGGAGAACCAGACAGTCTGAATGATATCCCTCATGGGTTTTCAGAGAGTCATTTTATTCTTTTGGAAATGTTTACACATTACCATAATTCCAATTGTTGGATATTCGTAGACAAACTCAATCCAGAGTGAATATCCAGAGTGATATCGTATGAGTTTTAGATCACAGCTGTGTGTTCCTTACAAAATTATTTCCATCCTTAGGATGGTGCATGTGTCTATTTATACCTTGTTTTATACTTAGAAATAATTTATTTCCGTTCTCACAGACACTGACTCTGCACAACAGAGCTAGCAGTGCTGACGGTGTTCTTCGGCATCTGCGCTGGCTTCGGTGCCAGCCTGAAATCTGACGCTGGGGCCATTTGCACTACTGAGATCGGCGAACGCTGGGCTGGCCGACAGCTGAGCTCGTGCTCAAGTAGTGGCATTACTGACTCCATCAATTAAAAAAAAAGGTGGTGATTAATCAACCTGATTTAGTCAAAAATATGTACAGCTTTTTTGAAATAGACCCACTGACCTCTACGGAGGTGTTGGGTGCGTTAGCAGTGTCTCTCCTTGTTCGGGGGCACTCGGGGTGGATCTGCTGCGGCAGGATGCGGAGCGGTTTCACTGTGCTGATCCAGCAGTGTGTGTATTTTCATGAGTGTCCTTTTTTGGCTGGTGGTTTTTTTTTTCGTCGGTGAATACAAATAACTCTAGTACCATGAATTCTGCCAGCTGTTCTCAACTATGTCATGACTACTTCTGAGTAACTGGGATATCAGTTGCTTGGGATGGGGCTTGAACTTTTTTCCCAAGAGGGAGAGTAAGCCATGCATGAAGATGTTGGGGTTTTTCACATCAACCAGGGGAAAATTGCAGCAGATACTTAAGTCTGTTGACCCCTTTAAGCACTATTCCCACTACCAGAAACCCTCTCTATGCCTCCCTGATTTTTCCCCTGTCAGATTGCTGCTTTGCTCGTATGGAAAGCTGTCCTGGAAAGCTATTGCAGGCATTTTGCATACCATCCGTCCATATGTCGTGGGTTTAGTGGTTAGTCATTCTGAAACATGAATGGCCCCTCCATCACTCTTTCTGAGTTCTGTCTTGGTCCAGCAGTGTTTAAGGTCATGCAAGGTCGTTGTTTCTCTTTCCTCACAGTTCAACTCAGTCTAATTTAAATTCATGTAGGGTATGCCTCAGCCCTTAAGAAAGGACCTGGTTAAATGACACCTGGTGCTGAAAGCACAAAATATAATTTAAAAAAGAGAGGCAGAGTTTAAAGTAATAATCTCAGAGCAGCACTTTAGGGCTGTCCATATTTGGTGGGCTTTTTATAATTATGCTGGATAGCACACGAGGTGTGTGTTTGGCTGGTATCAAAGCCAAGATTTTCTCAGAACTCTGAAAAACTCAAACCAATTTTATTATTGCTAAAGGGTTTTTTAGTAGTTGCTGGACACAGTTTTTATATGCAGTCCAGATGTGAATGAATGTTCTTTAAAAAGAACATGTGTTTTAAAAAATTTCAGGGAGAATAAGTCAATTTAGAGTACAAACTGTTGTTCTCCAGAATCTCTAAATCAGGGGTTTATAGGCAAAAAAGGATTAGAGGGAGCCAGAGATATGTAAGCACTGATTTATTACTGAGTACGTGTTGCTGTATTCTCATGTTTAGGAAAGAAAACTTATTTCTAAGTTTGAAAACCTGTCTTGACTTCTGACTCACAAGCAGTAGCAAATGCTTGATTTTAACAATTGAAGATGAAAGCAATAATCTTTGACCGTAAAATTGCAAAGGAATATATTCAGCTCTAATTGGACTATTTCCACTGACACCAATTATTTCTAGGACACAATTAAGGGTCTTTTGCTAGGTTTAAGTAAAATGATGACCCAAAGCACTGCATGAAAGGCACAAATACAGAGGAGAGAGCTGTGCACCTGCTGCATCTGCTCCTCCCTCCCCTCAGCCGTGGTAGCCCCAGCGCTTCAGGCTGCACTTAGCTGGATCTCCTCAATGAACCCTGGGTGGAAAAACTTCAGGTAGAAGGTGGTGATGGGGCTGGTATCCAGTATATAGCTCAGGGTCCTTGCAGCTTTTGAGGATCTTTTCTCCGTATGGCACTTCAAACAGAAGGTTTAATCGAGTAGTTCATAGTTTCAGGCACTGTACGTGTTGATTTCCAACTGCGACCCAGAGGCGAGGTTGTTCTGCGATGCCTTCTGCAGCGGTACGGAGCTCGCCTTTCCGTGTCGGAGCTGGCAGGTGCATCTCCGTTGCGCGTGTTACACCGGAGTCTGGCAAAGCGTTTGGTTTCTCTCCCAGCGCTGTTCAGGTGAGACCCCGAGGTCATCAGAGAAATCAGGTCAGCCCCAAAGCACCCCAGGGGAGGTGAAATAGCTGTGTGTCATGTCAGCGTTTCCGTTTTTCTGACAGTTAATTGAAGCAAAAAGGTTGTAATTATTCTGAGATGACAGAAGTGGCAAAATGAGAAGCAGATGCCTTGTCTGCCGTCGAGCCTTCCCCAAAGCCACCCCTCCTCGGGTCTGCTCAGACGTGCCTTTTGCTGTAGATTTCCTTAGTGTGAACTTGTCAAACACGACAGCCGTGGGCTGGTGGCTGCGTTCTGCTGGGGAAGGTCGGTGGCCTTGCTCCGACCTTGATGAGGACCACAGCAAGCATCAGAGGGACCAGCCCATGGCTGGGCATCTCCATCGGCCCCGCTGGGGACATGTCGTAGCACAAGTTTGTGGTCAAACTTTTGAGTGAGCCTTAACTCACAGCAGCTGGTGAACGAACAGCACAGCAAGAGCTGACAGTTTCTTCTTTGGGAGAGGAAAAAATTAGGTCAGCTGCTAAGGACAAAAATGGCTTAAATGGCAAAGAAACATGTAAATTAAATAAGTTGTAAAATACTGGTGGTTTGCTCTTTGGACTAGTTGAATGAAGTAAGTTAGTTGGTTTTTTTTTCTTGTAAACACTGATCATAACAAATAAAACTTGTAAACATAATACAACTGTTAGGCTTCATTAAATTTGCAGCAGACAATTAATTTTTTTCAGGCAATTCAAAGGGTCTTCTGTAGTACTGATTCAGTTTAATTGAACGTATTACCACAAGCAGACAATAAGAAATATATTGAAGATATCCATCTGGCTTGCACTGAAAACCTTGTGCGTTCCATTTTCTGTGGCTGTCACAGGCCTTACTAATTGCCTCATTTTGGCTGTTTTACAATCAGTTTGATTTAGCCGTTGGTGTGATAAAAGTCATCTTGGTGAAGAGCTAGATATTAAAAAGCATAGATCTCCAGCCTATCTCTCTTGCCAATTTTGGACTTACAGCTAGCATTATTAGAGTTATATTTTTAAAAGCAGAAATACAAATACATCGACTCTTACCGAGCAGCTTCTCCAGGTGCTTTGCCTGTCTGATTCTGATGTAGGCAGTGCCACTTGGTGTGAAATATTTGCTCTGGATCTTGGCAAATGCAGGAGATTCTTCCCTCTAGTTCCCTCCCCACCACCTTCTCCTTTCTCCTCTGTGTCCCTCCAACCCGCAGCCAACCTTCAGGCACATCAGGGGTCTTAAAACTGATAGCTGCACAGGTAAATAAGGAAATCAAGACAAGAGCAAGTGGCTGATGCTAATAAATACACCTGATTCAGCACAGAATGTGGGGAAAAAAAACCAACATTTTTAGAAAAGTTCAACCATTATGTTTGTATACCCTGTAGGGGGAAAAAATCATATTTTTATTCTGTATTTTTATTTTAAACCCACAATGTATTGCAGGGTCAGCATTATTTCAGCCTCTGCCATAAAATAAGGTTTAGAATAATTCCTTAAAAAGCTCAGCACTTTCGTTTTAGCAATTTCTTGACCTCTCCCAAAAAAGCAAGATGTTCAGGAGTTCTCAATCGTCAATAGAAGTTTGGGTCGTTTAGCTCATCATTGAAGATCAAATCCATACATCAGCTGAAAGAGGAGGTGACCTATAGGTTAAACACAGACTCTTAATGAGACGAAAGCAAGTTAATTAACACTTTTCATCAACTTGCTTCAGTTTATTTTAACATGATCCATTTCAGAAAGGTTAAAGTATTTTTCAGTTTTTGAAGACAAGTGAAAACCCAACATAGTTAAAATGAAACCATAGATCAAGGATTTCTAATAGGTATTTTAATCAAAAGAAATGTAGTGCATTTGATTATATGTGTGCATGTTTATGTCTGTGATTGTATATAAAACAGAAGCAACAAAGTATTTTATCCAGTAGTGCATTTCCTGAGTGAAGAAGGCTACCCAGATCTTGTGAACTGGAAATCATTGTCAGACCGGGGACAGTTACAAATTCTTAAGAAAGGGAATGTGTTCGACTTAATATTTTCCACCCATTTCCCTAGCTGTTGCAGAGGATGACTTTAGCCTTCGGAGAAGAGCTACTACGAGCAGTGGGAAAGCTGAGGTCTGTGGGATGAGCCAGCATGGCGCAACCCGGTCAATGAGTCCAGCTGGGCTTGGATATAAGGAGCCATGTCTCAGTTCCTGCAGCTCTGCATGTCTTCGTGGAGTTACCAGGAATTTCC